>SPKZ01011072.1_pt1 | contig 10064 bp, 6 predicted proteins | sample 2456571 | NCBI WGS metagenome assembly SPKZ01 (sample SAMN11192286, study PRJNA482655) | marine metagenome | biome: ENVO:00000447; feature: ENVO:00000244|ENVO:00000211|ENVO:00000569|ENVO:00002023; material: ENVO:00002151; isolation source: ocean water from marine abyssalpelagic zone ...
CGCTCCGGGATGATGTTCGGGGCCGTGCCACCGTCGGTGATGATGCCGTGCACGCGCACGCCCTCGGGCAGCTGCTGGCGCAGCAGCCCGATCCCGACGAACAGGCCCACCACGCCGTCGAGGGCGTTGATGCCGTCCTCCGGATACGCCGCCGCGTGGGCCGCGCGGCCGTGGAAGACGAACTCGAACTTGCGGTTGCCGAGGAAGAGTCGGTGGGCGCGGCGCATGTCGGAGGCGTGGGCCATCATCGCGGCGTCGATGCCGTCGAACACGCCCGCCTCGACGAGTCGCAGCTTGCCGATTCCGAGCTCCTCGGCGGGACAGCCGATGACGACGATGCGCGCGGCGTCGTCGGGCAGCGTTTCGACGAGCGCCGAAGCCGCCAGCAGGCTCGCCGGCCCCGAGAGGTTGTGCCCGCAGGCGTGACCGATCTCTGGGAGCGCGTCCATTTCGGCGAGGAGCGCGATGCTCACGGGCGCCTTGCGAGATCCGCGAGTCGCGACGAAAGCCGTCTCGAGATCAGCCTGTCCCTCTTCCACCGTGAAGTCCCGGGCGCGCAAGTACTCGACGTAGCGCTGGTGGGTGGCGTGCTCTTCCAGGGAGATCTCGGGGTGCGCCGACATCCACCGCGCGAGCTCGAGGGCCTCGCCGGCGGAGGCCTCCACGGCCCGCATCAGCGCGGCGTACTCCCGGTCTCGGTCCGATTTCGCTTCGCTCATGCCCCATTCATCGGCCGGGTGCCGCCCGGGCTGAAAAGTGGGCAGGCGCCGCTGGCCTCTAGCGGGGCCGTCGCCGCCGCGAGTAGCTGCTGGACTCGCCCGAGCGCATCCTCGCGCGGAAGTCCTCGATGGTGCGTTCGAGGCCCTCGCGCAGCTGGGTGGTGGGTTCCCAGCCGAGGTTGCGCTTCGCGCGCGTAATGTCCGGCCGCCGCTGCATCGGGTCGTCCTCGGGGGCGGGCTTGTGGTCGAGGGGCTGGTTCGACCCGACGAGTTCCTGCACCAGTTCGGCGAGCTCGAGCATCGAGAACTCGCCGGGGTTGCCGATGTTGTGCGGCTCGTTGCAGTCGTCGCCGGTGTATTCCATGAGCCGGATGAAGCCTTCGATGAGATCGTCGACGTAGCCGAAGGAGCGCGTCTGCTTGCCGTCGCCATAGATCGTGAGCGGCTGGCCGCGCAGCGCCTGACCGATGAAGTTCGAGACGACGCGGCCGTCGTCGAAGGCCATCCGCGGGCCATACGTGTTGAAGATGCGCACGATGCGGATGTCGACATCGTGAGCACGGTGATAGTCCATGAACAACGCCTCAGCGCAGCGCTTGCCTTCGTCGTAACAGGAGCGGATGCCGATGGGGTTGACCCGGCCCCAGTAGCTTTCGTTCTGCGGGTTCACGTCGGGGTCACCGTAGACCTCGCTCGTGCTGGCCTGCAGGATGCGCGCGCCGATGCGTTTCGCGAGGCCGAGGCAATTCAGCGCGCCGACCACCGATGTCTTGATCGTCTTGATCGGGTTGTACTGGTAGTGGATCGGCGACGCCGGGCACGCGAGGTTGAAGATCCAATCGGCCTCGAGGAGGATCGGCTCCGTGATGTCGTGGCGGATCGTCTCGAGGCGCGGGTGGTTGTGGAGATGGGCGAGGTTGCGTTTGTGCCCCGTGAAGTAGTTGTCGAGGCAGATCACCCAGTGACCGTCGCCGATGAGGCGATCGATCAGGTGGGAGCCCAGGAAGCCGACTCCGCCGACGACGACAACGCGATGATTCTCACTCATGGAAACCTTCTTCTCCGAGGTCCTCGCGCCTGGGTGGCGGACTCAGGAATGCTCGAACGCGGCGCCGGGCCCGTCTGGATAGCCCGCCGGGTGTGCGACGTGCCACTGCCAGGCGGTCTCGACCATGGGGTCGATCTCGGAATAGCGCGCCGTCCAGCCGAGCACCTCGCGGGCACGGCTCGGATCGGCGACGAGTTCCGGGGGGTCGCCGGTCCGCCGCGTCCCGATCTCTACGTGGATCTCGCGGCCGCTCACGCGGCGACACGCATCGATCACCTCGCGCACGGAGAAGCCGCGCCCCGTGCCCAGGTTGAGGCAGAGCCCGGCTCCCGGCGACAGTCGCTCGAGGGCGCGCAGGTGCGCGTCGGCGAGATCGTCGACGTGGATGTAGTCGCGGATGCAGGTGCCGTCTCGTGTCGGGTAGTCGACGCCGAAGATCGTGACGCTCTGGCTCTGGCCGAGCGCCGCCTGCAGGCAGATGGGGATCAGATGCGACTCGTTGGCGTGCGCCTCGCCGAGGTGCCCGTGAGGACTCGCGCCGCAGGCGTTGAAGTAGCGCAGCGCCGCATAGCCGAGTCCGTACGCCGAGGCGTAGTCGGCCAGCGCGCGCTCGATCGTGAGCTTTGACATCCCGTAGGGGTTCACCGGGTCCTGGGGCGTCGACTCCGCGATGGGCGATTTCTTGGGAACTCCGTAGGTCGCGCAGGTGCTCGAGAACACGAGGCTCCGCACGTTCGTCGCACGCATGGCGTCGAGGAGCGAGAGCGTCCCCAGCACATTGTTGTGCCAGTAGCGACCGGGGTCGGTGACCGATTCGCCCACCGTCGAGTACGCGGCGAAGTGCATGACGGCATCGATGCGTTGCTCCGACAGCACGTCGCTGAGCTTGTCCCCTTCCGCGAGGTCCCCCTCGATCAGCAGCCCCAGCGGCACGGCGCCGGCGTGCCCGAGTTCGAGGTTGTCGTAGACCCGAACCTCGTGACCCGCCCTCAATAGAGCGTCGACTGCGTGGCAGCCGACGTAGCCCGCACCGCCCGTGACCAGCACCCGCATGTGTGTTCGCCCCCGTCCCCGAACCCGAACCCAAACCCGAAATTCTGAGATCCCGCGAGCGGGCTTCGCGCCCCCGCGCACGGAACGCCGGGCGTTTCAAGGATCCATCGGCTCTTGGCGCTTCCCCCTCAAGCGGCCCCCCGGGGCCGGTCGTAAGCTAGCCTAGCGCGCGTGCGCACCCAGGGAATCGGCGCCGGAATCGCGCTGATCATCGCAACCGCGACACTGGCGGTATTCGCACAGGTTCGCGACCACGAGTTCCTCGACTACGACGATCCCCGCTACGTCACGGAGAACCCGAAGCTGCGGCTGGGGCTCTCGTGGGCGGGGCTGGCCAGCGATCTGCGCGAGCCCTACTTCGGCAATTGGAGCCCGCTGACGTCGCTGTCGCTGCGGATCGACCACGCGGCCTACGGACTCGACGCAGCCGGTTACCTGTTCACGAACCTGGCGCTCCACATCGCGACGACGCTGGTCCTGCTCGCGGCGCTGGTCTCGCTCACCGGGGCGCTCGGCCGCAGCGCCTTCGTGGCGGCCGTATTCGCCCTGCATCCGCTCCACGTCGAATCCGTCGCCTGGGTCTCGGAGCGCAAGGACGTCCTCAGTGGTTTGTTCTTCGCGCTCACCCTGTTCGCCTACGCACGTTACGCGCGAGGTCCAGCCCGCCCGTTGCGGATGATTCCCGTGGCGCTCGCCTTCGCGCTCGGACTCCTCTCCAAGTCGATGCTCGTCACGCTGCCCTTCGTGTTGCTGCTCCTCGACGTCTGGCCACTGGGCCGACTGCGTCTCGCACCGTTCGACGCCGGGTCGTTGAGGAGCGTCGCCTTCGAGAAATGGCCGCTCTTCCTGCTCGCCATTGCGATGGCGCTCGTCACCGTCGCCAGCCAGGATGACGTCGGCGCGCTATTTCCCGTCGAGGCGCTGCCCGTCGGTCCGCGGCTCGCGAACGCGCTCAGCTCCTACGCGGTCTATCTCGCCCAGGCGTTCTGGCCGAGCGGGCTCGCTGCGTTCTACCCGCACCCGCTGATGCTCGTGTCGCCGTGGCGGGCATTCGCGGCGGGCGGGCTCCTCGCTGGCGTGAGCGTCGTGGCGATTCGTTCGATTCGCACGCGTCCCTACTTCTTCGTTGGCTGGGCGTGGTACCTCGGCATGCTGGTCCCGGTGATCGGCATCGTGCAGGTCGGCATGCAGGCCCACGCAGACCGCTACACGTACCTGCCCCTGATCGGGGCTTCGATCGCTTTCACCTGGGGCGCGGTCGACGTCGTCGGTCGCACGCGCAACACCCGCGCGGCGCTCGCGGCGGTCGGTGTCGCAGCGTTGGCAGCGATGGCCTTCGCGGCGCACGGCCAGGTGGGTCACTGGCGCGACTCGCTCGCCGTCCACGAGCGCATCATCGCCCTCTACCCCCACCACTACCGCTCGCTGGATCACCTCGGAAAGGCCTACCAGCGACTGGGCCGCTTCGACGAGGCGCTGGGCCTGTTTCGCGCCGCGATTCGCAGCGCGCCCACCTGGCCAGCGCCGCGCATCGGCATCGCAGACATCGCGTTCATGCGAGGCGATCTCGACGAGGCGATCGAGTTCTACGAGTACGCCGTCGAGCTGGATCCTGCCCAGCCGGCCCCGCACGCCTCCCTCGGCCGCGCGCTCGCCTTCGTCGGTCGCAACACCGAGGCGCGCGGGCACTTCGAGCGCTCGATCGAGCTCGAGATCGGGCCCGGCCCGCGGCCGCCGCGTGCGGCCGTCCCGCATTTCGGACTCGGGAAGCTGGCCGTCGTCGACGGCGAGTGGAGCGAGGCCATCGCCTCGTTCGAGCGCGGGCTCGCGTTCGATCCGAACGATCGCGATGCGTTGACGCGACTCGCGGATCTCCGCGCGAGCGGCGGCGACGTCAGCGCCGCCGTCGCGCTGCTCGATCGCGCCGAGTCACGAGGTGTCGGATCGGCTCGCTACTACGCGGCGCGGGGAAAGGTCGCGGAGGCGGCGGGCGACGTCGCCGGGGCGCTCGACAACTTCCGCATCGCGCTCACCGTCGATTCCGAGCACCACGATGCGGCGCGCGCCGTCGCGTGGCTCATCGCGCGGCACCCCGGGCTCGCCCCCCCGGAAGACGCGGTGCGCGTGGCAGAAGCCGCCGTGACGGCCACGCAGCGGTCCGACCCGCGGATGCTCGACGCCCTGGGTGCCGCCTACGCGGCCTCGGATCGCTACGAGGAAGCCACCGCGGCCGCAGAGGAAGCCGTGCGCCTCGCGTCGCTCGCAGGGAACCGCGAAGAAGCGGCGATCTTCCGCGACCACCTCGAGCGCTGGGCTCTGAGGCGGTCGGCCGCGAGTCCCTGATCGGGGCCCTTTCATGCGAAGACCGGTTCGGCAACCGGTGCGATGACAATCGCCCCGAAGTGTTCCTGTCGAGCTCGCCCGCTGATCCGGACGGAGTGGGAGGGGGCGACCCAGCAGCGTCTCTACAATCTGGCGATCGGCAGTGAGGAGCGCCACCCTCTTGGTTTGGAAGACTCCACCGAATCCCGCGACGCGCTCAGGCTGACCCTCGGCTCGGTTGGCGGGATCGCTCAGAAGCTCGCCGACCGGACTTCCAGCGGGGAGTGGCGTTTCTCGGCACGCGAGGAGGTTCGCGATATCGCACCCAATCCCAGTTCTTCGGGCGCGGCTCCGATCACCGACCTCATGGAGAATCCCGAGGTTCTCGTAGCGGCGGTCGGGGAACGGCGACTGCGAGGCGTGCCGGGCAATTGATCGGCGTCGCGAGAGAGCTGCAGGGGGGCACCACCCTCGATCGCTGGACCCACGCAGTCTCCTGGATCTATCTCGTCATGCTCGGGATCTTCGCGATCCACACCGGGACTGAAGCCCTTCGGGAACAGTTCACGGTGCCGGTTTCCGACGACTGGCTGATTCTTCACGATCTGCACTTCCGACCGCTGTTCGATTGGATCTTCGAAGACCGAAACGGGCACCGGATCCCGTTGTCGTATCTCTTCGTCGCTCTCGACTATCAGCTCCTGGATGGGGAGATGCGCCTCCTGGTCGGGAGTTCCCTGATCCTTGCGATCGGTTCCGCATACCCACTCCTCACGGCGATGCGCCGCGATGCGAACTGGGGGATGCCGGCAGAGCGGGTCCTGTTCGGATTCGCGGTCTACACCTTGTTCTGGTCGGGTGGCGTCTTTCATTTCGTGTGGGGCATCGCCCAGTGCAATCTGCTCGCAGCGTTCTTCTTCTTGCTCGCGATAGCCCAGCTGACCATCGCGCTGGATCCCCGCGACACGGGATCTGGGAGCGCGACGTTCTGGCGGATCACGCGGGTCGGTGTCTTCGCCGCGCTCGCGACGATGAGCCAGGGGGCGGGATTCGCGAGCTGGCCCTCCCTGCTCGCGATCTGTGTGGTCGCTCGCGCCCCGTGGCGCGTCACCGGGGGGCTCGGACTCGCGGCAGTGGTCACGATCGGAACCTACAGCGCCACGCTCGACCACACCGCGATCTACCGGATGGGTCTCACGAGTGTTTTCGGCGAGAGAATCGCGGAAATGGCCCAAACCTCCGTGGCGTTCGTCGGCTTCGCCGCCGCGCGTACGGCGATTGGGCTCGACCTCGCCGACCCGACGGAGCTGCAGGCGTGGAGTACCGCAGCGGGGACGCTGGGTCTGCTGGTATTCGGGGGCTACGCGTTTGCGTTGCTGCGCGCGCCGGACAGTGTTCGCGCTTCCGATTTCGTTGCGGTCGGGTTCATGACGTTCGCCATCGCGATTGGACTCGTCATCACGGCCGTGCGGTTGCCGTTTCTCGGAGCTCCCGTGGTACTCGGGCCACGCTTCGCCACCTGGTCGGCCTTCTTCTGGGCGGGTGTGTTCATCGCGGTTTCGCGCTCGCTGTCCCGCTTCGCGGGACGCGCTGCTCAACCCATCGTCGTGACGGGGGTCCTCGGCGTTTCCCTGTCCATGCTTCCCGCCCTGGAGCAGGCCCGCGTCGCTCACCACAAGGGGCTCGACCGTGCGGAGCAGACGAAACTCGCCTTGCTCCTCGGCGTCCCGGGCGCCGGGAAGTGGCTCTATTCAAAGAAGCGCGACGTGATCGAGAAGGTCGCGAGGCGCCACGCTCGCGACGGAAAGAGTCCCTACTCGGATCCGCGCCGGGCGTTGCCGGGCTCGAGATTCCGCGACCATTTCGCATTGGACACACGACGGAGGTGCCGCGGAGCATTCGACGTTCTCGAGGATCACCCCGAGGATGGCGCCGTTTCCGTGGCCGGAAGCAGCGAGGTCGACGGGCAGCCGCTGTCGCGGCAGTCCCACGTGGTAGTGACGAGCTCGGATGGAACGATCCGCGGGCTCGGGAGCTTCCGTCGTTCGGCTGTCGGAGACGCCAGCGGCAGGTCGTGGTTCGGCCTCATCGCCGATTTCGACCCCTCCGAGAGATACATCGCCTATGCGATCCTCGGCAGCGGGGGGGCGGCCTGCGCGCTCGAGCGGGTCGCCGCAGATTCAACGACGCGAACCAAGCTCAGATGAACGGACGGCTCCCTCATTCGTCCCACGGGATCAGGGATCGATGGGGTCGCTCGATAGACGAGACGTTCAGAACGAGAGCCGCGTTTTGGCGACGGCCGATCGGCAGGGACTCCGTCGAATCCGATCGAGCGCGGGGATCAGCCCGGCAGCGCGGGGGCTACCCCGTACGATCGTGGACTTGGGCGGCTGCGGGCACGCTTGCTCTCGACGGCTGAGAGAAGGGGAGCCGCTCGGCCGGCGAGGCCGAATCACTCGCGAGATCCCGTTGCGCGCGCTTCAGCCAGTTCCTGGCACGGCGATTCTTCGGATTCAGCGCGAGCGCGCGCTCGAAGTATTCGATCGCCTGGACATTGCGACCGAGGTCCCGTTGAATTGCACCGCGGTTCAAGTGTAGGTACGTCAGGTAGCTGCGGGCTCCGGGCGCCCAGTTCGCCGGCGCCGTGAAGCCCTGGTCGCGTCGGTGGAGCTGCGCACTCTTCGAGAGCGCCTCCAGTGCGTCGTCGCTGCGGCCCTGGGCCAGGTAGACGGCTGCCAGTTGGCGGTAGAGTGCAACGTTGGGAATCTCTCGTCCGGAGAGCAGGATCGTCTCCGCTTCGGCGTAGCGCCCCTGGTCCAGTCGCACCATGGCGAGGCCATGTCGCGCCTGGGACGAATGCGACGTCTCGATTGCGAAGTTCCAGAGGGAACTCGAGTCGCGCCAGACCGGCAGATAGAGACAGGTTCGCGCTGCAAACAGCGCCGCCAGTGCAGCGACACCGAGCCATAGAACCATTCGTTTGCGTTGCGGGGGAACAACAGCGCTGGCTGCAAGCTTTGCCAGACCCATCACTGCGAGCAAGCAGAAGCCCGCCGAAGGGGCGTAGAGATACCGATCCGCCCTGTAGGTCACCAGCGGGAACAACAGCGCTGGCAGCAGCATGATCAGGATCCACAACAGGCACAACCTCACGGGAGTGCTCGCCCATCGAACGGTGACGTACACCAGGCCAGCGGCCAGCACGAGGCCCGCCGCGGCAACCAAGCCGGCCGTGTTCCAGCCCGGTGCGGGCGTGTCGTAGACGGGCTGGAGAGAGCCGGTTCCGATCAGCAGCATCGCGTAGTGGAAGAACGCATGGGCCTTCACCGAGATGTACTCGATGGGGTCGTGTGCGTAGGATGCCTGCGCCGTCACCTGAGTGAGCCTGTTGACGATGATGACGGGGATCCCCACTGCAGCGAAGGGAACCATCCGAACCAGGGCCTTTTGGATGTCGTGGCGAGTCCCTCGAGTGCGGCTGAGGCCGAGGGCGATCAAGAAGACGGGCAACAGAATGACGGTGACCTTGGAGAGCACGGCGGCCAGGAAGCTGACGCAGGCGAGCAGGTAGGTGCTCGTTCGGGGGGAGCTCAGGAATCGTTCGTACGCCAGGACGCACAGCAATGTGAACGCCAGTGCGAGTAGATCCTTGCGGCCCGAGATCCAGGCCACGGACTCCACATGGGCGGGGTGTACGGCGAACAGAATCGAGGCGGCGATGGCGATCGGGTAGCTCGCTCCGAGTCGGCGCAGTACCAGGCCCAGAAGGACGGTATTGAGGCCGTGGATCGCGGCAGAGAAAAGGTGGAAGGCGCGCGGATCCAGGCCGAAGAGCTCGTAGTCGATCTGGTACGAGAGGAGTTGGAGGGGAAGGTAGTTGGCGAGGACCGGCGTGGTGAAGATGTGGCCGAGGTTCTTCAGCGACAGCCCGTGAACGAACTTGTTGTTGACGACCAGGGCAGCATCGTCCCAGGAGACGAACTCGTAGGCGCCCGTGGGCAGGAAGATTCCAAACCCGAGAAAGAAGAGCACGAACAAGGCCCCGTACGGGAGTCCGCGCAGAGCAGCAGTGGGTGAATGTGGCAGCGTATTCGGAGAACGAAACACCAACCTACTCCAGAGCCATAGAGCCCTCTCTGAAGTAAGTGGCCCGGTATCCCTTTTAGTGACGCGGAAATCCGAAGATTTCGGCCCTCGACGCGACGCCTCGACTCCAGAACGCCTGGATCGAGCTCTAGAGCTTGGAGCCGGTACCCGAGTGACCGCCCCTCGGGGAATCTCAGCTTCGCTGGAGGGCGCTCCGGAATCCGGGCGGGTCCCGATGGCGGCTCATGGATGTCCACATCGGGACGTTCTCGAGGCGATTGAAAGCGACGCGGTCCGGCTCTGCTCGCCGTGCCTGCAGGGACTCAGAGTCGCCGCGTGCACGACAACGGAATTCCGTGCCCACGCAGTACCCGGCTCGCGCGAGTTGCGGCGTGATCTATAACGATCCGGAATGGATAGGGAATTTGGTCGGGCCGGCGAGATTCGAACTCGCGACCTCTTGACCCCCAGTCAAGCGCGCTACCAAGCTGCGCTACGGCCCGCCGCCAGCACGGGTAGCGAGAAGCCGAGTGTCTGTCGACCGGCGGGGGGTTGCGGGCGAATCCGGACGGTCTCGGCGCCGCTCAAGGCCCCGGTGCGGCGGGTGGCGTTCCCGGGTCGCGACCACCAGAGCGGGTCAGCCAATCGCTGAGGGGCCGATTGCGGGACGGCGTGAGCTGGCCTGTTCGGGGGGCGCTCGCCGCGGGACGGTAGGCTTCGCTTTCGGCCTCGGCGGCGACGAGGGTTCCTCTGATTCTAGTGGAGGGGAGGATTCGCGAGAAGGTGGGGACAAGTTGAAAAAACGGAAGAAAAAAAAACGGAAAAGAGACGGA
>SPKZ01001273.1_pt1 | contig 10062 bp, 21 predicted proteins | sample 2456571 | NCBI WGS metagenome assembly SPKZ01 (sample SAMN11192286, study PRJNA482655) | marine metagenome | biome: ENVO:00000447; feature: ENVO:00000244|ENVO:00000211|ENVO:00000569|ENVO:00002023; material: ENVO:00002151; isolation source: ocean water from marine abyssalpelagic zone ...
CAACGACAACGAACCGATTTCGCTCTCCTGTCTCGTGTTCTCCCTGTCGGCGGTACGTCACTCCGTTGATTTCAATTGTCTCGCTACATTGTCCCATTTTCTACTCCATACCCGGATCGGGTTCACCCGCTACCAACGGCGGCAGCGGTTTATATTCTTGCCCGCACGACTTGCAACGGATCACAATCCGATGCGTGAGGTCATAACAGACTAAACAGAACTTGGCGGTCGACAGTTGGTCCGGCTTCGGGTTCTTGACCTTGCGCGATCGCTTGTGACATTTCTTGCACTCGTGCCGTCGTCCGTCGGGCGAACCAAGCCGCGTGCAAAAATCGGTTAGCTCTTTTGGTGTGTGACAGCGGCTGCATATTTTATGAGTGCCGTGATCGGCTTGTACGCAGATGCGACAGCGTAGCCCGAAATTATGCACTACAGCCGCGTCGAATTTCGCGTGTGTGATGTACGCCATGCCGCCACAGTCGCAACGCGTTTTCCACATGGGCACGTTTCCGCGGTTTGCACTGCGTGCTAGTACTGTAAGCGATCCGATTTTTGCGCCGATCACTGGTCCCCTTCTACGTGCCGCTATTCAGGGCACACACAATCAGGTTTTTCGATCATCAATTCGATCGCACGCACTCCCGCTAGTACGGCGATCAGTCCGAAGAAAACCGCGATCACGAGGAAGACTTCGGCGGGGATTCTCACTTGGGGCACCGGCAGACCGCGACGCCGTCGGTTACTTCGAGTGTGTGGTCGCCGTGCCCGCATGTTGAGCGTGCCCAACTCAGGGTAAGTTCCCTGCAGGATAACGGTTGCAGGTCTGTGTATACGCACGACCCCATGCATATCGCCGCGACACACGAAGCGAACAAGAGCGCACAGAGCTGCCTATGCGTCACTCCGACGTCTCCCGGTTGTACTCCGCCAGTTCGGTTTCAAGCGCGCGAATCAAAGTGTTCAATTCGCAGGCGGCTCGACCCAAACCAACGATCTTAAGATCCCAATCCCTAGCGGCTCGGTATGCGATTTTGAGATCGGTTTCTAGTTCGCTCATCGTCCCCCTAAGTTGTATCAGCGATAATGCAGCCGTTGAGTGATCTTCCCCGTCGGCCTCTCTCGTGTAAACCTCGGGACTCACTCCTTATCCTCCGGAAAAGTAATCCGACCTTCCCCATACAGCCGATCGCACTCCTCTCGGGTCTTCACTGTGATCGCTTCGGGCTGTGTACGCTCCACAGGCTCGCTGGAGTACCACACACCGCAACGTCTGCAGAGTCTAGCGGGTAAGGTTAAAACGCCTCCGAGGTCCGTCGGTATGTAGCCGATGCGTCCCGGATCGTGTCCTGCGTTTGGACCTTCTGATGTCATACAAATATGCTTCATCTCTTCTCCTTTAGTCGGGGCCGACGGGTTGGCATCACTCTCCCCGCCGACCCCAAAGATTTCTAGGTTCCTATTCGATGCTCTAATCCGTGACAGGGGATGCATAGCCAGATGACGTCTAGTGGGCGCGAGTAGTCTGGGTGGTGTGCCTCTTCGGCTGGGTTGGTGCAGCGCTCGCAGTTACTTGGGCGTGTGAGTGTTCCGGATTTGAGTGCGCGATTGACTAGATTTTGCGCAAGGGTTTTGTGTCGATTGGCTGCCCTGTACTTCTTTATTGAAGCCTTTTTTGGCTCTGGGTTAGCCGCATAGCGAAGTTTGCTCCGTGCCTTGTGTTCCTCTGGATTGTCGTCTCTGTTCTTTTGAGCACTGGCCCGGTTATCTTCCGCGTTTTCCCGGTACCGTTTGCGATCATATAATTTCACACACGCCTTGCAGTTGCTGCGACAACCATCGGCCATCTTGGTGTCCTTATTAAAGCTCAACTAACGGCTTCGTCTCGCCACACTTGGAGCACGCCTTTGACATCAGAACGGAATCTCGGAATCTCCCGGAGCGTCCGTTCCTTTAGGTTCCGGCGCCTGTCCAGCTTTCACCTTATCCACGACAGCGGCAGCGCGACCTTTCATGCGGTCAGCGAACGAAGCGCGCGCCGAATCATCCAGAGCGTTCCTAACGACTTCGCCGCGGTTACTCTTCGGGTTAACCCAACGGACCCGGGCATACGCTTTTCCATTTTCGCTACTCACCTCGTGCTCAACAACGATCGACACGACGCGATCGGTTACCCCGGTAAACTTGTCGAAGTCGTCGCCGCCCCAACCGCAGTGCGCCAAGCCTTCAAGCGTGAATTGCTCTGCTTTGCCAGAAAAGTAGGCATCCCACCTGATCGACTCGCCGGTGCGCTTTCCCTCTTCGTCCAGTATGTCGAAATACACCCCAACGTATTCGGTCCCCTTGTTCGTCGCGCCTAGCGCTGCTTCCGTTGCTCGTGCGTTGTGCCGGCCCTCTTTAACTGTCATTTCTCATCCCTTTTCTTTGCTGTTAACCAATTTTCCAACTGTGAAAGCTTCGCGGTGTCGTTGCCCGCTCGTTCAAGTCCCGCCGTCGCTTGTTCGGCTATCACGCTAGCGGCTTCGCCGATCAATGCCCCGATCCGCTCTACGATTTCCGCGGTGCGCTCCGGGTTGTTGTCGCAACCCGCGGCAAAATCCGCCCAGCTCAGTGGGATGCGCGGCCGCAACGAAAATCGGTTCTTTGCGTCAAATGCCGCCGTGCGTTCCGTGTGAATGAAACGCGCCGTACCCCGGACGCCTTTGGTCCTAGAGCCTTTTTCCTTAACCGTCAGCGTCTCGTAATTCGCGAATAGTACGGCGTCGGGCCATTCACGGAGCAGCGCGGAAATCTTCGGCGCCAGCTTCATGGAGAAGCGATCGTAATCGTCCCCCTCCGGATTGTTAAACGTCTTAACGTGTGAGTGTGCAAGCACGAGGATCGCCATTCCCTTGGCATCGCGGAGCTTATCGAGGCGCGATAGCATACGGCGCCATTCGTCGACCTGGTACGCAACGTCCCGGCCGTAGCTCAGGTCTTCGCCGCGCTTGGCGGTGATTACATGCTCGGCACACAGCGGCTCCAACCAGTCGGCGGTATCGATCACTAGCGTTTTGAAATCATGCTCTTCGGCTGCTAACGTTTCGATCGATTCTAATACGTCGGCCCAGGTCTCTGGCTCCGGAAATCTCGCAACGTCAAGCTGCGCGGTACCATCCTCGGCACCGATAAAAATAGGCGATGGGGCGTCGGCTCCGACGGTGCTCTTTCCGACTCCCTCAGTTCCATAGAGGACAACCCGCGGCGGCTTGATAACCTTCCCCCGCTTGACGCTGTCCAAGCCAAATCGTTTCTCGTTTGCTTTCGCTGCTTTCATGATGCCGGTCCTAACTCGTGATGTATTCGATCCATTTTCTCAAACCGTGTGGAGTCTAAACTTTCGCCCTCGTAACAGACGCCGTGAAAGTCACACAGCCGTCCATAGTTCCGACACGACTCCGACGTGCGAGGGATGTGCGGCGGCGGGTCCTGCAGAACCGCTAGGCGTCTGCGCTCGATTCGGCTCGCCGTTTCCCACAGGTCAAGGCGGGCCTCTTCCATTTCATGCGGGAGGCGGATTAGTTCCTCACGGCGGTAGTAGCGATCTGGTTTCTCGCCGATATCTTCCTGCAACCGCTCGCGGTAATCTTCCGGGTCTTCGTCGTCTAGCCTGCACGTCGCGTACAGCTCCCCGTTTTTCTTGTACTTCAGTTTTTCGGTGGGCGTTGCGAGCTTAGGCTTGACGGTACCTTTCCAAATCACGTCATACAAAACACCCTCGGGCTTGTATCCAAGCGCTTCGACGCCGTAGATGTAGCCCGTTATCTGAGTGTCACCGAGTAGCGCCCGCCAATAGAGCGAACCGGGCGTGATATCCTCGCCGCTAGTCTTATGCTCGGGGAGCATTACGCGATCGCCTACCCTCGCTATCGCATCGACCTTGCCACCTAACGGCGTGTCCAGCTCGGCTCCCGTATGCGGGTGCACGATCGTTTTGCGAAACTCTTCTTCGACTCCGAGGACCGTGATTTCCTCGTCAACCCATCGCCAGTGATAGCCCCGCATTAGTTCCTGGGCTTTGACCTGATCGTACTTCGTCAGCGTGTCGCCTATCGCTTCCAGTGCCGCGCCTAAGTCCCCCGCGGTCTTCCACCAAGCCTCTAACGCGTTGTGAAACGCAGAACCAAACAACAACGGTTGCGGCTTGGCGCGCGGTCGATAGCCGCGAATATATTTGTAGTAGTGCAGACGTTCACATGTTCGGAAGTTCTTACACTCGCTATTCGTGATCACTTCGTCCGTTCGGTTTTCCATTGACGTCCATCATTAGCCGGCTAAATTCTTTTTGGCAACTTCTTTTGTTGACCACCCCAGTTCCGATCTGCAATGTGGAAACGGTGGGCAAACTTTACGATCTGAACCGGCGACGACTGGTCAAACAAATGGAAGAGCGTGGTTATACCGAGGCTGCGCTTATCGAGGTCGTGCCGGGTGGGATACGACTCACCGTCGCAGGGGTTTTCATGGATGAACATCTGGTCAAAGCATTTACGGACGCGCTGATCGAAGCCGTGGAGGAAACGTGAGTACGGCCGATAGGTTGCGCGCCAAGTGTGAGGCGTTGACAGAACTGCTACTCGCCAAAAACAAGGCCTATGGGGACAGCGCGCTGAATCCTATCCGCATCTTTTCCACAGCTAATCCACAGGAACAACTGCGGATCAGAATCGACGATAAACTTTCACGCATCGCCAGGGGCTCGGAATTCCCCGGCGACGATACATTGTTGGACCTTGCTGGGTATTTGATCCTGCTTTCGGTCGCTACGGATAACGCCACGGAGCCAACGGATGGACATTCTTGATATTTTGCAAAACGATTTTTCGCGAACGCTCATACACTTGATCGGAGAAGCGATCGAGGATGACGTAGACGAGTACGAAGTCACCGAAGACGGTGCGCTGATCGTTGAGTTCAACGGGCAGCGGTTATCGGTGTGTGTGAGGGGCGTATGACTGAACGAGACGAGAGACGGGCGCGGTTGTTAGAATCAGCTGACGAACTGGAATGCGGCACAGAATTATCTGCGGAACACCGCGCGGAATTGGGCTCCGATATATGGGCCGAACTAAATTCTAGCCTGGATTCGTGTAAGGTATGCGCCGCGCGAGACGCTAGAATGGTTCGACTGCTTGAGATATTCAGGGATGTTGCGGATGGGATTCCTAAAAACGATACAGCTAGGGGTATCGCTATCGCTTCCGAGGTAATCCTTAGAGAGCTTAACCTAGAAATCGGTATTGAGTTCGATAGGATCTTAGATGGAGAACGGTCATGACAGACGATCCTAACGATCTGATATTGAGCGAATCTGAGCTCAATGGCGATAAAAAGAATGCATGCCAGATTAAAGAGGAACTGGATCGTCTCATAGCTGCGATCCAGAGGCGGGTGGAGGCAAGCGAGCGGGACCGTGAGCGCATTTCTAAGGCTAGAGATAGAGCTGGGGGATTTACTGATATGAGCCAGCTTGAGCAACAACGTAAGCGCAAAGCCGACCTTTAGCCTCACACGCCATGAAACCCCGTCACTACCAAACAACCGCCGTTGATTCGGTTTTTGATCACTGGAACAACGGCGTCCGGTCGGTTCTAGTCGTCGCCCCTACCGGCGCCGGGAAGACGGTGATGATCGTGATGGCGATCCGTCGGCTGCGCGCAACTAAACGCCGCGCCTTAGTCGTCGTTCACCGTCGCGAGTTGGTAACGCAAGCCAGTGAGAAACTGCGTGAGGTGTTCGGCTCTCTGGATGTTGGCGTGATTGCGCCGGGACACGACTATTCACCATTCGCGCCGATTCAAGTCGGCACCGTGCAAACGCTACTCGCCAAAAAAGCCTTGCCCGATGTTGAGGTGGTCGTGTTCGATGAGGCGCACCATTTCCTAGCCGATGACTGGGGCAAGCTTGGTGAGCACTACAGTAAAGCGCGTTGCCTCGGTGTGACGGCTACGCCGGAGCGTTCCGACGGCCGCGCATTGGGCGACATGTTCGATCAATTAGTCGTAACGACCAGCTACAGCGAACTGATCGCCGAAGGGTTTCTCGTGTCGTGTCGGGTGTTCCGACCGCCGGAAACTCTCGGCTCTGACCTCGCACAACACCCGCTGCAGGCGTATCAGAATTATGGCGAGGGTAGCGGGGGTTTCATCTTCGCAAGCTCGGTGGCTACAGCAAACGAATTGGCGGGGGACTTCCGGGCTGCGGGTGTGAGTGCCGAGGCGATCACCGCGAAGACTCCACCGGTCGACCGCGCAGCAATCATGCGACGGCTCAAGAGTGGGGAAACGCTAATCGGGTCTAATGTCTACACGCTAACCGAAGGTGTCGACGTACCGGCGGCGCGTGTGTGCATTCTGGCGCGAGGGTGCAATCACGTATCTCCGTTTCTGCAGATGGTCGGTCGGGTGCTACGTCCGGCACCAGGCAAGGCAGACGCGATTTTGCTGGACCTGAGCGGGGCGACGCTCAAGCACGGATTGCCGACAGAAGACCGGATCTACTCGCTCAAAGGTAAAGGGATCACCCGGAAGGCACAGGACCCGCTGCGGAATTGTCCGATGTGTGGCGCGACTATGCTTGCCAGTGTTCGGGCTTGTATCGCTTGCGGCTTCGTTCCGCCGGTTGCGGCGCGTAAGATGCCAAAGATTCACGATGTGGCGTTGCAGGCGGTGTGGGACGGCGCGAACACACCGCAGCCGGCAAAGGATCGGGAACTTGACCGGCTACGGTTGCACGCTAGCGGCGGGGGTTACTCGGTCGGATGGGTCGTCAAAGAATATCGGCGGTTGTTCGATGAGCCGCCGCAGATGACGCCGGACGAACAGCGATCGGAATTGCGTAAGCTGCAGGCGTTGGGCGCGGCTAAGGGTTACAAGCGGGGCTTTGCTTCGTCGCGGTTCAAGGAAATGTTTGGCGGTTGGCCGCCGGGGGCGTGGTTATGATTTACGAGGACGATCAAACGACGCTTTACCAGTGCGATGCGCGGAACATTCCGATCGCCGATCAGTCGGTAAATTGTTGCGTTACCAGTCCGCCATATTGGGGGTTGAGAGACTACGGGGAGAATGGTCAGTTGGGGCAAGAGACGACACCGACGGCGTACGTTGCAAACATGGTCGAAGTGTTCGGTGAGGTTCGTCGCGTGCTTAGAGACGACGGCACGTTGTGGCTGAACTTAGGGGATAGCTATGCGAACAAGCAACTGACGGGGATACCGTGGCGGGTTGCTTTCGCGTTGCAAGATGACGGCTGGATTTTACGGTCGGAAATCATTTGGTCGAAGCCTAACCCCATGCCGTCACCTGTTTCTGATCGTGTAACTGTTTCGCATGAGACAATTTTCATGCTTACGAAATCGGCGCGATATTATTACGACGCTGATTTGATAAGCCAGCCAATGTCTCGAACGCCTGACACTCATGGGATTTATTCTAACGCCGGAAAAGCGCGATCGACGCAGATGGGTGGAGCCACAAAGGGATCGCGTCAAAGGGAATCGGAAAACAGCAACAAACGATCGGTCTGGACGATACCAAATCAACCCTATACCGGCGCACACTTCGCGACCTTCCCGCCGAAACTAATCGAGCCATGCATTCTTGCCGGCTGCCCCAAGGGCGGAACGGTTTTAGATCCATTCATGGGAAGCGGGACAACGGCATACGTGGCGAAGGAGAATCAACGCAATGCGGTCGGATGTGATTTGAACGCTGAATATTTGAAACTAGCAGCCGGGAGACTTCGGCAGAGTGTGCTGGCCTTATGAAATCCGAAGCAACGATTCAGCAAGAGATCCGCCTAGCGATCGGCGCTAAGTTTCCGCTATGGCGCAACGAGTGCGGTCAAGTGAACTACCGCGACAAGCAAGGGCAACAACGGTTTGTGCGCTACGGGTTGTGCAAGGGAAGTGCCGACCTGATCGGGATTCGCCCGGTGCTGATCACTCCCGAAATGGTGGGAACTACGATTGGGCAATTCGTCGGGCTCGAAGTGAAAACGGAACGCGGTCGGCCTAGCGAGCTGCAGGTGATGTTTTTAGATCTGATTAACCGCAACGGGGGGATCGGGGCTATTGTGAAAAGTGCTGAAGAAGCTGAGGAGGGGTTGAGATGAGTGAGACAGCAAACCGATCCCTAGTCCTACCGGCGATGAGCCGTGAGGCCTTGGAAGACTACGCAGCCGCCACCGCGGAGGAACGCGACTATCTGATCCTTCGGGTCGATGAATTGATCAAGATACGGTTCCAAGCATCGAGGGCGACCGAACGACTGTGCGACGTGTTCCGCTTGCCGGCTAACTGTAACGATATTGGGGACGCGGCGGCGAGAGTTTGCGCGCTGTATGAGGGTAGCGAATCATGATGCTACTAGGCGAAAAGCTTTTCGTGTGGACCGGTGACCGATGGATCGTAGCCTGGGTGCAAATCGAACACGGCGATCGTCCCTACGTTATTGCGTTGGGTGCGTCCGCTGGGTTTTACGTTGCGCATTGCAAAGACCCGGATGCGCCGAAGCGTGACGAGTATCTTGATGAGGAGGAGTATCGGAATGCTTAAAGAGCAGTGGGCTAGGGAACTAGGATCCGAAATTGTCGGATTGATTTATGCGGCGCCGGGCATCGACAAAGGCGCAACTGTGGCGTTGCTAAATATTGCAATGATTTTTAGGCTCTGCTCAACGGGCGACCCGAGGACACCCGAAGAGCTTTGGGAAATATTCACTCGCGAAGCTTGGGCGAATAGTGACGAAAGTTGCAAAATGAACGGATGTCTTTCGATGTTGCGCCCTTTCATTAGTGGGGTTCGGAATGCTTAGTGGTACCGAACAGATTTGTTTATTCATGGCGGCTTTAGTCGTCCTTGTGGCGGGAAATGTATCCCTCCGTGACGGTGGGCCGTCCGAGGTGTTCTTTGCGTTGGCCTATCGTCTGCTCTGTGTTGCCCTCGCCGCGTTCATGTTCGTCGTTGCTTGCTCGGGTTCGGTGCCTTGGTGAGTGACGAAGATCTAATTGCCCGCAGTGCCGAGAAAAACGGTGAGTCGGCACAGCTTGACCAACTAATCGAAGAGTGCGCCGAACTAATCGTAGCCGTCCGACACTTCAAACGCGGCCGCATTACCGTTGATCAGCTTCGCGATGAGATGGCCGATGCTCTCTTAATGATTACTGGCGCCGAGTTTTTCACCGGATCGATCAACGGCAACCTGAACGCCAAACTCCTGATCATCAAGGGCCGCCTAGATGCTTAACCCGTGCCCGTCCTGCCAAGCCACGAACGCACACCTAGTCGTCCATCTCTGGTCGTATCACGTCGAGTGCGGAACGTGCACAGCGCGCGGCGAAGCGTTCATATTGAGAGACCTTGCGATCGATGCATGGAACCGAATATCGGAGGCAATCAATGGCTCCGGTAACTAGCCTGCGAGAGGCCGCGCTCGTATCCGCTGCTCTGGTGTACGCCGGCCGCGGCTGGTCGGTCTTCCCTTGTTTCGAGATAGGCGAAAACGGAAACTGCGCGTGCACCGACGGACCCGACTGCGGGAGTCCCGGTAAACATCCGAGAGCACCGCGGGGGTTTCTGAGTGCCACCACCGACACAGCCAAAATCAAAAAGTGGTGGAAGCGATGGCCGCGCGCTAACGTTGGGATCGCTTCCGGCATGTCCGGGTTACTAGTTGTCGATGTTGATCCTCGTAACGATGGGGATAACTCCATGCGTGAGCTTGAACAACAGCACGGCAAACTACCGGATACGGTGCGGGCGCTAACCGGTGGTGGTGGCACTCATGAGCTGTTCATAATGCCGGACGCGATACGGTCCGGGAAACTAGGGCTCGGTGTCGATATCAAAGCCGAAGGCGGATATATCCTAGCCGCTCCGTCGAATCACATGAGCGGTACGAACTACCAGTGGGACTGTGGAGCAGATCCGGCTGACGTCGAGGTCGCACCGTGCCCGAAATGGGTGATTGATAAGCTCCATCGTAAAGACGCCACCGAGTACGAAACAGGCGGCGCCGTCGCGGATGG
>SPKZ01014096.1_pt1 | contig 10061 bp, 14 predicted proteins | sample 2456571 | NCBI WGS metagenome assembly SPKZ01 (sample SAMN11192286, study PRJNA482655) | marine metagenome | biome: ENVO:00000447; feature: ENVO:00000244|ENVO:00000211|ENVO:00000569|ENVO:00002023; material: ENVO:00002151; isolation source: ocean water from marine abyssalpelagic zone ...
ATAGATCTCCCGAATACAGACCGCCATCTACTGGGGAAAAAGTAGTGAATTGTTTTGTCATTGTAATATGAACACTCCCTCATCATTGTCTACTGTGATGTTTGCTTTCTCATCTTCTGTGACACGGTATTTTTCAACATATGTTAGACATGCCTTGCCAGCTGCTAGTTCTGCTGCAGTTAATGACACTGCCTTTTGTGTGGCAGTACCCTTTACACCACATCTTATTCCAGGGAATAATCCTGCTGGACATGGAACCACAATTAGAGAGCCAGGCAATATTACATCACATGGGACTTTTTCTGCATTTGCAAGAATTGTCTCTCTTGCCTGAACAAATCCTTCTGTAATCATCACTTCTGCTGTTGCATTGGAATATTGCTCCAATCCATTTGGAGTGATTTTACAGATTCTGCCTCTGTTAATTTCAGTGTTAATTTTGACTAATGGAGATGCAGGACGGTATAGATTGGTGTCAACTATTGCACCAGGGCCAGTGTATGTCATTGAGACATTACCCCCAGTTCTTTGAGTTTGTCTGAACCGTCTGTTTGCTCTACACTTGCAGATATTTGCTCCATGATGTCAGAATCAATAACATCAACTATGTTTGGGAATTTACTTGATGCTGATTACTGTGTTGGAAATTTGGCTACAGATGAATTTACAATCTTTGCAAATTCGTTAATCTGGCTAATCGTTGAGCCTTGCAAGAACTTGCGATGCTCTTCAATTATTTTTTCATCTACACCCTGGACTTTGGAGGCTTGTAGAATAGTGTTAATTTTTTCTAGTTTTACTTCTTGAACAACTGCTGCAGATTCTTGTTTTTCTTTTTTCTTTTCTTCAGTTTCTTCGTTTGCTGTCTCTTGTTTTTTGTTTTCTTTGTTTTTGTTGTCATCATCGTTGTTATTTTCATTTGCAGATTCTTGTTTTTCTTTTTTATTTCATCAATTTCTGCTTTGAGTTCATCGACAATCTTTTTGTTTTTGTCATTTTCGTCATTAGCTGCTTTGAGTTGCTTTTCTAAATCAGTATTATCCATTTGATTGATAACATCAGTTTCAGAGTTAAAGGAAGTATTTTGTAGTGGTGAGTCTTTGAGACTGGCAATTAGCGGATCAAGCTTTTCTTTTGCTTCAGCAATTGTACATCTGCTACAAGTCCCCACAACTCTAGCTTGTTCCCCATATGCCGGTTCATCAACAAATGCATAATGGATTGGAATGTAATCATCAGCTATTCTTATTGGCCCTATTTCCTTTCCCTTAGTTCGCATTATTGAGGGGGATACAAATTTTACAACTTCATCTAGGATATTCTGGTATAGTTTTTCATCATATACTATAGACATTTCCCAAAAGTTACCACTTTGTTCATCATAACCTATATCGATAATCTTGGTCTTGATGTATGGTTTCTGTTTTTCTTTGGCTTCTGTCTCTGTTTTTGATTCTGGTGGATGGTCACGTTTTCCATTCTCATTAAAAAATTCCAGTCCTGGAGCTCCCAGCCACCTCTCCAGATTCTTCATGTGAGATTTATTATTTGCAAGCCAGAGGTTCTTGTTTAGTTCGTCATTGATTAGGAAAGTCTTGACAAAGTTTCCTTTCTTTCCCTTGTACTAACTGATTGGTTCAATTTTAGCTGATAACTGCAATGAGTAATGGAGTTATGAAAAGTCTAATGAGAAGTATTTTGATTTAATATTGTATTTGTAATGATTTCTCTTACAGTGATTCTATCTTGCTGTGAACAAGGATTTATGAAATATTTTGATTTCCACATGTCATTACTCAATGATTGATTCTGTATCACTAATCTTCCTTATCTTCTTGGAGTCTTTTTTTCCATGTTTTTTAGCTTCTCCATATCTACCATAGATACAAAGTTCTTTCTTCCCAGTATCTCACCTGCAGCTTCAAGTGTTAATGGATAGATATTATTGAGTCTCTCCAATAACTGAATCTTTACTTCCTCTGATGTTAAATCTAAATCATCAAACTCACATTCCACTATCCATTTCTCTAAAATCTCAGGTGAATTACGGTATTTTTCCTTAAAGGAACGCATGTAGTGTTGTTTGGATATTACACCACCAAACCATGATCTATACTCAGGGATTGTAGTTTCATTAAATGACTGTAGTAAACCCAATTAGAGTTGCATAGTTTGATGATTTTTCAGAAAAAAACAAAGGCTCTGGAATCCCTGCTATCTGTAGCATATCTCTGACTGAATCTCTTTTCATTTCTATAATGTCTGAGGAATCTGACTTGTTTGGGATGGTGTGTATTTTGACATCTTTGTCTGGATCATTTTCTTCTGTAACTATACTATCACCCTTTGCAATCTTTTTCATAATGTTTGCAGCATCTTTTTTTCCATCTCTTTTTGCAATAGCTGCCCAGTAGTTGTCCTGCCATCTCTTTTTTGCTATCAATCTGAAATCAGTTCCAACTATTCTGCGATAAGTTCTAGCTGGATCAATCATTCTGTGTATTAGTGCCATGCCATGATATAGTGAATTATGTTTTGGATTCACTGCGTTGTACTCTGCATAAATCAAATCTTTAGCTTCGTATGGCTCATCATGTATTGGTGTCAGTATTGCACGGAGTCTTTGCTTTTCATCCAGTATGTTGAATGTCATGTCTTTAGGATGAAATGGAATTAGAAAATATCCTTCATCATCTACGATTCTAATTAGTGCACCCTTTCCAAAAGTTAGGGCCATCTTGCAGAGTCCTTGTAGTTTTTGTTTTAGAGTATGTTCATGGCCAATAGAGTCATCATCAGAGTTTCCAACAGAGTTGTCTATGTCAATTAGCGGGTCCAATAATCCCTCATTAGCTTTAATTTGTTCAAGCTGTGCTTTTTCATCTCCCCATTTTTTTGGATTTCTTAACTTTAGAATTGGCTTGATTCCCCTTCCATAAATTAGCCAGGAGATAAAATCAACAATGGTTCCAGCTGGAGAATTCAGGTATAGTTCTTCTAGTACGTATAGATCCATTGCCTGTGTAGTGTTCTTCCATTGCACCCAATAGTTTGGGAATTTGTCGTTCTTTTCAGCAGCTGCAGATAGTATTGATGATTTTGATGGTTTGAGTGTAGAGTATTTTACCTTGGAAAATTCAAACTGTGGAGTGTAATCATCTAGTTTCTCTTTGACTAGTTCTGTAAATGCCGGTTCATAGATAGTTCTTGTTTTCTTGAATTTCTTGGGATTTGAATAATTTTAAAAATACTTTTACTATTTTTCAAATACAGTAAAGCTATGCTCTGCATAAACAATATCCTCAATCTTAGTCCAATTCATTATCAGTGATTTTTTGACCATATCTGTATCTCCTTCAAAATAAATTTGTGTTGTAAGTTTTTTATTATCAGGAGCTGAGACTTTTAGATGAATGTGATATGGTCTCATGTAGCCATCTTCAGAATATTTATCCGGTATTACAATGTCTATCGTATATTTACCATTATAATCTGCAATTATTTTACCTCTTAATGTATAATCATCCCCTGTAAACATTATTGGAAAGATTATTTCTCCAAACTTTGTTTCCCAATTATCCAATCTAGGTTCAAAACACAACCAAAAATATTTGGATCATTGATTCTGTAAACCGTTTGTGTCTCAGAAAAAATATGATAACAGACGATACATCTCTCGTGGCAAGTTCTATGTTCTGCATTTGGATTCAGAGATAATGTTAGACGTGGTCGATAAACTAAATGAGAATAAAGTTGGAGCGCCATTTGTCTATTCGGATGCTTGCTTTATGATAATGGCATTGTTTCGCAATACTGTTGGTACTGCATACAGACAGCTGCAGGGAATCATTGAGGATACTCTTGGAGAAGAAAATACTCCTAACTTTTCTGCAATTTGGAAGAGAATCAACAAGATAAACTTGGAAGATGATAACGGTAAGAGCTGGTTTTCAGATGGCAAAACTAAAACAGAGATTGTGTTTTTGTCAGGTGACTCTACAGGTCTCAAACCAACAAGCAGGGGGTTGACTGAATGGGATAAAAGTGGAACATAAAGCGTGGATTCATAAAGTTGCACATTATGGTTGATTCCAAAACAAAAAAGATTTACGCCGTATTAATAACTAATGAGAAATCAGGTGATGCACCAGAGTTTAAGAAACTGTTATCTGAAGTACTAGATAACATTGAAAACTCTCCAAATGTCAAAAAATCTGAAGAGCTGAAAGTTGGTGCTGATGGTGCAATGATTCTAATGACAATTTTGTAGAATGTGAAAAACAAAAGGTCATGCCAATAGTTTCTGTAAAAAAAATTTCTCACCAAATACCAAGGGTAATGCTACAAGAAAGAAGCAGGGTGATTTGTTTTGAGAAGAGGCATGTAAAGTGGAATTGAGAAACAAAGTTTTTCTCCAGACAAAAAGATTCTAAACACCGTAAATAGCGAACGTGTTACTTTTGTATTAAAATCTTGAATTATTTTTCCAAAATTGGAATTTTTTTAATTTCTGATTCTAGATGATAAAACTTGGTTTATTGTTTTACGGAAACCGTAAAGAAGAATCTAATAAATGAAAAGTGGGTTTGTTTAGATAACTTGCCAAGGTCGTGTTGCAAACACAATGACATATCCGACACCAATTATGATTGATTGATATGCGATGTTAGTATATGGAATTGGTTTGATAATTGGGTCTCCTTCAACGACAACTGTTTGACCTGGACCAAGTCCTGGACCAACTTTTGCTACATTGAGTTGAGTGTGTACGTGGTATACACCTGCTTCAAGTGCTTTTGCAGATAATGAATAATCAATGACGGCATTACCTGGAATGTCAAAGACGTTTCCTGGTGGGTCTCTTGCCAACATTTCCCATCTGTTACCTGCGTTAGTTGACTCCGAGAAAATGGATATCCATCCTCTAAGATCTCTTTCTACAAGACTGACTAAAGTTCCTTGAAGAGTCAAGGTTTCGCCAGTTTGTAGGGATTGTCTGTTAAAGGTTTCATCTTCTATTCTGATGAAACGACTTTGGAGTTGTGCTTGGACACCGTGTGCATCTGCAGTTGGAACAATTGTCTCAACCCAGTTGAAACCTAATGTTCCTAGTGCTAATACAACAGCTAGTCCGAATACGAAAATCTTTTTTTCGACCATACTTATCACTAATATTCAGAAAGATAATACACGTCGTTATATGTTTTACCTTCACAGTTAGGATCGATTAGGCTGGTTCATTGTTAATCATCAATGTTAAGCAACGAAAACAACAAAAAAATGTTAAAATTATTTCATATATAACTATTTAATGATAATTATTTTCAAGATTTTTTTAAGATATATGGGAAAATTTGATAAAAATTTACTATTTTTCAAACTCTTACTTTATATCCCGAATATGCGTGTATGTATTTATGGCACAGATGCCCGCATTAATCCCAAAAGAAGTTGAGATCCAGAGACTAAAGAAAGTCTGGCTCATCGTTATTGCTATGGGTTCAGTTGCAGCATCAGTCGAAGTAGATAACTTCGTCGATGGTTCTCTACACCAGACTTCTATCAGAGACAGTGCATTTACACCAGCACACTGGTGGCTATATTCCCACTTCATCACATTACCAATTGGATGGGGAATGGCAGCAGTATATGATAGAAAAATCCCAGTACTCAGAGGTCCAAATAATTCAATGAACACCGGTTTGAAGATGACCATTCTTGGTTACCTTGCAACTATGTTTACAATTGGAATCAATGAGATGTGGCACTTCTGGTTTGTAGAAGAAATTTTTGCAGTACCAAATCACTGGATGTTTAACATGGGTGTTGTAGTAGCATTCATGGGCGCATTAGCATATGTAGTTAGAATTTATGCTAGACTAGTAGAACTAGGCGCAGAAACTCCTGGTGAGAATCCGTACATAGCTGAAATGTACAAGATGGCTTTAGAAGGCAAATTGTACAGTAGATCAATCCCATAGACAAAATGTGCAAACGCACAATTTTTTCTCTTTTATTATTTTAAAAAAAACGATGCAGATCGTACAAGTCCCATCATTTTAAGAAAGATTTAAAAGGATTCTGAATGAGAGAATTTCATAATGACTCTTCCAAAAGGATTCGGATCTGGCGGTGCTGATGGTTCATCTAGCGCTGATATAGAACGAATGATTGGACGACGCGTTGAAAACATGACTGGTATGATTACAGCATCATTCTGGGCAGCAATAATAGCTACTGCAATTGGAACATGGGCAGGATATACCTATTATCCATGGGCATATCCCACATCAAGTGGTCATTTTGCATTCATCGTACTTGCAATCATTGAATCAATAGGTTATCTCTTCTGTGTTAAAGTCATGGAGGAAGGTTCCAACAAAAATAGTAATGGTATAATTGGCGCCAGTGTAGGCGGTGCAGCAGTATTTGTACTCTTCGTATCAGCATTTGTTGGTTGGTAACCAGAAGGAAATTCCTTCAGATACCACTCTTTTTCATTTTAATTTAAAGTTAGAAATGCTGATTTTTATATCGATTTTTTGATTTAATTTAAATTCAGACAACGATCTTCATAGCACTCTATAATTTTATATACTGACTCTTTATTCTACTGAATATGGTCTGGTTAAGACGATGTACACACTACTTATTCATAGTAGTAGTTGCAGTTAACTCTACACTGTTAACAATTAATGCAGGAGACTATATCTTCTACACTGACTGGGCTTGGACTTCGTTTACGGTATTTTCAATATCACAAACGTTGATGCTTATTGTAGGTGCAACATATTACCTTACATTTACTGGCGTTCCAGGCACGGCGACATATTATGGCCTTATTATGACAGTATACACATGGATAGCAAAGGGTGCATGGTTTTCACTCGGATATCCATATGACTTCATTGTAACTCCAGTTTGGCTACCATCAGCAATGCTGTTGGACTTAGTTTATTGGGCGACAAAGAAGAACAAACATTCGTTGATACTGTTTGGAGGCGTACTAGTAGGAATGTCATTACCATTATTTAATATGGTAAACCTGATAACAGTAGCAGACCCGCTTGAAACGGCATTCAAGTATCCAAGACCAACATTGCCACCATACATGACACCGATAGAACCGCAGGTAGGTAAGTTCTATAACAGCCCAGTTGCGCTCGGTGCAGGTGCAAGTGCAGTGTTAGGATGTACAATGGCAGCATTAGGTTGCAAGCTAAACACTTGGACATACAGATGGATGGCCGCTTGGTCAAAGTGGGACTAAAAACACAACCCTTTTCATTTTATTAGTTAACGTTTAGAGTATTCTCTACATTTTTCTTCAAATTTGATTAAAAAATATTGCACAGGTTGTGATCTTTTGTTGCCTATTTTGACAATATGTAATCTTGTGATAATGATATGTGACGCAGCAATACAGTCAGATTCTTGTTACTCCAAAACCATTTGTAAAATGGGCTGGTGGAAAACGTCAGTTAATTCCAATTCTAAATGAAAATTTACCTAAAACTTTTGGTACATATTTTGAGCCATTTTTGGGGGGTGGTGCATTACTTTTTCATATGTTAAATGAACGTAATAGACAAAAATGTAATATTTCTGATCTTAATTCTGATCTTGTTTTGTCTTATACTACAATTAGAGATAGAGTAAATGATCTAATATCATCTTTAAAAAATCATGAAAAAAATTATCAAAAAGATTCAAAGTTTTACTATTACTCTATTAGAGATAGTAATCCTAGAAGCCAAATTGAAAAAACATCTAGATTACTCTTTTTGAATAGAACTTGCTTTAATGGATTATATCGTGTTAATAGCAAAGGGAAATTTAACGTACCTCTTGGAAAGTACACAAATCCAAATATTGTAAATGAGGATAATCTACATTCTGTAAGTAATATTTTGCAATCAAGTAAGGTCTCAATCCAATGTCGTGATTTTGAAGCAGTTCTAAGAGATGCTAAAAAAGGAGATCTTGTTTACTTTGATCCTCCCTATCAACCAGTTAGTGATACTGCTAATTTCACTAGTTATACAAACAAGAATTTCACATATGATGATTTGAGCAGATTAGCAAATCTTTGTATGAAATTAAATGAAAAAGGTTGTAATGTTCTTTTATCAAATTCTAATTCTAAAGAAGTTGCAGATATGTTCTCAAAGAAACCTTGGAAAATAAGCAAGATTCATGCTAATCGTTCAATTAACTCCAACTCTAAAAAGAGAACCGGACACTTTGAATTATTGATTAAAAATTATTAGAAGCTTCGAACGGGATCTGAACCCGTGACCTTTACATTACCAATGTAACGCTCTACCAGACTGAGCTACCGAAGCACAAATTTACCCTGTAGAAAATCCTTATAATTCTTCATCCTGAGTGGAATTCCTCTAAACTGTTAAATTTCGCACAGATTTTTACCCTTTTGGAGGAGTAATCAAGCCTGGCCAAAGTAAGCACTTTGTGCTTTTGGACATGCAGGACTTAAGATCAAATAATGGGTGATCCTGTCTTTCAGGAGTTCGCGGGTTCAAATCCCGCCTCCTCCATTATTCTATTTTGGATGTTTAATTCCTCTGGCATTTAGGACTTCATACACATCTGGTATTGAAAACACAAAACCAACATGTACACAATCTTTCTCATCACATAACTGACAAAACAATTCTCCTTTTTGAACTGCAACTTCTGCAATTCTATTTTTAATATTATCTTTTAGTATAACACGATCATCATCAACCGAAATTTTTTCAATTTTTGGAGCATATCTTGCAAATGTCGTATCCTTTTGCATCATCTCCTCTAACATGTAAGTTACATAACCTGAAAAACTGTTAACCCCTTTCATTACAAGGTCGTCTTTACTTTTTTGATAAACTTCATGGAAATTATCATAAACAGTTTCTGAAACAGTGATTGATTTGAATCCGGCTTTTGGCAATTTACTTTTCCTTACCGTACAATAAGGTACCCAAGTATATAATGTTTTATTTTAAAAAGTAGAATGCAAATGTAAATGGAAATTAGTCTTTATACCATACCTTAATCCAAGAGCACTATGGGTCGAGGGTATTCAACTGAAGAAATTAGACAAAAACTAATTCCAATTTTGAAAGATTCTGAAACTGGAATGTCTGGAGTTGAGATATCTGAAAAAATTAATGTTAATCGAATTACCATGGCAAAATATTTGAAAGTTTTTGCAGCTGAAGGTTTACTTCGTCAAAAAAATATTGGAAATATCATCTTGTGGTTTTTGGAATCAGGACAAGAGTCTTTTAACTTCCCTGATGATTATTTCAAAATAGCACCTAGATATCTTGATTATTTAGTTAAAGGTACTGAAGATCAGGTTTTCTCTCTAATTCGTAACTGTCTATATTCTGGAGCTACTGTAAATCGTTTGATATTTGAAGGAATTTTACCTGTCATTGATTCCATACAGAATTTGTATGATGATGGGAAGATTGGTACTTCTGAACTGAACCTTCTAAGAACCACAATATCCAAATCCTTCCAAATCTTTAATCAACTTCAGGTAGTTTCTGATTCAAAAAAGAATGTGGTTGTAATTGCAGCTGATTCACAAAGTCTCTTGTTTTCTGAAGCTGCATCAGCTGTTTATCATTCTGATAGTTGGAGAGTTTATCATTTAGGTGATATGTCTACTGCAATCAATGTCTTGTTTGATCTTGATTTTCAAAAACTTGTTGGGAAAATTTGGAAACAAAAACCTGGAATTTTGTTAATAGTTGTATTTTCACAAACTGCTGAAGGGTTGAATTTTTTTGCAGATTCAATAAATCCTATCAAAGAAAAATCTGGAAAACGTATGAAATTAGCACTTTGTGGAAAAATATCCAAAAACCTCAAAATTGATTCAGATGTATTATCTGAAAAGATTGATGATATTTTACAGTGGTCTCAAACCGTATCTCAAAGTTTTAAATGATAAAAAATGGGCCCGATGTGATTCGAACACATGACCTTTCGATTATCAGTCGAACGCTCCAGCCAAGCTGAGCTACGAGCCCACGAACAACACTCTAGGC
>SPKZ01005130.1_pt1 | contig 10053 bp, 6 predicted proteins | sample 2456571 | NCBI WGS metagenome assembly SPKZ01 (sample SAMN11192286, study PRJNA482655) | marine metagenome | biome: ENVO:00000447; feature: ENVO:00000244|ENVO:00000211|ENVO:00000569|ENVO:00002023; material: ENVO:00002151; isolation source: ocean water from marine abyssalpelagic zone ...
TAATTCATAATCCAGGTAATCTTTTTCATCTAATCCATAATAATAGTCCACCATAGCAGAGCTGGACCAATCAAAACCGAGTGTAGTTTGAATGGATAAGTTTTCAATTGTTTTAGGTTTATAACGGTAAAGCATTTTGAAATTACCATTGTAGCCATCATAAATACTATTAACATCATGCATCAACTGTCCTAAAAATGACAGATTGTCTGAGGCGAACCAATTGACTTGCATACCTGCGTCAAGCGCCCATTTACGTTTGCTGATATTTTCTATATCTATATCTATATCTATTTTTTCAGTAGGAGCCGCGGGATTGTCAGGTGAAATAATGCCTTGTGCGGCATCAGCGGCGCTGCTCAGAAAAACGTTTTGCGGATGCCAACGGGAAAAATAGGAATTTTCATTATTTACTCTTGTTAAAGCACTAACAACAAATTGATCATTTTCGAAAAAAGTGTAACCTAAATCGCCGTTATCAAAATAGAAATTATCACGGTAGTATTGAAAAGAAGGAACTAGGTACAGTGGGATATTTTTACCACCAACTAACGGGTTGGTTTTTTCGCCTATGCCCATAGCTACAGAAAAATGCAGCTGTCCGACAGTGATTAAACTTTCATCAGTATCAATAGTGGTGTTATTGTTAGTTTGTTCAGCAAAAGTCGTTAATGAACAAAATAATAAAAGTAGTATTGGTATTTTCAAAATAGTATTTCGATCGTTTCAATTGTTGCTAATTTAGCATGAGTAGGTTAAATTTTCAGGCAGAATTACATAAGATTACATATTATTGCATTTGACAACAGTGTTTTTTTTATTTTTGGTTAAAGTAGTAATAGAAGCCTTATAACGGAGATTAATTATGTATAAAAAAAGTTCACTTGTTATGTTGTCGGTGATTGGTTTATTAGGTTGCGGTGGTAGCGATAGCCCCAGCGATACTATTCTTATTCAGCCTGTTCCTGTTGACCCTGTTATTGTTCCACCAGTTTCAACGTTGCCTCAGCTTAATGATATGAGTATTTCTTTAAAACCATTAAAGTCAGTGAATGAAACCAGCTTTGAAACACATTATAAAAATGGCTTGTATTTAGCTACTGTGACAGATGACGGAAAACGTTATCTCAATGGTGGTGATGTCAGTACATCAGAGGCATCTTCTAGCAGTGCAGATGGCTTTTCAGAAACTATCACGCAAGAAGCTGGTGTAGATGAAGCGGACCGTGTTAAATATGATGGCGATTATCTGTATATTGCCAATAATGGCGGATATATTCATGCTATAGATGAAGGAACTAAGATAGCCACATCTACTCCCTATTCAGCAAATGTCAGGATCTTAAAAAGACAGGCAGATGATACTCTGCTAACTGTTAATACCCTAAATATTGGCGATGTAAAAAATTCACCAAATATTGATGGGCTTTATTTGTCTGAAGGTCGATTAACCGTTTTATCGAGCACTTATTCGTATGGAAGTACGATTGAACCTTTGTTTCACATTTGGTATCAGGGAGCTCGAATTTTCAATGTATCTCTATTTGATACAAGCACGCCGAATGTTGCAAATGAAATTACGGATTTAACCATTGATGGAAACATTATTTCAAGTCGTCGTGTAGACAAGAATTTAATCATTGTCAGTTCTTATAATAAAGAAATTGAAGGACTTATCATGTTCCCTCAAAATGACAAAGAAAAGCAGGCCAACTATGATCTAATTCAAAAGATAGATATTAATACGTTATTACCGCAATACACAGACGCAAATGGTGTAACAAAAAATTTAGTTAATGCGGATAATTGTTTTATTCCAGAAGATGCTACTGATGCTGATGGCTATGACGGAATTGTAACATTAACAACAATTAATATTGACGACCCAAGTGAAATTACCTCTATTTGTATTAATTCATCAGTGCAAGGTCTTTATGCTACACCTAGCTCCGTTTATACCTACGGTTCTGTTGATCAAAAAAGTACAGTTATTCACAAATTTTCAATGGATGGTCAATCAATCGATTATAAAGCATCAACATCTTTTGCAGGACATGTTTTTGGGGGAGGGCAAAGCAACTTACGTTTTAGCGAGCAAGGTGATTATCTTCGTGTAGTTGTTACTGAGAATACCGATGATTCAAGTGATCGATTTGAACATCTGCTTAAAGTGTTTTCCGAAAATGAGACCACTAATGAATTAGAGTTGGTTGCTCAATTACCTAATGCTGCTCACCCTGAAAAATTGGGTAAAGATGATGAAGACATTTATGCAGTAAGATATTTTGGCAGCAAAGCCTATATTGTTACGTTTAAAAGTATGGATCCTTTATATGTGCTCAATCTTGAAGATAATACTCAGCCGTTTGTTGAATCATCACTTGAAATAATCGGATATTCTTCATATTTACATCCTATTTCTGAAGACTTGATTTTAGGTATAGGGCAAAATATTGACCCTAGCCGTTTTATTACCCCTGACGAGCCTGAAGATGGTGTAGAGCCTGAAAAAATTATAGAAGGTGCTAAAGTTGCACTCTTTGATGTTTCAGGTGAGCCAAGATTAGTAAAAGAGTTTGTTTTTGAGGGAGGATATACACCGGCAGAATTTAATTATCATGCATTAACTTACTTAAAGGTTTCTGATGATAAACATCTATTTGCCATGCCAATTGAAAGTTGGGTTTCCACAGCCGATATTGCAACGGATTCTGTTACCTGGAATTCAAATTCAGCGCTTGAATTATTTGAAGTGAATATCTCAGGAGCTGACGCTGAACTTAGTCATGCTGGTTCGGTTGCACCTTCATATGATAATGATAATTATTATGGCAGTTGGAATGACCGGGCAATAATACACGGTGACTTGATCTTTTACGTTCATGGCGCGGATGTCTATAAAAGCTCATGGCTTGTACCAAATGATATTGAAGGTCCTTTTTAAACGCTATTTCTAACCGTTATTAGACGAGAGACTGGTCTGAGTTTTCAGGCAGTCATAAAAAATAAAACGGCATCAAATCTTATTTTTGATGCCGTTTTTTGGTTAAAGAAGGTCTGGATCTACTGGGCTATGTCTAAATTGCTAGGTCTACAGGTAATTGGCCACCAAGGTTTTCGGCCAATTTAATTGATAGTTTGGCAATTATTGCATAAATGGTTAACTGCGGATTAACGCCTAAACTTGTTGGAAAAAGCGAACCATCTAAAACAGACAAGCTTTGGAGCTGGTGGAAAGCACCATCATTATTGCAGACAGATTCTTGTGGATCTTTGCCCATAGCCGATCCCCCCATGACATGAGCACTGACCAGTTGCCAACGTAAAATTTCCTGAGGCAGGTTGTTTATCGCCGTTTTAGTTTCATTCCAGGAAGTATATCCGAGTGAATCCATATGAACAGGAAAGACTTTTTTAGCGCCGGCAGCAAATTGCATTTCAGCCATTGATAACATCGCATGTTTCGCACCACGCCAAAGCATATCGTTGGGGGAATAATTCAGCTGCGGGTAATCATATTCGTCAAGCATGACTGAACCACCAATGCTTTGTTCGTTAAAACCATCTCTGAGCAGAGCAAGATTTGCCTGATTGTTGGCAAATTTCTTCATTTGTTCACTATGTTGCTGATCATGTCGTTTTAGCATGGTAGAAACTAATAATGGGTGTAAAGGAGGTACTTCAATTTTATAACCCAATTCACCAGCCACTCCATCGCGCCATAAAAAATGGTCACTGTAAATGCTTTGTGGAGCACCTGAAAAAGCGTTGACTTTACCAGGCATTTCAGCCATTGAGATTGTCACCGGGTGTAAAAATGTTCTTTTACCAATTAGCGGGTTAATTGTTGATAATTGGCTCCTGAGCATAATTGCAGGCGTTCCGATTGCTCCAGCCGACAAAATAGTATGTTTAGCTTTTACGGTAGTGATATTTTTTTGTTTTATTTGGCCCAAATTATTCATGCTGGTCAGTCTCACACCAACCGTTTTATCGCCTTCAATTACCAGCGACTCAACCCTTGCGCGACTGATTAATTTGGCACCGAGGTTCAGTGCTGTTGGAATACAGCTCACTAACATTGATTGTTTGGCATCTATCGGGCAACCCATTCCGCAGTAACCTAAATTGGCACAACCTTTAACATTGCGGGGAATTACATTGTATTTCCAACCTAACTTTCTGGCGCCATCAGCAAGCAGTTGGTTATTGGTATTTGGTGGTGTTGTCCAAGGGGAAATATTTAACCGTTTTTCCACCCAATCAAACCAAGGGGAAAGTTCGGTGCTGGATAATCCATTAACGGCATGTTCTTTTTGCCAATGTTCCAGTGTTGATTTTGGTGTTCTAAAACTGGAAGTCCAGTTAACGGTAGTAGAACCACCAACGGCTCTACCTTGTAGAATTTGAATTGATTTATCTGCAGTTTGACGACCCGTGACTTCCTGATACAACTCGGCATAAGCTTCTTTTTCTTTCATCTTAAAATCAGCAGAAGTCTTTAGCGGACCTTCTTCAATTATTAATACTTTGAAGCCTGAACGACTAAGTACCTCAGCAGCAATGCCTCCACCTGCACCAGATCCTACGATCACCACATCACATTCAATAACCTGTTCTGGTGTATCTACGGAGTAATCTAAGGTGTTTGGATATTGAATCGTCATTTAATTCTCTAAAATTTAATTGGTAAGTGGTACTTTCTAACGGGTATTTTCTAACGGGTATTTTCTAACGGATATGGTACATGTGAAATTCTGTAAATCTCAGACTAAAAAAGCTTGGGCGGCCCGGGGTAACCAATAGCTTCCCAATGTTTAGGTTCAGCATAAACGCTACTGATCATCAATTGATGTAAACCAGTATATGCCTGCTGTAACAACGATAAATTGCTCTCACGCCAATCAGTTAAAAATGCTGAAATTTGTTTTGCTCCGGCTTGCTGCCAATTTAACCAGACACCAGCTAATACCAAACGTCCTATACTGGAACCGAGCAGATCAAATAATTCTCTGAGTTCCGCCTGAGTACGTAACGGTAGCCTTATTATTGTTTCGTCTATATTAACAATTGAAGTATCCAGATCTGGGGTATGAAGTAAATCACCCAGCATAACAGGAACAAGTATAGTTATTAGTAACTGATCGTCTTGATTTAAAAATTTTGTCGGCAAGTTTTCAGGATATTCCAGAGAATTATTTTGATACCACTGAAAAGCGGTTATCCCGCCAAGCAAGGTAATGCTGGTGCCAATAACCGATTTCAGGAAAAATCTTCTATTCATATTTTTATTATGTCCCAATACAAGTCAGACCACTTTAACTGATCAGGAATACATTTCAAGTAGCTTGGCTATATATATTCTTGTAAACGCACAATCAGACAGTTGTGCGTATGCTTGATAACTAAAGCCCCAAAACCTGCTTACCTTGTTTAAATACTATATCCACAGGGATATTGGCTGTTTCTAAACGTGCTAAACTTTCTGCTAATGAACTTGTAATAATACCGCTTGTAGTAACTAGCTTGTCGACTCCTTGATAATCGCCATTACCTTGCAAAGTTAGAATAAGCTTTGATAAAGAATTTACCGCAGCAGTCATTTTTTCAACATTTATGCTATAAAGCCCTTGTTCATTACGGCTGAAGGCACCGTGTTCAGCAAAGTAATTAAATCGCACCATATTAGCCTTACCGTGAGCTGAACTGGCTCCAAAACGTACTGAGCGGAATATACCAGTCAGGAAGGTTGTGTAATAATCTTCGAGTATACCTTCTGTAATTGCGCCTTTAGCGAGTAATTGACGGATCATGTAAAGGCCTAATATATCGGCTTTACCTTCTTCCAATGCAGATGCATGCTCTTTCAATGCCTGACGTACTGTCCCTTTGTTATTTAACGTATTTTTTATACCTAAACCATGAGCAACTTCGTGAAACATGGTATTGGCAAAAAAGGCGTTGAAAGTAACGTTTTTACGTTGCTCCGGCACGATCAAGGTGTCTGTAATTGGTAACATGATCGCATCAAACTTAGCACGCATAGCATTCTTAAGTTGTAAACGACGGGTACCTTTCTTCAGTTGTACTTGTTCATCATTGGGTAGGTTAATGGCAATGGTTTTACTGCCAGCATTAGAATGACCAGCGTAGAAAATAACGTCATAGGCATTTAAATCGGCATCAGAACCTGGTACTTCAGCTTTGTATTTTTTTTCTACAGGAAGATTTATTTGTAACTCAGGCAAGTATTGAGCGTATTTAGCTAATTTTTTGCTCCAGGATAAATCTTTGAGTAATACGTAAGATTCAAAAGCTGCACGATAGCCGAATAATTGATCTTCATAGGTTTCAATTGGACCAATAACTACATCAATAGGGTTATTTTTCATATCCATCCATGCAAAATCTGAAGCTTGATATTCATCTGTGCGTAATGCTTGTGCACGTATGGTTAAATAATTGGCAAACTCTTTATCATCTGCAAAGTTTGCTGCTTTCTCTAAAATCACCGCAACGCGATTAATTTCATCAGCATAAGCTTCTGAATAGCTGACGGTTATCAATCCACCTTCATCATTACGACGAACTAGAGAATACAGTCCTTTTTTATCGGCAAAGTCGGTTTGTTCAAATTCACTTTTGCTCATGTCTGCAGGATAAAATTCAGCGCCGTGGTTTTTGTCCTTAAAATTACTTAGAAAAGTTTTATCACCCGCTAATCTGTCCCAAGGACCATAATTTACTTCGGCAAAATGACGAACTTTTTCATCTTTAATGCTGGCGAGAAAACTTATTTTGTTTTGTCCAAATGCTTGTTGCCAAAAAAGATCATCTATAATCTCTGAAGCTTCTATAAGCAGGGATAACATGTGTTTTTGATTGCTGGAATACTGACTTAAGTCAGCGGTTAAAGTGACAGTTTTATAAATGTCCAGTCTATTGTTATGCTCAGGTAATAATGTAGGTGCTAATATGGTTGCAGCTTTATTTTTATTTTCGTTCTGTGCGTCACAAGCGCTTAGTGCGCCTGATACTACGATAAATACCGCGGCAATTTTTGTTAATTTCATTAGTTTAGTCTCTTATTAAGTACGGTTAGAGACTAAGAAAAAATGTTAGTAAGCGCAAGTAATTAATACCATTACATTAATTAATTGACCATTTCAAATAGTCAAAATCTTTACTGGTAGAGTGGTATTTTAATCCCAAAAGCCAGCAATTAGTCAATCAGGCGCAATATATTCTAATTGAATATTGCTTGATTTATAACAATTGGTATTAACAACAGAGGAGGTAAAAAACAGGCAAAAAAAAACTGACATAAGTCAGTTTTTTTAAAATTAGTCATAAAGTTTAATGCAATGTATAAAGTTATAGAGTTTACAGATATAAACTAAAGCACTTTAATTGCTGCATTTAAACGGCTCTTAGAACGAGCTGCTTTATTTTTATGAATAAGACCTTTGCTTGCAAAACGATCAAGGATCGGTACAGCAGAAGCAAATTCTTGTGTTGCTTTTTCTTTGTCACCGGCTTCGATAGCTGCGATTACTTTTTTTAATAAAGTGCGCATCATTGAGCGACGGCTTGCATTATGTTGACGGCGCTTTTCAGATGTAATTGCGCGCTTCTTAGCAGACTTTGAGTTAGCCAAGGTGAACTCCTAAAAATGATTTAATTAAGCTTAAATTTAAGGCGACGAAATATGCCTGTTTTTATATAAATTGTCAAATGATTTCTACCGTTAAATTCTCTTTATTGGGATCTAACAGTATCTATCACTGACTAATATTGTGAATGGCGGCAAGTATACATGGTTTGTGGGTTAATACCAATCGAGCCAATGAAATGTTCGTTTAATTGATTGGTTAGAGTGTATTGGTTTTGAGTGTATTAGTAACAGGGTATATTTATTTTCTTGTTTATTAATATAAAATAAATACATAATAGAGTGCAAATAAGACTGGTAAAGATAATCAAGTTATCTTATCTGTGTATAAATCCCCATAAATTTTCAATGAGGTTTTTTTTGAGTAAAAAATTAATCAGGTCAGGATTGATCGTAAGTATCATGACTTTTATTTCCCGTATACTTGGTTTGGTCCGTGATGTGGTAATTGCCAATATCATGGGGGCAGGGGCGTCAGCGGATGTATTTCTTGTTGCTAATAAAATCCCTAATTTTTTACGTCGTTTGTTTGCTGAAGGTGCTTTTGCACAGGCTTTTATTCCAGTATTAAGTGAATATCAGGAAAAGGATGAATTAAACGGAACGAATGAAACCCGGCAATTAATCGCACAAGCGTCTGGAACATTGGGTGTTATTATTACCCTGGTAACTTTATTCGGTATGCTGGCTTCGCCCTTGATTATGATTTTATTTGGTGGCGGTTGGTATGCTGATTGGTTAAATGATGGTCCTGACAGTGGCAAATATGAATTAGCATCAACTTTACTTAAAATTACTTTTCCCTATTTGTGGTTTATCAGTTTTACAGCACTTGCTGGAGCTATTTTAAATACTTTAGGAAAGTTTGCTGTTTCAGCATTTACTCCTGTTTTACTGAATATTTGTATTATTTTAATGGCTGTTTATGGCTCGTCTTCCTTTGAGGAACCCGCTTTCGCTTTGGCGTGGGGTGTTTTTTTAGGGGGACTGGTACAGTTTATTTTTCAAATTCCTTTTTTAATTCAAGCGAAGGTTTTTGTTAAGCCTCAGTGGGGATGGTCTTCACCCGGGCTTATTAAAATGCGTCGTTTAATGTTACCTGCCATTTTTGGTGTTTCAGTAACCCAAATTAATTTATTACTCGATACTCAAATAGCTACCTGGCTTGTTACCGGATCTCCTAGTTGGTTGTATTACGCTGATCGCTTGTTAGAATTTCCCCTTGGGTTATTTGGTATTGGTATCGCAACTGTAATATTACCAAGTTTAGCTAAGTTACATACTCGAAAAAATGACGATGAATTCACTCAGACACTGGATTGGGGTATTCGAATTGTCAGTTTATTTGGTTGGCCTGCATTGGCGGGATTAATGGTTTTGGCACAACCGATAATTATGGTGCTGTTTATGCGGGGTGAATTTAGCCAGCATGATGTTATTCAAGTTTCTTTTGCTTTGTTTGCCTATATGTCTGGTTTAGTCAGCTTTATGTTTATTAAAGTATTGGCCCCGGGTTTTTATGCTCGCCATGATACTAAAACGCCGGTCAGAATTGGTCTTAAAGCTATGGTGGCTAATATGGCATTAAACATAATGCTAGCGCCATTCCTGGGCTTTATTGGTTTAGCCCTTGCGACTACTTTGTCTGCAACTTTAAATGCAGCGCTACTGTATCAAGGTTTAAAGCATCAAGGTGTTTATCAGTTTTCAAGAAAGACACGATTATATATTATGAAGTTATTAGTCTCTGCAGGCGTTATGGCTGCTGTGGTTTTTCAATTATCACCCCCATTTGAAATTTGGCTCGAATTAAGTTTTATTCAACAGGTGAGTAAACTTATATTCTGTATTACGTGCGGGGCGTTAAGTTATTTTTCTTGTCTTTTTGTTTTTGGTATTCGCTTGCAAGATATTAAATTAAGCTCGGCAGGATAAATATTTCGATCAAATTGCTTATCTATGCTGATTCTTCTTGCATACTGATATATAATTCGACAGTTTTTATGTTCTTTAATGGTTATTAACATTTTGGATAGCCGTTAATTTCAGTTAATATTTTCCTTTAAATACTTTTTAAGCAAGGTTACGTCGTTAAATGCAGTTAGTTCGTGGTATACACAATATTAAGCCTGCTGATTATGGTTGCGTTTTAACCATAGGTAATTTCGACGGTGTTCATTTAGGTCACCGTAAAGTTATCGCTGCTTTGGTGGCTAAAGCAAAAGCATTGAATTGTGTTGCCGCTGTGTTGGTATTTGAACCCCAGCCTCTAGAGTTATTTTCTCCAGAAATGGCACCAGCTCGGTTATATCGTTTACGTGACAAATATAATTTACTGGAAAGCCTTGGTGTTGAACGACTAATTTGCGTTAATTTTAATA
>SPKZ01012517.1_pt1 | contig 10052 bp, 9 predicted proteins | sample 2456571 | NCBI WGS metagenome assembly SPKZ01 (sample SAMN11192286, study PRJNA482655) | marine metagenome | biome: ENVO:00000447; feature: ENVO:00000244|ENVO:00000211|ENVO:00000569|ENVO:00002023; material: ENVO:00002151; isolation source: ocean water from marine abyssalpelagic zone ...
GAGCTGCCCTTGTCTCCCCCGGCGAGCACCCCATTTACTAACCGAAGTATTTGGCGATGGATCTGGATCAATGACAGCAGATACTCAGTGTTCATGGGCTTGGAAAACATCGAGAAGTTTCTGGTCAAGGTCATGCAAGCCAAGGAAGATCCTGAAGGAAGCGTTGTATTCCATGGCAAAAGGTATTCAGTTTGTGATGAGAAATTGTTGCATCGTTTCTTAGCAGATTTCATTGGGGCAGGCGTTACAATCTCTGAACCATTAGAAGAAACCACTGATGCAAATGGGTCTCCACTTCAATTAGTAAGTGACGTGAATGATTCTCCGTCACCCGAAGCTCTCAAAGAGTGGAACGAGAAACAGAAGCAGGAACAGAATGAGAATCACGGTTGAGCTTACGTTGCCCGTTGAGGTAGAAGTGACTGTTGGGCTCAGTCCAACATCGCCTGAACTAGCTCTTAGTGATGCTAAAGTTATCACTGAAGTAGACATTGATAAGCATAATCTTTTAGAAAATGTATCTCATGAAGAACAGACCAAGATGCTGTTTGACTTTCTGAAAGAGAAGGGTGAGCTTCTACACTTGGTACGACCTGGTACAGGTAAGGCTCTTTGCAAGGTCGACTCAGTATACTTAGGGATGCCTATGGCAGGTTATCGAACTTCTGTAGAGCCGTGGTGTCCTGAATGTCATACTGAAATCAATCGCATATTTGATCTTAGTGATGCCTATGATGCTCGCGTTGCTGCGGAGAAGCTAAAGAATGAAGAAAAAGATGTTAGTTGTTCTGATGATCATCATAACGCTAGCTCTGATCATGGTGGTTAAGGACAACTCTGAATTCAAGTGCCGTGTAAAGATGGAACCAGCAGTTTTAGAGTACACTAAATCGTGCATAATAAATGGAATCTATGAAGGTAGTTTCGGAGCAGCCGGATTCTGTCCTGAACTAACTAAGGCCTGCCTAGAGGGAGACCCTAGGTATGAGAAGAATGAGGAATGAGTTATGAAAAAAATCAATCTACTAATCATTGATCCACAAAACGATTTCATATTGGATGACGCTCCTTTGCATGTGGCTGGTGCTCAGGATGATATGAAACGCCTCGCCTCATTCGTGAACAAGCATGGTGATAGTCTCAATGAAATACGTGTTACATTAGACTCGCATCATCCACTTCATATTGCCCACCCTATCTTTTGGGTAAATGAGAATGGAGATCATCCCAAACCATTTACTATCATCTCCCACCAAGATGTATTAGACAAGGTGTGGATGACAACTTCTGATGAACATAGAAAATGGTCATACACATATACCAAAGCTCTTGGCCAAATGTGTATCTGGCCACCACATTGTCTCATTGGATCCAGTGGTCACAATGTGGTAGCAGAATTGTTTGATGTCTTGAGAGCCTGGGAAGAAAAAGATGGCAAGGTGGTTGAATATATTACCAAGGGTAGTAACATTTGGACCGAACATTTTGGTGCTGTTGAACCAGAGGTGCCGCTTCCTGAAGGCAATCAGACTAATCGTGAATTGATTCGTTCAGTAGCTAATTCTGATATCACTTTGGTTGCTGGAGAAGCAAGCTCTCACTGTGTTGCAAAAACTGTTGGCGGTTTGATTAAGTATCTTGAGCAATCTGATATACAGAAGATGGTTATTCTAACAGATGTGATGAGCCCTGTCACTGGATTCGAAAACCTTCATGATGATTTCTTTAATCGAGTACATAATCTCAATATGGAAATTACATCTACAGAGAAAGCCTCATCGCTTTTTTAATCATGGCAGCAACAAAGATTGGTTGGGATTGGAAAGCATGCCCAGATGTAGAACAGTTGGAAAAAGCTTTAGGTCCTTTTGGAATTCATGTTTATGATGATCCGGCGTATGAAGGGGCTGATGCTTTTGGTTTTATCTTCTCTGATAAAGAGCTAGATGATGATGAACTAATGACACTGGCTGAAGAATGAAACGTATCAGAGTAGCAGCAGCAGCATTGAACCAGACTCCTTTGGACTGGGATAACAATCGCAAGAACATTTTCTCTGCCATTGATGAAGCTGTTGATCGTAAAGTAAGTGTTCTTTGCCTGCCAGAGCTTTGTATTACCGGTTATGGTTGCGAGGATGCTTTCCATTCTCCATTCGTACATGAAGCATCAATCAAAATGCTAGTTGATATAAAAGGTCACTACCCTTTTGTAGATGTCCCTCATGATAATATGGCAGTATCAGTTGGCTTTCCAATGATGATATCCAATGCTCTATACAATTGTGTTGGACTGATATACAATCATAAAATCGTAGGCATCGTTCCCAAACAACACCTCGCTGGTGATGGAGTTCATTATGAGCCGCGATGGTTTAAGCCATGGCCAAAAGACAGGGTAGATACTGTACATATTGACGGCGCTGAAGTACCAGTGGGTGATCTTCTATTCGCATTCGATGAAATAAAGGTAGGGTTTGAAATCTGTGAAGATGCTTGGGTTGCTGATCGTCCTGGAGTTAGCCTAGCACAAAGGGGAGCGGATGTTATTCTCAATCCCAGCGCTTCACACTTTGCTTTTGACAAGCATGATGTCCGAAAGCGATTTGTAGAAGAAGGTTCACGCTCTCAGAATGTAACCTACGTTTACTCCAATCTACTGGGCAATGAATCAGGTAGGATCATCTTTGATGGTGACACTATGATTGCATCTGATGGTAAGATTGTATCAGCTGGCCCAAGATTCTCATTCAAAGACACCACTCTTACTACAGCGATAGTTGATATTGATAAGACCCGACTGGCTCAGTCAAAACTGGCTAGCTTCAGGCCTTCCTTTGATGGGAACTTAGTACAGTGTGATGGTTTTAGACCGGCACAACCACTAAGCCCATCCAAAGATAATGTCATAGAAGAAAACATGCAGAGAACTGTCAAGTATGATGAGTTTTCCAATGCTGCAACGCTTGGACTCTTTGACTACATGCGGAAGAGTCATTCTCAAGGCTTTATGCTATCGCTTAGTGGTGGTGCTGACTCTGCTGCTTGTGCTGCTCTAGTTTATCTCATGTGTCATCGTGCTAGAATAGAGCTGGGCATCGATGAATTCATAAAGAGGTCAGGTATTAATGTGCCTAATGTGCCTGATAAAGGTGATGATAGATATGTATTATTGATGAGTAAGATTCTCACTTGCGTTTATCAAAGCACAGCGAACAGCAGCAAAGAAACTGAGAAGTCTGCAAGTAATATTGCGAAAGGGATTGGCGCTAAGTACATCAAGTGGTCTATTGATTCCATTGTGGGAGACTATGAGTACCTTGTTGAACATGCTCTCAATATAGATCTGAACTGGGATGAACATGATATTGCTAGGCAGAACATCCAAGCAAGAGTCAGAGTACCAGCTCTTTGGATGCTAGCCAACCTAAACAACTCATTGCTATTATCCACAAGCAATAGAAGTGAAGCTGCGGTTGGCTATAGCACTGCTGATGGAGATTCTGCCGGTGGCCTATCCCCTATCGCAGGGATTGATAAAGCATTCTTGTTGCAATGGCTTGGTCACTTGTATCATTCAGAGAAATATGCCTGGTTGAAGTCAGTTGTTACTAGCCTAACACCAACCGCAGAGCTTCGTCCTAGCGATTCAAATCAAACTGATGAAGATGATTTGATGCCCTATGATATTCTTGATGCTATTGAAAGACTTGCCATTAGAGATAAGAAGTCTCCAATTGAAGTGTATACTTTGATAAATGAGAGAAGTGATCAAAAGGATAGCAAGAAGTTAAAGAAGCATGTGATCAAGTTCTTTGAGCTATGGTGTCGAAACCAATGGAAGAGAGAGAAATATGCAGTATCTTTTCACTTTGATGATGAGAACCTGGACCCGAAGACATGGTGTAGATGGCCCGTTCTTTCGAGTGGGTTGAAAACTGAGTTAGAAGAGTTGCGTATTAAATAAAAGAGTCGAGTTAGTGCGAAAACTTCACGTATAAATACGTGAAACAATGTATTAAATGTGACAATATTTTATCTCTTGATCATTTTCATTTAAGAAGTGACTCCAATAAGTACAGAGATGATTGTAATCCTTGCAGAGCAGAATATGCTAGGAAATATAGGCTAGAAAACAAGGATAAGGTTAAGTCATCTAGACAAAAGCATTATAGAAAAAACAAAAAATCTATATTGGATATAAAGAAGACAAATTATCAAGACCCAAATGAACGTGCAAAAATTAGAGCCCGTCAAAAGAGATATGATAATAAAAGCAAGCACAAAATAAGGGAGATGAAGAAGAAATATTATCATACAAAACTAAAGAATGATCCTAAGTACAAATTAAGAAAGCATTGTTCACGTACAATATCTAGAATGATCACTTCTAATGGATCAAGTAAGAACTCATCTATTCTAGATTACCTGCCATATACAATTGATGAACTTAAAGAGCACTTAGAATCTAAGTTTGAGCCGTGGATGAACTGGAAAAATTATGGAAGATCATCAACTGATGAATTATTTTGGACTATAGACCATATAGTTCCACAATCTTTATTAAAATATTCTTCTATGGAAGATAAGAATTTTCAAAAATGTTGGGCATTAAAAAATTTACAACCTTTAGAGTCCGTGCAAAACATTAAGAAAAGCAATAAAGTATGAGTAAGCTAAAAGCATTCCTAAAAATATCACTGCTATCATTTGTAGTGCTACTTGTTGCGGCTTACTTTATTGTACCAATCGTAGCAATAGATTATGCTGAAGATAACTATGATGTTAAGATAGAAAAGCTATCAATAGGATGGCTATCTGTTACAGCAGAGAACATATCAGTAGAAAGAGACATTGCTAAGGCTAGAATCAATCAAGTCACCGCTGGATTGAGCGGACCCATTGTTGTAACCGGTGGTGAGGCTGAGATCTATCTTGACAAGCTGAAGAGTAAGTCAAAGGGCAAGGGGAACTCCAAGTCTATTACTGACAATCCTCTGCTAGATAGGATAGAAGCCTCCGGTCTTACTGTCACAGTCTACAAGGATAAATACAAGGCTAAGGTTCGGGGAGCGTCATACCACTCTCACTTTGTTGGCTTCGAACATGTTCAGCTATTTGTTGGTGGAAAAGAGGTGGCTGAACTGTTCAATGGTGAAGCTCCAATCAATCGTGAGTACATTAAGATTGGATCGGCCAAGGCTAGTGTTGATATTCCATTCAAGTTGCCCAAGATAAAGCCTAAGTATACTGTTATTGCAAATGGTATAACCATCTTACCAAATATGTCTACTGACAAAAATATGTTTGTTACGGTAGATGCTATCTCACTAGCAAATCTCATTACTTTGGAAGAAGTTGAGATTTCTGCCATAGCTGAATCGCATAGCGTATGGCTGAAGATGGCCAAGGCTAAAGTGAATCATCCCTGGCTATCAAAGGGCTTGTTGACATTTAATGATGTGGATATGACAGTGCCTATTGATCACAATAAGGTTTGGGATCAAATATCTATTGCTGTTGGAAAACGTGGATGGATTAATGTCAATCCTATTGACTACAGAATCCACGGTGTCGCTGATTGTAATGCATGGGTAGAGATGTTGCCGGAACCTTTACCTGATGCTCTCAAGACTCAAGGCTTTCAAGGGAGATTGGAGTTTGAGCTACAAGTTATTCCTATCCCTAAGTTCAAGCTGACAAACAAGTGTTCCTTCAAATGCTCCAAGCCTCCCATCAATGGTCTAAAGAGTGACACCATTAAGTACATGGCCTACGCTAAAGGCAAAAGGTTTGAGCGTACAATCCAAAGAGGGACTGACTCTTGGATTCCACTTGATAGAATACCGCTGCATGTTTCCAAAGCATTCATTGCAAGGGAAGATAAGTACTTCTTTGCACACAGTGGAGTCATCCCTTCTGCAATCGAGAACTCTCTCATACAGAACCTAACCCTTGGACGATTTTTCAGAGGTGGTTCAACGATTACTATGCAGCTGGCTAAGAACATGTGGCTGAGTAGAGACAAAGCTCTGTTAAGAAAGGTGCATGAAGTGTTTCTCACTGTGCCACTAGAACAATGTCTGGTGAAGGAAAAGATCCTTGAGCTTTATTTGAATGTGATTGAGTTTGGTGACAATTTATATGGAATAAATGCTGCTGCCAAACACTACTTTGATGTAGAGGTTGCTGAACTTACTGAAGAGCAGGCGTTCTACTTGGCAATGGTGCTACCCAACCCAACCAAGGCTCGCTTACCTGGCCAAGGAGGATTGATAGCTGCTGCTAGTGCTCTACGTCGTGTTAGAATCTTCGAAAATTACCAAGCATCAAAAGATAAATGACCACTGGGGTTGACTTTTACCTCAACGATGCCTAGCTTACTATTCAATGCCGCTCTTGTGCATGAAAGGAAAGAGTTGAATGTCCCAACGTCTAGATGATGAATTGAAGGAACAAATTGTTGAACATTTGTTTGATGATGAAGAGTTCCGAACTGCCGCAAAGAAGTTTGTGGTTGAGAATTTCATGGAAGATGCTGCTTTGCGCACCATCTTTAAGGAACGAGCTGGAGGGGTTGTTAACCGTCTCTTTGGATTCCGTCGTGTCGGAAACCCTGCTGCTGTAGTTTCAAAGACCAGATCAGATGGAGCTAAAAGAGCTGCCAAAACTAAGGCCAAGATCAAGGCCAAAACTCAAGGAGCAAAGGTTCAAGGAAAATCTGGAACCCGTAGTAATGGAAATAAGCTTACTCATAAAGGAGCAATTACTGCTTATCTGAGTAAGTATGGAAAGCCATCAACTAGCGCCTTGATTTTGGAAGGCGTACAGAAAACTGGTCACAGTATGAATGCTCCGATGTTGTCAAGCATCTTGATGAAGATGAAGGAAAGCAAGGAGATCAAGACCACTCCCCATCGTGGTGGTGGTAAGTCGAAGTATGACTGGAGCCTGTCCAAGTCTTAGAGCATACTACAGCGGCTAAAGGACGAGGCGGAGCTAATCACTCCGCCTCGTTTCGTTTTATACACATCGGCACACTACATCGGCACGAATCTCCACAAAATTTTATAACTACAATGATTACAGTAAGTTAAGCCAATTGTTTATCGGCAGTAATGTGCAATAATACCGGCAATTAAAGAACAGCATGGCTATTGACTTTTAAGTAACAGCTCTTAAGTTATTTGTCTAAGGGAGACAGCAAATGAAACTAGCAACAACTGATACCAATATTCAAACGGGTGGACGCGAACTTGTTACAGCAAAGTTCGGCATTGGAAATCTTGGACTGGTCATGAAGATCTTCCGAGAGTTGATGTACAAGGATCCTGTTCGAGCTATCTGTCGCGAAATTTCCTGCAATGCTAGGGATGCTCACAGAGAAATTGGGGCTATCAATGAGCCGATTGAAATTCATCTGCCCAGCAAGTTTGACAAGAGCTGGAAGGTAAAAGATTGGGGTCCTGGCATCTCTCCTGATCGCATGGAGAATATCTTTCTTCAGTACGGCAACTCTACCAAGCGTGAAGACAATGATCAAACTGGTGGCTGGGGTCTTGGTGCAAAGACTCCATTCTCCAAAACAAATCAGTTCACAATCAGTACAATTACTCATGATGAGGATGGTATCAATAGGAAGCGCGTCTGGATTGCTCACATTGATGAGACCGATCAAGGCATGATTCGTTGTCTCAAAGAACATGAGGTTGATGAGCCAACTGGTACTGAAATCATTGTTCCGGTCCAGGATAAGGACTTTGAGGAGTTCATTGATGGAACGATTAAAGCAACTACTCACTGGGATGTGCGCCCCAATCTTATAGGGATGGGCTCTATTCCTGAATATCCAGAGAAGAATGAAATTCTCTTGGAAGGTGATGGCTGGAAGCTTTACACTAGTCGTGAATCTTATGATCAATATGATACAACAGTTATTCTAGATGGGATGGCTTATCCTCTTGATCCTGATAGTCTTGGAGGCAGACTATCTCGTTCTGATAGCCAACTATTCAGTAAAAATCTGGAATTGTTTTTTGATGTAGGCGAGATTGTTCCTGCTCCGAACCGTGAACACTTGCATTACGATGACAATACTCGTGATAAGATCAATGAACGAGTCAAAGCTATTCGCGAATCAATCACTGAGAAAATGGTTGCCAACATTGCTGAGGCAAAGTCGTACAAAGAGGCTGTGCTTTATTTTGAAAGCTTTAAGGGCAGCATGAGGTTCGCAATTCCAGAAGATTACGAGGCTTCTTGGAATGGTCACGAACTGAAAAAAAGTATTTACAAGCGTAATCGTAATACTGATGGTAATGATTTGAAGGTTCGAGTTGATTACTTCACCCATTACCAGAGCAATAAGTCATACAATACAGTTCTGGGTAAGAAAGAGGAAAACCATATTGATATCAGAAAAGATGCTGTTATTTACTATAACGATCTTAATAAGAATCGCATCTCTAGAGTACGAATCAAAAAGATTCTAGAAACTTCACAGATGGTGCAACTTATCACCTTTCAAAATGGTGATATTAAAGGTGGCATTGATGCTTGGAAAAATCTTAAGAATAAGGATGGCACTCCCAGTTCTTGTGCCTTTGATTTAACCCTGCTCGAACCAAACAACCTATCATCCATTGACATTCCTAAGAAGACACGCAAAAATGGTCTAAGAAATCCTCGTAGAACAGATTTCGATGCGTTTATCCTTGAGGAATCATACAAAGGGCATCGCAATTGTGATAACAATTGGGAACCTAACGCCCTGTTAAAGAAAGCTGGCACTGGCACTTACGTTGTGCTGCATGGAAATAATAAAGCTGGGCTAGCTTCTGGTAACAAAACTTATATCATGACAGATTTGTTGCTTGCCCAGTGTGTCCTTGGAGATGATGAAGCTATCTTCGGTATTAAAGAGGCAAGCCTGAAGCATCTTGGTAAAAACTGGAGACCATTGCACGAGGTATTGCGAGAGCGTGCTGAAGAGATAAAGCAGCATGAAGATATTGAAAGTCTTCGTGACGATATTGAAGCCCATGGCGGGGACTTTCGATTCATGAAACGTTTTGAAGAAGTTCTGACAGATATTAACAATAAGCATGGCAATGAACTACTAAACAGTAGTGCTTTGGCGAAGTACTTTAAGGAAATGGGGCGAGTGTCAAAGATCACTAACGAAAGTAGGAACATCGTTATGTTTATTGATCTTGTAGATGGCGCTCCTGAAAATTACATTGATCCTGAGAAATCTATCTTGGGAAAATTGCATGATGAACTAACCAAACGCTACCCATTGATTGATGCTATCGATCATTGGAATGCTGAAGATTACATCAAAGATATCTTGAGCTACATTAAGGCCATGGATTTTATCTACGAGAACAACGTTGACATTTCATCTACCGTGGCTAAATTAGCTGGGTAATCGGGACTAACCAAGGGAAATTTACAATGAGCGAACAAACAGAAGCACTAGCCTACACCATGGTCGATAATTCTCTGACCGTCATCCTACCTAATGGTGATACGAAGACAGTTAACAAGTCTGACGACCCAAATATATTCGAACAAGTACTCGCTGCCATTGTTGAAGAAAACTGGGGCGAAATTCCTGACATCATTTGTCCAAAAGCGCGGCTTGCATCATTCTCGGAGGAACATATCAAGATTGTTGATGGAGCAATTCACATCAATGGTAGAAAGGTTCCGAGAGAGCTAAGTGATCGAATCATGGATTACGCATCACAAAATATTCCCTATCAACCCTTGCTTAAATTCTGGGACAATCTCAATGAGAACCCATCGAACAGAGTTTTGACTAGGTTGTATGATTTCTTGGAGAAGAATCGTCATCCCATTACTCCTGATGGTTGTTTCATTGGCTATCGTGGTGTTCGCAGAGACTTCAAAGACCAGCATACTGGCACAATGGATAACTCTCCTGGTAATATTCTTACCATGAATCGTAATGAAGTAGATGAAACTGACGCGGCATGTAGCGCCGGACTTCATGTTGCTAGTTATGAATTTGGTAGCACTTTTGGGCCC
>SPKZ01013552.1_pt1 | contig 10043 bp, 5 predicted proteins | sample 2456571 | NCBI WGS metagenome assembly SPKZ01 (sample SAMN11192286, study PRJNA482655) | marine metagenome | biome: ENVO:00000447; feature: ENVO:00000244|ENVO:00000211|ENVO:00000569|ENVO:00002023; material: ENVO:00002151; isolation source: ocean water from marine abyssalpelagic zone ...
GGGCGTTCGGATTGGCTCAGAGCCTCGCTTAAATTGCGGAAATTACGGGATTACTGCCCTGTCTAGCGCCCTGATTTTGGCCTGTCAATTCGAGGCGGACACCGATTGTGGTCGGCTCTACCGCCGGTCCGACGCTGCCCGGGACCGGCCAGTGAGCCGCCATGCTTTGCATTTTCTGGATCGGGCCGGCAGCAACACGACGAGGTCGCTCTCGGCCACCTGTGTTCCGGACGACTAGACCACGTGGTGTCACCTCGTCAGCCCAAAAATGTTTCATAAGCCGCCGAGTTACAACGATTCATTGAGATTGCGCGGAGCCCGGTGCCCACAACCTCAGTAGCTGCGAGGAGGTTGGGAGCCGCTATCAAGGCGCCGGAGCTGGCCTGACCGGCCGATGAGCTAGCCCAAGAGCGGAGTGAGCGCGTCCAGGCTGGCACCGAGGTGTTTTTTTACGGCTTCTTCCGACTTGAAAAGCACTGCGGCCTCACAGCCAGCTTCCCTCGCCTCAATCAACGCGCCCCAAGCGGCGGCATAGCGTCCGCGGGAAATGAACGCCTCGGCCAACTTGGGCCAAACCAGGGTTCCGTCCGATCGGAGATTGGCAGCCCGTCGGAGGGCGCCGATCGCCTCTCCGGCACGGTCGTCGCCGAGCAGGGCGTCGCCGAGCCGGGAGTAAATGTCTCCGGCATTGGGACCGTCGCCGGCGTACTGGATCGCCAAGCGCAACACCTCTTCGGCCTGACCGACATCACCGACAGCGGCGCAAGCTGTGCCCAGTAGGCCTAGGCCTCGGGCGATGCTGTTCCGCGTGTCTGGCGTGGCTGTTTGCCCTTCGGGCGTTCGCAGAAAAATTGTCAGCGGCGCAGGCCAGGCTGCCAAAAGTTCGATGACAGTATTGTGGTCGTCCCTTTCCGCAGCGGCCTCAGCCTCCGGCATTCGACTGAGATCGATCGCGCCACGACTCGCTCCACGACTCGCTCGGTCGAGATCTTCCCGTACGTGGGCGAGAACCCGCATGCGGAACGTCGCTAGGGCGTACACCTCCTCGATTCCGTCGTGCAGCAGGCGGAGCTCCGAGCCCTCATCACTGATGCGCAGCTCTTCCATGCTGTAGCCGTAGAGCGGAGCGAGCAAAAGGTATCGAACACCAATGTGTAGCTGGATAGCTTCGGTGTCCGTGGCGCGCTGGGGGATGGGACCGATGGGCTCTTCGGCCATCAGGGCGCTGACTAATCGTCTGCGGAAGTCCGCCAGAGTGAGTCGCTGGGTATCTGCCGACGTGGCTTCTTCTTCGCTGACGCCAACAACGAAATCCACCAGCGTGCTGTCGGGGTTTCTACGGTCAACAGTGAGAGCAGTGATGCGCGCTCCGGTGATCATTGAGAACGCGAAGAAACGCTCGCCGACGATATCGCAAAGGGCTTGAAAGCTACCTACGCTCTCGCCAATGCGCTCGAACCATCCATCCGTGCGGATGGCGTCCATGGGGAACAAAGCGGGGGTATCCATCGTTTCCGGAAGGATTCGATTATTTCACGGATCGCAGCAAGTGCCAACACCAGGAGAGCAGGCCAATGGCCCCGAAATGGCGCATGCCTCGGGGCTGTCGACCGCCAGCCGGTCCCGTCGGGGAGGGCGGTTGGCACAACTTAGTCCCAGCGGCCGACGCGGATCTACCGTCGGATCTGGGGCAAAGCCGCAGGCTCAGGGGGAATCACTACGCTCCGGCGGCTCCCCCAGGAAGACGGCGCGGCCCTCCCCAGTACAGCTAATTCTTCGGTCCGAGCCTAGTTCCGCCAGGGCCACGGCCCCGTGCACGACTCCGTCAACGACCATCTCGCCGGTAACCACCAATACATACCTGGAACTTTCGGGGCCGGTCAGCTCTCCCGCCTCAAGGCAGTTCATCGTTCCGGAGTCGACCCATTGGGAGCGCTGGGCGCCGCTCAAGTGACCGAAGCGGCCGGCACGACGTAAGTAATTATCAAAACTCCGCCGAGCGAAGGCCATCCAGACCTCGCCTTCAAAATGTTCGCTTTTGGCCAGCAGCGCCGAAAAGCTTTCCCGCTCGATCTTGCCTAGGGTCACGCTCGTCGCCGCTCGAACCGACGCCGTGCGGGGGGCCCCCGTCAGGAGCGAAATCTCCCCGATGATGTCACCACCGCCGAGTGTGTCGACAACCATCTCGCCTTTGCCCAGCAGCACGTTCACTGCGCCTCGGGCAATCACGAACAAACTCGAACCGGGATCGTCTTGGTGGAACAGGTAGTCCCCGGGGCGCAGCACCATCTCTTCGGTGATATCAGCGAGCAGCTCGCGAGCCCCGGCGTCGAGGCTCGCGAACATCGGTGTAGTCGCCACAAGAACGGCCGTTTCCGGAATGGGAACGGAGGTGGTGAGCTGGGCGAGCTGATGCATTTGAACATCTACATCGCGAAGCTGCTCTTCCATCGTGTCGTGGTCAATGGCCCCGTGGTGCCCCAGGGACTCGTATTGCTCTCGCTCAAAGTTGAGTTCTATGCGCCGGGCGAGACGTTCCTCGATGGCGGATGCCATCTCCGGCAAATTCACACGCATGTCTTCGATACGCTCTTTGCCGGCGCGTCGGTATCCGAGATAGGTCTCCTTGATGGGCGCCAATATTTCTTCGGGGACGTCGGTCATCGCATCCAGTGCGTGCAGTACCTGGTCCGCCGCCTGAGCTTCGGCGCGCGACAGATCGTAAGTCAACGCGCTCTGTTCAAATGCATCACCAGTGCCTCCGAAAAGCCCTCCGAACAGGCCAACGGAAATATTCTCCGGCAGTCGAGATGGCGGCGCGTCGAGATGCCCTCGTGCGAAGTTGTCCGCCTGGCGCTCGATCTCGCGACTCAATCGCTTGACGGCTCCCGCCGCCAAAGTCCCGTGATCGTAGGCGGACCAATAGGCCTGCCGCTCGACATCCAACGCGCGTGACCAGTACGCAGCCACGCGCGTAGCCTCCGGGGCTTTTTCCAGTGCTTGTTTGGCTTCGTTCAATTCAGAGTTCAGCGCGTTCTGGCGTTCGTCCAACCTGCCAAACACCTCGCCCCAACTGACCGTGCGTAAATCGCGGCTCACCTCTTCCACCTCGTGGCGTACCCCAGCCAATGCGCGGGAGCGCGCCGCCAATAGGCGCAAGCGCTCGCCCATTGGCGGCTCGTCGTATCCCAATTTCGACAGCAATCGGCCAATGGTCGATCCGTTCACTAGGATCGTTAGCATCACGACCCCCGCGGTCACCAACAAGATCTGACGACGCAACTCCGGATCAATGTTCTCGTTTTGAGCGACAATCAGAGCCAACGCCAAAGAGACGGCCCCGCGCAAGCCTCCCCACGTAATGACAGCAGAATCGCCCGACGACACGCCCTCGCTGACACGATTCGCGATGGGCTGAAAACCATAGGTCAACACCGCGCGAACCAGCATGGCGCCGACATAGGTCACGCCGATCATGACGAAGTCCATGGGAGCTGCGTGAGCGGCTTGCACCGCAATGACAAGGCCCACCAAGAAGAAGATCAGGGTGTTCGCGATGTATCCCAGCATCTCCCAGAAACGGTGGAGGAAGTGCTGCACCTCAGGGCTGATCTTCGTCTTGCCTTGCCCACTCATCCACAGCCCTGCGACCACCACGGCCATGACGCCGGACACGTGCAAGAGACCTTCGGCGATGATCATCGCTGAATAGGCGAGGATCAAGGTGATGCTGATCTCCGCCATGGGGTCGTTGAAAAGCTTGCCGATCCATTTTGAAAACACGAAGGCAAGCACCGCACCGACGGCGATCCCGCCACTCACCACTTTGATAAACTCGAACAATGCGTGACTGATCGAGAACTCGCTCACCTCGCCGGAGAGCAGCGCCATCAGTAGAGTGAAGACCACGATGGCGGTGCCGTCATTGAGCAGACTCTCGCCTTCAATCAACGTCCCCAGACGTTTGGACACCCCTAGCTCTCGAAGGATCGCAACGACCGCGACAGGGTCCGTTGCGCTAATCAGCGCGCCGAACACTAACGCCGCCGGCCAGCTCCAAGCCCAAGAGCTGGAAGTTACCGATACCATCACGCCGGCGACCATCAATGTACTGAGCACGAGTGCGGGAACGGCAAACACGACGATGGCGCCAAGCGACTTGCGAAACTCGGACACATCGATCGCGTAAGCGCTCTCGAACACCAGCGCGGGGAGGAACACGAATATGATGAGGTGCGGGTCGATCGCCGCGCCCAACATCAGGACAGACGCCAAGCCGCCTTCATGCTCGTGACCGTGAACGACGCCCGAATCCCCGAATAACATGCCCACGACGATGCCCACGACCATCATGCCGATGGTGTAGGGAAACCCCGTCTTGCTGGAGACGATCCTCATGACAGCCCCAATCAGCAGTGCCACGATGGAGATAAAGACGACCGCAAACTCCGGTCCGTGATGCATCGAATACCCTCTCTGTACGCGCCCAAACGCGAAAACCGCCTCATATTGAGTGGAGTCATGCCGAACAGCAAGCTTCCACGGTCTTGCCCGAAATATTTTCCGAGTTTACGGGGCGGCCCCGGAGTGCCGGCGGCGCTCCGGGGGCACTGACTGCTGCCACGCACTTTGGGGGGCTGTTGCTACCCAGCAGGGCTCTGACTGTGGTTTGTCCTCCCTCAGTAGGGCATGCGAGCGCCAGGCTCGGGACCCGGTTGCGGACAGGGCCGGGACGCCGTACGGCTCATTGGCCCGATAGGGACGACTGCGTCAAAACAGCCACCGCCAGCCCGCCCCGTGACCGCCAATTATCCCGTGACCAACTCCCCCGTCGTGCCGCTGGCTACTCGTCGACAGATCGGTCGCGCCCTGCTCCGTTGGTACAAGGAGCACCAACGAGACCTGCCCTGGCGAAAAAGTGGCGATCCCTATGCCGTGTGGGTCAGTGAGATCATGCTTCAGCAAACTCGCGTGGAGAGCGTCCGCGAATACTACCGCCGCTGGATGCTGGCCTTCCCTTCCCTAGACCTCCTCGCGGCAGCCTCTGAGCAGGACGTGTTGCGCCGCTGGCAAGGGCTCGGTTACTATTCTCGCGCGCGCAACCTGCATCGTGCCGCACAAATGGTCGTGGCCGAATGGGGCGGCAAGCTTCCAAAGCTGCCTAAGGAACTGCAGCGCTTACCGGGCATTGGCCCGTATTCCGCCGGCGCGATTGCTAGCATCGCCTTCCGCCAAGACGTGCCCATCGTCGACGGCAACGTGGTGCGGGTGTTGTGTCGCCTCTTTGCGCTCGACACGGATCCAACGCGCGCGCCGCTCAAGAACACTCTGTGGGAGATAGCTGAATCCCTGATCGTGAAGGGCCAGGCGGGCGCCTTCAACCAGGCGTTGATGGAACTAGGCGCGCTGGTCTGCACCCCCCAGAAGCCGCGCTGCTCCGATTGCCCCTTGAGCCGGGTCTGCGAAGCGCACAGGCTCAACCGCACCGCCTCGCTTCCAGCCTTGCCCAAAGCCGCTGCTGTCACTCGGGTTCGTAATATCGCCGTCGTCGCCACCCGCAGATCACGAGTGTTGGTCGTTCAACGACCGCAGGATGCCCGCCGTTGGCCGAGCATGTGGGAGTTTCCGAACATGGACGTGCTGACTAAGACCCAAATCCCCAGCACCATCAATAAACTGCTAGCTCCCCTGGGGCTCGAAATACAAGATCGGAAAGCGCTGATGAGCTTTCACCACGCCGTGACCCGATACCGCATCGAGGTCGAAGCGTTCGCTGCTACTAAAATCAGCGGTAAGCTTCGGCCCCGATCTGCGGCCCGCTGGGTGCATCCCGACGATCTCGAAGAGCTGCCCATGCCCGCCGCTCAGCGACGTATCGCACGCGCGCTCGAGAAATCTGACCTATGAAAATCGTCGAGATTGGTTTGGCCGTCGTCTGGGACGCGGGACGAATATTGGTGACGCGTCGGCCCGAGAACGTTCACCTGGGGGGTCTCTGGGAATTTCCCGGAGGCAAGCGCGAAGCGGACGAGACTATCGAGGTCTGCGCCATCCGCGAGCTGCAGGAAGAAGTCGGACTGGTCGGCACACCCGACGCTGTCATCGCCCGTATCACGCACCGCTATCCCGATCGGACGCTCGAACTGGTAGCAGTGGGCTGCTCCCTTCAGTCGGGTCGAGAGAACGCCGCGTGTCGGGAGGTGACTGAGCTCCGCTGGATAGAGCCGCTCGACTCCGCTAAGCACACGTTTCCTGCGGCAAATTCGGAACTTTGGCCCCACGTAATTGCCTGGGCACAGAACAAAATGGAGGCGACCCCTTAACTCCAAGGGGCCGCCCACCGTAGAGGGGGGGTGGGACGTCGCGCCGAGATAGCGTCGGGCTAGATCGAGATCGGGGCGATCTTCTCCGGATCGACACCGAGATCTTCGAAGGCCTGCACGACGACGGACGCTTCGATTTTTCCGTCCATGCGCAGCCCGTCTAGGGCCGCCAACACGATGCACTCGGCGTCCACCTCGAAATGACGACGCAGCGCCTCGCGCGTGTCGCTCATACCAAAACCGTCGGTTCCGAGACAGACGAAACGGTTCGGGATCCACCGGGAGATCTGATCTTGCACCAGGGTCATGTAATCTGAGGCCGCGACCACGGGACCTTCGGCCTTCTCAAGAGCACGGGTGATGTAGGGGATCTTGGGCTCGTCGGCGGGGTGCAAACGGTTGTGGCGTTCGCAGTTGAGTGCGTCCCGTCGCAGCTCCTTGTAGCTGGTGACGCTCCACACGTCCGCCGACACGTCGTACTTCTCAGCGAGAATTTCGGCTGCCTTGAGCACGCAACGCAAGATGGATCCGGAGCCGAAGAGTTGGATCCTGTGCTTCTTGCCCTCGGCGCCTTCTTGGAAGCGATACAGGCCCCGCAGGATGTTCTGCTTCACCGGACCCGGCATGGCCGGCATCGGGTACGCCTCGTTCTGCAGAGTGATATAGTAGTAAATTTTCTCGTGCTCTTTGTACATGCGTCGCATGCCGTCTTCCACGATGGTCGCCAGCTCGAAGGCAAAAGCGGGATCGTAGGTCACGATATTGGGGACGGTGCTCGCCAGCAGCTGACTGTGGCCGTCTTCGTGCTGAAGGCCCTCTCCGTTGAGAGTCGTTCGGCCGGCGGTGGCACCGAGCAAGAAGCCGCGCCCCATGGCGTCGCCACAGGCCCACATCTGATCGCCGGTACGTTGGAAACCGAACATCGAATAGAAGATGTAAAACGGAATCATCGGCTCGCCGTGAACCGAGTAGGCAGTCGCCGCAGCGACGAAGGACGCCATGCTACCGGCTTCGGTGATGCCCTCCTCTAGTACCTGGCCGTCCTTGGCCTCTCGGTAATAGAGCAAACGCCCTGCATCGACGGGCTCGTAGAGCTGGCCATGGGCTGCATAAATGCCGACCTGACTGAACAATGCGTCCATACCGAAGGTACGAGCTTCGTCGGGGATGATAGGCACCACGCGGGGGCCGATGGCCTTATCCCGTAGGAACTTGGACAGCAGACGAGCGAACACCATCGTGGTGGACGCCGCGCCCTTGGCCATGCCTTTGTAGAACTCACCGTAAAGATCGGGGCCCGGCAGATCCAGCTCGACCACTTCGCGGTTGCGACGCTTGGGAATGCAGCCGCCCAGCTCTGCTCGGCGCTCCAACATGTATTCGACTTCTTCGCTATCGCGACCCGGGTGGAAGAACGGGGCCTCGGATAGCTTCTCGTCGGAGATCGGCAAGTGGAGTTCGTCGCGGAACTTGCGAAGCTCCTTATCCTCCATCTTCTTCTTGCCGTGAGTAACGTTACTGCCCTCGAAACCTTGTCCCAGCGTCCAACCCTTGACCGTGTGGGCGAGAATAACCGTGGGACGACCATCCGACTGCACCGCAGCCTCGTAGGCCGCGAACAACTTTCGGTAGCTGTGGCCACCGCGGCGCAAACGACGGATTTGGTCATCGTCCATGTGTTCGACCAATTCGAGCAGTCGGGGATCGGTCCCGAAAAAATGCGAGCGCGTGTAGGAGCCGGGCGAGGTGGTGTACTTCTGCCAGGAGCCGTCCACGACTTCGTTCATGCGACGTCGCAGCAAGCCGTGCTCATCTCGTTCGAGCAGGGCGTCCCACTCGGGACCCCAGATGACCTTGATGACGCGCCAGCCGGCACCGCTGAACACCGCCTCCAACTCTTGAATGATCTTGCCGTTGCCACGCACCGGGCCGTCGAGCCGCTGCAGGTTGCAGTTGATGACGAAGTTCAGATTGTCGAGCCCCTCACGAGCCGCGATGCTGAGGCTACCCAAGGATTCTGGCTCGTCCGTTTCGCCGTCGCCCAAGAATGCCCAGACTCGCGATTTGCTGGTGTCCACGATGCCACGATTGTGCAGATAACGATTGAAGCGCGCTTGGTAGATGGCGTGCAGAGGACCGAGACCCATGCTGACGGTGGGGAACTCCCAAAACGCGGGCATCAGGCGAGGGTGCGGATACGACGAGAGCCCGCCCACACCGCGATCGGATTCGCGACGGAATCGCTCCATTTGATCGACGCTCAGTCGGCCTTCTAGGAAGGCGCGCGCGTAGATGCCCGGAGCGGCATGGCCCTGGTAGTAAATTTGGTCGCCGGTGCCCTCACCCTCCTTGCCGCGGAAGAAATGATTAAAACCGACCTCGTAGAGGCTCGCGCTTGAGGCGTAGGACGACAAATGCCCCCCGATGCCGTCGGAATTCTTGTTCGCGCGGTGAACCATCGCGACCGCGTTCCATCGAATGATGCGACGGATGCGCTTCTCGATCCCCGAGTCCCCAGGATATTTGCGCTCTTCATCCGCTGGAATCGTATTGATATAATCCGTCGTCAGCTGGCCCTCGGGGATGATTCCTTCCCGGCGCGCCGACTCCAGGAGACGCTTGAGCACGTAGCGCGCCCTGCTCGTGCCCGACGTCTCGACGACGGCCTCCAGGGATTCGATCCACTCTCGGGTCTCGACGGCGTCTGTGTCCTGGGATTCGGGCTTAAACGTGTGCACTCTGGGGCTCTCCTGTGGCCGAGCGGTGTCGCCCCGGCATGAGGCACTGCGCTATGGATCGACCGGGCGCGGAGCTTAGTCCCCAGACCACTTTCACTCAAGTCAGCCGGGACGCAAGGTCCCGAAATGCCGAAACATTTGGAAACTCTACCCCCCGAAAGCAAGGCGGCTGCCCATCACTCCACGCTGGCCCGCTCGCAAGATTCAGCACCGAGCCAAGGATTGTCACTGGGTTTCGAGACGAATTTCGTGAAATATCTCCGGTTTTACGACCTGCCGGGCGAGGTCCAATAACCGTTCATGATGAGTAAAAAACAGCACCTGACAATGTCGGGAAAACTGACCCAGAACGCTCAGCGCCGCCGCCGCTCGCTCATCGTCGAAATGGAGCAGGATATCGTCCAGCACGACCGGCATCGGGTCGTTGACGGCGCCAAAGCGCTCAAGACTCGCCAAGCGAAGTGCGAGATACAGCTGATCAGCCGTGCCGGAGCTCAGACCGGAAATCTCAACCTCCTTGCAGTCCGCCCGGACACAGACCAGACGCTGCTCATCCTTGTCGTCGCGGCCGATTCGGAGCCCCGTATAGTGACCCACGGTGAGCACCGGAAATAGCTCGTTGGCGCGTTTCAAAATCGGACCCTGATTCAACTCTTTGTAGCGCTCGATTTCCTGATCCAAGATCAGCGCACCCAACCGCAATCGCACATAGCGCTGAACAAAATCAGCGGTCTTCGCTGCTTGCTGGGCGAAGGCGGACGCGATGTCGGCCGCCGGATCCCCCCCCATATGCTGCAGCCCGGTCTCGACCCGACCGATGAAGGTGGCATTTTGTTCGATGGCTTCATCTAGCGAGCGCATTTCTTCTTCGATTTGATCGAGCCGCGCAGCTAGTTCGTCCCGGTTGACCGCCGAGCTCTCAGCCACCAAATCTTCGAGCTTGGCGCCTTCGCCCTCCACGTCCAGTTCCCGTTGCTGCTCA
>SPKZ01004226.1_pt1 | contig 10038 bp, 7 predicted proteins | sample 2456571 | NCBI WGS metagenome assembly SPKZ01 (sample SAMN11192286, study PRJNA482655) | marine metagenome | biome: ENVO:00000447; feature: ENVO:00000244|ENVO:00000211|ENVO:00000569|ENVO:00002023; material: ENVO:00002151; isolation source: ocean water from marine abyssalpelagic zone ...
ACCCGCGCCGAGGCCCTTTATGATCAGTGGCAGGCCGCCCACCCCGACTGTAGCCTGGCCATGCATTATAATGACTACATTCAGGGGCCAGAGGCCTGGCGGGCCCTGTTCGACTTTATTGGAGAAGCGTTCGATGCAGATCTGGTGCAGGCAGCGCTGGATCATAAGCTGATGCATATGAAATGGCGCGGCCATAAAACCGCGCCGCAGGGCTGACCCTGCCGCCAGCCACCTACCCGTATTTTCCCCGCGACCCTAAAGTGTTACCTGCTGGCTCCAGCCCATCTGGCGGCGCTGATATTCCTTGGTGGTCAACCCCGGCAGGGCCAGCAGGTGATCGGGGCCAGAGACATCCAGTAGTTCCAGTCCCTTGGCATAAAGCGCATGGCCCACGCAAGCGTCCTCCAGTCCCACAGCCTGCATCGCAAAAAACGCCTTCATGCTGAGATACATATAAGAACAGGCCGCCAGCCCCTCGCGGTTCAGCAGATAGCCATAGCCGCCCGCCGCATACGCCCGCGGCAGCGGGTACTGATAGCCCCGCGCCTCGATCAGCGGATCCGCACATTTGCCAATATGCCAGCCATGCCACTGACCGTCGTGACGCTCTCCACCGACCCGGCGCCCGGCACAGGGCAGGCCAGCCCCGGCCGCCCTATCGACCATTGCAACAAACCCCGCCGCATCTTCCAGCAGGATATTGTCGTCAATCTTCACCACCAGCTCCGGCTCGGTCAGCAGGTCAAACAGCATATAGGCATAGAACAGTTTGCGATGCAGGCTTTCGTAATTATCCGGCACCGGCACCTGCAGGATTTGCCCGTCATAGAAGAAGGTCAGCGGGGTCTCCTCTTCGGAGCGCACCTCCGTGGTGCCCAGAAGAAACACATGGTGCCAGCGCCTGTCCCCATCCGCTTCAAGCGGTGCAAAAGAGCGATGGGTCTCCTGCGTGGCCGCAAGCCGGGGATGGCAGCTGGTGTGCAGAATCACCCGCCGCCCGGCGCAATCCGCCCGCAGCCGCTGAACCGCCGCGCTCTGGCTGGCCTGCAGAAGTGCCGCCAGAAAGGGGCGCATGTGGTCGTTGCGGGGAAACAGCGAAAACACATCGCGCAGGCCGACAAAATCTGCGGCCAGTGCCGTAGGCCCTTTCCCCGTAATCAAGGCTCGCAGCCTGGCCTCATGGGCCTCGGCGCTGTTGATGGCAAACCGCAGGTTAAAATACATCGGCCGCTGCCAGCGCAGATTACGCCCCGCCCGGTCAATGAAATGCGCCTGGCCTGCGGAAAAATCCCGCACCATTGTGGCGGTACTGCCTAGTAGCTGGCTGCGGGCCTGGGCCAACACCTCCGCGCCGCCGCCCGCATGCGCACGCTCTCTCTGGGGGGGCGCAGCCTGCGATGCCGCTTCCGCCTGGCCCACATCCCCGTTCAGAACCGCTGCAAGACGATTGTCATGGAATAGATGCCCGGCATAGCGACCAATGACCTGTTCCTCTGGGGTCTGGGCCAGCTCGGTCCAGAAGCGGTCTACCACACCGGTGTCAAGCCCCCTATAATGGTCGCGCCAGGTGGCCCCGACACCGGTAGGGAGGTCTGTATTGCGCCCATAGGCGGCCCCGCCCAGCCGGATCTTGGCCTTGTAATTGATCAGGCTGCGATAGGGGAAGTGCAGGATCCTGAGCCGTGCACCCGCCGCTTCCTCCTGCCCTGGCAGATCGCTGACACCGTGATTGCCCTGGGCAACGGTAACGACTTCGCTGGCGCGGTGCAGCACTTTGCCCGGTAGCAGATGCCCAAGCTGATTGCGGCTTCGCACCTCAAAAATATCGCTGTGGCGCGGATGGCTGTGGCCCTCCAGCGGAGCGCCCCCGGCACAGCCCACCACCGCATTATGGCGCATCACCCGCAGGCTGGAGGTGCTGTCGGGCAGGCTGGCAAGCAGCTGTTTCAGATCGCCCGCCTCTGGCAGCCAGAATTCATCGGCATCATTATTGATCACCCAGTCCGCACCATGATCGCGGGCAGCGCGGCGTGCCATCTCGGTGACCCATTGCCACTGATTATAGTCATCCTCTTTCTGGCGCAGCAGCTCGATGTCAAACTCCCGTGCTAACCGGGCCAGTATTGCAGGGGTGTCATCCTCCGAGAGATTGTCCATGACAATAAAACTGTCCACGCCAATGGCGTGATGAAAACGGATGTTATCTTCCAGAATATCCGCCTCGTTGCGCACCAGCAGCGTCATGGTGAGCTTGACCGAACCCTGCCTGTCTGAACTCTGCTTGCGTTGGGAGAGCGGCCCATGCGAGGGTCCGGCTTCATGAGACGCCTGCCCTGTCAGAATACCGCGCGCGGCAAACACCACGCGGCGCAGCCCGGCCCTGAGGCGTGGCCGGAGAAGAGACCTGAGGATAGGCTTGAGCCTGTAAAATGACGACCGGTGCAATGACAAAGCGGCGACCCCTTTCAGACGGCTCTCCTGCGTCCGATTCCCCTCTGCCCCCGCCCGCCGGGGACATCCTGTGGCTTGGTGCCCATAAAACCGGCAGCACCTATCTGCAACATATGCTTGACCAAACCAGACTGCCCCTAGCACAGGCGGATCTGTTTTACATCGGGCTTCCGACCCTGCGCGCCCGTTATACCCGCCCGCTCCTAGATCCTAGCCGCAAACCAGCGGCAGGTCCCGATGTCCTGCCGCCGCTGGCGCGGCCCGAGGATAACGGGGGCCCGGACACCGCAGATAGTGCAAGGCGCTATCTGATCTTTGACGAAAACATTCTGGGGCTGGTGCAGAACGCGCTGGCGCCTGCGGGCCTCTATCCCGACGGGGCTGAACGGGCCTTGCAGATGCATCACACACTTAGGCTGCACCGCCCCCGGCTGATTCTGGGGGTACGCAGCTTTGCGGATTACCTGCCCTCGCTTTATTGCGAAACACTGAAGTCGCTGCCCTTTCAGGAGTTTCAGAGCTTTAACCGCTCCCGGCTTCATACCCTATCATGGAGCGACCTAGCCGAACGGCTGTTGGCCGCATTCCCCGAGGCTGCGCTTTATGTCTATGAGGCCGATCAGCTGCGCAGCCACGAGGCGGCACTGCTCAGCTGGGTCACCGGGCTGGAACCCGCCTGTTTCACCCTGCCGCCCTCGGGGAGCGACAGCCATCGCAGCGGGTTTTCCCAACGCGCGGTAGAGGCCATGGCCGCTGACGCCCGCTGCCAACCCGGCCTGGACACCGCCAAACAGTGGCGGCGCTATGTCAGCGCCTTTCCCCGTGCCCCCGAAGCACCGGGGTTCTCCCCCTGGGACGATAGAGACCGGGCTGATCTTGATCTCGTGTACCGGCTGGACCTGGAGCAGCTGCGCAAGCTCTCCCGCGTTCACATGTGGTCTGCGCCCCCTTTACCCTAAAGGCAGGACCCATTCAATCCGGCTCAGAATCAGCCGTTGTTCCGGTCACACCGCCCGGGAACCGCGCTTGCAGGGCCTGCAGGGCGTGGAACTCCTGCAGCGCCGCCTGACCTTCAGTCCAGGCATGCACCGCATCCAGCTGCTCGTTCAGAACACGCGCCACTGCCTGTCCCTGCCAGCCCGCAACAACGGCGGCCAGCTCTCCTCTGGCCAGCGCCCAGGCCGGACCAAGAGCGCGCAAGGCCACCGGGTCATAACGCAGCGCCCGCCAGTCCCCTACGGAGACCCGCGCCAGGCTCTCCTGCGCCCGCAGCGCATAGGCCCAATGGGCCGCAGGCGACAGGCGCTCCATATGCCAGGCCATATTTTCCAGAAGCCAGCGCAGCAGCACCCGGCGCACACGCGGCCGCCAGCAGTACCATGGGCTGCGCTTCAGATGACGGCGAATCAGGTCAAAATGATCAAAGAAGGCCGCCAGTTCCATACCCTGCGCCGCCATGGTCTGGCCGCTGCGCCCCACGCGGTGACTGCAGACCACCCGGTCACAGAATCGGATATCACGGGCCGCCAGAGACACCAGCCAGTGAAACGGGCCATCCTCGTAGAAGAAATCCCCTTCCGGAAAGCGCAGCCTGTGCTGCCGCAAAAACCCGGTGCGGTAAATTTTGCGCCAGGGCACTCCCACCATATGCAGCGCATGACCGCGGCGCGCCCGCGGAGATCCTGCGGCCTGAGCTAGCGCCCAGAGCTCTTGATCCGGCGGATCGAACAACTGGCCCGTACTGTCATTCCCGGTGCCATCCTTGAAGACGCGGTAATTGGCGATCAGCACATCCACCGGATCCGCTTCATAAGCGCTGCGCACAGCCTCCAGCCCCGCGCCGTCGACCAGATCATCGCCATCGACAAAAAACAGCGCCTCGCCGGTGGCGGCCTCCATGCCGATATTGGCAGGGATCCCCACCCCGCCGGGCGTATTCTGCTCCAGAAAGATCGGCACCAGCGCAATATCGCGCGCGCGCGCCATGCCCCCCGTTTCAGACGCTGTTTCGGGGCCAAACAACTGCTCCAGCGTGCGGGTGATCACCGCAGCGGTCTGGTCGGTAGAGCCATCATCCACCACGATCAGCTGATCGCCCTTCCGCAGGTGCGGGGTCAGCCGGGTCAGACAGTCGGCGATATAGCGCTCGATATTATAGGCGGTGACAATAAAGGAGAACCTCATGGCTGCGCCTCCCTGTCCTGTGCTGTGTCCAGCGCTGTTTCCCAGACGTCCGCTTCACGCCGCAGCAGCGCCATCATATCGCGCACCACCCGCGGCGCGCGGCTGGCAATCAGGGCCAGGGTCTCGCTGTCATACTGGGTCAGGAAAAACACCCGCGCCCGCTGCAGGAAGGCCGCGTGATGGATCGTGTCCAGCACCGTCAGGATCCAGCCACACAGCCCCACTTCAAACTGCGCCAGCGGCCAGAGCACCTCGGGCCCCAGCGGACTCTGCGCCAGGGTCTGATGCAGCGGCGCCAGCGCCTGAAACACCTCCAGCCGTTCCACCCCCCTGCGATTGGTCAGCCGCCCGCCCCCGGTATGGACAAAATGCTCGCAGCACAGCGCGTTTGAGGCATAGATGCGCTCAGCCAGAAGAAAGCTCGACCAGTGCAGTTCAATGTCATTATGCACCGGGATTTCGGTGCAGCGGATGCCATGATCGCGCAGGAACCCGGTGCGATAAATCTTGTTCCAGGGATAGGCGGCAATGGTAGTCATCCGCACCTGCTGGGCCCGGTTCAGACGGGTGGGAGCGGTCTGCGCCAGACCGGCTGCCTCCCAATAGCCCTGATCGACGGGCATTGGCCCCGGATGTCCCTTCGCGCGCTCGCGGCTGTCGATATGGCGGAACAGGCAGAAATCAAACGCCAGCCCCTCCAGATCGGCAATCAGATCCACAAGCGCCTCGGTCAGAAGATCATCAGCATCAAAGAACAGCACATGTTCCGTTGCCACCGCCGCCAGCCCCTGATTGCGCGCATGCCCCGCACCCCGGCAGATCTCGCTGCGCAGATAGGTGATCCCAAGCGCGGCCTCGTCAAAACCCAGGTCCGCCGGACGGCAGGGCGGCGTACTGGCATCATCGCAGACGACAAGCGCCTGAAAGACACCAAAGGCCTCGGCTTGCCGCAGCAGACGTGTAAGTCCCTCGGCGTCGTTATGCACCGGAACGACCAGCGACAGGGAGAAAGGTGTGGCCATGCTCATGCTCCAAACACTGCCAGATCCATGATCGACATCTGCGCGATATCCGGCGGCAGAAACAGGATAAGCTCACGCCAAGGGGCCGTCCGCGCCACTTCCGGGTGTGCGTCCAGTAGCATCAGATCGGCATGGGTGCTTTCCTCGCGATAGGAGATCACCCGCTTGGCAAAAAATTCATCGTGAAACCCGCCCTTGATGCCACTGCGCAGACAGGGGCGCAGGGTCAGCGTCTCAGGGGCACGTGTCCTGCACATCAGTCCGCAGACCGCGCGCCCGGAGAGGTCATAGTCTCCCAGTTCGATATTCAAAGACAGCCAACGCCCCGCCCGCCCGGTCCGAAAGCGCAGATCCATCAGCTGCCCCGGCACCGAAGAGACTTGCGCCGAGGTATCGCTGTCGGGATCCACCGACAGGTAAATGCCTGACACAATCCGTTCGTCGGCAGGCAAATCGCCCTGATGTTTCAGCGCCCTGAGCTGGGCCAGACTGCGAAGCGCCTGCGCCTCCGGACAAGCGTCCGGCTTCGCTCTCATGATCCTGCTCCATGCCATGCCCAGCCCTGATCCTCTTCCAGCCTCCCTCTCGGAGGGAGTGTTTTTCAAGTTTTAGACGGGTTGCACACGGCCTGACAACCGCCGTCATTACCGCCTGCAGGGGCCTTCCGGGCGCAGCTGGCTGCGGCGGTCATGGACCAGGCCGGTCAGCGTTTCCAACACCTGATCGGCGCGGCTTTCCACCTGATGATGCAGCCAGACCAGATCCTGCAGCGCGCGCGCCTTGGCCTGCCGATCGGCCTCGTCGTTCAGGTAATGGCGCAGCGCCTCCTCAACCTCCTGTGGACTCTTGCAGGTGATGAGATGGCCCATGAAAATCTCGGCCCCCTCGAAATGATCCGAGATCACCAACCCGCCTGCCATACCCACATCCATGATCCGGTTCGACACAAACCCCTCGGCCGCCATATGGGGCCAGTGATCATTCAGCACGATCCTGGCGGCGCGGTAATAAGCGGGTAGCCGGCCATTGGGCACATGGCTGCCATAGATATATCTAGGCGCGATCAACCCCTGCCATTCTGCCCCGTAGATGGCCAGCGGCAGGCCCCGCGCCACACAGGTTTCCGGCATCCAGCGGCGGGTTTTGCGCGAGTTACCAACAAACAGCACCTCATGGCGCGGCACGCCGGTCAGATCGACATCGGGGTGAAACCGCTCCGAATCACTGCATTGCAACATGACCGACGCCTTCATTCCCAGCGCCTCAATCACCTGCTGGCCGCGCCCATAGGCGCTGACAAAGACATGGTCATAGCCGCCCATTTCATCCAGCGACACCCGGTCCGGATGGCTGATGTGCCACATCATATTGATGTGGCACGGATCCGGCTCATAGGCGGTCACACCGCGCAGCACCAGAGTGGCGTCATCCTCGGGCTGATGCTGATACCAGTCCGGCAGAATATCCACCCGCGCCCGGCAGCCGCGCCGCTCCAGCGCCCGGGCCAGGCTTTCGGCCAGATGCAGATCCCCCCAGCGATGTTTATAGAGGGGGCGCGGCGCCGGCACTTTCAGCGCAATCTGCAACGCGTCCTGTTGGCGCACCAGACGTTCGTTGCGATGCCGGACCTGCACCCGCCGGATAACATCATCGGGCAGATATCCGATCGACGCAGACGCTGGGCGGCCCCCAGAGGCTGCCCCCCCCCAGGGCAGACCCGTCAGGGACATTACCCAGGGCAGCTCTGGCACCATTGGGGCCGCTTCTGCCGTCGCTCGCAGCAGAAAATCCCAGCCCGCACCTGCGCCCAACTCAGGATCCAGCCAGATCCCACGCGCCAGCAGCTGGCGGCGATGGGCAAAACCCAGCAGCGCCCCCATCAGGTCACGCGGCTGCATCAGAAAATCATCACGCCCATAGCCGCCCGACCCCAGCGGCCCAGCCGCCAGGCAGTTTGCCTCGGGATGGGACGCAAATGCTCGCCGCAAGCGGGGCAGAAACTCAGGCGACCAAAGCGCAGAAGCCCCCCCATCAGACATAGGGCTCACGCCACCGCCAAAGGGCAGATACACCACGATATCCCTTGTCGCCGCCTGCTGAGCCCGCCGCCAGGCTTTGGCTTCGGCCCCTGCCTCGGTTGTGCCGACATCCAGCCTGTGATGGGGCGGAGACAAAAGCCGCAACCGGCCAGTGGCAATCTCTGTCGCAAAGGCCGCGGACAGCTCCGGCTGCCAAGAGGTCGGCTGGGCAAAGGCCAGCAACACCTCCTCTGCGCCCTGGGCCAGACATAGGCGCAGGGCCGCCGTGATCCGCTTCGGCTCTCGTGCGCAGCAGGGCACCACGGACAGAAGGGATATACCAGGTCCCGCCCCGAACTGCCTTGCCCTTGCATGCCCGCCCCCAACGAGCCCGGTCCCCGCATGTGGGGCAGAATCCCCAGGCAACCGCCGGGGCAGCTGCGCTGCCTCCGCCGGGGGCAGATCCACCGTCACCATGTCAAAGCGCAACCCCAAATGGGTCGGCACCGCCCCCAAAAGCCGTTCGATCGCATGGGCCGGGGTACCACAGATCTGGCCCTGTTCCTGCGGGAAATCCTGATAGCTCAGCCCCAGATCCAGAAACGGGCGCAAAACCGCAGCCCGGGCGCAGAAAAACGACCCAGCCGGGAAATCCGGACAAATCGGATCAGCCGGGCCAAAGCCCATCCGCCTGCTCAGATCATCGGCCAGCCCCCAAGACCGACCATAATGGGGGGCCCGACGCAACTGCGGCCAATAGGCCGGGGCCAGCAGCCCCAGCGCGGGGTCCTGCGCAAAACACGCCAGCATCTGGCGTGCCACAGCCTCAGACCCAAGAAGACAATGGCCCAGATACGTCATCCAGCCCGCGTGATAGCTGCCGTGGCTCGATTTCTTGCTGTGCAGATGCAGGACCAGATCCTGTGGCGCCAGCAGCACCAGATGATCACGAAACCCAACCACCCAGGGAGCCACATCCCGGCCCCGGTTGGGCAGCGCCCGTGCCACCACCCGACGGACCAGCGGCAGCGCCGCTGCAAAATACTGCTCCAACGCGCGCAGCGCGCGCCCATCCCCCCCATACTCCGCCTGGGGCACAGAAATCAGCAGATCAAATTCACCGGCGGAGCCCGCCAACAGATCTGCCGGCAGATGCGACAGCCAACCAATCATCTGCTCCGCCGCGTCGCCATGAAACAAATGCAGCTGCACCACCAGTCGCCCGCCCAGTTTCAGCTCGCCCGGTCTGTGTTTGGGCCGGTCTGCAGCCTCCGCCGCCGGATCCTGGCAGGAAAACACCCGCGCAACCGGGCCATATTCCGCCCGACCAAACCGGTTGAACCCTGCGGGCCTCAGCGCCCGATCCCGAAACGCAGGCATCGCCCGTTTGCCACTGTCCCCCTCGACCAGCGCCGCAGCGTGAGTCTGTTCCAGATAGTGCAGGAAAGGGTTTACGCCCGCAGCGTCAGGGTGCTGCGCCAGATAGCCCAGCGGATCAAACCAGCGGGCGGGGCTCAGCCCCAGCCGCCAGCCGCTTTGCAGAAAATGGCGCAGCAAGGTCGCCGCATCAGGCGCGCCTCTCTCACCTTCAGAGAGTCCCTCCCAAACAGCTATGCCCCCAGAGCCTGCAGCCGTCAGCTGGTCCTGATAGAACCCCGCATCAAAAACCCGCCGCACCAACGCCTGTGTCTCCTCTGACACCCGTTGCCTGGTCGAGACGGTCGCAGGCCCTATCGGAGCCGGTCCATATGGCTCTGACATCCGCCCCTTCAACCCGGCTGCTGCGCCTTCACGCAGGCCTGCACCCAGTCCCAGGTTTCCGCTAGCCCCTCACCCAGCCCGATGGTGGTATCCCAACCCAATGCGGCCTTGGTACGTGTCATATCCAACACCACCCGCGGCACATCAAAATCGCGACCGGGTTTGTAAACCGGCTGCACCTCATCGCCCAAGGTTGCCGTCACAGTGGCACAGATCCGGGTCACCACCTCCGCTACCGATGTCCCTTCGCCGCTGCCCGCATTGAACACGCCAGAGACCTCTCCGGCTAGCGCCCGGTGACAAAGCCGTGCCAGATCCTTCACATGAATGAAATCACGCACCACGCTGCCATCCCCCCAGACCTCGATCGGCTCGCGGCGGGCCAGCCGCCACAGATGGGTGCCAATCAGCCCCTGAATCCCGGTGTGTCCCTGGCGCGGCCCATAGGGGTTGGAGGCCCGCAGCGCCACATAGGTCAGCCCATGCAGTTGATGTTCCATGAACAGGTAATGTTCCACCGCGGCCTTGACGATGCCGTAGGAGCTGATCGGATTGAGCGGGTGATCTTCGCACACCGGGTCACTTTGGGGCACGCCATAGAC
>SPKZ01021736.1_pt1 | contig 10038 bp, 13 predicted proteins | sample 2456571 | NCBI WGS metagenome assembly SPKZ01 (sample SAMN11192286, study PRJNA482655) | marine metagenome | biome: ENVO:00000447; feature: ENVO:00000244|ENVO:00000211|ENVO:00000569|ENVO:00002023; material: ENVO:00002151; isolation source: ocean water from marine abyssalpelagic zone ...
ATGAATCGCTGACTATCGACGCGGAGGGCGGAACCCTTACGCTGGATGGCGACGATGGTGTGGTCATAATCGGCCAGAAAAGTACAGTTGTGAACACCGCAGCGTTGGTTGGTGGAACGGACGACATTATGGCGACTCTTGCAGACAGCGGTACTTTGTACCATTTGGATAACACCGCATCGGTGGTGGACATTACGATTACACTTCCGGTACCAGTGGCCGGGGATGTCGGGGCGCGTTATAATTTTGTTGTAAAGAACATGACCGGAGCGGGTGATGTCGTTGTAAACACATCGGATGGTGCTGCGTTTGCCGGGTTTAGCGGCATTCTTCACCAGAACGACGGTCCTTCTCCTGGACGGGAGACTCGGCAGTTTAGCGACGAGAATCATATTACGTTTGTGGCGTCCACGGCGTCTCGCGGGGATTATCTAGACATCACCGCGGTGAAAGCAGGGCAATACATGTTTCGTGCTGGTTCTTTCCCCAACGGAGCCATACTTCCGTCAACGTAGAGTGATTTTCTGACGCAGAAATGTGTTCTTAGGTGCCACCACCGAACTTGGACCCGATATCCGCTGAAATAATCGACGAACCGAATACCAGTGCCTCGGCGATACCCACTCGCGATACTATTCCTAAGCAGAAAAAGGAACCGTAAGTGTTTTTTAGGGCGTTTGTTGTGTATTTTTATAACGCGCGCGATGTACGTTGTGTAGAAAATCGCGCGCGTGTCAAGAATGTTTTAAACTACACAACAAATGTGATGTACTGCGACCCTGTGCGGGCTGCGTTAAGAAGGACATTCTCTGTCGCCCGAGAAAATGGGGAGAAAAACCACACACGAGGAAAACGAAAAGGCGGTCGAATAGGTTCGCGGACAACCACCCGAAGAAGAAGAAGAGGAAGAAGCGCCTGGACACGTTAACAAATGTAAGCTTGGAGGAATGGAAGAGCTCATCAGAGCCACGCTTTGATACCCAGCGATACCAATACGACGTGCCGATGCCGCCGGGATACATTCCACCGCTCCCTTCGATATGCTCAAAGTTCTACGCCTACACCAATACATACCCGTGGGTAAAAGGGCCGCAAATCGGAATGTTGTATTCTGCGACGAACCCGAACATAAACGCGCGATCAATATGCGAAGTGTTGGACGTTTCGATTTGCGCGATTGCGCACGGTACGGAGATGGGCGCGCGCGTGATGTGGTGCGACAAAAATGCTCAATTCGTGGCTGAGGATGGAAGCCTCCAATTTTATAGGTACGCGAAATTTATGACTGTTAACGATACTTACACATTTTTTCGCTCTGTGACAGCATATTTTTTTTTGTAGCGGCCAATACATTCACATCGACGACTTGCAACCCGTTTACTCGATCCGGTGTTGGAAAACCCGAGTAAGGCACCGAACGGAAGCTGAGCGGAACGAAGAGAACCAATACTTCGTAAATCTGTGGTAGAAACGACGCGCGTTTATGTGGAATAAAAAAATCACGTTGACGTGTAAATGGCGCCCCTAAAAAAGAAAACTCTTCGAAGTATGTCCTATGCAGCAGGACTGATAAGAATGACCCCAGAGATGGAAGAAGAGGCGCGATATGCAGCGTCAGCTTTTGGAGAAAGGGTAATGGAATATGCGGCTATCGCGCTCAAGCAAACGGGTGCGCGTTTGCTTACTGGTGAGATAATGCACTGGGCGGTGGACCAAGCGAAGCAATCACTGTAATTCTAAAGAAGCGCTCACAAGCAGGTATGGTCTCGTAAGCTCAAGCGATCGAGAGCACAACCTCCACACTGGGCCTTATCGCGTTCGACCTTATAGCGTAGCGTATCTTCGTCCAGAAAAAGCGGCGGCGGCTCCCTCAGACCTCGAGAATCCTTTACGGCTTGTTTGACCCACGTCCCGTCGTTGTGTATGACATATTGTTTCCAGAGAGCAAGCTTACACTCTTTGGTACAGAGCGCCGGGCGCGCGGGAAACATGTCGGAAAAATCCTGGAACGGTTCTTGTTTGAGAGTCGAGATGTCGACGTGGCAATTTCCGCATTTGGTACCGTCGTCACTTTCGGCGTGTTTGCTGCACTCGTCGGTTTTCATCGGGTGTGCATCTTCGTCGTATTTGTCGGCTTTCAACGGGTACGTAGACATACCGGATACAAATATGTTAGCCGTAGGTAAGCGGCTGTGCGTCTTTTTGTTGTTGTGTGCCTCCTGTTTTTTTTTTTTTTTTTTGCAATTACCATAATGAACGTATGGGAATTTGATCCAGCAAAAAACACATTTCGAGGGCGAACCGCTACCGGTATCGACGATGTCGGAGATCTATTCAAATACCGCCGCCTTGAGAAAACGCACTGGTTTGGACTCTGTCCAATTTGGACGCTATTGCTCCACGACGTTAAGAACGACTACAACGTATATATAGGCCATCGAAGTCCGGTAGACGGCGACATCAATTATCCGGCGACGCGCATGCTAGTAGACTGCGATCAGTTCAGTTCGGCTGGTGCTTTGACAGGATCTTCCGATTTTCTTACCTTTTGCGTTCGAGGGAAGGTACTGTTCTACCAGTTCAGCAACAAGGAAAAGAAAATGGTGCCTTACGACTGGAAGACGTTTTGTGCGCACTGGCCTTTGTTTTTTCGTGTGGGTCGTCTGCCCTACATGGAGTTGCAGAAGGAAGTCGCCGATCCGCTTTCGACGTGGATAGCTGTCAACAGAGGCGATCGCGCGATGTTGAAAACGTTATGTTTTTGTTTGAAGCGCCCCGTGCAAGCTGGATCGAAGGATGTCATATGCGGCGCGCTAGTTGCGATGGTATTGCGAAGGATGGACAAGCAGAAGTGGGACACGATCGAGCTGGGTGCAATTTTGAAGAAATAACGCGGTGACATAAATCTGGCTGTGTATTACGCCAACAAAATCTCGATCATTTTGGTGATTTTCTTTTCCACGTCTCGTTCGTACCAGGCGTAGTCGATACTGCTTGGGGTAACACACTGTTTCGCGGTGTGAGAGTTTTTGTCACTATGGACGGTAGTGACGTAGTCTCCTTGCGACAAGCCGATGCTGGAAGCGACTCGTATGTAGTCGGGCGCTTGGGTGTATCTGTTGAACTTCTTGTTGATGCGGTGCACGATCATGAAATCCGCGGCCGGCACGCTTCGGGTGGCGAGTTGCTGTTTTGCGCGTTGGATCAGATCGGTAAGTTGCGCGATTTTTCCCGCGATCGTTCCGCCGCCCATAACGATGTTGAGCGCAATTCGGTCGTATTTGCGCGAAAATTTACAAATGTCGCGCCTGCTGATATCCATGCCTTTCGTGTCAATGCGCAGGGAATAGCCACCTTTGTCCGATCCAGTTGCGACAATCGTCATGGTGGCGTACTTGTTTTTTCGGAAGATCAGTATTCGGTGGAATAGAGTCTCCACTTCGAGCCTGATGTGGCGGTATCGTTGCTCGAACTTTTCTGATATCTGATACGCACAGTCGAGAGCGCCAGAAATCCCGTCGTCGCAGTGAGGCTTGATTATTATCGAATCAACGACACCGTACAACACCGATGCCTTGGCGTCTTGAGCGATATGGACAGCCTCGTCCAGGAGTTCGGCACCTCTTCGCGTGATGTAATTCGCCATAGACGCCGATTGGAATCGAAACCCGTTCCGGCAGATGCAGCCGTACACGGAGTTAGCGATGAGTTTGAGGCTGTTTTGTCGAACGAGTAAAGCTTCCGAGGGGTCGCCAAATTCAGCGGCTTGTTGTTTGACCAAGTTTCGTTCCTTTAGCAACGCGACCAATATTTGCGGCAGTATGCCTTGAGGCGCGGATTCTTTTGGTTTGACGATGGTATCTTTCCAGAATTCGGTTGTTGTGAAACAGATATTGTCCTCGACGACGATGTTCAAATAATGGCTGTTAAAATCGAGCAAAACCACGGGACCTTCTGTCATGCCGATGCGCGGCTCCAGAAGCACCCCGCCCGTCACCGGACCGTTGTAGCCGAAGGGAATAGGACCACGCTCCGGGAGCAGGTGTCCATTTTCGTGGAAGTGCATAGACAACAAGCAGTCGTTTTGTTCGGAAATCGTGGAGTTCCAAAGACTGCCGGTAATTTGCCGCACGTTGAATATTTGTTGTATCATGCATCCTCCCACGCAGAGTTCCATGATGGCGTCGGCGTGCTCGACCGGACCTTCCAGCTTCCTCCGCACCAGTGACGAAAGGGAGTAATCGTCCGTGGGCAATTTCAATTCTTCGCTACCGGTAGTGACATTGCAGATCAACCGTCCTCGCAACCCGTGGCGTAGATGCCAGTCGTTTCTCCCACCAACGACGATAATATCGGGGTCCAGCAATCTAATTGTCGACAGGATGTTTGCGTATGTGTCCTCGAATACAGAATCGCTTGTCGCCTCGTTCGAATACATGCCGCCAAAGACCGTCACCTCCTTTTGAATAACAGCGATCGTCCTTTCGTCATCATAGTCCATCGATACTTTTTGCTCGCCATACACGGCCGCGATTCTGAGCTGGGGCGGAGCCAAGCCGTAAGCGAATTCGACGATCAACTCGCTAACAGAATCAGTCAGTTCGTAATCGTTGAAGATGATTCCTTTTACCCGATGACGGAAGTGATCCGTTATGGTCGGTTCTGAGACGTGCACGTCGCGCGCCTGGCATTTGAGACCGCGTCGGCACCAATGCCTGACTTTTTGATCCTCCAGATTGTCGATTTCAAGCCAACAAGGTATGCGAATTCGCTTGTCGAGCATAAATTGCTGCAAGGCGGTTTGCGACCACCCAATCCCCTCACCATAGCTAGCAAGTATACCAAGCTTCGGATGCTTCTGAGAGATTTTCAGTTCAACGAACTCGCGGGTGAGCGGGGCGCCTGGTCCGAACGTAATTGTCCGTGTGACCTTGCTTTGGGTCCAGCTGGAGAGGCCGATTTTCTGCATTACGGCAATCGCAGAATCCTCAGCCACGACGTAAACTTTGGACTGGATGTTGCTCACAAGAATGCAGCAAGTATCTCCGTTGGGAAGTTTCCCGTAAAGGAACACCGAGTAGGGATCGGTTTTGTTCTTTTGTATGTCGTAGCAAAAGAAAGCCATAGCGTTATTTATTTTGTTTGTGTGGGCCTGTGTAAAAATAATCCCATCACAAAAAAAAGAACAAAAATCAAGAGATGCAAACGTTTTACCACTTGATGATGATTTTACCGCTTCTCACACGTTGTTGGAATATCATTTTCTTCCTTTTCTCGGCGCGCGATCGCTTGTTTGTGCGTTGTGTCTTGAGATTAGCTGCCATTTCCTTCCGAACGTTTACACCCGTTTGCCAATTTTTTTTCACCCAGTCGATAATGCGCATCTCACAGATCCAGCGGTACCACTGAAGCTGTCCGACGGTAGTGGTGATGGGCTTTCCTTCGCGCGACGGTATAGAAAACTCGAACAGCGGGGTGCGGCGGAAGGAATCGAACCGCCTTTTTCCGTATGTGCCGAGAGTGTTTTTGTAGGCATCGTGTATGTCGATGTAACGAATGCTCTCGTCTGCGTTCTCTTGGTAGAAGCCAATGCTGTCATCGTGGCGCGCCAAATATGTGGTCACAAACTCGAGGCTTCGTAGGCTCGGAAGTATGTTGGTAGGCTTCGTCTCTGGTTGCCTTTTTGGTGTACCGTCCGATTCTCTTTTTTTATTCAGGATGATCGCGCGAAATTCGTCATATTGGCTTGGATGTCGCATGAAGTAGTCTCGCAGCTGTCGTTTGAGGATGCTGTCGATGAGCATGTTGTTCGCCATTTTGTTTTGCAGGCTTAACAGACGTAAGGAAAAAGGAAAAGTTTTTTTTTCGTACTTTTTGTAGGAAGAAAAAAATTATGGGAGAGAGAAAAATTATGCTGTTGATCCACACGTTTCCTAGCTCACGAGTCGTAAGGGCGGGTCATGACGAGTGCGATACGAAACAATGCGTCATACGATTCGTGGCGGACGTTAAGCACAATATAGACGGATTCACGCGGCCAGAACCGCTATCGCTAATCGAATATGTTCAAGGGCGCTTGACCAAGATACGCAAAACAACGAAGTCTGCAAAAATAGAATTAGCAAGAAGAGGGATGAAAACAACAAAACTAACGACAAGCGATGGAGAGTTCGACTATCATTCGCGCCCAGGATCGTACGTCTACAAGAAGGAGATGAAGAGATATGCAGTGACCACTAAATTGCCATCGTGGCTTGCCGGTATGTCAGATATGATCATGACGTCGCTGTTTAAGCGCGGCTGGTTCGAGCTCAGGAACGTGTTGACTATCTCGGCCCCCGTCAAACAAATTCAGGACGATATGCAAGCTCGGATACGCGCCACCAATTTCAACTTCGCAGAGCTGCCACCGCCGATTTCCTGTTTGATATGGTCTTACGTCATCACACGTCCTGAAATATACGACCACCGCTAGGGGTATGTTATCACAGGTTGATGTTGAACTTTCTCATGCCAAGGTTAGCGCCGGTGAGTGGCCATTCGTCCGACGGCTCACGTTTGATCAGGGCTCTGTGCGTTTTTCTGCTTTTGCGCAGCTCCACCATGTGCTTTTTGCGGTCTTGTGCGCTGGCATGGAACAACGACTTGGAAGCGGGGCTGTAGTTATACTTTGGCAACGGCGGTTTGTGTCGTTGTAATATCTGATACCGTGCAGCATCGTCCAGCCGGCCTGTTTCTGGATACTTAATGTGCAGTCGACGTAGTACGCTGCTCGAGTTTCCGCGGGTGGATTTCTCGCGTGTGGGTTTGCGCGCTTTTGGAGGCATCGCTGCTGATTATGGCAATGATTTTATTTGCCGTGCTTTTGTTTTGAGCGTTGTTCTGGGAATATGAACTCTACTATCCATTCGATCACTTCTTTGATGAGAATAACCATCACGGACAGAACGATAGCGTAAATTACCATACCCATAAATGTATCATCTTTGGATGGAAACAGCGAGGACATGCCATTGTTGATGGTTTTCCCCCACACTTGACCTGCAGCAAAATCCATGGCTCGGGTTGCGAATGATGCGGCCATGACGGCGGTTCTGTACTAAAGCGCAAGAATTTTTCGTGTACGACGCCAAGCTATCGCTCGGTGAACCGCATAGTCTTTTTTTTTCTGTTGTTTTATTTCTAAAATATGGAAACGAAATCCGCGCCCAGGATTTTCTCCGAGGATTGGTTCACGGATAAAATTTGGGGGGACGAACGGAAAACACCTGTCCCTAAAACTCGTCGTGACAGACTCCACGTGATGCTGCAACGACAGGACAAGCCGTGTAAGAGTCAAACTCCACGTGATGCTGCGAAGGACCCACAATGCGGAGCGATTTGCAAGAGCGGCAAGCGGTGCAAGAACAGAGGAAAGTATATCCAGGAGCTAGATAACTATATGTCAACCTTTATACAAGCACGCAAGGGACATCTTACCTTTGACAAACTACCGGTGTGGATGCGAAGGGCGGTCCAAAAGGCGGTCCAAAATCCGAAGAAAGGCGGTCCAAAACCAGAATGTTGCAAGTATTGTAGCATTCATGCGAAGATGATAATGAAAAATGTCACAAAGGCCTGGAAGAGAGGAGAACAGACGGGTGAGCTCCGAAGAATGGGTGACGAATTAGTGCAATCATACGGACCTACACACCTAGAAAAAATGACATCTTTTCCTGGTTTCGAGGGCGTCCCCAAGGAACTCACTGCACCAATGATCCATGAGCTGGACGTGTTCAACGTTCGGAAACTGTCGGAAAGAAAACCTCGCAAGCGTCCCCAAAACTTTCTGCTTGAACCTCATAAGCGTAGAGACGTCAGAAGAGGTGCCTACGAAATACACACCGAACCCCTACGCCCCGAGCACATCGAAGCACCGTGGCACCGCAGCACCGCAGCACCCGACAGTTTCATATAGCTTTCGTAACAAAAACAAGGACCTTCATACCTACAATCACTCACAGGTGGGACGTACTCGGGCGTCCCCAAGCAAGTCACTGCACCAATTCTCTATCGGCTGGACCCGTTCAACGTCGAGCGTTTGGACGCGGATAGGTCTAGTGCTCGTCCCAAAAATATTCTGCATGAATACCCCGGGTATTAGATATGGCTAAGCAACAGACAGTTTCATATAGCTTTCGCAACTTTTCTGCTTGTCAACGTAGCGTAGTTCACGGCGCATTGGGGGTATGGCGTTTTGAGCGTTTGGTATTTCTCTGTGGTATCGATGATATGATAGATGTTTTTATCTGGGAAAAAGTGTATATTCACCAAAGGCGCATATTTGTTGGTATAGACCACAGGTATTTCACCACCGCTGGACGACATAATCCATCGGTCGTCGAGATTTGGTGGCGGAAGCGCAACATCACCAGCGGTGGATAAGTTCGACACATTGAAAGATCCCGCCTGTGTGATTGTAAAGTCATCGGGGTTCACACACCCGCACTCGTCACACGCGCCCAAGTTGTTGTAGATTTCGAGCAGATCTTGTTCTATCACGTCACATTCAGGTGCAGGTAGCTTTTGGAGCGTTTCTAAGCTCCAGTTATCTAGGGAGATAGGTCTCGATCGTTCTGTTTCCGTGGGAATGGGAATCGGGCAAGTCATGTCTGACTCGAGTGCATAGTTTTAGCAAATTTAATAATCTATCCAAACGTCAGTATGTCAAAGAATGCTTGCTCTTGAAATGATGCAATGGCGTTCGAGCTATCCCGGTGCCGGTAGATGTACTGGATGTGTACACGCGATGTGCTGATCATAGGCCATTTTTTTGACTAGCTCACCAATAGGGAGGGGTCTTGCTGCGTAAGATTTTTTTTTTAACATTTTTAAAATTGAAAAGTGGGGTGATATGTCAGGATTTATTATGCCCAACTATTTGAGACATCGTTTATCATGCCAAAGAGAAAGCAGGGGACTCGGAGACACTTGCGAGTACACAAGAGAAATCGCGCTCTTTCTGCGCAGATTAGCAAGCTCGAACGAAAATTGGAGGACCTGGAGCATTGTTCGATCTGTGCTGAAGGGCGTCGAAATATCGTGTTGATGTGTGGACACTCATGTTGCGAGGGATGCGTAAACAAAATAATGCGCGACGCGAAAGAGGCGGGAAAGTCACCGCAGTGTCCATTCGATAGGATCAATTTTCATTCGTATCACCGTTTGTTTTTATGACGAAAAAAAAAATGAGTGGTATTATAATGGCGGGAACTTCTGATACCCAAACTCTCTTACGTTATTTTGAACTTAAGGAGGAGCTGGCGAAACTGCAAGCAGAGCTGAAACTCGTGCAGCCAGCAGTTAAAAAATACATGGAGTCCAAGGCTGAGGTCGCTGGTATCCCTAAAGTCACAGTGAGCAGCCCCGAATATGACAAAGTCATCGAATTTCGGCGCAGTAAGGTGAAGGCTTCGTTGAGTCTCGCATTGGTCACCGAGTGTGTCAGGTCGTACTTGGCGGAAAACGGCATGGCTGATTTTGCGGACGACTTTAAGGTGTATCTCGATAAACAGCGCTCACAGCGCAAAAAGGATAGGTCCACGCTGTCGTACAAAGCATACAAAGGCACAAGCGCTTCTGCGCAAGAAAAGGGAGGACAAACCAGCAAGACCCCAGAAAAGAGAAGGGGTACCCAGCCTGTTTTTTTTGTAGCAACAACGAAGGACAACGACGACGAGGAGGACTTGGAGCCGGAGCGCGTGTGAAGAGGTATGTTTTTTGTTTTTTTTTTGTTATCGTGCAGTTTATCACTAAGTCGCGCTTCTGTGTGTGATTTCGGTCGCTCGATCGGTGAGTTTTGTGACGAGTGATCCTTGAGCTTCTCCGCAGAGCGCGTACATGGCGTCGTGCCTAACACACACACATGGGAAGCGCTTTTTTTTTTTGTACGCGTTTTTGTTACGGAACAAACTGTCGCACGAACGCTTACCACTTTACTTACCGCTTTGATACCATCGGAAACAATTCGGGAACCACCGCACCTGTTGTGGTAACTAA
>SPKZ01019116.1_pt1 | contig 10036 bp, 10 predicted proteins | sample 2456571 | NCBI WGS metagenome assembly SPKZ01 (sample SAMN11192286, study PRJNA482655) | marine metagenome | biome: ENVO:00000447; feature: ENVO:00000244|ENVO:00000211|ENVO:00000569|ENVO:00002023; material: ENVO:00002151; isolation source: ocean water from marine abyssalpelagic zone ...
AACGAGGTTGGCATTGCGATTCTGGATCACCCTTCAAATTTTCGTTACCCCACCTGGTGGCACGCACGTCACTACGGCTTGTTCACGGCGAACCCGTTCGGCCAGGGGAATTTCGAGAAAGACGCTCCCGAGAATGCCGGTGATCATGTGATCAAGAACGGCGAAACGCTTGTGTTCCGTTACCGCACCATTTTCCACGAAGGGAACACCGAGGAAGCCGGCATCGCTAAGGCGTGGGAAGAATTTTCGGTTCGGTAGAAGTATTTTCCGGAGTGTTGACTGCTGGCGGCGGGTTTAGGTATCCCGGAAGTGCCCTTCCGAAACAGTGAGTCGCAGCGGAAACATCCGGTCGAATTGATCCGAACGGATGTCGCGAAAGAGTCGTCCTCTGTGAAAAAGAATCAGGCTCCGTCCCAGCTGCTGTAGATGTTGACGCGAGTGCCGTAGGTGGTGTTGTCGTAGATCACCTGGGCAGCGCTTACAGGCAGGCGGATACAACCGGCCGAGGCAGGGTAGCCGGGCAGGTGTCCGGCGTGCACGCCGTAGACGGTCCCGCTGAGTCGCATCCAGTAGGGCATCTCGACACCATAGATGGTCGAGACCTTCCCGGTGCGAACGCGCTGGCTCATGGAAAAGCTGCCACGCGGGGTCCACTTGCCGGGACGGGCGGTGGAAACCGGGGTGTCGACGGCGATCGCTCCATTCACGAGCAGGTAGCCGCGCTGATCGGCGACATCGATGACGACGCGCGTGTTGCTGCGGGTGCTCTGTGATAGAACGGCAGGGTTAATTCGGGCTCCACTCGAATGGCGCTCGATAGATGGTTTCGGTCGGAAAGCCCCTTGAAAGGCTCCGCCATGACGAGCCGCTGACGCGGTACTGTGCTCAACATTCGAGCATGATGTGAATAACGCTGCCCCCAAAAAAAGCGACAACGAAAGAGCACTCCAGAGGACTCTTCTCTTCATTTAACTGTTCGTGTGTTTGTGTGTGTTCGGTTGAGTGGACCGGAGGGCACACTAAACCGGAATTACAACAAATACAAACAGTTATGAAAAATATAAATCTGCCAATCCGTTAAGATTGGGAGGGCAGAGGTCTCTCGGTATCCGTATCTGACTCGTAATCAACGCTTTCCAGGCCGAAACCGAAGAGTTTCAGGAATTCGGTTTTGTAACCTGAAAAGTCAGAGAGCTCTGAAAGGTTCTCGGTCGTGATTTTCTCCCAGGCATCGGCCACGGCCGACTGGATGTTGTCCTGCATTTCCCAGTCGTCGATGCGGATGCGCTTCTTTTCGTCGAGAGTGGGCTCGCCTCCGTTGGCGAGGTGGTCGGCGAAGAGGCGCTGGATCTGTTCGATGCAGCCTTCGTGGTTGCCGGCCTCTTTCATGACCTTGTAGAGCAGGGAAATGTAGAGCGGCACCACAGGGATTGCGGAGCTGGCCTGGGTGACGAGTGCTTTGTTCACAGAAACGAAGGCGGTGCCGTCACCGAATTTTTTGTTCATGGCAGCGGCGGAACCTTCGAGATGTTCCTTGGCTTTGCCGATGGTGCCGTTGGTGTAGATCGGGAAAGTGAGTTCGGGTCCAATGTAGGAGTAGGCCACGGTGGTGAATCCGTCGGCGAGGACACCGGCTTCTTCGAGAGCGTTGAGCCAGAGTTCCCAGTCTTCGCCACCCATGACTTTGATGGTGTGGGCGATTTCCTCTTCGGTGCAAGGTTCGATCGAAATGCTGTCGACCTCGCCGGTGTCGGTGTTGAGGTTCTTCTGGCTGTAGGGGGCGCCGATCGGCTTGAGGACTGACTTGTAGGTCTCTCCGTCAGTCGGGTCGGTGCGGCGGGGAGAAGCGAGGCTGTAGACGACACAGTCGACTTCACCGAGATCAACCTTGATGGTCTCGATGACTTCGGCCTTCATCTCATTGGAGAAAGCATCACCGTTGAAACTTTTGGCGTAAAGGCCGGCTTCCCTGGCGGCCTCTTCGAATGCGACGGAGTTGTACCAACCCGCGCTACCGGTCTTGCGCTCGGTTCCGGGCTTTTCAAAGAACACGCCGATAGTGGCGGCACCGCTACCGAAAGCGGGGACGATGCGTGAAGCGAGGCCGTAGCCGGTGGACGACCCGATCACGAGGACCTTCTTGGGGCCATCGGCGAGGGCGGGCTGGGATTTCACGTAGTCGATCTGGGCCTGCACGTTGGCAGCGCACCCTTCAGGGTGTGCGGTGGTGCAGATGAAGCCACGGGTTTTGGGAGCAATGATCATAGTGTTCCTGGATTGAATTTTGAGAGCGATACCAGTGTCACGAACGGAACACAAACGCTTTTGTTGGGAGAGATTTGCAGAAAAAAGCCCGTCCCCGCGTGGCAGCGAGGGCGGGCTCTTTGAAATTCGGTCTGATTGCCCTCTGAATTACTTCAACTCCTGGGAGTGGAAGATAGCCCAGTCGTCGAGGTTGTTGAGGTTCACAGCGTCCTTGATCGTGCCGTCGTCGTCGCGACCGGCTGCTCCGAGGATCTCGGCACGGGTCTCGTCGGCGTGAATGTAGCCGGTGATGGCAGCATTCAGGGTGTCGACTGCGTCCTGGTCGAGCGATCCGCCTTTTTGCTCAAGCACCCAGGCTTCGAGCTCGATGTAGGAAGGCTTGCTGTCGGCGATGAAGGCTTCGAAGGCACTCTTGTCGAGCCCGAGTCCGTCGAGGACCATCTGGTCGTAGCCCGCGCCGATGGCCGGGTAGTCTGAGTGAAGTTTCCCGGCTGCACCAAGAGAGGCCTTGAGCCAGAGTCGGGGGAGATGAAGAATACCAAGGGGACCGACGGTGCCGGAACTGATCAGGGGGACAATATTGCTCATATTAATTTTGAGTCTGTATGGTAGAGGTTCGACGCGGATTAGTTCCACAGATAATTCGCAGGTTAGGATTCTGCTAATTTCACTGCAATAAAATTTCGGCCTCAATCCCGTGCCGAGAAAGTCGATAGAATACCGTAAGGCACGGGCTTGAATGTTTTGCATTCGCCGGTCTATGATTCGCCTATGAGCATCAGTCTCGGAGCCGCACTCAAGGACATCTTCAAAACCGAAAAGAAATGGATGACTATCCTGGGTCTTTCGGTCTGCACCCTTATCCCTATCATTGGGCCAATTGTTTCAATGGGCTTCGTGATTCGAAGAATGGCAAGGGAGAGATGCGGTCATGAGGCGGAGGACTTTGAATTTAATTTTTTCGGAGAATACCTGAAGTTCGGACTCTGGCCTTTTCTTGCGACTTTTGTCCTTTCGCTGGTAATGATTCCGCTGATGGTGGTCCTTATGGTTCCGATGATGATCGGTGCCGGCATGGCAGAGGGCGGCACCGAAGAGATGGGCGTGATCCTCGCGATCGTCGGTTTCTTTCTCTACTTCGGAGCGATCATCCTGATGATGCTGTTCTCTTTTCCGGTGATGCTTCGCTCCGGGTTGATGATGGATTTTAAGTCCGGTTTTTCCTGGGGATTTATTGGCAGTTTCATCAAGAAGGTCGGCTTAAGCCTGATTGGTTACTACATTTTGCTGGTCCTCATTTTGATGCCGATGAGTATCCTGGGATCCCTCGCGCTCTTCGTCGGAGTCTACGTCGTTGCTGCCTGGATCCAGGTGGCGATGAATCATATTCTTTTTCAGCACTACGATCTCTACCTCGAGCGTGGAGGAGAGCCGATCCAGTTTGCCGCAGACCTGGTCAAGGAGCTGGAGGCGCCGCCGCTTCCTAACCAGGGAAACACTTCGCCCGGTCCTTTGCCGACCCAAGCGGAGACTGACATTCCTTCAGGCGATTCCGGTGGCTCCGGTTCGCAGCCGTGATCAGAGCTCGGCCTTGGTGAATTCCTTAGCCGTCATGCCCAGTTCCGAGCGGAAGTGGGCATTCAACTGGCGTGTGCCACTGTAGCCGCATTGCACTGCCACCTCGCCGGGTTGCAGGTCAGGATTGTCGGTTAGCAGCTTTTGCGCTTCACGGATGCGGAGACGGAAAAGAAAAGTGCGAGGCGTGCAGCCCAGGTTTTCGACAAAGGCATCTTCGAGCCAACGGCGGGAGCGGGGATTGGCCTCGACGATGTCGGCCACACCGATGGGTTCGCGAAAATGCTCGCGGCTGTATTCGATGGCCTTGAGCAAATCGGGGTGATCGACGGCGAGACTGTCAGTGGACTGGCGGTCTTGGACCGCTCCGGGTGCCACGATTTTTTCTTCGGTCGGAACCTCCTTACCTTGGATGAGGCGATCGAGCAGGCGGGCGGCTTCCTCTCCGATTTCGGCGTCGTTTCGCTCAATGCTGCTGAGGGGAGGGTGGCAGGATTCACAGGAGACAGTGTCGTTGTTAACTCCGATCACGGCGACATCGTCGGGGACTCGAAGACCGACCCGCTCGCAGGCGCGAATGACCATGGCCGCGCGGGGATCGTGGGCGGCCATAACGGCGAAAGGAGGGCGGATCGTGCCGAGCCAGAGTTCGAGTTCACCCTGGCCGATATCCCAGCGGGTCTTCGAACCGAGCGTGGCGGCGACGTTGAGAACGGAGCAGTCGAGACCCCGGGCGGAGAGTTCCTGGCAAAAGCCGGCTTCGTAGCCCTCGGAATACCAGACGTCGGTAATGCCGTAGAAACCGAAACGGCGATAGCCCCGGTCGAGCAGGTGCCACGCGGCCATGCGACCAATGCGATCGTAGTCGGGACGAATGCGGGGAAAGTCTGATTCCGGATAAGCACCGGAAAGATTCACGACCGGGCAGTTGAGCGACTTGAGCACCCGAATGTCTTCAGGTGTGTTCGCGAGGGCAATGACGCCATCACCATTCCAACCTTCAAGCGCCGTGGGGGAAAGGTAGTGCGTCTCCGGGCTGATGAGGAAGCGCCAGTTGGTGTGACGTTCGGCGTAGTCGCGAATCCCTCTCACTACGCGTTCGAGGTGGGTGACGCCCACGTTAATGGCGAGGGCAATTTCGAGAGGCTGACGTCGGCTCATATTCTGCGCAAAAGCGCTTCAGTTTGGAATAAATATCCATTTAGCGCCATTTGTCGCCTATTTTTTCGCAAAAAAAATCCCTCCGGAGAGGGATTGTGACGGTTTGCGCACAAACGCAACACGGTCAGGTGATCGACCCAATCGACTTCGTGAACCTCGTCTTTCTGCACTTCGTTCCGAATCCGGCTGGTCGCGGGACTTAGCTCCAGGTCACTTCGGTTTTTACCGAGCGGGCGAGGAAGCACTCTGTGTGAGCCTTGTGGTGCAGCTTGTCGATGTCTTCGGGGGACGGCTGCTTGTCGCCGGAGAAAACGATCTGCGGATTCATCACCACTTTGGCGAGCCAGGGCTTGCCGTCGTCAGCCTTCTCGAGATGACCGACGGCGTTGTCTTCATAGCTGTCGACAACGAAACCGCTCATGGAGGCGATGGCAAGAAAGGTGAGCATGTGGCAGCTGGTGAGAGCTGCCGTGAAGGCCTCTTCAGGGTCGACGCAGTCGGGACCGCCGAGGAATTCCGGAGCGGCCGCCGCCTTTAGGCTCTGGCCGCTTCGGGGGAAGTGCCACTCGTGGTCGCGCGGATAGTCTTTGTAACCGAATCCAGTGTCGCCACGTTTCCAGGTGAGAGTTGTTTTGTGTTCGCTCATGGGAATCTGTCGCTGGATAAGCCGTTGGAATCAAAGAGAATTATGTGTCTCGATTCGTGACCGCTTGCTTATTTTTCCGGTGGCGGGACCAATGCCGCATGTTAGGCTGATACCGGTTTTTGGACCGCGTTTGGATCTGCTCTGAAACCTGGCAAAGTTCGCATCATACTTGCGGTCAGAAGTCTGGTAGGCAAACGAAACACTGAACACGGAATGTCATTGGAACTTATCCACATCAGCGACACGCATTTCGGGCCGGATCATTCCCTTGATATTCGCGGAGCGAATTCTTGGAAGCGGGCATGTGCTCTGGTGGAGGCAATCAACGATCTCCCGTTTCAGCCGGACCTGATTGTGCACACGGGTGATGTGGCGAATGATCCTGATCCCCCGGCATACACACTCGCCCGCGAGGTGCTGTCCGGCCTCAAAGCCCCTGTCTATTACTCGACCGGAAATCACGATGATGTGCCCATGATGCGTGAGGCCCTGACTCTTCCAGTGCACGAACTGCTCGTGCCGGAGTCAACGGACCAGCTTTGTTATCAAATCACGCATCCGGCCGCGGACGGATACGAGTTGTTCGTTCTCGACGGCAAGGTGCCGCCGGAAGACGGGCCTCATGGAGTTATTTCTCAGGAGCAGATCGAAGCGCTCGCAAACCGCATCAGCGGCGACCAACCGGTAGCCGTTTTTTGCCACTATCCGTTTTCAGAAATCGGTTCGAAGTGGATCGATGAATACCTGCTCATCACCAATCGCGACGAAGTTCTTGCGATGTTGAAGGAGAAAGCCGGCGATCAGCTCAAGGGGATTTTTTCAGGTCACCTCCATCGCGGACTAACACTATTCAAAAATGGCGTGCTGAATTCAGGTGTGTCGAGCCCGGCCTGTGAGTTTACCGCGGCCCCCGAAGATGAACTTTGCGATTTTATTCCGGGAGGTCCCATTCCGTTCAACCACGTCACGCTGACGCCAGACGCGACCTGGGTGAAGTCTTACTCGATTCCTTTCGAGGGCGCGTGATGGAAAGACGCTGTGTTTTCTTTGATCGCGATGGTGTGGTGAACCAGTCGCCCGGCCCGGGTTATGTGTTGCGGCCGGAGGACTTTCACCTCAGTGAAGGAATCGCTGATGCGATTTGCTGGCTTAAGGAACGCGACTGGTTAGTTATCCTCGTCACGAGTCAAAAAGGAGTGGGGAAGGGTCTGATGACATCTGAAGATCTCGCCGCGATTCACCGGAAAATGCAGGATGAGTTGGCGGGGGCTGATGCCGAACTGGATGCCATCTACGCCTACACCGGAGAGCCGGATTGTCCGCATCAACCGAAGCCAGCTCCGGAGATGATTTTATCTGCCGCTGAAAGCTTTGGCATCGACCTGCGTCAGTCATGGCTGGTCGGGGATGCCGATCGCGACATCGAAATGGGCCGGGCGGCTGACTTGGCCGGTACGATCCGGATTGTGAGCGATAAACCCGTCGGAATCCCCGCCGATCATACGCTGGAGTCGGTTTCCGCCTTAAAACCTCTGTTTGAGAAAGTTTTATAATTCTGAAAATTTAAATTCCGACTGGCTTTTACTTGGCCGGTAGGTAGATTAAGTTCTCGACCACGGCGGTTTCCGTCGGACCCACTTCCCCCCCTCAACTATCCAATGGCCAGAGCTACCAACCTCACGATGTGTTCGTTCTGCGGCAAGAGCCACGCAGAAGTCAAAAAGCTGATCGCCGGACCCGGCGTCTACATCTGTGATGGTTGTATCAATGTCTGCCGTGGAATCCTTGAAAAGGAACTTCACGAGGAAGAAGAGGAAGTGCCCTCCGACATGTCGGTGCCGAAGCCTGCCGACCTCCTCGAAAAACTGAACCAGTATGTGATCGGTCAGGACCACGCCAAGAAAGTTCTCTCCGTCGCGGTTCACAATCACTATAAGCGCCTCCAGCAGTTTTCCGCACCGGCGAAAGTTCGCGCGCACGGAAAGTTCTCCCAGTTCGAAGATGTTGAGATCGAAAAGAGCAACATTCTCCTGATTGGACCGACCGGTTCCGGTAAAACCCTACTCGCCAAGACCCTGGCAAAAGTTCTCAATGTTCCTTTCTGCATCGCTGATGCGACGACCCTGACCGAAGCCGGTTATGTCGGCGAGGACGTCGAGAACATCATCCTGCGACTTCTCCAGTCCGCCGATTACGACGTGAAGCGCGCCGAGATGGGCATCATTTACATCGACGAGATTGATAAGATTGGTCGGAAGACTGAAAACGTCAGCATCACACGGGACGTTTCCGGTGAGGGTGTGCAGCAGGCACTCCTGAAGATGCTCGAGGGCACCGTATGCAACGTGCCGCCGCAAGGTGGTCGCAAGCACCCCCAGCAGGAATACATCCAGGTGAATACCGAGCGCATTCTCTTTGTGGTTGGCGGAGCCTTTGTCGGTCTCGAAGAAATCGTCGGTCGCCGCCTCGGTAAGAAAGTGCTTGGCTTCGGTGACGAGGTGACCAAGGTCGCCAGCGAGAGCGAGATCGAGATGCAACTTCGCAACGTGTCTCCGGAAGATCTTCACGGCTTCGGACTCATTCCTGAATTCGTCGGCCGACTTCCTGTCGTGTCGACCTTGCGCCCGCTCAAGACGGAGGAACTCATTCACGTTCTTACCGAGCCGAAGAACGCCATGGTGAAGCAGTACAGCAAGCTGCTCGCGATGGACGGTGTCAATCTCGATATCACCGAAGACGGTCTCGAAGCGATGGCTGAGGAAGCCATCGAACGCGGCACCGGTGCCCGGGCCCTGCGTTCTATTTTTGAGAAGCTTATGCTCGATGTGATGTTCGATGCACCGAGTCACGACGGGTTCACCCGGGTTACCGTGGATCGCGAAGTGGTCGAAGGCACCCGCGAGGCCGAAGTGATTGTCGAAAATGTCGTCGAGAAAGACATCGAACCGTCCGGTGACGATGGCGATGGCGATGACGGCGGCGATGACGAAATGGAAGCCGCCTGATCTACGGGGATTGCTGCTGAGACTGACTCAGATATAGAGCGGTGCCATGCGGCGCCAGTAATAGCCGCGGTGAGCGCGTTCTCCCCAGACATGGAGCTTGTGATCGATGCCCTTCGTATCGAGGATGTGACTGAGATTCCTGTTATTGGCTAAGAAGGGGTCCTCCTGCCCGATGACCATGACGATGTCCATCTCCCTGAGATGCTTGAGGATTTTCGGGCAGGTCAAGTTGGGAAGGAAGTGGATCGGGGTGTTGTAATAGACCTGGTCGTCGTAGTAGCCGTCGAAAAGATCGCCGAAATACTCGATGCTTTCGCCGAGGTCGTAACGACCCGAGAAGGCGGCCAGCTTTCGAAACTGGTGTGGGTGACGAAAGGCGATGTTGGCGGCATGGAAAGCTCCGAGGCTGCAGCCATGAGAGATGACGCACTCGTGTGGGTTCTTTTCATGCATGAATGGAAGCACCTCATCGAGAATGTAGGCCTCATACTGGAGATGGCGTCCGATGCGTCCTTTGGGATGCGCCCACCAGCAGTAGAAACTCTCGGCATCGACTGAGTCGACGCAATAGAGCTGGAGGTGGCCTGCTTCGATCTTGGACTGCAGCACATCAGTGATGCGCAGGTTCTCGTATTCGTAAAACCGCCCGCCGCGAGTGGGAAAAACAAGAACCTTGGCGCCGGCGTGACCGAAGACGAGGAGCTCCATGTCCCTGTCGAGATTCTCGCTCCACCACTTGTGGTACACGCGTTTCATGTTCCCTGAAAAATCAGCGGATCACAGATGGGCGAAGAACGTCTTGAGTTCCTGCAACAGTTCTGTTTCCTGCTGCGCCTGGGTCGGGTATTCCATGTGACCGGCCTCGAGAACGAAAAGTTCCTTTTCTCCCGGCTTGGCATTGTGAATCGAAAACTGCCCCGGGGGGGCAACGGCAGGGTCGGCTAGGGCGCAGGCAAAGTGCATGGGTATCTCGATGTGGCGGGCTGCTGAAGCGGCGTCAAACCACTGAAGCGTGTTTAATGCCACACCGGGATGTTTCTTTTCGAACTCCCTGACGCTCTCCGCACTACCGATGGAGGGAAGGTTCAGACGAAGGGCCTGGTTGCCGAAGCTGGGAACGTTGACGTGGGCCCGCTGGATGCGGTGATCCCACGGCAGGGCGAGTGCTCCCACGCCGCCACTGAAACTGATACCAAGAAAGCCGATGTGCCCCTCTAACTGTGGGAAAAGCTGAAGTAGGGAACTGACTCCCAGCCAGGTGTCCTCGCTGCATCCCCTGAGGACGTAGCGTTCCGCCGTGCGGATGCGGTGGAGGACGTGGCCATTGGCTTCAGAGGGTATGTTGGGATGCTTGCTCTTTGAAATGCCGCGCGCGCAGGGAAAG
>SPKZ01002565.1_pt1 | contig 10035 bp, 10 predicted proteins | sample 2456571 | NCBI WGS metagenome assembly SPKZ01 (sample SAMN11192286, study PRJNA482655) | marine metagenome | biome: ENVO:00000447; feature: ENVO:00000244|ENVO:00000211|ENVO:00000569|ENVO:00002023; material: ENVO:00002151; isolation source: ocean water from marine abyssalpelagic zone ...
AGTGCGGCCACCGCTTCGACCCGGCGCGGCGGCGCCTTCTTGCTCTTCACCGGGAGCGACGCCGGATCGCCGTCGCGGTACGACGCGCAGTGGCGCAGCAGCGGACACGCGAGGCAGCGAGGAGATCGCGGCGTGCAGATCGTGGCGCCGAGCTCCATGATCGACTGATTGAGGTCGCCGGGTCGCTTTCCGCGCGCCAACTCCCCCGCAACCTTCCACAGGCGCCGCTCCACGTCGGGATTCTTGATGTTCTCGCCGATGTCGAGAAGGCGCGCGATCACGCGGGCGACGTTGCCGTCGACGATCGGTTCCTCGCGGTCGAAGGCGATCGACGCGACGGCGCCCGCCGTGTAGCGCCCGACCCCCGGCAGGCTGCGCAGCCCCTCGATGTCGTCGGGCAGGCAGCCGCTGTGGTCCTCGACCACCACCTGCGCGGCGCGCCTCAGGTTGCGCGCGCGCGAGTAGTAGCCCAAACCCGCCCACTCGCCGAGCACATCGTCGAGGTCGGCGGTGGCGAGGCTCTCGATGTCGGGAAAGCGCGCGAGGAAGCGCTCGTAGTAGGGAATCACCGTTTCGACGCGCGTCTGCTGGAGCATCGCCTCAGAGACCCAGATCGCATAGGGGTCGCTCGTGCGGCGCCAGGGGAGGTCGCGCCGATTGGCGTCGTACCACGCGAGCAGGGCCCGGCGGGCCGCCGCGGGGATCTCGCCGCTCACAGGATCACCGGAAGACGGCGTTCGACGGTGATCGCCCGCGCCGTTACGCGCGCGCCGATCGCGAACACCTCGACACCGCGCGCGACCGCGTCGCGCAGCGCGGCGCCGTACGCGGGGTCGATGTCGTCGGCGGGCGAGACGCGGTCGCAGTCGGCGCGTTGGACGAGGAAGAGCAGGGAGGCGCGTTCGCCGGCCTCCCGGAGCTTCGCGAGCTCTTCGAGGTGACGCCGACCGCGTTCGGTGACGCTGTCGGGAAACAGCGCGAGCGACCCCTCTGCGAGTGTCACGCTCTTCACCTCCACCCAAACGGGGCGGCGGTCCCGGCTGTCGGGTCCTCGGTCGTCTAGTCGGAAGTCGAGGCGCGACTTCTCGCTCGCGCGGACCTCGCTCGCCAGCGTGGCGTAGCCCGCGAGCTCGTCGATCACCTCGCGCTCGAGCGCGAGCTTCGCCACGCGGTTGGCGAGGATGGTGTGCAGGCCCACCCACGCGCGACCGACGCGGATCATCTCGAGGGTGTGTCGAAGCTTTCGCTTTTCGTTGTCGCTCGTCGAACAGCGCACGGCGGCGCCGGGCGTCGCACAACCCCGCATGCTGCCCGGGTTCGCGCAGTGCACGGTCAGCACGCGGCCGTCCTCTGTCTCGACGTCAGCGAAGAAGCGCTTGTAACGCCTGATCATCCGGCCGCGCAGGTGCGCGTCGATCGCGAGGCGGACCGGAGCTACGGGCTCGGCGCGGGCAGGCGGACTTCGATGTGCGACTTCACCCATTTTGGGTCCCACCACTCCACGGGATCGACGTAGGTCTCTCCGACGAGCATGGCGAAATGCAGGTGGTCGCCGCCAGCCAATCCCGTGGCTCCCGAGAGGCCGAGCTTCTCGTCCTTCCGCACCGACACGCCCACCGGAGCGTCTCGTTGCGAGAGGTGTCCGTAGAGGGAGGCGACGCCGAGCCCGTGATCGATGACGATGCACTCGCCGTAGATGCCGAGCTCGCCGGAGTACACCACGCGTCCGTCGTTGGAGGCTGTGATCGGTGCTCGGGCTGTGGCCGCGAGATCGTAACCGAAGTGGGTGGCGCGCGAGACGCGCTTGGTGCCGATGAAGTACCTGCGGTCTTCCCCGAAGCGACTCGTGACCATGGAGTTGCGCAGCTGATGGAACGCCCCGCGAAAGAGCGCCTTCCCGGCGGTGTCTCGCGTGGCGGCTCGCAGCGTCTTCTCGTTGCTCGACCGCAGCTGGGTATTGACGAGGTGAAACGCCGCGGAGAGGTCGTCGGTAGGGATGCGATCGGCGCGCGCGAGCGGGGTGACCTTGTCGTCGAGGAATTTCTTATGGAGGGTCACCTGGCCCTGAGGGAGGGTCCGTTCCTTCAGGACGATGGGCCAGCCCGCGGTGGCGAAGTTGCCCGCAGTGTCCCTCGCGACGACGCGGATATCGGCCTGGTGCGGAGCGTCGGTGGGCACGGCGAAGATCGCGATGCGGGCGCCGCGGGTCGACCCGTCGCTGCTGTCGACCGGGAAGCCGCGGAAGAAGGCCGACCCCTCGGCATCGACCGGGCCCACCTGGACGCCGTCGAAGGCGGTAGGCTCGGAGACTTCGTATCGAACGGAACCCGAACCACCGCGCTTGACGTAACTCAGTCCTGTGTCGACGGTGACGCGCGGAGGTGTGGTGTCGACGCGGACGGAGATCTCCTCCCTCATCGAATTCTCGCGCCACGACCAGTCGCGCACCTCGACCGACAGGATTGCGTCCCCGTCCCGGAGCTTCTGCTCGGCGGGATCGATGACGGCAGCGAACTCGAACGACTGCCCCGACTCACCGCCGAAGAGCCAGCTGCCCGGGTACGTGGTCTCCACGAGCGTGTCTTCGCCGCGAGCGTGGATGAGCACGGCCACCACCGAACGCACGCCAGAGCCTGCGTCGGAGATCGCAAACGTGATCTCTCGTCCATCCGCGCCCACCAGGACGTCTAGTGCGTCCCTAGCGTCTTCGTCGGAAAGCAGGCTCGGCGCGTCGCCCTCCGCACGCACCCAGGCGAGCCCGAGTGCGGCGATGGCCGCGACGGCAAGGCCCACCGCCAGCCATCCACGTATGCTCACGTTGTCCCCCCATCAAGGTTCCCACGGAAGGAAGCGATGGCGCGGAGTCTACCAAACGGCTGATCTCCGAAATGTGATCCGCGACCCGAAGTCGACATCGACTGGGCGGATTCTTTCAGGAGCGAGATTTTGCGCTCTTCGGTACCCAGGTGCGCTGCGCGTTGACGAAGGGGCGCCTCGGCGCGATGCTACCGCCGAAATCATCACCCCGGTCCGAAAGTGGCCGATCTCGAAGGCGTCTCGGGGGAGTCGTGTCAGCGCTGCGCCGTCTCGTCCTCGTTCGGCACGGGGAAACCACCGGCAACTCGAGCATCCGTTTCCACGGAAGCACCGACGTCGAGCTTTCCGATGAGGGACGCGATCAGGTTCGCGCCGCCGGGGATCAGCTTCGCGGAGAGGTCTTCGATCTCGTCGTGGCGAGTCCGCTGCGCCGTTCGTGGGAAGCGGCCCGCATTCTCGCCGGCCGCACCCCCGTGCGCCTCGAAGCCGACTTCCGCGAGATCGACTTCGGGCGCTGGGAGGGGCTCACCGCCGAGGAGATTCAGGCCCGCGATCCCGTGCTCTTCCAGGATTGGCAGGCCCGTGCCCCTGGATTCGACTATCCCGGGGGCGAGAAACGGGCGGACTTCGTCGCACGCGTGCGCCGCGGTCTGGACCGACTGGACGCCAGTGGTGCCCGTGCCGTGCTGCTCGTTGTACACAAAGGTGTGATCCGCGCCGTCTGCGAAACAACCGTCTCCGACGCCGAGGTTTCGGGTCTCGGCCTCGGAGGCCTGATTTCGCTCAGCCGCGACGCGCGTGGCGACTTCCAGGTTGGCCGGCACGGCAGCAACCCGCCCCGCCTCGACGAGACTGCCTGATCGTGGACTACCTCGGGGTCGAAGCAGCGGTCGGTCGCAAGGGACTCCGGCTCGTGCTCACGGGTGGCGTTCCAGGCCCGTGGGGTGAGGCGGCGAAGAACGTCCTCTTCACGAAGAAGATCCCGTTCGTGCCGGTGCGTCAGGCACCGGGCGCCGAGGACGCGAAGCTCGTGGAGTGGACACGGCAGTCGAGTGCGCCCGTGGCGATGTTCGAAGACGAGCGTCCGCGCAGCGGCTGGGCGGAGATCGTGTTTCTCGCGGAGCGACTCGCGCCCACGCCACCGCTGGTTCCGGCCGACCCCGCCGACCGCGCGCTGATGCTGGGCCTGCTGCACGAGCTCGCCGGTGAGCACGGCCTCGGCTGGAGTCGACGCCTGATGATGTTCTCGCGCTCGGCGAAACCCGACGCGGCGCGCCAGCGGGGCAGCATGCCCTGGAAGTACGGCCTCGAAGACCCCGTGGCCGTCGAACGGTCGGCGCGGCGGGTCGACGAGATCCTCGGGATGCTCGCGGGTCAGCTCGCGCGTCAGCGGGAAACCGATCGCGAGTTTCTCGTCGGCAACTCGCTGTCGGCACTCGACCTCTACTGGGCGGCGTTCGCGACCATCGTCGCGCCGATGCCGGCCGAGCTTTGCCCGATGCCCGACTTCCTCAGGCCTTTGTACGATCTCACGAGCTGGCCCGACGCGCGGCCGGTCGACGAAGCGCTCCTGGCGCATCGCGACGTGATCTACCGCGATCACCTCGTGCTGCCCGTCGATTTCTAGCTGGGCCGGGGTTCGGCGGGCGAAGCCCGCCTGCCAGCCTTCGTCTCGCTGCGCGCTTTGCTTGCGGAGCTTGATGCCGTTTAGAGATCCCGGCTCGAGACGATGTTGATCGACTCGCTGTCGGGGTCGAAGACGATCTTCGCCTCGTCGCGGTCGAGCTGGCGCATGACGTCGGCGACCTTGTCATCGAGGCTCTTCTCGAGTCTCCCGTAGTCCGTGCCCTCGCGCGTGACGAACGCCTCGACGAGGCGCCGCAGCGTCACGGCGTCGAGGTCGGCTCGCGGCACCTCGACGAAACGCGGCTCCTCGTCACTCACGAGCTTTCGGATTCCGTGGGCTCCATGCCGGTCTCCCCCCCGAGGCGCGGGAGGTCGTCGCCGATGCGGACCCAGGGGGCGCGATGATCGAAGAAGATGTGCAAACCGGGCTCGCGGTCGATGCGGCCGTCCATGCTCGCGAGCACCACGTCGACCTGATCGGGGTGGTGGGTCGACTCGCAGAACATCGAGCTTCCGCAGTGGGAGCAGAACGTGCGGGTTCCGTGGTCGGATGACGCGTGCCGCACCAGGTCCGATTCCCCCTTCTCGATCTCGATCTGCGCAGACGGCACGGCAAACCACGTCACGTACCCGGCGCCGTGGCTGCGCTGGCACATGCGGCAGTGACAGTGCGCGCAGAAGAGCGTGGGGAGCGCGATCCGGAATTGCACGGCTCCACACAGACATCCGCCCGTGACTTCCTGCGGTTCGCTCATCGGAATTCCCCTTGATTCAGTCGAGTGAGCGAACCAGCGAGATGGCACGCTCCAGATTGGCGACCTGTTCCCGGACGTTCGCGCCCGCCGGTTGCAGCCGGATCGTGTCGATGCCGAGGCTCCGGAAGAGGGCGAAGCGCTCGAGCAGTCGGGACTCGTCTCCGATGAGCTGGCTCTGCAGCACCATCTCGTCGGGGACCGCTTTGCGCGCGTCGTCGCGCTTCCCGCTGAGCCACAGCTTCTGAATCTCGAGCGCGGCATCCTCGAATCCTGCGCGAACGTACACGTCGTTGTAGAAGTTCTTGCGCGCGGAGCCCATCGCCCCGAGGTTGAAGGCGAGGTACGCGCGACGCGAATCGACGAGCGCCTCGAGATCGTCGCCGAACTCGATCCAACCGCCCGCCTGCAGGTCGAGGTCCTCGAGCGTCCTGCCCGCGGACTTCGCGCCCTCGCGGAGGGGATCGAGGTACACGGCGGCCGCCTCGGGAATGAAGTGGTGGCCGAGCCAGCCGTCGGCGGCCGCGCCCGTCAGACGCAGCCCGGCTGGGCTCATGGCGCCGACGTAGATCGCGGGCGGATCGCAGGGAATACCGACGCGGAGCGGACGCCGGGCTTCGCCGCCGGGTCGCGGCAAGGCGTAGTGATCGCCCTGGTAGGTGAGGGGGTCGCCTCGAAACACCACGCGCGCGATGTCGATCGTTTCTTTCAGGCGCTCGAGCTGTCCCTTGAACTCGAATCCGTGCACGCCTTCGATGACCTGTGGACCGCTCGCGCCGAGACCGAGGGCGAAGCGCCCGCCGGAGATCTCGCAGAGTGTCGACGCGGTCATGGCCGTCATCGCGGGGGTGCGCGTGCCCACCGCGAGAATCCCGGTGCCGAGCCGGATGCGCGAGGTGCGCGCTGCGAGGTAGGCGAGGGGTGTGATGGCGTCCCGGGCCCACGCTTCGGCAGACCACGCGTCGTCGGCGCCCAGTCGCTCGGCCTCTTCGACATACGTGATGACGTCGTGCCACGGAAGCGCCGGACCCGGGCCGGCCAGCGTGACGGCGATCCTCATGCGGCTATCTCCGCGACCCGTCGACCGGCTGCGATCGCGGGGCGCCATGGCGCACGATTATACCCAGCACCTGGTGCGTCCCGGCGAGCCGGTCCATCGGTGCCTCTCATTGGCCAGGTCCGCAACTCGAAAAAAACGCTGCAACCCGACCGTCAGGCCTCGTCGCCCTCGCGCAGCTTCGCGACGACGCTGAAGTCTTCGAGCGTCGTGGTGTCGCCGACGCTCCTTCCCGAGGCGATGTCGCGCAGGAGACGCCGCATGATCTTCCCCGATCGCGTCTTGGGCAGTGCGTCGGTGAAGCGAATCTCCTTCGGCTTCGCGATGGCGCCGATCTGTTTCGTCACGTGGGTGCGCAGCTCTTCCTTGAGCACGTCGTCGACCGTCTCGCCACTCTTCGGAGTAACGAACGCGACGATGGCCGTTCCGGTGAGCGAGTCGGGGCGACCGACGACCGCCGACTCGGCGACCTTGGTGTGGGAAACGAGCGCGCTCTCGACCTCCATCGTGCCGATGCGATGACCGGAGATGTTCATCACGTCGTCGACGCGGCCCATGATCCAGAAATAGCTGTCCTGGTCGCGGTGGGCGCCGTCACCGGTGAAGTAGATATTCTTGTACTTGCTCCAGTACGTCTCTTTGAAACGTTTCGGGTCGCCCCAGATACCCCGCAGCATCCCGGGCCACGGCTCACGGATGACGAGGTATCCGCCGTTCGGGGGGTCGACCTCATTGCCCTCTTCGCTGAAGATCGCCGCGTCGATGCCCGGGAAGGGGTTGGTGGCCGAGCCCGGCTTCGTGTCGACCGATGACGGCAATGGCGTGATCATGATTCCGCCGGTCTCGGTCTGCCACCACGTGTCGACGATCGGGCACTTCTTCTTCCCGATGATGCGGTGGTACCACATCCAGGCTTCCGGATTGATCGGCTCACCGACCGTGCCGAGCAGTCGCAACGACGAGAGGTCGTGCTTCTTCGGATGCTCGTCGCCGAGCCGCACGAACGTGCGGATCGCGGTAGGCGCGGTGTAGAAGATCGTAACTCCCCAGCGCTCGATGATGTCCCAGAAGCGGTCCGGGCCCGGGTGCGTGGGTACACCCTCGTACATCAGGGTCGTCGCGCCGTTCGCCAGGATGCCGTACACGACGTACGAGTGGCCGGTGACCCAACCGATGTCGGCCGTGCACCAGAAGGTGTCGCTGTCCTTCAGGTCGAACAACACCTTCGCTGTCGTCGTGACGTGCGTGAGATAGCCGCCGGTGGTGTGGAGGATGCCCTTCGGCTTGCCGGTGGTGCCGCTCGTATAGAGGATGAACAGCGGGTGCTCGGCGTCGAGCTTCGCGGGCTCGCAGACGGCGCTCGCTTCGTCCGTGAGCTCGTGCCACCAGTGGTCTCGACCGGCCTGCATGCGGGTGGGCTCACCCGTGCGCTTCACGGTGACCACGCTCGTCACTGACGGTGTGCCCTCGAGGGCCTCGTCGACGGCGGGCTTCAGAGGGTAGGGGGCGCCGCGGCGATACCCACCATCGGCTGTGACGACGAGCTTCGCCCCGGCGTCGTTGATGCGGTCGCGCAGCGCCTCGGCGGAGAACCCGCCGAACACGACGCTGTGCACCGCGCCGATGCGCGTGCACGCGAGGATCGCGATCGAGAGCTCGGGGATCATCGGCATGTAGAGCGCGACGCGGTCGCCCTTCTTGACACCCTGGCTCTTCATCACGTTCGCGAACTTGCAGATCTCGCGGTGCAGCTCGCCGTAGGTGATGGTACGCGTGTCCCCCGGCTCGCCTTCCCAGATGATCGCGGCCTTGTTGCGGCGCCAGGCGTTCTCGCCCTCGAGGTGGCGATCGACGCAGTTGTAGGAGACGTTGAGCTTTCCGCCGACGAACCACTTCGCGAAGGGCGGCTTCCAGTCGAGGACCTTCTTCCAGGGCGTGAACCAGCTGACGTTCTCCTTGGCCATCTTGGCCCAGAACCTCTCCGGGTTCTTGTCCGCCATCGCGCGATATTCGGCGGTCTGCTTCTTGTTCCAGTTCGCCTGCCGGGTGAACTCGCGGTCGGGCTTGAAGGTGCGCTTCTCCTTGAGAAGGGACTCGATGTCGGGCATCTGGGCGGGGCTCCGGTTTTGGGGTTCGTCGAGAGGAGGTTTTCATTCGGGAGGCGGGATCGTGGGAGCCGCGACGTCGCGGGCAGGAACGTCAGCGAAGGGAAACGAGCGCCTCCAGCTCGTCGATTGCCTTCGGGATCGATGCGGTCAGGTTTTCGCAACCGGAATCGGTGATGACGATGTCGTCTTCGATGCGGATGCCGATCCCGCGGAAACTCTCATCGGCCTGTTCGTCATTCGCGGAGACGTAGAGACCCGGTTCGACCGTGAATACCATGCCAGGCTCGAGACTGCGGTGCTCGCCGTCGCTCCGGTAGTTGCCCACGTCGTGAACATCGAGGCCCAGCCAATGGCTCGTGTTGTGCATGTAGAGCCGCCGGTAGGTCTCGTTCGCGATGAGATCATCGACGCTCCCCGCGAGCAGCCTTAGCGAGACCAGCCCCTCGACGAGCCGCCGGACGGTGAGGTCGTGGATCGCGCCCAGCGTGGCACCGGGCTTCGAGGCTTCGACGCCGGCCAGCTGAGCGTCGAGCACTACCTCGTAGAGGGCCCGATGGGGTCCGTCGAACCGGCCGCCGATCGGAAGCGTGCGGGTGACATCGGATGCGTAGCCCTCGAGCTCACAGCCCGCATCGATCAGGACCAACTCGCCGTCCACCAGAGGCTGATCGTTCGTGATGTAGTGAAGGACCGTGGCATTGCGGCCGCCGCCGACGATCGTGGTGTAGGCCGGCGCGCTCGCGCCGCGCCGCTTGAACGCATACTCGATGACCGCCTGGAGCTCGAACTCGTTGGTTCCGCCGCGCGCCATCCGGGCGGCGTCGAGGTGCGCCTCTTCGGTAATCGAAGCAGCGCGTCGCATGATCTCGAGTTCGGCGGGCTCTTTGAAGAGTCTCATTTCGTGCAGGATCGATCGCGGGTCGACGATCTCCTCCGCGGGCGCCACACCCTGGCGCGAGCGCAGGCGCATGCTCTCGAGGACCTCGGTGATCCGGGTGTCGATGGCGGGGTCGCGGCCGAGGACGTGGTAGATGCGGCGCAGCTTCGCGAGGAGGTTCGGGAGGTGGCTCGGGAACTCGTCGACGTGGTTGGCCTCGTCGGCGCCGTAGCTCGCGATGGCGCCTTCCTTGCCGGGCCGGATGCCCGTCCAGATCTCCATCTCCGGGGCACGCGGCTGGACGTAGAGCGTGAACGGGGGGCCGCCGTCGGTGCGCAGGACGGCGACGGCATCGGGATGCTCGAAGCCCGTCAGGTACCAGAAGTCGCTGTCCTGGCGGAATGGGAACTCGGTGTCTCGCGAGCGGGTGACGAGACGACCACCGAGGAAGATGGCGACGGCATCGGGCCCCATGGCGTCGCGGAATCGGTTTCGGCGCGCGGCGAACACGGCGGCAGCTTAGCTGTGCCGCACGCGATGAGCGCTCGCTCGGCTCGAGGACAAAGGGAATGTTCGCCGCACGACTCCTGGATCGGCGTGGATCGGTGCACCCTGGAGCCGCTTCCCTCCCGCCCGCTCTGGGCGGCTTGGGGATCCTGGCTGCAACCCGATGCGGCACTGCCGCTCCGGTTGTCGGCTTCTCAAAAAACCCTGCATTTCCCATATGTTGAGATCGAGGCTTTCCTAAGGCGGCCAGAGGGGACACGAGCCTCATTCGAGTGCAATATTTCGATGCGG
>SPKZ01007666.1_pt1 | contig 10035 bp, 9 predicted proteins | sample 2456571 | NCBI WGS metagenome assembly SPKZ01 (sample SAMN11192286, study PRJNA482655) | marine metagenome | biome: ENVO:00000447; feature: ENVO:00000244|ENVO:00000211|ENVO:00000569|ENVO:00002023; material: ENVO:00002151; isolation source: ocean water from marine abyssalpelagic zone ...
TCAACCGGAAATCGCGCAAGGCACGCTCCAGACCTTGTTCGAATTCCAGACCCAAGTCGCGGCCATGACCGCGATGGATGTCGCCAATGCGAGTATGTATGATGGCTCGACCGCCTGCGCTGAGGCAGCGGTCATGGCCTGCCGTGTCACGCGCCGAAAGAAAGTCGTGCTGTCGGGGGGGCTGCATCCTCATTACGCCGCTGCGACCCGCCTTCTGTGTGAGGCCCAAGGGATTGAAGTTGTCCAACTACCCCCTGCAATCGATGGCGAGCTTGAGCTTGCGAGCAATATCGATGACGCGACAGCCTGTGTGATCGGTCAGTCGCCAAACGTCTTCGGAACGGTCACTGACCTGTCACCGGTTGCGGACGCTGCGCATGCGCAAAAAGCACTCTTGGTAAGTGTCTTCACCGAAGCGGTTTCGCTTGGCTTGGTTACACCTCCTGGTGAAATGGGCGCTGACATTGCGGTGGGTGAGGGGCAGTCGATTGGTAACCCGCTGACCTTTGGCGGGCCCTATGTCGGCCTCTTCGCTTGCACCCAGAAACTGGTGCGCCAGATGCCGGGACGGCTCTGCGGTGAGACTGTCGATGCGGATGGTGAGCGTGGCTTCGTGCTAACGCTTTCCACCCGCGAGCAGCACATTCGACGGGACAAAGCGACGTCAAATATTTGTACAAATTCCGGGCTTTGCGCGCTGGCCTTCACCTCTCACATGACCTTGCTTGGCGGCAAAGGGTTCAAGCAATTGGCGGAGCTCAATCACGAAGCCGCTTGCGATTTGGCGGACGCTTTGGAAGCGGTTCCCGGGGTTGAGATCCTCACCCCGCGCTTCTTCAACGAGTTCGCGTTCCAGACGCCTGTCGATGCTGAAGCGGTGCTCGCCATGCTCGACGAGCGCGGCGTCCTCGGCGGCGTCCGCGTTAGCCGTATGCTGCCAGAGGCCGGTATGGGCAATGTCATCCTCGCCGCAGCGACGGAATGCACAACACAAGACGATATCGCTGCATATGCGGCCGCGCTGAAGGAGGTGATCTAATGGAAAGTGTGATCGCCCAGCGCGATGTGGAAGTTGAAACAAATAACGAGCTGGTCCCAGGGAATATCCAAGTGTTCGCACCGCAACTTCATACTCAGGAGAGACCTAAAGCAGATTATTGGGGGTGCAGAGTGGCCGTGAACTTCGGCTCGTATACTCGTTCGAGAGAGATCTTTGGCGAGGACTCTTTTCAAGCTCTTCTACTCGCGCTCAAAATGGTCCCGACCGAGATTGAATTTTCCCCTGCTTTCCGAAATGGGAAACTGAGACTTTGGGGAAATCCGCTTACGAGCACTTCGGAAGTATTCGACTGGAAACCACGGGGAGAAGCATAATGGGAATGCAAACGATTGGACGACCAACAGCCCCTATCACAGCGATGGGTGGTGAGGCGCAGACTGTCTCAGGCTCGAAAGGCCTGATGCAACATGAAGATCTTATCTTCGAAGTTGGCGCGACAGATAAAACTGGCGTCGATTTGCCGGAGCCAAAAGGCAAAGCGTCTCGTCTTGGCGGAGTTACACGGAAAGCAGATACGGGTTTACCAGGCCTCTCAGAGCCAGAAGCCGTGCGCCACTATATGCGCCTTAGCCAGAAGAATTATGCCATCGACCTTGGTCTGTTCCCGCTCGGCTCGTGCACGATGAAGCACAATCCGCGTTTGAACGAGAAAGCGGCCCGTATGGCGGGCTTTGCTGATGTTCACCCGATGCAGCCGCAGCGGACCGTGCAAGGCGCGCTGGAGCTGATCGATGAGCTCGCGACCTGGCTGAAAACGCTGACGGGTATGCCAGCGGTGGCGATGAGCCCGAAAGCAGGCGCGCACGGAGAGCTATGCGGGATGCTGTCCATTCGTCAGGCGCTGATTGCGCGCGGCGAGGGCGATACGCGTAAGCGCGTACTGGTGCCTGCCTCAGCGCACGGCACCAATCCGGCCACCGCGATTCAATGCGGGTTTATTGTCGACGAGATCGCCGCTGACACGCGCGGTCGCGTCGATATGGCGGATCTGAAGTCCAAGCTAGAAATCACGGACGATATTGCCGGCATTATGCTGACCAATCCGAACACGTGCGGATTGTTTGAGACTGATATCAAAGAGATTGCCGATCTGATACACGCGGCGGGAGGCTACTTCTATTGTGATGGCGCCAACTTCAATGCGATTGTCGGGCGGGTTCGCCCGGGCGATCTTGGCGTCGACGCGATGCATATCAACCTGCACAAGACCTTCTCGACGCCGCATGGCGGCGGTGGACCGGGTTCTGGTCCAACGGTGCTGTCTGACGCGTTGGCGCCTTATGCGCCGGTGCCTTATGTCGTGAAAGACCAGGATGGTTTCCACTTGGTCGAGGCGGCTGAGGGCGAAGCTTCAGAAGCATTTGGCCGTATGGTCGCTTTCCATGGGCAAATGGGCATGTTCGTGCGTGCGCTTACATACATGCTGAGCCACGGTGCGGATGGCCTGAAACAAGTCGCCGAAGACGCTGTTCTGAACGCCAACTATGTCCAGGCACGTCTGAAGGGTGTCATGACGCCAGCCTTTGATGGCTATTGTATGCACGAGGCACTGTTTTCTGATGAGTTTACGGCAGACGGGATTGAGACCATCGATATTGCCAAAGCGCTGATCGATGAGGGCTACCACCCAATGACCATGTATTTCCCATTGGTCGTCCATGGTGCGATGCTGATCGAGCCGACAGAGACAGAGAGCAAGCAAGAGCTGGATCGTTTCTGTGATGCGCTGGCTAGCGTCGCAACACGCGCGGCAGCGGGTGACGAAGCCATGAAGGGTGCGCCTTACCTCGCGCCTAAGAAACGCTTGGACGAAACCCGTGCGGCGCGCAAACCCATCCTGAAATGGACGCCGCCTGCTCCAGAAGCGATTGCTGCGGAATAGACTTATTCGGCCGGGGCGTTTGCCGTCTCGGCCGAGGTCGATCCAGGTTTTGAGCGCCACTTCCGGAAATAGCGGATCAAAGGACGTTCGAAGAACTGATAAGTCAGGGCTGCCGTCAGAATGCTGAGCAGAGATGCGCTGATCAACCAGAGCGCGGTCGCCCAGGCGGACTCAGTCCCAAACACAATATATGTAACCCGCCCGGCCGCGCTGATTGTCAGGACGTGGCAGAGGTAGAGCGAGTAGCTCCAATCCCCGAGCGCCACCATTGCGTTTGGAATGCGTTTGGTGAGCTTTCCTTCGAGTTCTAGCGCGACCAATCCGTAGAGCAGGACCGAAGCGGGTATCCCGTAAAGGAAAACCCGTCGCCATGGCGGGCCTGCGGGATCTTGCTGCGACCATTCAAAGCCAATCGGCAGCGTCGCGAGGAGTGATTTATCGAGCGACAAGAACGTGAAAACGAGGCCTAAAGCCCCAACGATCGCGCTCGTCAGAGCATATCGCCGCCAACCTGCCTTGATCGCATAAGCGACCAGCGCACCGGCGACGAACTGCAGCGTCATGGCGTTGAAGGCGAGTTCGATCAGGTTCTGTCCATAAGAGGTCGAAAGCCCGGCGATCGACCCGACCAAAACAAGCGCGGCCCAAACCAACAAAGCGCCCATCCGAAGCTTAATCGGGACAAGTAGAATCAGAGCTGCGAACCCGAGATAGAAATACATCTCGTGAACCAGGGTCCAGCCGACACCGAGAATAGGGTGCTCAGGTTGCGGCCAAAGGGCGAAAGACTTGATCAGGTGAACGGTGCCATCCAGCCCTTTCGGATCTAAGCGAGCTGCATCCCAGGGCACGCCTTTGAAGATCAAAAGCATCATCGCCATAGTGCCGGCGAATAGCCACCATAGGGGATAGATCCGCGTCGCACGGGCATACAGGAAGTCTGATGCGCCGTGCCACCCGCGTTGGACCTCTGAGGCCACCCAGACAATCACAAAGCCAGAGATCACAAAGAACAAGTCAACGCCGTGTGCGCCAGCGACCCAAAACTCAGTGAGTTTGTGTTCGCGTCCGGCCTGTCCGCCTTCGATGGCAATCAAATGGCAGAGCATCACCGCGAGTGCTGCAATGCCCCGAAGAGCCTGGACAGAATTAAGCCGGATCATGGCAGACGTTGTATGTGCGCTTGTGAGAGCCATCAATCGATTTCTGGTTGCGCTTGCAGTTTAGAACGTTCTGACGCGCGTGTTCCTGTCGTCGCTCTTAGGCTTTCCAACTGTGGCCGAAGGGAAACTTCACGATGAAATTCACGTCATCTCAACGGAATTTGAGTATGCAAACTGCCTCACTCTTGCCAGAGTCAGAAATCAGAAAAGATCCTTGGAAGAGGACGTATAAGGACCATATTACACCACATGGCAGACGGATCATCCCCATTCGGTAAGGAGCGGCTCAAGCAAAGCGCTGCAACTGCACCACTTGGTTTTGTTGGATCGAGTGTCCGAACGCTGGTACGCCAAGCCTTCGCATTGTTGGGATTGGTCTTGATTGCGATTGCCGTGCCGATTGCCTTCGTCACGCCGCTTCTGCCTATTGGTCTTCCGATCGCGATTTTGGGTGTGGTTCTCCTCGGGCGCAATTCGCTCTGGGGCCGCCGCTGGATGGAAGGTGTGCTTGAGCGCCACCCACGTGTCGAACGCTTCGCACCGAACTGGCTGATGAAGGCTGTCTTTGGCCGCGAGAAACGTACCAGCGACAAATAATAAAGCCTGCTTCTTTCGAAGCAGGCTCTAGAAATTCTATTTTCAGCAAGTCAGCTTAGTTCAAGCGTTTGTCGATTTCGCCAAGCGCGTTGTCGAACAAGTCCGAAGCTTCACCAGATCCCGAAAGGATTGAGCGTGCAGCATCCGTTGCGGCATCCGCAGCGACACGCCGGACTTCCGCAGCCGCGTCTGCTTCAGCGCGCGCAATACGGGCTTCCGCTTGTGCCTCACGGCGCGCGACTTTGGCTTTCAGGTCGGCTTTGGCTTGCTTCATCATCGCGTCGGCATCTGCCTTAGCGCGTTTAATGATGTCGTCAGCAGCTGCGTCAGCTTCTTTCGCCTTCTTCTTTGCATCAGCCATCAGTTTAGACGCTTCCTCACGCAGAGCGCGAGCTTCGTCGATCTGATTTTGGATGCCGTCGGCGCGTTCGTCCAGCTTAGAGAAGATGAGCTTGAAGCCACCAACACTAAACACGATGAACAAGAAAACGATTAGAGCTGCAAAGGCAGTTGCCGTCGTTGGGTCTGCATACCAAGCGACTTTTGCATCAGCGGCGTGAGCCATCGGTGCGATCGCGAGGAATGGGGTAAGAAGTGCAAAACGCATGAGCCTTATCCTTCTCCCAGAGCAGACTTAACAGCAGACTTGACGTCTGCTTTGCCGGCTTTGCTACCAAATTTGCCAAGAACGCTTTCGGCCGCATCGCTTGCGATCGCTTCTACGTTCTTCATCGCATCGGCGCGCAAGGCAGCTATGCGAGTTTCGGCTTCCGCCAGCTTCTTATCAACTTCGGCGTCAACTTTAGCCGTCTCTGTTGCGATCTCTTTATCGATCTTGGCGCGCGCCTTGTCCGCAGTGTCGCGGGCTTTGCCGTGTGCCTTGGCGATAGAGACTTCGACTGCTTTCTGCGCGTCGAGGGCTTCGTCATTCAAACGTGCCGCTTCATCCAAATCGCTTGCGATCGAGCTTTCGCGTCGCTCAAGCGTATTGCCAATGCTTGGCAGGATGAAACGGGATAGGATGAAGTATAGGCTGCCGAACAGCAGCAGCAGCCAGAAAATCTGGGATGGGAAGTGCCAAGGGTCGAAAGGCGGGAATGCCGCCTTTTCTGCGCCTTTAGCAGCCTCTGCAGCGAGGATGATCGGGGTCATGGCCTATACGGTCCTTATAAGTCTCGAAAACAAGTGTTGTGGATTAGACCACGAACAGAATGAGGATCGAGACCAAGAAGGCCAGAATGCCGAGCGCTTCTGAAAGCGCCATACCGATGAAGAGGTTACCGGTCTGCTGTGGAGCAGCTGATGGGTTACGCATCGCGGCATCAAGGAATGATCCGAAGATGTTACCCACACCAATTGCAGCACCGATCATACCGAGTGTCGCAAGGCCTGCACCTACATACTTAAGACCGAGAGTGATATCGCCTTCCATGAGAATCTCCTTTGGGAAGTCTTTCGTTCGATTTGCGCCCCCGTGAAGCCTGTTCGCAAGGGCACGTCAAGTTGAATCAGCACGGCTAAATGGCCGCAGTGAACTAGAGCTCCTTAGTGCGACGGGTGAAGCGCATCATTAAGGTACACGCAGGTTAGGATCGCAAACACGTAAGCTTGCAGACCTGCGACGAGGAATTCGAGGGCGTTCAGTGCCACACCCATGCCGAAGGCGAGGGGGGCGACCAGAAGGCCGATACCGCCTGCTGTGATGCCTGTAACAGCAAATCCAGCGAACAGTTTAAGAAGGATGTGGCCCGCGAGCATGTTCGCGAAGAGACGCAGAGCAAGTGTTAGCGGGCGCGCAATGAACGAGATGATCTCGATCGGGATCAGGATCGCATAGATTACGATTTTCCCAAGAATATGCATGTCGCCAAGAGAGGGCGCGAAGAGGCCGAAGAATTTCAGTCCGTTCTTCCAAAGGCCAAAGATAATCACAATGGAAATCACCAGCATGGCCAGCATTCCCGTCACCACCAAATGGCTAGTGGTTGTGAACGCGTATGGCGACATGCCGATCACGTTCGCAAACAAGACGAAGAAGAAGAGGGTGAACACGAATGGGAAGAAGCGAAGTCCTTCTTCACCTGCTGTGCCGCGAATCATGTCTGCGACAAAGCCGTATCCAATTTCGCCCATTGATTGCAGACGGTTCGGTACAATCTTTCCGCGCGAAGCGGCGTACCCGAAGAACGCAATACAGAGAACAACGCCTAGCAGCATAAAGCCTGACGCGTTGGTGAAAGAGATGTCGTATCCAAAGACCGGCGGAAGTTCGAACCATTTCTGGACTTCGAACTGCTTCATCGGATCGGCGGCGCCGTGGAAAAAGAGGTTCATATCGCTTCTATTCTTCAGGTTTGATGCCCGTTTTGTCGGGGCTATTGGCCGGATTAGCGGCGGCAGTCAACTCTTTGTAGGCACGAACAACACCTAGCACACCAGCCGCGAGCCCGAACATCATCATCGATAAAAGGCCCCAAGGCTCTGTTCCGAAGAAGCGATCGATGCCGAGACCGATCATAATCCCAACAAATACGGACGCTCCGAACTCTGCGCCGTATCTCAACGCCATTGCGCCAGCCGAGACTCCGGCCGCCGATTCGTGCTGACGCGCTTTTTTTTCGGCCTGCTCCTGCGCGCTTTTGGCGCGGGCAATACGCTCCGCTAAGTCGTCATTTTCGGGAGTATTCATGCTGAGTCGCTCGCCTGCTTATTCGGCCGCAACCAGCTCTTCCGCTGCGTCCAGATCCACTGATACGAGCTTAGAAACGCCTTTTTCGCGCATTGTCACGCCAAAGAGGCGGTCCATGCGGCTCATCGTGACCGGATTATGCGTGATAACGATGAAGCGCGTGTTCGTTCGCTGGCGCATTTCATCCAGCATCCGGCAATAGCGGTCGACATTTGCGTCATCGAGCGGGGCATCAACCTCGTCAAGGACACAGATCGGCGATGGGCGCGACAAGAAGACCGCAAAAATCAAAGCCGTTGCCGTCAGAGCCTGCTCACCACCGGACATCAGAGAGAGTGTCCCGAGACGCTTACCAGGAGGCTGTGCGAAGATTTCTAGGCCCGCCGCAAGCGGATCATCTGCATCCACCAAACGCAGTTCTGCTTCTCCGCCACGGAACAGGGTGGTGAACAGCGTTTTGAAATGCTCATTGACTTGGTCGAACGCGCCGAGAAGGCGGTTTCTGCCTTCATCATTCAATGCCGCCACACCTTCACGAAGTTTCGCAATCGCTGCGGTGAGGTCAGCTTTCTCTTCAGCTTGAGAGCCGAGACGAGATGAGATCTCTTCAACTTGAGCCTCGGCTTCCATGTTTACGCCGCCAAGGTTTTCGCGGTCACGGCGGAGGAAATCGAGCTGGCGTTCCGCCTCTTTGACGTCGATCGCTTCCATTTCCTCTTCTTCCATGCCGGCTTTGGCGATGGCGAGGAGGCCCTCTGGGGCGCGTTGGAATTGGCTTTGAGCGATTTCTGAGGCCTCTGCGAGTCGCTCTGTCGCGTTCTCAAGCTTCGCATTGGCGATGGCGAGTGTTTCGCGGGCGCTCATGGCGAGGTTATTGGTTGAGCGAGCGGTTTCTTCGACTTCCCGAATTTCTGATTCGCGCTGTGCCAAAGTGTCGGTAGCGGTTTGTCGTTCGGTTTCTAGCGTTTCAACACGAGCTGCTAGCGTATCGAGCTGCGTTTGAAGGGCTTCTGGACGTGCTTTTGCGGCCGCAGCTTCGCTTGCAGCCTCCTTGCGGCGCGTAAGAAGTGCGTCGACACGAGCACCAGACGTTTGCAAACGTCCTGCCCAGCGCTCGACATCTTTTTCAAGTGCTTCCCGGCGCGCCATGGCTTGTTGGCGGTTGCGGGTCAGGTCTGTGAGACGTCCGCGGCACTCGGTTTCGCGCTCACGCGCTGAGGCGAGCGTTTCGCGCGCAATACCGACAGCCTGTTCGAGTTCGAGGAGAACCTCAGTATTCTCCGGTTTCGCTGCGGTGCGATAAGCTTCTGCGGCGATCGAAAGATCAGACTCAACGCGGGCCAGGTTCTCTTTCGCGGCATCCGCTTTCAAGCTTGCGCGGTCAGCCTGCTGTTTGGCGCTCGCATGTGTGCGGCGGGCTGTATCGAGGCGCTGAGACGCCTCTTGAACGTTTCGGCGCAACTGTTTGAGATCTTCTTCGGCGCCAATGCGGCTTCCGCGCGCCTCGGCATAAGCCGCCTGAAGGTCTGATACGGTTTGGCGCTGCGGCCCAAGGGCGGACTGGGCCTCTTCAAGACGGGTTTGTTGCTCGAGACGTTCCGCCGCCGCAACTGGTGCGGCTGGTGTGCGGGTGAAGCCGTCCCAGCGCCAGAGATGACCGTCTAGCGTAACCAAACGTTGTCCCGGCTTAAGCTCTGCCGCCAATTCCAAACCTTCAGAGCGCGAAACAACCCCGCACTGTGACAAGCGCGCCGCGAGTTCGCCTGGTGCTTCTACAAAGTCCGTGAGGGGCTTCGCATAGCCAGGAAGCGGCTGGGTTTTGACCTGGCTGCCACCCCAAAAGATAGAGGCGGATTTGTCTGTCGGCGCCTGCAGATCATCGCCAAGCGCGGCGGCAACAGCTTTTTCATAGCCATCACGCGTGCGCATTTGTTCTACGACCGGCGGACTTTCAGTGCGTTCAGCTTTCCGCAATAGGCGAGTCAGGCCCGCAATCTCTGTTTCAAGAGTTCGTAGCGTGTCTTGCGCTTCATCCGCTGGCGTTTTCGCTGCGAGTTCGGCTTCTTGCTTGTCCAGAACAGCTTGTTCCGCGGCTTCGTGTGTATCTTGAGCGGTCTTGAGCGCGGTTTCGGCCTCTGCTTCAGCGGCCCGCGCCGTTTCAAGCTCTGAGGTCAGCGAGCTCGTCTCTGGCAAAGCGCTGACAGCGGCGCGAAGGTGCTGAACTTCTTGCTCTAGGCTTTCAACTCGGCGGCGGTGAGCGGCCGCATTGGCTTCCAGAGCCTGGATCTCAGCGCGCTTCTGAGACAGCGCGTCGGTCTTGGAATCAGCCGCAACTTGGGCTGTTTCTAGCGCGTGTTTGGCTTCGGCAAGCACTCGCTCAGCATCGGCTTCTTTTTCTTTGTTCGTCGTATCATTTGCGACGGGCAGGGCGGCGAGCGCCTCTTTCGCGTCGGCCAATGTGCGTTCTGCTTCTTCGCGTTGGCCTTGTTCGCGTTGGATGTCTTCGGCCAACCGAGCCGCTTCTCGTTCGAGCCCGGCAAGCATATCCGCAGCATTCTTGCGTTCAGTCTCGATGCGCGCGAGTTCGATCCTCGCCTGGCCCAACTTTCCTGAGGCGGTGGCTTCGGCTGTGCGCAGCGGGCCA
>SPKZ01018749.1_pt1 | contig 10032 bp, 10 predicted proteins | sample 2456571 | NCBI WGS metagenome assembly SPKZ01 (sample SAMN11192286, study PRJNA482655) | marine metagenome | biome: ENVO:00000447; feature: ENVO:00000244|ENVO:00000211|ENVO:00000569|ENVO:00002023; material: ENVO:00002151; isolation source: ocean water from marine abyssalpelagic zone ...
ATCGACGACCAGTTTTCCGTCCGCATGGGAAACCGATTTTTCATACCGCCCATACACCGTATCGTACTTTAACAGGTATACCGAATTCTCGATGGAGACGATATCGTTGACGGCAACGACCTCAAGACCATCGGTCTCTTCGATCACTTTTAGGGCCGCTCTTCCGATACGCCCCATTCCATTAATTGCTATTCTCATTTTCATGTTGTTTTTAGATCCTATTTATACACTGCTTTAGTCAGAAAAAGAGCGTCTACATTACACCGTTTCATGCCTTCATGAATTGATTTGATAGCACGGATAAGCGTTGATAAAAACCAGTTATACTCAAAAACCGACCACTTACGAATTTTAAACCCCAATACATATAGTTGGAGTGATGACCAGCCTTTTTGGATCGTAACTTGCATAGGCCTTCTAAAACGAGAACCTAATGGAAGCACACTACGCTAAAGGAGCGAAAATGGGATATGTATTTTGGTATGCAGTGGTCAGCTGCTCCTTGTTCCTGTTCGCCCTCAGTTTGTATAATTTCTTGACCTAATCACCAAATCGAACGCAGGGGCGACAATCCGAAGTCCGAAACGGACAAAGCCGTCCCCGATTTGTTGGTGATCGTTAACTGGGTATAGGGCACCGATGGAAAGAGTTGGTCGGTGAATGCCCATTGCCCTTGGGCCACGAACAGTTCAATGGAAGACCAATCCAAGAATACCGAAAATTCGATGCGCCCCGCTGCCAAACCTTCGATATCCATATAATGTAATTTGTTGCCGAACTCATAATGGAAATCCGTTTCACCAGAACGGGTACGGTTGACCATGATCAGATCGGATGCGCCATTGACCCGGATTCGGGTCTGCTCACCAAAATCATTGGCATAGGTCAGTTCGAACTCCCTGCCATTTGTGTTCAATTGCAATCGGGATCGGCCTAGTTCATCCATAGTCCATGTCCGGCTTTCATTAGGTGCTATCTCAAATTCGGAAGTTTCCTTTTCGGTCGCCAATTGTCCAACGGCCGGCACCGGATAATTCGTAAGTTGGTAGGTGTCGCCTGTCTTTCTCAGCCCTAAATGGCGTGGTAAGGTCATGGCACTGCGCCAGGTTTCGGTGGGTGTTTTTAAGGCATACTGCCAATTGCTCATCCAACCGATAAACGTACGCTTGCCGCCAGGGGTGTGGTTGTAGGTAACCCCGGCGTAATTATCGGTGCCCCAGTCGAGCCATTTCCAGTCTTGATGATCGGCCGTAAAGGTGGTACCATCGAAATCACCGACAAAGTATTGGGTGGCACTGCCCCCGTTCGGCCCACCGTTTCCAATGCTGATGATCAGCACCCACTTGGTCTCATCACTACCTTCGACCGGCAATTCAAAGAGATCGGGGCATTCCCAAACGCCGCCATGCGCCCCGGCATCCTTCCCGAAATCACTAAGGTATTCCCAGGTTTTTAAATCGGGAGAGCGATAGAACTTGGCGTGGTCACCGGCTACCAGGGCCATGATCCATTGCCCGCTTGCTTCATGCCAAAACACCTTGGGGTCGCGAAGGTCGCGGATGCCCGGATTGGGTAGTACCGGATTGCCTTCGTATTTCGTCCAGGTTTCGCCTTGGTCAAGGCTATAGGCAATGCCCTGGGTCTGGAAGTCGTTGCGACCCGCTTTTTCGCCGGCCATATTATGGTAGGTGAAAATAGCGACCATGGCCGGGGTACCATCGGTGCCGAAGCCTGAGGTATTTTGTACATCGACCACTGCGCTTCCTGAAAATATCAACCCCTTTCCATCCGGGAACAAGGCAATGGGTCGATGCTCCCAATGCACCAAATCCTTGCTTTTCGCGTGACCCCAATGCATGGGCCCCCAAACGGTGGCCTCCGGATAATATTGGTAGAACAGGTGATACTCCCCGTCATGATACACCAGTCCGTTGGGATCGTTCATCCAATGGGCTTGCGGTGAAAAATGGTATTGGGGGCGATAGGCTTCGCGATACGTATCGGTAGCTTCCTTTTGCGGCAGGTCGACTTTCTTTTCGCTGCACGCCAAGCTGATTCCCACTAACAACCAAATCCAGAATGACTTTCCCATAGCAATGCGATTTATTCGGTTTAAGATAATCATAATTGTCAATCCTTGACCGTAGGATCGCCGTATATTTACCGTTTTGAAAACGGTATGCGCTATCTCTTCACGGTTCTGTTATCCTTTGTATTCTTGACGGTTTGTGGTCAACGCACCATCGCCGGCGTGTTGGACAGGTACAATTCAGGGGCGGTCGATTACATCACCGTTGCTGAATTGACCCAAATCACCCCCATTTTACTTGATGCGAGGGAACAGGAAGAGTTCGAAGTGAGCCATCTCGAGGGGGCCATTTGGTCGGGCCACAAAACCTTTTCGATGGACTCCATCCAAAACCGGATTCCGAACAAACATAGTCCCATTGTAGTGTATTGCTCGATTGGGGTACGGTCGGAAGATATTGCCCAAAAATTAGTGAAGGCAGGGTATACGGATGTATCCAACCTATATGGCGGTATTTTCCAATGGAAGATCGATGGCAACCCGGTTTATGACAGTACGGGTGTGCAGACCGAAAAAGTACATGTGTTCAGTAAGTATTGGGGCAAACTGCTGACCAATGCCGAGAAAGTTTACAAAACCAAACCAAAAGACATTGACTGACAGCCCAAATTCACTTTTGCTGATCTTTACACGTAACCCGGAACTTGGGAAGTGCAAGACCCGATTGGCCGCGACCATCGGCAATGAATCGGCCCTCAAGGTCTACGAATTTTTGTTGCAACATACCGCGGCCGTTACCCGGGGAGTCAGCGCCACCAAAAGGGTCTATTATTCCGAAGAGATATGGGAAGACGACCTATGGAGCGACCCGGTGTTCGAAAAGCACCTACAAGAGGGTATCGACCTCGGTGCGCGCATGCACCAAGCTTTCAAAAATGGTTTTGAAGAAGGATTTGAAAAAATCATCATCATTGGAAGCGACCTTTATGAAATCGATACCGAAGCACTTGAAAACGCATTCCAGGCCTTGGATGATCACGACTTCGTTATCGGCCCTGCAGAAGACGGCGGCTATTACTTGCTCGGTATGAAAACCCTTGAACCGCAGCTCTTCAACAACAAGGTCTGGGGCACGGGAACGGTCTTAAAAGATACCTTGAGCGACCTTCAGGGGTCCAATTTGTATCGCCTGCAAAGCAGGAACGATGTTGACATTTATGAGGATATTGCGGATATTGAAGCTTTCAAACCCTTTTTTACACATTTGAAGAAATGACACAAAAACAACTTGATGAATCGGTAGCCTATTTGAAGAACAAGGGGTTCGAAGCTCCTGAGATAGGCATTGTGCTGGGCACCGGACTGGGCCAATTGGTCGATCATATCGAAGATGCCATCGAAGCGCACTACAACCATATCCCTTTCTTTCCTTTGGCTACGGTCGAATTCCATTCCGGCAAGTTGCTTTACGGAACCATTTCAGGAAAAAAAGTGGTCGTCATGCAGGGACGGTTCCACCTTTATGAAGGCTACGATTTTTTGGACATTACCTATCCCATTCGGGTCATGCATCAGCTGGGGATCAAAAAGCTGTTCATCTCAAATGCGGCCGGGGCCATCAACCTCGATTACAAAAAAGGCGAACTGATGTTGATCGAAGATCATATCAACCTGCAAGGAGGTTCCCCTTTGGCATTTAAGAACGTCGCCGAGTTCGGTGACCGATTTGTCGATATGAGTGAACCGTATGACCTTAAAATGCGCCGGCATTTGGAAGAAATCGCCAGTGAAAACAATATCGCATTGAAAAAAGGGGTGTATGTATCCGTTGTCGGGCCACAACTCGAAACCAAAGCCGAGTATCGCATGTTAAAAACCTTGGGGGCCGATGCGGTCGGAATGAGTACCGTACCTGAAGTAATTGTCGCCAATCATTTACGACTACCCATAGTAGCGGTTTCGGTATTGACTGACGAATGCGATCCCGATAATTTAAAACCGATTGATATTCAGGAGATTATTGCGATTGCCGCTGAAGCTGAACCAAAAATGATAACTTTATTCAAAGAATTAATCCGACTGATATGAGCTATTTAGATGCGACCCAAGAACTGTATAAAGAAGCTGCCGTAACCCCTGATGTGGGCTTATGCTGTACTACCAATCCAATTTGGCAGTTTCCTGGCTTGTCGATTCCGAAGATCATGCAAGAAATGAATTATGGCTGCGGAAGCACCGTTTCGGCCCAAGATTTGATCAATGATCCAAAAGTACTCTATGTCGGGGTCGGAGGCGGAATGGAACTCCTGCAATTCTCTTACTTCTCACGTCAGATCGGTGGGGTAACCGGAGTAGACTCGGTCGATGAAATGCTCACCGCTTCCAAAAACAATTTTAAGATCGCTGAAGAAGAAAACGATTGGTTCAAAAGCGAATTCGTAAACTTGGTCAAGGGTGATGCCCTGAACCTACCGATTGATGATGAGAGCATCGATGTTGCTGCGCAGAACTGTTTGTTCAACATCTTTAAAATGGACGATTTGAAGCGGGCCGTAGCTGAAATGTACCGCGTGCTAAAACCACACGGAAGATTGGTGATGAGCGACCCCATTTGCGAACAACCCATGAACGATACCTTGCGCAATGACGATCGTTTGAGGGCCTTGTGTCTTAGTGGTAGTATTCCGATGAAGGATTACATCAAAGTATTGACCGACGCCGGCTTTGGCACCATAGAAATCCGCGCCCGTAAGTCCTATCGTGTCTTGACACCGAACCATTACCCGACTGATGAATTGGTCTACATTGAGTCGATCGAAATCGCTGCCATCAAAGATCCCATGCCTAAAGACGGCCCTTGTGTCTTTACAGGAAAAACGGCTATTTACTATGGTGATGCCGAATATTTTGATGACAACAACGGACATGTCTTGTTGCAAAACCAACCTTTGGCCGTTTGCGATAAAACCGCTGCCGCCTTGGCAAGCGCCAGTGATGAGATCCATGTCAGCGAAAGCACTTGGCATTATAACGGTGGTGGTTGCTGCTAATGCTGTAAGGTTCGTTGGCCAATGTTGACCTCTTAAGGAGGAATCCGTAAATCACGTTCCGTGCTGAGCATCATTATTCCCGTCTTAAACGAAGCGTCCTGCATTGCGGGATTGATCGAACATTTGAGTGAAACCCGGTCGACGGACTGGGTTTCCGAAATCATCGTGGTAGACGGGGGCAGTACCGACGGAACCTTGAAGCTTCTTGAAACCTTGCCCGTAAGCGTGGTACCTTCGAAAAAGGGTCGTGCTAGACAAATGAACGCCGGGGCCAAGGCCGCAAAAGGCGATACGCTTTATTTTCTACATGCCGACACCTTACCTCCAAAAGACTTCGACATCAAAATCCGTGAGGCCATAGCAGCGGGGTTCGAGACCGGCTGTTTTCGAATGCGGTTCGATACCCAAAATGTTTTTTTGCGTTTTTTCGGATGGATGACCCGGATCAACCATACCCTTTGTCGTGGCGGTGATCAATCGCTTTTCATCAAAAAGGAGGTGTTTTTCGAAGAAGGCGGTTTCAACGAGGCGTATATGATCTACGAAGACACGGAATTCATCACCCGATTGTACCGCCGTGGTCACTTCAGGATCTTACCGGACCATGTGATTACCTCAGCCCGCAAGTACCGTGAAAAAGGGTCGTTCAACGTCCAATTCCATTTCGCCGTTATCCATTTGAAGAACTTTCTTGGTGCTTCCCCTGAAGCCTTGTACGCTTATTATCAAAAAAAGATCCTGGCCTAAAGCGCGAGTTGATAAGGAAAAGCCCTGTTCATTAGGGGTAATGAAAAGGGCCTTAATACAATGGGGGACTAAGTTTAGTTGGTCTCCACGGCTAAGTTCGCGTAGTCGTTCATCACCCCATTGGCAATGATATCCGATATGAATTGTTGATCGTTACGAATCGAAATCCTACTTTCGATCGAAGGGTCTTTTGAATTGCCAATATCTATGAGCGTAATGGCGGGCAGTACATTCTTGGCCAAAAAGAGATTTTCGCTATCGGTGAATACTTCGGTGTAGGCTTTGCGCGCATCACTTTCGATACGGTGCTTGTTCAATATTTGTTGGATGTTCTTGGCGAAGCGCTCTCCATCTTCGTTGTTGTCGTGATGGAAAACCGAAACATCGAAATAACCGCTTTTGGTCATTCCTTCGTTCAAATTGATCATTAACAGGCGTTGGTACTTGCCCTGATTTTTCAGGTAGCGGGTATTCACGGCATCGACATATCCGGAAATGCCGGATTCCTTATCAGGGTTGTCGATGATATAGACTTGGGCCCCATGAACCATCAGTTCTTGGGCCAGGGTTACTGTAATCTCCTTGCCCAGGCGTTGCAATACCCCGGTTTTATCGGTCCCTTTGGTATTGGATATCAAGTAGATCACAGCGTGTTTCAAATGCTCGCTTTTTGGAGCGATCGAAGCCAATTCCAAATCAAAAAGTGCCGATTCGCTATCATCTGAAGTGACCACGTTTTTGGCTTTCTCTTTAAAGGAATCCGCCGAGTACGGAATGAGGTACTCTTTTCCAAGATAAAGCCCACTGCCGTTTTTAAGATTGTTTTCGTTCAAGGCTACGAACCGGGCATAGAACTTGACGGGGTCAAGACCTTGTTTTCTTAGGATGGAAAATATGCCATCACCTTGTTCGGCCGCTACAGGATACGCTTGCTCTTGGGCGGTGGTAAAAACCGCGAATAAAAGCATAAAAACGCCTATTAAATTCGTTTTTTTCATAAGTTCATGTCTCTGTGGGACCAACAAATATAGTATCTAATCGATGAAATGCAAAAAAAATCGATAAATTGTATAGAAGAGCTTAGAAATATTGTCCGATACCAAAAACAACCCCTCGGGTGGCATCGTTGGTGATGCCGTGACCGTAGTCGATCCTGAAGATGGCATTGAAGATACGCTTATGGATAAAGCGGATACCTACACCCGGATAGACCCTCAGGTTTTGGCTATCACCGAAATCACCCAAGTCCCCTCCGGGATTGCGCCAGCTCCCTCCATCGATAAAGACATTGCCTTGCAACACAAACCAATCTTTATCGACCAGGGTATGCCGATACTCCGTGTTCAATACGATTGCCGCGGTACCGCGATCGATGGTATTGCCTACCCCTCGGATATTGAGGTTATTGTCGACCGCAAAGGGAGCGAAAGGGGTGTCTATATTACTCGAAAGGCCCAGACGTAGCCTTGAAGCCCAATTACCGCGCGCACCGATACGTTTGAAATAGGAAAAATCATTGAACCCGATGACGAATTCAGGCAACCGCGTATCACTACTTTGTACATACTGTAAGTTCAGGATACTGCGAAAACCCGAGAGGTACTGGTAGTAGTATTCGATGTTGTCAAAATTATAGATCAACTTGAACAGGTACTTGTCGACGTTCAATGCCAAAGGCACGTCGGGATCGGTACTCCCCGAAAGGTATTCGTAGTCCTCGGTAAAGAAATTGATCCCGAATTCAATCCGGTTCTTGGCGTTGAATTCGTAAAGGGCGAGCAATTCGATCGATTCGTTGTTGTATTTGTAATCGGCCGTACCGTTATCCAAAAAAACGGGCTCTTGGGTAGTCAGATCTTGGTAACTCAGTGCCAATCCCCATTTTGGTCCGAAGAGGTAGGGTGCCCTGATATGCGCCCCGAACGAATTGAAGATATCATATTGGTAAAACCCCCCAAGTGTGATGTTCCTCCCCAAAAAATTAAACTCCTGTAGCCCGACCCGAAAGGCGAACTCATCGTTGTTCGAGGTGTAGACACTAGCGAAGGGGATCAGTGTGAAATTCTCCTCAATGTTGTAAAAGACATTGTATTCACCGCTCGCATTGGCTTCGAACACCTGGAAATAGGCATGCGATACCGAAGGAAGCCGTCGCAATCGAAGGATATCTTCTTGCATGGCGACCGAGTCAAGGGCCATACCTGGTTTTAGTTTGGCGAGTGTCTTGAGAAAGTCGGTGTGGGTCTTTTTGTTTCCTTGGAATTTGACATCAACGACCACCCCTTCTTGGCCGTAACAAAGGCCATACAGCAATAAAATCAGTACGCACCAATGATTACGTGCCATTTCTCGGTCTTATTCGTCAAGCCTATAGTCGGCATAAAAGTCACGAATTACACTTTCAGCAGGTTTATTTTGGGGGGTGAAGCGGTTATTTTCCAATCCACCGACATCTTCGTGATGGATGAACCATTTCCAAACGAATCCACCGGCGAACCAATTTTCCATCCAAAATTCCTCGAACAAGGCCGCCGTGGCAGAAGCTTGGGCCTGCAGATTGACCTGCATTTGGTTCTGATCGACCAACCATGGTTTTTTTGCGGTATAGTCCATACTGCGGTATCCGAACTCGGTAAAAAGCACCATTCGTCCATGCGATTCGGACAATTCCTGAAGCCGCGTTTTCCATTTTTGCCAACCGGCTTTCATTTGGTCCTTGGTAGGGTCTCTAGCTTCGGAAAGCGGGAAATAGGCGTCGACGCCGATATAGTCCAGATCTTTCCAAAAAGGGGTGCGGGTATATTCATCCCAATTGGCCGCGTAGGTCAATTTACCGGAATAGACCGCCCTGATCTTGGTGATGAGTCGTTTCCAAAATTCAGGTCGGACCGAAACGAAATCCTCCAATTCGGTGCCAATACAATAAATCTCAGCCTGGGTTTCCTCGGCCAGTTTTGCATAGGTCAAAGCAAAGTCTTCGTAAGTACGCTCGAATTCCTCCCAATCCGATTCCTTTTCCATTTTGATATCGCCCGTGAATTCGCCCCGCCATACCCAAATCTGGGGTTTCAACATGATCTTGATCCCATTCTTTCGAAGCATGGCGATATACTGCTTGCCCCCGGCCCTTGTCTCACCGAACCACTGTCTTTCGGTATCGAAAATGACCGTTGGATCTGACAGGTTTCGTAAAAAACCAAAAGGCATGACCGCCGCATGCGAAGCATTGACGCGGACCACTGGATCGATATGTTTTTGCAAGGCCTTGTCACGAGAGCCCACGAAACTGACCCCATTGATTTTCGAAATGGTTTGGCTACTGCAGGAAAGCTGCAACAGGCATAAAAAGAAAAGTCCCAACCGGTTCATATACCACGATTGGGACTAAAATACTTTTTTTGGTAAAAAAAACTAGAACACCGCCCGTAAACCTATGTTAAATGTTTGGCCCAGACCGGTGTCGTTGCCCCTGACGAAATTGGTGTACAGCCCTTCGATGTTCAGTGCATCGGTCAACTGGTACTTGACCCCACCGCCCAAAGCGGTGAAGTTTTGACTGAAATCGCTGCCAAGGTCGAGCAATTGGGAATGTTGGACCAGACCGAGTATGGTGAACTTCGAACTCGGAAAATAACTTAAGAACAGTCCGGGTGTCAACCGCAAGCTGTTGTTCGCGAAACTCTTGTCTTGATCCCCGAAATTGAGCTCTGAATTCAGTTCGGAAAATAATTGCCACTTGCCTTGGGCAAAGGAATAATCATAAAAAAACCGGTTTTGCCATATGAATCCGTTTTGATCCAAAAAGACCCCGTTTTCGACTTCGTTGTCTACCAACGGAATGAAAAAGGCACTCTGTACTGAAAAATTATTGACGTTTTTAAACGGGGTGAACTTGATCGCCGGCGCAAAAGAGGTCAAACCTGAGCGCGCACTACCTTCTTCCCCATCGAAAGAGAGAAAGTCAAAAAGGCCACGACCACCAACCGTATTGGAACGGAATTCCAACAGCAGCCCCAAATTGACCCTGCGGTTCTGACCGACCCCGGTGAAAATATCGAGGGTCGAAGTAAAGAAAACGTTCCTTGGGATGTCGCCACTAAAGGTATCCTCGGTCTCGGTGTAGAGATTGTTGAACCATTTGATATCCCATTGTCCTTTACCGATCAATTTCGATGGGGTCAGGTTTTGGATATTGCTCCCGGCCTG
>SPKZ01008165.1_pt1 | contig 10030 bp, 8 predicted proteins | sample 2456571 | NCBI WGS metagenome assembly SPKZ01 (sample SAMN11192286, study PRJNA482655) | marine metagenome | biome: ENVO:00000447; feature: ENVO:00000244|ENVO:00000211|ENVO:00000569|ENVO:00002023; material: ENVO:00002151; isolation source: ocean water from marine abyssalpelagic zone ...
ACAAAATGAAGAAAACCCTGTTTGCGGCGATCATTATATCGGCTGCTGGATTATCAGGTTGTGCGTCGACTGAATCAACGCAACAAAATGTTCATAATACCAATGATGTTGAAGTCATGGATGAAGCTGCGCTAGCGATACAAAAAATCAAAGCGCTTGCTGAACATGTTGAGCAACAATACCAAACGGCAAAAGAACAGAACTATGTTTACTTTGCACCAGACAGCTGGGGAGATGTCAATTCCGATGTCCGAACGATGCGTACGCTGGTGGCGAGATTTGATCCCAATGACCAAGGCTTTTTTGGTGGCCCTTCGGAAAGTAAAGTAATCGATAAAATTGAAGAAGCGCAAGCAGCATTAGACAAGGCCGTGCGTATTAAACAACTGGTATCGGAGTTTTTAGCGCAGCAGTTAGCAGACATTGCATACTTGTCACCACAAGTTCATGGGCAATGGCAGAATTCATTAAATGATATTAACGAAAGTACGGCTGATTTAATTGCTGATATTGAAGATGATGACTCAACGGACGGTTATGAGAAACGCAGCTCGGCAGTGCAAGCGCGTTTATTACAACTTGAGATCCGTATTGTTAAAAGCAATTACTACACGACATTGGTAAAGAAAATGAAAAAAATGGATCAAGACCTGATCCCACAAACGTATGCTCAAATACAACAGAGCGTGCAGCAGTTGAATGATGCGATTGTGCTTGCGCCACGAAATAAAAATATTATCGAAAATATCGTGGCTAAAGTTGAAGACGATTTACGTCGTGCCAACAACGTCACCACTGAAGTGAAATGGATCAACAGTGTTGATCGTTCTGACAGTGAAAAGATCGCGTTACGTTATCGGGATGCGATTGCAACGGTGGCATTTAATTTATTTTCAGAAGATATTTCTAGTCTCACTTATGTTGAGCAAATCACGTATTTTAATGATGCATTGCATAATAAATTAGCGCAGCAGCAAGCCCTTAATGATGAGCAAGCACAGTTAATTATTACCTTAACAGAAAAGGTGAAAGCGGCACTGACAGAGACGGATGTCGTCACCAATAATACGGTCATCACGGACTCCGATATAATTACCCAGACTGCTGCAGAGTAAGCATCATGAAGGTTGAATTGCTTACGCCGCATATTGGCGCATTGATCCATGACGTTGATTTAGCCAATTGTAATGACAGTACGTTTGAAGCAGTGTATCAAGCTTGGTTTACTCATCAAGTGATCTTCTTTCGTGATCAAGCCTTTTCACCGCAGCAACATTTAGTGATTGCTGCCCGTTTTGGGGAACTAGAGCCAGTGCATCCTTTTTTCCCTCATGTCGAACAAGTACCACAAGTCAGTATTATTGAAACCGTTAGCGGTAAACCACCATTAGAAAGTTTTTGGCATACGGATTTAACGTGGCGACAGCAACCTTCTAAAGCGTCTATTCTACATGCTCAACATGTGCCAGCTTGTGGTGGTGATACCTTGTGGTGTTCGATGAGCGCAGTATTTCGGGATTTACCTGAACAAGATAAGATGTTACTGCGAGAGTTATCCGCCATGCATGCATTATTTGCCTTTGATGGTATTGAATCGAGTGAGATCACCGAAGATTGGCAAAAAGAGGTAATAGCAGTATCGGCACAAAACCCGCCTGTTTCGCATCCTGTGATAACGCGTCACCCAGATACTAATGAAGAAATATTATTTATTAACGAGCAGTTCACCCGCTATATTATGGGTATGAACCGTGATGACAGTAATGCGTTATTAGCGAAATTATTTACGATGGCAAGACAACCTGAGTATCAAGTCCGTTTTAAGTGGCAGGCAAATTCATTGGCCATTTGGGATAACCGCAGCACCCAGCATTATGCAGTCATTGATTATGCTGATAGCCCACGTAAATTACACCGTGTGACCGTCTTGTGACCGTCTCAATCCACGTCTAAAAATAAATGACCGATCTTGATGTACTCGTTAAAGAAACTGAAGGGAAAAAAGGTGTGACGCTAATAAAATCATGAGTCACTTCTATTTCCACAATTTGTCCTGCGTCTTTGGTGATTTGTAGGTCGCTATCTAGACTCCAGGTTGTAGTGACCGTAATATTTTCAAGTGGTTGAGAACGCAACAATACATGGGTTTCAATTTGTGAATCTGTGGTGGGTGAATCACCTATGCGCCGGTTATCTTGACCTGCTTCCGTGCCTCTTACAACGGCATAACGAACACCTTCTCGGGCTGCGTGGGATATTGCGCCATAGGCATAAATCAGCCGAGATCCATCCAATATAACCAGTAACAATAAGAAAAATAATGGTGCGACTATGGCTGATTCGATAGCGGCTACCCCGTGCTGATAACGTAATGTTCGCTGCATATTATTGGATCCTAATTGTTGCGCTACGTGTTAGCTGTACGCTATTGGGTATGATGGGATAGGAAACCAAGGTACGAAAATCCCGACTTGCGGTACTTCTCACATATACTTCAAAGCCCGAAGAACAAGATGAAATACTACCACAACTGATATTGACGCCATCTACGCAGCGACAGATACGCTCGGTGGTAACGCTGACGGCTGCACTATTGTATGCATCAATCTTAAGGTTAATCGCATCTGCTAAGGCCATCGATTCCATGCCTGTAAAATCAATGGCGTAACTGGTACTTTGAGCCCCATAACCGGCAGCTACTCTCGCTGCATTCGTGGTTGTGATTGAAGCGTGCATAACCCGACCAAAATCCAATATGATTAATAAAATAAAAATCATAATTGGCAATACAATGATTGCCTCGATGGCAATAATGCCTTGCTGAACAGTTCGTTTAGCTTTATTCATTGGTGGTTGCCCCATGTTTTCTCCTTATTACTCGACCAAGGTTACGCGCCTTAAAGGAGAACCGCCGCCGCCAGTGAAATTACTTATTGCGACGGAAGAGTTACTGGATATTTCTAAAAATTTTGACACTAAAATAGCGTCGCTTGGGTCACTCGACGCACTACTGTGAAATTTGAGGTGTTGATTCCACACATAAATAGCGCCTGCAAGTGTTGCGGTGACACTGCTGTCTATGCGATTGACTGGGTCTGAACCTGGATCCGATGAAGAAGGCGCATCACGATCGGAAAAAAAGAGGATGCCGTCAAGTCCTTCACACCCATTGCCACCACTCCCGGTGCCATCGCATATCGGTGCTGCTAAGTCAGCTGTTGCGCTCGAATTAATATCGAGTGTTGAGTAGTGTTCTTTATCGCTCTCTGAGCCAGTACAAGTATTGTAGCAAGTATTATAAATGGAAATGCCTATACCTGTGACATCGGCACTGCCGCCTTCAACTTTGAAACCGCCACCACGCATGATATAAACCCCCGAAGTCATGGTTACATTGCCTTCTTTGATCAATAGTCCGCCACAATAAGTGCCGGGATATAAGGTTGTTGAGCCACCACTCTCAACTGTATAGGCCTCATAGGGGCCGCCTGAATCTTTTTCGCTACCACTACAACCTATGCCTAGAACGCAGGAGTTCTCACTTGGGCAAGCCCCCGATGAGCGGTCAACTGTTGGTGTCGTTAGATTAATAAATGGATCGGATGCGGGCAGAGGTGATAATGCCGCGGAGACATTTTTGCCACTAATTGGGCATTCACCACCTGAACTACATTCATAGACATCGCCAGTCGGGCAGGTTTGATTCTCTTCATAACCACCAACAATGGTGATCATGCTAGCCTTCACACAACCATCACTTTTAACCATAGAGGCTTTATCGTTATTAGAGTTAACCCAAATACCGCAATCTGCTGTTAAGGTCGAGGTACTGCTGACCTCGAATGCGCCTTCATGACTAGGATCGAGCACATACACACAATTTGTACCAGCAGCTGTATCCCCATTAGCGACTGCCCTTACTTCACTGTTGATAATATCAATACCGAGGACTTGTAGAAAAGAGGTCGAGGTCGGTTGGCGGATAATGACTTCGACGGAATTGTTATCACCTAAATAAAAGCCACTTGTTGGAGGGTTGTTCACTGTGATGGTAATGCCGTCTATACCGTCGGTGAATCCATTTGTTGTCGCTTCTGCATTAGCAGCAATACTAATATTACTGTCCCGATTGTTAAACTTTTCAAACGCGCCAGCCAAGGCCGCAGCATCGGCTGCTGTTTGTGCAAGTCGGTAATCCGAATAAACTTTACCGGTATCGAGGGCAAACCCTGCCATTGCAATTAAGGTAACTAGCGCTATGGAAACGAGTGGAATGATAAAACCACGTTGTTTTATCCTGCTAGAGGGCATGCTATTGGACATCAAATCGTTCCTTTAGATGGTGGTCATTGAATGTATTGTTCGTTATTTCCTCTCTATAAATCTAGATACAATATGGCAGAGTTTCTAATTTATTTTTAGTTGAAAGGATATTCATGGATAAAACAAAAATAAATCAACAGATTGATGACCATAAATAATGGGATTTAAATTTTACGGACTGATTGACTTGATCTTGCTTTAAGTTAGGAGAAAAAGGGAGTGGAGGATCTTGATGGGTAATAAGAAGAGAAACACGGTGAACGTATTTCTCTTCTTGTAGTGAGCATTTAATTAAGCAATGCCAACTCACTATCGACATCGAATAAATGGCAGTACGCCATATCGAAATGCATATAATGACTTTCGCTATGTTGAATATTGTTCTTTGGATCAAAGTGGCATCGAGAAATAATCTGTTCTTGTCCTAATGAACAATACAGATAAACCTCATTTCCCATTGATTCCACGACTTTAATGTACGTCAGTTCCACATTTTGTTGTGGTTCGGATGTGTCTTCTGGTGATGTGGTGACCACTGAAATGTGCTCTGGGCGCAGTCCAAACCAGACTTGTTGACCGATTTTATGCGAGATTTTTTCGGTTTTATCCGCTGGTAATACAAATTTAGAACCGTTGTCTAATTGCACATAAGTAAGGCCATTTTCTTGAGTCAGAGTCGCGCGGATCAAGTTCATCGCGGGAGAACCAATAAAACCAGCAACAAATTTATTGGCGGGATAATGATACAAGTTCATCGGTGTATCGACTTGCATTATCTGGCCTTGGTCCAGCACGCAAATACGATCCCCTAATGTCATCGCTTCAACTTGATCATGGGTTACATAAATCATCGTTGCATTTTGACCTTCGGCTTTCAAATCATGATGTAACTGGGCGATACTGATACGGGTTGAAACACGTAATTTAGCATCTAGATTAGATAGCGGTTCGTCAAATAAAAACACATCCGGCTTACGTACCATTGCTCGACCTAAGGCTACGCGCTGACGTTGTCCACCTGACATTTCGCCGGGTTTGTTGTTCAGCAAATGTGTAATTTCTAAGGTTTCTGCGGCATCACTAATGCGACGTTCTATTTCACGCTTATTGATCTTTTGTTGTTTTAAACCAAAGGCCATATTCTCATAGACAGACATATGCGGGTATAACGCGTAGTTTTGAAATACCATCGAAATGCCACGGTCTTTGGGTGGTAAATTATTTACACACTTATTACCAATCATGATTTGACCATTGCTGATTTCTTCCAATCCAGCAATCATGCGTAATGTGGTGGACTTAGCACAACCAGAAGGGCCAACAAACACCATAAACTCACCTTCATTAATGGTGAGATCGATACCGTGAACGGCTTTAAATCCATTTGGATAAATTTTCTCTACTTGACGTAGTATTACTTCAGCCATGTGATTTCCGTATTATTATTAGTTGTTATTATTATAAATTAATCGTAATTAATCGAGATTAACAGTGAGCAATCGTCATCAATAAATCGGTATTAAAGTCAGCCACTGAATAGAGGACTGTATCAGCGTAAGGCTGTAATTCGTCTTCGGTTGCTGTGCCAGTTAAAACACCGATAGTGCTCGCGCCTGCATGACGGCCAAATTTCATATCAGAAACGGTATCGCCAAACATGATCACTTGTTGTGGTTCTAAATCGCAGTGTCCACAAAAAGCATGCAATAACGCGGGTGCTGGTTTAGGGGCTATATCGCCATCGGAATAACCAACAAAGTCGAATAAATCGTGCAACTCAGCCTGCATTAAACTATAGAGGGTTGCGTCCTTACTGTCTGCTGTGGCAATGCCGAGTCTAAAACCTTGCTGTTTTAGGCTAAGCAGTTTTGCTTTTATACCGGGTAAGGCTTGGATCAGCGTCGGATTATCTTCAACCTGCTTATTAAAAAGTTGTTTTACTGTGTGGCTAAACTGCGCTTTATCACTGCTTAATTTTAATAATTGATACCAAGCGTCAGCCGTGTCTTCGACAGGATTTGAGGCTAGTAAACCGTGATTATCAACATCATTACCGTGTACCCCTATTGCCGCTAATAATGCGACGTCATCAAGGTTGTGCTTATTTTCTGCGGTGTAGGCTGTTAATGTGTCTGCTGCCGCACCTTGCGCTACGTGTAGCCACATTTGATGAAACTCCAGTAATGTTCCATCTTTATCGAACAATAAACCTTTAATTTCCATGCTTATTTATTAACTCCATTAGTTCGCCCCAAGTACCAACTAAAGGCTGGCTAAAGATGGCTTGTGTGCCGTTATAAATCGGGTTTATGACCCCCTCAAATTCGGATTCGGTCAGGTTATCTAATCGGCCTCGGCGGATATCAATACGTAACCAGGCATATGTGCTCATATCCATTTGAAAGTGGGTGTCTGCGGTCGTGAGCTTAATACGGTTTATCACCTTGCCGTCAGCGATACATTCCGCATAATAATCCGTGCTGTTATCTGTCACTGCCAGATGGTAATCGACTACATTGTTGCCGACATCTTGACCTGGTAAGACTGCACCAGAATTAACTTGAAAAACCAACCCACATTGACGCTCTAGATAAACATGTCCTTGGCGAAGACCTTGTAAAATACCGTTACCCGATAAGGTATCGGCATAGACAAATGTACTTGGATCACCATAGATAGATGGTTCTGTCGCATTTGCATTGCGTTCATGGGGTTCTAAGTGTGAGTCACTGCCTCCTACGGCTGCGATACGATGGCCACTGTTCCATATGTGCGTTAATAGGATTAATGCATCTTCAGTGGATTTGGGTGATGTTGACCAGGTTGGATCACAGCAGACTTCAAAGGTATTTATTTTTTCTAGTGCGATATTTTTATAATGCCAGTGCCAAGGTTTCATGGCCGGGTGATTAATACTGATATTACCTTCATCTGGTGCAACGAGACCGAGTCCTTGTTCAATCAATGCGGCACTTGAATAAGCGGCATTAAACATATTGAGCGTGCGGCGCGGGCCATGCACATTAAAATGACCTTGGTCTGTGGTGACCTCAATTGCAGGTAACATTAATGTATGTTCACAGACGGGCAGTGCAGGGTGGCAAATATTGTGCTCGGTGAGAAAAAAGAAATCGAGCGCTTGTTGTTGTGCTATTTGTGCTGCCGTGGCGAGGGTGTTATTGCCATCGGATAATTGCGTATGCGCATGTAAATCACCACGATACCAAGCTGGAGTGGTATTTTTACTGTGGTTGTAATCAAAATTTATCGTGTGATCAAGACCAAGGTTATTGGCTGTTGTTAAACAAGCGTGGGTGGTTGTCGCCAGTAATTTATCATTGCTATTATGTGCGGGATTGATGCTATCGCTACAGTCAATCTCAATGGCATAGTGCATGGCTTTTGGGGTTCTGTTTTCACCTTCAAGGTTATACAGATGTAATTGCCATTCGCCAGCAGGTAAGTCACCGCTAATCCCGCCTAGTGAAGCCGAATCTGGGGTTAATATCAGCGCTTTATTGGCTTTTTGAAATAATAAGTTGGCCCGTAATTGCTGCTTGCTGTCATACAGGTAAGCATATAAAAAACCTTTTTTAACTGTCGTTCCAGTTAGGGTGAGGGTGTTAATATTAGCGCTAACATTAAAAGATAATACACGATGGCCAAAGGCCAACTCACCGGTAAATTTCAACATGGTCAATCCTTGTTGCAGTTAGTCGTTTGGGTGATGAATGCATCGCACTCATCACCGGTTTTATCATGCTTAACGATTGGCACGATCTAATGCACGTTGTGCACGTTTAGCCGCTTGTTTTAGTGCTTTTGCGGCTGGTATGTTTTCGATTAGGATCTGATCTGCAGCGATAGATAATGCATCTGTTATCTTGCCTTTGGTCGGGTCAAAGAAGTCTTGGCTTGCTGTGCTTGCTTGTTTTAACGGGATCAAGGCTTGTGGATTTTTAGCCGTGTAATCTTGGTATGCAGACACTTGTTTGACACTGTTACGTACCGGGATATAACCCGTTGTCATTGACCAACGCGCAGTATTCTCGGCCGTGGTATAAAACTTCATGAATTCAAATGCGCCTTTTGATGCGTCATCATTGGTGCCTTTTGGCATGACAAAACTCACTGCGCCAGCTTGTGGTGCGGCAGGGTTATTTCCCCAACCTGGTTGCGTGGTTGCCCCCAGTTTAGTGAAGTCTAGATCACCTTGGTCGCCCGATGAACCGGTATAACCCAGTGCGCGATCTTTTACGACGTCATCAATGGTTTTGTACCAGTATTCCCAGCCTTGACCGCCGTGATGAATTCGCATCGTTTCATCTTCATGGATCCACTTACGGAAGCTATCCCAAACTGTTATCCACTCTGGAGAATTGATTAAAATCGTTTTCCCGTCATCACTGATTATTTTACCGCCGTTAGAGAATGCCGCATCGATTAAGTTATTTTCCCCCCACATCGGCTCCCAGCCATAAAACGTAGTATTCCCTTTTGCATCTTTTTGGGTTACTGCTGCGGCTACTTTAGCAACGCCTTGCCAGGTGCTAAGATCTTTGTCGGTAAAACCATGTTCTGCTAACACTTGTTTATTGTAATAAAAAATTTGCGTGGTGCCGTAAGCGGGTAGGCCATAAACGAGACCATCTTCTGCAGTGACTTGATCTCGGAATGCACCCAGAAAATCATCAAAATTAAATGCGCTGTCCATATAAGGACGGATATCTCGAGCCAGATTTCGTTCGGCCATCATCTGCGCTTGGCTTGAATAGAGTAATACAAACTCAGGGGCTGTTTTTGACGCCAAGCCTGCCTGTAGTTTCTGATAGGTTTCGTCGTAGTTGCCTTGCAAGGCACTCTTAATCACATACTCATTCTGGCTACTGTTAAATTCAGTAATCAGTGTCGTCATTAATTGCTGCTGCTTTGAGCCACCAGAATACCAAAAGTCAACTTCGGTTTTCGCCATTGCGCTACCTGCGAAAGCGAATGCGCCCACTGCGTAGCTAGAACATACAATTGCTAATGTTTTCAGTTTCATGTTTATTTACTCTTTTACGCCGTTATCGGCAATGCCGGACAAAATTGTTTTTTGACAAATAATGAATAAAATCAACAGTGGCATTACTGCAATAGTGCTTGCTGCCATGATCTGTGACCAGTTTAAGCCGTAGTTACCTTCGGCAATAAAGAATTGCCTGATCCCCGTCGCAATCAAATTAAGATCTTGTGAGGTAATAAGTAGGCTTGGCCACATATAACTGTTGTAGTTAGTAATAAAGGTAATCAGGAACAAGGTCGCTAATGCTGCTTTACACTGGGGTAACACGATCGCCCAGAGAATTTTAACTTCGCCGGCACCATCAATTCGTGCTGCTTCAATCAGTGATGGATGCACTTTTAAAAATACTTGGCGTAGGTAAAATACCCCGAACACACTCGCGGCATTAGAGATGATTAAGCCGGTGTGGCTATCAAGTAAGCCCATATTCGCCAACGTAATGTAAGACGGAATATACGTCACCGCACCGGGTAACATGTAACAAGCCATGACGATGAAATAGAGGGCCGTTCGTGACTTAAATTTAAGTTGGGTGATGGCATAGGCAAACATCGCCGAGTTAATCATGACGATCAGCGTGGTGAAAAATGCCACGCTGAAACTGTTCATGATATACAGACCAAACGGCGCGCTTTCAAATGT
>SPKZ01006606.1_pt1 | contig 10029 bp, 2 predicted proteins | sample 2456571 | NCBI WGS metagenome assembly SPKZ01 (sample SAMN11192286, study PRJNA482655) | marine metagenome | biome: ENVO:00000447; feature: ENVO:00000244|ENVO:00000211|ENVO:00000569|ENVO:00002023; material: ENVO:00002151; isolation source: ocean water from marine abyssalpelagic zone ...
ACCGAGGCCGACGACCAGAAGGTCAACCTCAGCCGCTTCAGCCTGTTCTTCCCCGAGAAGCGGGACTTCTTCCTGCAGGACTCCGGCATCTTCAGCTTTGGCGGCTTGGAGAGAGAGAACGGCATTCCCTTCTTCTCCCGCAAGATCGGCATCGACGAGAACGCCGAGGCCGTGGCGCTGCCGATCGGCGGCAAGATCACCGGTCGTATCGGCCCGTACAACATCGGCCTTCTGGACATCCAGGCCGACAGCCACGGCGACGTCCGCTCGCGCAACCTCGCGGTGGCTCGCATCAAGCGAAATGTGCTCGAAGCCTCGACCCTGGGCTTCATCGTGACGCGCGGCGACCCGCTGACCGACTTCGCAAACTCGCTCGTCGGGGGCGACTTCAACTACCGCAGCAGTACGCTCGTTCCAGACAAGGTCGTCACCGGCAACGCGTGGTTCCAGCACAGCTTCACCGGGCGTTACGAAAGCGACGAAGGCGCCTACGGGGTGAAGATCGCGTATCCGAACGACATCGTGCACTGGAAGCTCTCGTTCAAGGAGATCCAGGACAATTTCAACCCCGCACTCGGGTTCGTTAACCGCTTCGGGATCCGCCAGTACGATGGATCGTGGCGCTATCGAGTGCGCCGAACGGGTCGGCTTCGCACCATCGACACGCGATTTTCCCAGCGCCTGGTCACGAACACCGACGACGACGTGCAGACGTCGGTATCCGCCTGGCGGCCGATCATCCTGTCGTCCGACATCGATGACGTCCTCGAACTCCGCTACCTCCACGCATTCGAGAAACTCGATGCTCCCTTCGAGATTCAGGAAGGCATCTTCATCCCCGCCGGTGAGTACCATTTCGACGACGCTGCCGTAAAGGCCGAGACGAGTCGAAACCGCCCCGTAAGGCTCAAGTTCGAGGTTCGCTACGGGAGCTTTTTCAATGGAACGCGGCTGCAGTTCTTTCCCCGACTCGAATGGCGCCCCAATGCCCACTGGCTCATCGAACTCGAGTACGACGAGAACCGCATCCGCCTGGACGCCGAAGAAAGCCTGCCCGGCGGAATGCTGTCGCCGGTTCGCGAGGTCGCCTTCGAGACGCGGCTCACTCGGCTGCGTGTCAACATCAGCTTCAATCCCGATATCTCGTGGAATACCTTCGTCCAGTACGACAACATCTCCGACGCGATCTCGATCCAGAGCCGGGTGCGCTGGATCATCGAGGAGGGGCGCGAGTTCTTCTTCGTGATCAACCAGGGCTTCGACACCAGCGACGGCGACTTTCGCGTCGGTCGCACGGAACCGGTGGCGAAGCTCGGCTGGACGTTCCGCTTCTGAGCTCGCCGCGCCTCGCTGCGGAAAGGCCGGCTCAGAAATCCAGCGGTGTCGCGAGGTGGTCGCGGTACATCGCGTCGCGGTGCTCGAGAAGGATCGGGTCGAGTGCTGCCAGTACGTCGGGCTCGGTCGCCGTATACATGCGCCGCAGACCCCGCGACATCGGACAGATCTCGTGGGGCAACGGCGCGAGCATCGCGGCGAAGGCCGCCCACGCGATGTCGGCCCCCGTGAGAGCGTCCCCGACGAAGTAGCGGCTGCCCCGCGCGGCTTGATCGCGAAGCCGGTCGGAGAGATGGCCGAGGATCTCGAGGACGCGACGCCGCGCGTGCGCGACCGCTGCTTCCGTGAATCGAAACTTCTCCGCAAACGCGAGCGTCCAGTCGCGGCCCGGGCCGTCGGGCTGACGCTTCAGGTTCTCCCCGAGCATCACGAGGCGACGCGACCAGCCGAAGCCCTGCTGCCCCGTAATCTCGCGCAGCAGACCGAAGTGCGTCGCGCGTTCGGCCGAGGGCTCCGGAACCAGGGGCGGATCGGGCGCGAGCCGCTCGGCGAGCCACAGGATGTCCGACAGCGCCACGGCCGGCGGCTCGGCGTCGTAGGCGGCCACGGGGGCCAGGGTCTGGCCCGTCCACTCGCGCAGCGCCGCGTTGTCGGGGTCCTGGAGGACGGGCACGTAGGAAAGGCCCTTCACCTGGAAGAAGCCCTTGGCGGCCTCGCTCCAGGGTCCCGGTCCGCCCGGGGTCAGCACGAGTCGCAGTCCGGAGAGCGCCCTCGCCTCTTTCACCGGAACGTAGTCGGGCACGCGGCCTCCTTTATCGACGAACACCCCAGCCTGGTCGTTCGGAGCGATGAATGTCCAGCGCTTCGGACGCGCACTGGATCCAGCTTGAGGCGGCAAGCACGGGGTAAAACGAACGCAGCGAACGCGCTTCGCAGGCGCGCGGACGCGCATCTCTCGAGCCTGGATCACGGGGCCGTCGGCGCTCCCGGGAACGGGGGAATCCCGTGAAAAATCAGGGAATTCTGTTCCCCGCGGCTCCGTGGTTCGTGGGAAAATAGGACCTCCCGTGTTCATCCTCCATCGATCTGCGCGGCGGTTCGCCGTCCTCGCGTGCGCGCTGTTCATCGGCGCCGCGTCCCTTCCGGCGCTCGCGCAGCCATCCGCGGTCAGTCCCCGCGGCAATCCCGTTCGCAACGACGCTGCCGAGAAGCCGCGACAGTTCGCGAGCATGAGCTACTGGGCGAGCGAACTCGTCGCCGAATATGGACTCGAGCATCCCGGCCTGCCTCCGATCGAAGAGATCGCGAACCTCCCGATCCGTCTCGTCTTCGCTAACGACGGCTACCGCGCTCCCCGTTCGATCGACGACCCGATGCCGATACCCCTGAAGCGTCTCGCCGCGCGCAGCAGCGGAAACGCGCGGCGCGCGCGCTTCTACGCCGACGCGTTGCTGCACGTGAACCGGTCGATCATCGAGGCGTTCGCCAGACACGGCATCGCGGGCGTCGTGATCACGCTGCCGGACATCGAAGAGGGCACCGGTCGGGACCTGCGACCGCAGGACGAGCAGCGGCTGCGCCTGCGCATCTTCGTCGCGCGCGTCGCGGAGCTCCACAGCTTCGCGGACGGCGCGCTGCTCGGCGGCCTCGACCGCGACGCACGCACCGATCACGAGCGCCACCACTGGATCCTCGAACAGTCGCCCATCCAGCCCGTCGGCGAGCGCAGCCTCTTGTACATCGACGAGCTCGAGGACTACGCGCGGCGGCTCAGCCGTCACCCCGGTCGCCGCGTCGACGCGAAGCTCGCACCGGGCCTCGCTCCCGGCACGTCGAACGTCACACTGCGCGTTGCGGAGAACCGGCCGTGGAACGCGTACGCGAACATTTCCAACACGGGCACCGGCGCCACGACGAGGCTCCGCGAGCGCTTCGGCTTTGCGCACCACCAGGTAACGGGTCGCGACGACATCTTCAACGTCGACTACATCACGGGCGACTTCGACTTCGTGCACGCGGTGTACGGGTCCTACGAGATGCCGATCTGGAAGCGCGGAGGTCCGCGCGTCCGGCTCTACGGCTCGTACAGTCAGTACAACGCCACGGACCTCGGCTTTCCGGACGCGAACGTCTCGGGCAACCAGTGGGACTCGGGCCTCGATCTCGTTGCCACGGTCTTTCAGCACCGCGATCTGTTCGTCGACCTCGTCGCCGGATCTCGCTGGCAAAACGTCGAGGTGGACAACGAAGTCACGAACCAGCGGGGGCGGACGAACTTCTTCCTCCCCAAGGTCGGCTTCTCGATCGAGCGACCGGCGGCGACCTCCTTCGTTCGAATCGGCGGTCGCTTCGAGTTCAACGTGGCCGACTTCGCGGGCACGGGATCCGCCGACGACCTGCGCGACTTCGGCCGCTTCGACATCGATCGCGACTTCGAGGTGTTTCGCTGGACGGCGATCGCCTCCTCCTACCTCGAACCGCTGATCTTCCCCGCCGCCTGGCGCGACCCCCGCACCCCGCTGAGTTCGACGCTCGCCCACGAAGTGGTGCTGAGATACAACGGACAGTGGTCGATCGGCAATCGCCTGCCCCCCCAGCACGAGCAGACCGTCGGCGGTCTCCACAGCGTGCGCGGCTACCCCCAGGCGATCGGCACCGGAGATACGGCGCACATCGCGAGCGCCGAGTACCGGCTCCACGTGCCACGTCTCGTGCTGCCGAGCAACTCGCGGCTACGACTCCCGTGGATCGGCGACTTCCGCCTGGTCCCGCCCCACATCTACGGAATGCCGGACTGGGACTTCATCGTGAAAGCCTTCCTCGACTACGGGCATGTCGCGAGCGTGCCCTCGGACACGACGCTCACCGAGCCCGACCGCACGCTCATCGGCGCCGGTCTCGGTTTCGAACTCACCCTGAGAAACAACCTGAGCGCCCGCTTCGACGTGGGCTGGGCGCTCGACAACGCGCGGGGACGCACGCAGGTGGGCGCCTCGGAACTCCACTTCCTCGTATCGGCGCGGTACTGAGATGCAACTGCGAATGAAACGACGCTTCGCCGACGGACCGTCGACATCGACCGGACGAACCGCTCCCGCCGGATGGCGGCGAGTCCTCGTCTTCACGCTCGTCGTCCAGATCCTCAGCCTTCCGCTCGGGGTTCCGGTGGCTCTCGCCAACCCGGCGGGCGGCAGCATCGACCACGGCATGGGGTCCATCGAGGGCGAGGGCACCGCTGCGCTGACGATCCACCAGCAGGAGACGACCGACCCCGGCAATGAGATGGTGATCAACTGGAGTGGCGGCTTCGGCATCGATGCGGGCGAATCCGTCCACCACGACCAGCCCGATGCCGACTCGCGGATCCTCCACATCGACCCCACCGGCGATGCGTCCCTCGTCGACGGCATGATGACCGGCATCGGCCTCATCTACATCGCCAATCCGGCGGGCGTGTTCTTCGGCGGCGACGCGATCGTCGACGTCGGCGGTCTGGTCGCAGCGGGCGGCTCGCTGAGCGAAGAGGACTTCACACCGGGTACGGACGGCGAGATCGCGGATCACTTCACCGATCTGACGGGCGCCGTGACCGTTGCCGGTGGCGGCAGCGGCCGCATCCAGGCCGCCGACCTCGTTCAGTTCATCGGTCGCAGCGTGGTCAACCACGGAATCATCAACGCCCCCAACGGCATCATTACCCTGGTCGCGGGCAACGAGGTCACCCTCACGCGCATGGGTGGCCGCGTCGACGTGGTCTTCGGAGCCCCGGGCGGCGACTCGGAAAGTTTCGGAGTGACCAACGGAGGAACCCTCGACGCCGGCCGGGGCGAAGTTCTACTCACCACGGGCGACTTCTACTCGCTCGCGATCAATCACACCGGCCTCGGCACCACGACCGGCGACCACATCCGACTCGAGGGCGGCAGCGCTGGCAAAGTCGAGGTGAGCGGTACGCTCGACGCTTCCAACACCGACTTCTCAGAGATCGGCGGCGAGATCGAGATCCTGGGCGACCGCATCGACGTGAGCGGCGCGAGCGTCGATGCCTCGGGCGACCGGCGCGGCGGAACGGTCCAGGTGGGCGGCGAGCGGAACAGCGGAACGTCGGCGCCGGTAGCGAGCCGCGTCGACCTCGACGACGACGCCGAGTTTCGCGCGGACGCGATGGCGGACACCGGCGATGGCGGTGCCGTCGCAATCCTCGGCGAGATCGTCAAAGTCGGTTTCGCGACGGTCGATGTGTCTGGAGGTCGCACCGGTGGGACGATCCTCGCGGGCGCCGAGGTCGGCGGCGGTGGGACGACGCCGATGTCGCGACGCGTGTACGTGGGCGAGACTGCCGTTCTCCGCGCCGATTCCAAAGTCTTCGGCAGCGCTGGTGAGATCGCGGTGCGCGCGACCGAGGCCGCGGGCTTCGACGGCACGGCGAGTGCCACGGGCGGCGAGCAGGGGGGCCGGGGCGGTCGGATCGAGGTCGTTGCGGACGCGATCGAAAACCGCGCCACGCTGGATCTGTCCGCGGCGGACGGCGAAGCTGGCGTCCTCGTCCGCGGCTCGCGCGACATCAGGATCCACGGCGGCAATGCCGTCGAGGTCCCACCCGACGCCGACGACGGCGTTCGCATCCTGTCCGGCGACATCGAGTCGCTCGACCGCGTACTCGACATCAGCGAGTCCGAGATCGAGACCGCGGACGTGAACCTCGAGTTCGAGGCGGCCCACGGCATCGACACGACGGGCGAGTTCGACCACCAGATCGACGGCGAGGGGATCGACGTGCTCTTCGTCCAGGACGTCGACCTGACCCTGCGCACACGCAACGCCGACGCGAGCACGTCGTCGATGATCACCGCCGGCATCGACCTCACGGAGAACGGCGCGAGAGAGAACCTGGTGGTGCGCAGCCAGGGAAGCGACCTCAACTTCCACACCGGCAACGGCGGAGCGGTCCCGGCGAACGAGGACACCGGGGATCCGGGCGTCGTCCCCGGCAGTGGCGAGGTGGCGAACATCCGCCTCGGTACGCTCGAGACGAACGGCGGCAATCTCTCCGAGAGCACTGTGATGGGATCGATCAGCCACGTGCGGATCGATACGAGCGTCGAGGCTGGCGATGCGGGAAACGTCTTCGCCGAGATCGCCACTGGCGCCGAACCCGTCGAGGGAGCATTCGGCGACTTCGTCGTCAAGCGCGACATCGTGGTGGCCGGCGGAAACACCACGGAAGAAGGAACTCGCGGCGGCGAGGCCGACATCGTCGCCGTTTCGATCGGTGTGGCGTTCAGTAGCTTCGAGGGCAGCGAGGGCGTCACCGGCGCGATTTCGATCGGCGCCGAGCACGACGGGGACCTCGCCATCGACGCCCGGGGAGGCGACGCGATGAGCGGCGCCGGTGGCAGCGGAAACCGGGTCGTCCTCCTCACGGCGGACGGCGGCATCGACGTTTTGCGTTCGCTCGACACTTCGGGAGGAAGCAGCAGCGACGACAGCGCGGCTGGTGGTGCCGGCGGCGCCTTCGATATCGGCGCCGCGCGTGCGGCCTCCGACACGGACATGGACGAATCGACTCCACCGGAGTTCCTCGCCAGCGGCGACGTCGACATCGTGGGCTTCGTGCGCAGCCGCGGTGGAAACGGCAGCGCCGGCGGCGCGGGCGAGCGGGTCACCATCGACATCCTCGGCAGCGGACAGATCACGGTCAGCGAGGAGATCGACGCGCGCGGCGGCGACGGCGCGACCGGTCCGGGCGGAGACGCCATCTCCGTGGCCGTGGCCACCGCCCGGGGCGCCATTGCTGTCGGCGAAATCGACACGAGCGGCGGGGTCGCCCTCGCAACGGGCGCGCGAGCCCGGGCGGGCAACATCGTCGTCGACAGCGACTCCAACGCAGACAGCGCGGGCTCCGAGAGCAACGCCGTGACCCTGAACGGCCAACTCGTGGCCCTCGGCACCGGCGAGCAGGACGTCGGCAGCGTGTCGATCAACGCCTCGAGCGACCTGATCAACAACGCGGCTGCAGGTGCAGACATCGTGACGGACCTCGACGTCACGCTGCAGGGCGAGACGATCGGCCGCTCGAGCGCGTTCCAGATCGACGCCGACGGGGAAGCCGACGGCGACGGCAACATCGACAGTACGCTCGCGGTTCGCGCGGCCGATCTCATCGACGTCGAGGTCATTCAGGCCGGCTTCGACGCGTTCGAGGTGAGCGTGGATCGAGACACCTTCGACGTGCAGGTGCTGCAACACCACGACGCGACGGACGACTCGATCCGTGCGACGGGCGTGGCCACCAGCGTCAACGTCGACGGGGTCGATGTCGCCGCTTCGACCGCCCTGTTCGACTCGGACACCACCGAGAGCGGGGCGACCTACGCCTTCGTCATGGCGAAGACCGAGGCGACGCTCGTGGTCGAGACAGGCAGCGAGGCGCGCGGTGGGACGACCCGCATCCGCAGCCGCGGCGACCTGCTCCTCGGAAATGCCGCGGGCGCCGCGATTACCGCGCACGATGGCATCACCCTGGCGCTGAGTGCGGGCTATGGCCCCGAGACGGCGACGGGTGACGTGCGCGTGAACCCGGAGGCACTCGCGTCGGGTGTAAAGGTCCTCGCGAGCGGCAATCTCGTCCTGCGCGGCGACCGCATCGGTGGACCGGGCGAGGAGATCGTCGTCGACCGGGCCGGCGCGACGACAGGCAGACTGACCGTCGATGCCGCGGGAGGCGTCGCGGTGGACGTCACCGGCACCGCCTACGAAACGCTCTCCGTGATCCAGCAATCCGCGGGCGACGACGTCGACATCGACAACGCGAGCCTCGATCGCATCCGGGCCACGGGCGACGGCGACGTCCACACGCTGAGCGAGATCGACACCACGGGTAGCGGCGCTGCCCTTTCCTACGCGCTCGAAGCGGGCGAGACGGGGGACCTCGCCGTGGCCGAAGGCGCGCGCATCGCCGGAGATACGCTCCTACAGAGCCAGGGCGCGATGGTGCTCGGTGCGGCGGCGGGCTCGGCGGGGCCGGTCCTCACGGCGACGGAGGCCGCGAATCTGACCCTGCAGGCGCGCAACGACGGCGGAACCGGAAAGATTCGCGACAGCATCGCCGGGGCGGACGCCGCCAGCCTCGACATGAGCGCCGGCGGCCACCTGCTGCTCCTGGCCGACATCGGCGTGGGCGAGAACGGCAACGCGATCACCACGAGTGGCGGCGCCAGCGTCGGCGCGGCCACGACGGATGGAGGCATCTTCCTCGCGAACGAGACGTCGGGAGATCTCCGCATCGCCGCCGTTGTGAATCCCCACCCCAACTCGCCCGACGACACCGAAAGCGCGTTCCGGGTGAGCGACGTCCCGGGCGTCGGTCTCAGCGTCGAGAACGGTTTGATCCAGATCCGCAACTCCTCCGGCGACCTGCGTCTCGAGTCCGGCGTCGCCTCCGCGGCCGCCGAAGGTGCCGTCTTCGTTGCAGCGGGTGGAGAGATCGTGCTGGCTCTGGGCGAAGGCCAGGAGATCGACAGCGCAGGCGACCAGGTCTTCGCAAGCGCCGTTGCGCTGGAGAGCGACGCGAGTCTGCGCAGCGCAGGAGACGTCGAGTTCCAGGCCGAGATCGACAGCGCCGCAGGCGGTCCGGCACGTGCGCTGTCGGTCGTGACCGGCGGAACCACCCGCTTCGGCGACGGCGCGGGGTCCGACCGGGTCGGCGGCAGCAACGCTCTCGCCTCCCTCACCACCGAAGGTTCCGTCCTCGTGAACAGCACGCGCTTCGTCACCACCGGCGAGCAGCTCTTCGGCAGCGCTGTCGGGGTGGCTTCGGGTCGCAGCACGCGCTTCGAATCGACGCAGGGCGCAGTGACGTTCGCATCCACACTCGACGGACCGGGTCATGCGACAGTCGCGGCGGCCACACGCGCGACGTTCCGCGCGGACGTCGGCGCAGACGCCAGCCTCGGGACGTTCGAAGTCGTGGCGCCCGAAATCGCCTTCGACGCGGAGCGCGTGGTGGCCGGCGACGGCGGCATCACGCTCAATCCCGACGGGCGGCCCGACGTCCCCGACCGCGCCAGCATCTTCGGTACCAGGGAGCGTCTCTCCCTCGAGACCTCCGGTCGCCTGTTTGCCGGCCGCCGCGAGAAGATCAGCGTACCGGGCAGCCTCGAGATCCACGCGGCGAACCTCGTCGCCGGTGACCTCGCCGCCGTCGAGATCTCGATCGACGCGGAGCGCTACACGGTTCTGGGTCGCGAGGCCGGTTCGGTCCTCCTGCCGAACGGACGCACGACCATCGGCGATCTGGGCGTCGACATCTCCGCCAATCGCGTGCGAATGAACGTGGTTCCGGAGTGGGACGGCTTCGGCGACGTGGCGCGCGTTCTCACGCCGAGGGGCGACTACGTCGGTCCCGGCCCCGGAAATCTCGTGAAGGGCCTGCTGAACGGCGACGGCTCCGGCGTCGGCCCCGAGAACCTGCGCGCGGGCGACCTCGCCCTCGACCTCGGCGCTGTGTCCGGCGGCCCCAACCCGGCTCCAGAGATTCCCCGCGAGCAGGCGCCGATCATCGATCTCATAGCGCCGCGCTTCTCGGACGAGCTCCCCGCGCCGCTCTCCCCCGTCGGCGCCGCCGAGATGCTGGCGTTCCTGCGCTGCGACACCGGGGCGGCGGTGTGCGCCGACCCGTCCGAGTTCGGAGGA
>SPKZ01002370.1_pt1 | contig 10025 bp, 7 predicted proteins | sample 2456571 | NCBI WGS metagenome assembly SPKZ01 (sample SAMN11192286, study PRJNA482655) | marine metagenome | biome: ENVO:00000447; feature: ENVO:00000244|ENVO:00000211|ENVO:00000569|ENVO:00002023; material: ENVO:00002151; isolation source: ocean water from marine abyssalpelagic zone ...
AGAATATCGAATAAACCAATGATTAATACCAACGTCGTATCTTTAAACAGTGAGATGAAAGAGCCCACTAAATTCGGGATCGAAATCTTTAACGCCTGCGGCAGAATAATCAAAATCATCCCTTGCCAATACGTTAACCCTAATGACTCACTAGCTTCGTATTGACCTTTCGGAATGGCTTGTAAACCACCACGAATAACTTCGGCAATATAAGCCGCTTGGAACAATGTGATACCAATTAGCGCACGTAATAACTTATCAAACTCGATACCATCGCTAAAAAATAATGGCAGTACTACCGATGCCATAAACAAAATAGTAATAAGTGGTACACCACGAATAAACTCGATAAAACCGATACATAAGGTTTTAACAATCGGCATATTTTCTGACTGACGACCTAACGCTAATAAAATACCAATTGGGAATGATGCAATGATACCAACAGCAGCAACCAAAATAGTCAGCATTAAGCCACCCCATTTTTCGGTGCCAACCACTTCAAGCCCTAGTCCACCACGGATCAAGATAAAGCACACTATTGGGTACAATAGCATTGCCGTCAGTTTAATCTTGATATTACCAATGCGTGGCACAACAAATATAAGCGCCAGACTTAACACAGCAACCAAATTCGGACGCCAATGCAAGGCTTCAGGATAGAACCCATACATAAATTGGTCGAACTTTTCGATGATAAATATCCAGCGAGCGCCTTCTTTTACCACTTCCTCTTTAGTGCCACTCCAAGTCGCATCAAAAATCATCCAATCCAACAATGGTGGTATCGTCGTAAAGATAAAATAGATGCCAAGCAATGTTAATAACGTATTAGGAATAGTCGAAAATAAATTCTCTCGTAACCAGAATACAACACCCTTACTGGTTGAAGGTGCAGGTTTGGCCTCTTTCATCGTATAAACAGCCATATTATCTTCCTTTAATTTCCATTCTTGCATTAACCCAGTTCAACAGCAGCGAAATAACAATACTGAAAACAAGATACACGGCCATCGTCATTAGAATGATCTCAATCGCCTGCCCGACTTGGTTAAGCGTCGTCCCCGAGAACAAGGTAACAATTTCCGGATAACCAATTGCGGTTGCCAGTGATGAGTTTTTCACGAGGTTAAGGTACTGATTAATAACAGGGGGAATAATCACGCGTAATGCTTGCGGTAAAATAACTTTACGTAAGATCACATGCTCTTTTAAACCCAATGATTTGGCCGCTTCTTTTTGCCCTTGGGGTACAGATTCAATCCCCGCACGCACTGCTTCTGCAATATAAGTCGCGGTATAGATACTTAACGCAAAAATAAGCGCCAGTAACTCAGGAATAATGGTGATGCCACCTTTAAAGTTAAAGCCTTTCAATGCCGGATATTCAGCGCTGATTGGTTGTCCTGCAAGGAAAAACATTAACAATGGCGCACCGATCAACATGCTAATGCTAACCTTAATAACAGGAAATTCTTCACCTGTTAAATCATGCCGTTTATTAGCCCATTTAGACAGAAACACGACACTGATACAAGCAAGTACAAACGCCACTAATATAGAAAAGCTACCCGATTCAAAAATAGGATCTGGAATAATCAAACCACGATTATTGATAAAAACAGAATCGAAATAAGAAATACTTTGACGTGGGCTTGGTAACGTAGCAAGTACCACGTTATACCAAAACAAGATCTGTAATAAAATAGGAATATTACGGAATGTTTCAATGTAAACCAACGACAGTTTAGCAATTAAATAATTTGATGATAGACGACCAATACCAACCATTAAGCCAATAACAGAAGCTAAAAAAATACCAATAACACCCACTAGAATTGTATTTAATAAACCAACAATAAATACATCTAAAAAGGTGGAGCTTGTATCATCATAGTGAATAAGCGATTGGCTAATACCAAAACCAGCTGTTTCACCTAAGAACGAAAAACCAGTAGTAATACCCCTTTTTGCTACATTATCAAACATGTTGTTAACGAAGTAAAAAATGCATAAAACTACAACAGCCAAAGCAAGCACTTGGAAAATAATCGCGCGATTTTGGGGGCTGTTAAATAAACCGTTGGAGGTCGGGGGGAGCTTTGAATTATTCATAACAAAATAAACCTTTTAAAAAGGGGGCGAAGCCCCCGATATACCGATGTCACTTCAACATGTGCGTGCTAATAAGATGAAGTGACAAGGTATTAATTTATCGAATTGGCATTGCGTACATTAAGCCGCCTTTATTCCATAAATTATTGATACCACGATCAATATTAAGAGGTGAATTTTTACCTACGTTATTCTCGAACATTTCTTCGTAGTTACCAACTTGCTTAACAATTTGGTAAGCCCAATCTGATTTAAGCCCTAAGTTCTCACCCGCTTTACCAGATACGCCTAATAAACGTTTCACTGATGGATTCTTAGATTTTAATTGCTTATCAACATTGCTTGCTGTCACTCCGAGCTCTTCCGCTTCGAGTGTTGCAAACATAGTCCAGCGCACTACGTTAAACCATTCATCATCACCTTGGCGAACAACAGGCCCGAGTGGTTCTTTAGAAATAATCTCAGGTAAAACCATTGCAGAGTTCGGATTGTCTAATTTAATTTTCAAGCCATATAACTGAGATGCGTCAGATGTAACTGCGTCACAACGACCTTTTTTAAATGCATCAATTGTTTGGCCTGATGTATCAAACGTAACGGCTTTATATTCCATGCCGTTTGATTTGAAATAATCAGTTAGGTTAAGTTCAGTTGTTGTACCCGCTTGAATACAGAAAGAAGCACCATCTAGCTCTTTCGCTGACGTTACACCAAGGTCTTTGTTGATAAGGAAACCTTGACCATCATAATAGTTAACACCAGCAAAGTTTAAGCCCAGTGAAGTATCACGCGTTGCAGTCCAAGTAGATGAACGTGCTAATACATCAATTTCACCACTTTGTAATGCAGTGAAACGCTCTTTAGCTGTCAGTGGAATAAATTTCACTTTCGATGCATCACCTAATACAGCAGCTGCAACTGAACGACAAAAATCAACATCGATACCTTTCCAAACACCTTTTGAATCTGTTGCTGAAAAGCCAGGGATCCCTGTCGATACACCACAGTTCAAAACGCCTTTTTTCATCACCTTATCTAATGTATCGGCATTAACTAAATTAGGTAATGTTGATGCTAGACCTAGTATTAAAGCTATTTTTGTAACCTTCATATTAATTTCCTTGTCTATTTTTATTATTGTAAATATCAGTTTTAAGCAGCTAGCGCCACTTGAAAGAGTTATTTTCTCTGATTCGGGAACACAAAATAATCATAAGGGAATTTTTATACAACATCTATGAAGTAACAATCGATTAACAAAAGCATTAACAACTATTTGATACAGCTCACAGATTTAACACCTAATTAACATAAAAGTTGCGATTTAAGGTGAATAATACTTTATGGATATTCACATTAAGGCTTTTATCCATATTTAATTCCATAATGACAAGTAATATACTTTAATGATTAGCAGTGTTTTAACATGGTTATTTAATATTTTCACCGTAGATAATCACCCTGTTTATAAGCCTTCTCAAGTATTAAGCTCTCCTTTAACGTGGTTCGTATATAGAATTAATTTAAACATGTATAAACCTAACAATACTGGCAAGCCAAGCTTTGCCTAATTCTCATCATAACAAGGGGAATCTTCTGGTCCGTATTAAATTATCGATAATATGATGTGGTTCTCCTCCGATGAGCAGCAACGATATACTGCTGCTTAGCTCACATAATAGAACAATAGAAGTAACGAACACAGGCGGTAGCGCCGCTAAACTGAGTGTTGATGTAGATCTTAAACACGGAAAGTGGGCGTGAAGTATATGATTAAATTGCGGGCTTGATTTAACGTTAATGATGATCGGTCAGGATAATGTGAATAATTTGCTTTCACTTAGATCACGCAAGTTATTCTATCTGTAAATCCACCCGCATCAAATAACCAGTTTCAGATAATGTTTACGTCCAAATGTAGCAAACAGAGTAGAGCCAAATAGAACGAGTATTGGGTTATGAGAAAAGGCATTTTTAACGGTAACAGCACCGTGGGAGAGATCTTTAGTATAAATAGGTTGGCTAGAACACCAACTGAGTCTGGCTTGCAAGGTTTGAGTATCATCGGGGACTTCAATCGAAAAACGTTGACCGCGCTTCACATAGGTCACAAATTTATCATCAGCATATAATTTATAATCTCGCACCGCATCCAGCAATTGCACAGGTCTGTATATCCATAATTTCATTTCACATCATCCTTAATGTAAAGTTTATACCAATTGTACAGTTCTTTTTAATCTTAGCTAAGCAAGCACATCACTAAGCATGAAATAAGTGCGAATAATCCGTTTATTCGTTGTGAAACGGGTTATTCGCACTTTTAAAATCTAGCACCACTTAAACAAGTAGCGATAATTGATATTTATTAAGGTTCTTGACGTGTACTCGCTAATACGATCTCGCGGATACATACATCTTGCGGTTGTGCATAGGCAAATTCAATTGAACGTGCAACATCATCAGGTGCAAGAATACTACCCATCGTTGATTTCCATTCTTCGTAGCCCGCTTTAATGTCTTCTGAAGTTGTATGTGATAACAATTCAGTTTCAACAGCGCCAGGGGCAATCGTGATTACGCGTACATCTGACATCGCAACTTCTTCACGTACATTTTCTGTGATTGCGTGAACAGCAAATTTAGTACCACAATAAGCAGCATGTGCACCGAATGTTTTACGACCGGCAACTGAACTAATGTTAATGATAGTACCCGTATTACGTGCTTTCATTGGCCCAAGTACTGCTTGCATGCCGTTTAATAATGCAATCACGTTCACGTCAAACATGGTTTTGAATTCTTCAGCAGGCTGTGTATCAATTTGACCTAATAACATCATGCCAGCGTTATTAATTAATAAATCCGCAGGGCCGTATAATGCTTCAGCTTTAGCAAGTGCAGTGTGGAACTCAGCATGGATTGTTAAATCAACTTTTTCACATAAGCAATTTGGTAAGTTTAGTGCTTCTAGTTTTTCAACACGACGAGCAACTAATAATAACGGATGACCAGCTGCGCTTAAACGTTTCGCTGTCGCTTCGCCAATACCTGAACTTGCACCTGTAATAACAACTAATTTTTTCATTATATACTCTCTATGTTTTATAATAATTTTTGATCATAATAGTTAAGATTAACGACAGCTATTTCACTGCCTACTCAGTGGATGAAAGAGAGTATATAGAAATGATTATTGTTGATATATATACAATAAAGAACATGACTGTTACGTATTAAGCTACAATAGAAGAAGTTTATTTTTCAACTTAATCAACACAGGTCATCGCATGCAAAGTAACTCTTCTCTTGCAGACATCCGCGCTTTTGTAACCATTGCTGAACAAGGTAGCTTTACCAAAGCGGCTGACGTTCTACAGTCATCTCGCGCCCATGTATCTCGTCAACTCGCACAGCTAGAGCAGCAGTTAGGTGTGCAACTGATTATCCGCACAACCCGAGCACAACGCCTAACCCCTGTTGGTGAACAATTCTTTCAGCAATGCCTTAACTCACTGCAAACGATTAACCAAGCTGTGATCGAAGCCAAAGATGATATCCAACAATTAAAAGGCAGTATTTGTATTAACTGTGTTGGTGGGGTGATCGGTGAAGATATTCTCGCCAACATTATCAGCGAGTTTAATTTACAGTATCCAAATATTGACGTTGAACTGGACTTTAGCAGCCCACGCGTAGACTTAATTTCAGAGGCCTTTGATTTGGTCATGCGCATGGGTGCATTAGAAGATTCAGGATTGGTTGCAAGAAAGCTCACTGATATTAAAGTACAAGTATTGGCGAGTCCTGATTACTTAGCTCAGCACCCTGTGATTAATCACCCCAAAGATCTCGAGCAACATAATTGCTTAACCGGGAGTATTAAACGTTGGCGCTTTCATCAAAAGTCAGTGCAACACAATAATGTACCGATACATGAATTAGAGATCAACGTGAAAGGTAATTTTAGCTGTAAGAGTGGTCGCGCATTAATTAACGCAGCCAAGCATGGCAATGGCATTGTCCGTTTACCCGAACTGTATTGTGAAGATGAGATTAATGACAATACCTTAGCTCCGGCACTTATATCAGGGTCGGAGCAAGAACAATGGCACTCGCCTGATGTACCACTGTTCCTGCTTTATCATCGTAATCGTTATCAACCCGCACGATTAAAAGTGCTGATTGATTTTATATGTCAGCACTTTAAGCAATTATAAGAACATTCCCACGAAAAATAAATGTTCGAACGCACAATAAAGCGCTCATTCGAGCATTGTTGATAAAGATCAATTCATAAAAAACCAGCTAGTTCATACTTATAAATAGTTAATTTACTGTATATATGGATGAATTATGGGAAAGATAACCCGTTTCAATACCGAAGTATTGATCATTGGTGGTGGTGCGACTGGCACCAGTATTATGCGCGATTGCGCATTACGAGGCATAACATGCATATTGCTTGATAAAGGTGATATAGCCTCAGGTACAACAGGCCGTAATCATGGCTTATTACATTCCGGTGCGCGTTATGCGGTCACTGACAGTGAATCAGCACGAGAGTGTATTCAAGAAAACAAGATCCTCAAAAATATAGCCAGTCACTGTATCGAAGACACCAGCGGATTATTTATTACCTTGCCAGAAGATGATCTGGATTTTCAACGTACCTTTATTGATGCTTGTAATAGCGCAGGTATCGACACACAAAGACTCACCCCACAACAAGCTATCGACCTTGAGCCAAACGTAAATCGCAGCTTACTCGGCGCAGTCAAAGTCCCTGATGGCACGCTAGACCCATTCCGCTTATGTGCATCGAATGTATTAGATGCGAAAAATCATGGTGCGAAATTACTCACCTACTCAATGGTGAAATCATTAATTCGTATTGGTGACCGTATCATCGGTGCCAAATGCATTAATACTCGCACCAATGAACAGTTTGAAGTCTATGCCCAAGAGGTCATCAATGCGGCAGGTATTTGGGGTAAAAACATTTGTCACTACGCAGACCTAAACGTGCAGATGTTACCAGCTAAAGGATCGTTATTAGTATTCGAACACCGCATTAACGATATGGTGATCAACCGCTGTCGTAAGCCTGCCGATGCCGATATTTTAGTACCTGGTGATTCAATTTCGTTAATTGGCACCACGTCCGAAGAAATTGATTACAACGATATCGACGCCCTCAAAACCAGTGAAAAAGAAGTCAATATCTTAATTGAAGAAGGTGCAAAACTCGCGCCCATACTCGCACAAACCCGTATTTTACGTGCTTACGCTGGCGTGCGACCGCTAGTCGATGTAGGCGGTGGAGATGGCCGTAATATCAGTCGTGGTATCGTATTACTCGATCATGAACAACGCGATGGATTAGCTGGATTTAATAGTATTCTTGGTGGCAAGTTAATGACCAGCCGCTTAATGGCTGAAATGACCACCGACCTTATTGCCAGCAAACTCGGTAATACTAGCGGTTGTACAACACATTTACAGTCACTCCCCGGTTCTGTTGTTAATAAAAAGAGTAAACCTCAAAAGACAGTCTTCACCACCAAAGCAGCCACTCACCGTCACGGTGAAAATGCAGTGGCCACATTTGACCAAAGCACCAAGGGTAAATCCATTGTCTGTGAATGTGAAATGGTGTCTGTTGGTGAGATTGAATACGCCATCAAACAACTCGATGTCACCAACTTAGTCGATTTAAGAAGACGCACTCGCCTCGGCATGGGCTCGTGTCAGGGTGAACTGTGTACCTATCGTGCTTCCAGCCTATTTTGTGATTTTGCCAACTGTAGTGGTCATGAATCAAGTAAATTATTAATGCAGTTTTTTGAAGAACGCTGGAAAGGTATTAAGCCGGTGTTATTTGGTGATGCACTACGAGAAGCCGAGTTTACCTATTGGCTGTATGAAGGACTCTTCGGCGCAACAGACATTATCAAGCTAGGCGAAAAACAAGAAGATAAGGAATATTATGAAATTTGATAGCATCATTATTGGCGGTGGTATTGCTGGCTATACCGCGGGATTACGCAGCCTTGAAGCTGGATTAAAAACAGCTATCATTTCAAATGGTCAAAGCGCCCTGCACTTTTCATCAGGCTCTATCGACCTACTTTCGCATACGCCAACGGGCAAGGCCATTCGTAATCCGGCGGCGATATTTGACAAGTTTACCGCTGAATTTCCTAGCCATCCTTATAGCAAGGTAGGTAAAAACACCGTATTTGAATCGCTTGAATGGTATAAAAACTTGCTCACCAACGCGGGTATTTCATTACTGCAGCAAGACAATGGTGACAATCATCTGCGTATCACCCCACTGGGCACATTAAAATCGACCTGGTTATCGCAACCTTATGTACAGCAGCTACCAATGCGCTTAACGGAACATACCATCACGCGAATTGTGGTCGTGCAAATTAATGATTTCCGCGATTTTAATGCCAAAATGATGACGGATAATTTGATCCAAACACCTGAATTTAAAGACGTAGAAATAAGCAATACCAGTATATCGATTGATGGATTTGCAGGACTGAAACGTAATGCTTGTGAACTGCGTTCGATTGATATTGCCCGAATCTTAAGTAACGATAATGAAATAGAAGCCCTGGCGACTAAGCTAAAAGCTATCGCGACATCTAATGACTTGGTGATAATACCCGCAATTACTGGTAATGGAATGGGGTTGTCAGTTCTTAACAAATTACATGCATTAACCAATCTAACGTTTCATGAAGTGCCGACCATGCCACCTTCAATGTTGGGGATCCGCCTTGAAGAAACTATGATTGATTTATTCATCAAGCGTGGCGGCATGCTATTAAAAGGCGATCAAGTCACCCATGGGGATATGGTAGAAGATAACGGTAAGTTAACCCTTAAGCGTGTTTACACCCGTAACTTAGAAACTATGCCATTAACCGCAGACAACTATATTTTCGCATCAGGTAGTTTTTTTAATAAAGGATTAATTGCTCACCATGACAAATTACAAGAGCCTGTATTTAACTTAGACATGAACAGCCTTGAAGCACGCGGCACCTGGTACAACCCACAATTTTTTGCTACCAACTCACAGCCATTTTTATCACTCGGTATTAAAACAAACCAAGCATTTAACCCCATGCTCAAAGGCAAAATAATCAATAATCTATTTTGTGCAGGTTCTAATTTAGGTGGCTACGATCCTATCGCTGAAGGCTGTGGTAGCGGTGTCGCGATCAGTACTGCTTATCACGCCGTAAATCAGTTATTACAACAACGTAGCAAGGCTCATTCACAACAACCTATCAGCAACAGCTTGGCATAAGGGGAAACACTATGAATTTAGCATCCACACGTTTTGAAAAATGTATCAAATGTACTATTTGCACCGTATATTGCCCTGTTGCCAAAGCCAACCCGGATTACCCAGGGCCAAAAGAATCAGGCCCTGATGGCGAGCGGTTAAGAATCAAAAGCCCAGAATATTACGATGAAGCATTAAAGCTTTGCACTAACTGTAAGCGCTGTGAAACAGCTTGTCCGTCTAACGTCAATGTCGGTGATATTATTGCGGTGGCGCGCGGCAAGTTTGAGAAGAAAAAGCTTAACCCTAAATTAATGCGTGATTACATTTTAAGTCACACAGATTTATTCGGCACATTATCAACCCCTCTCGCACCTTTGGTGAATAAGATCACTGATTCTAAAATCATCAAAACCATTATGGATAAAACCGTCGCGATTGATAAACGTAAATCTCTACCTAAATATTCTTTTGGTTCGTTTAGACATTGGTATAAAAAACAAGCCAATACCCAAGCCCAGTTTGAACGTCAGATCAGTTATTTCCACGGCTGTTATGTTAATTACAACAACCCACAACTCGGCAAAGATTTAGTTAAGCT
>SPKZ01003618.1_pt1 | contig 10025 bp, 10 predicted proteins | sample 2456571 | NCBI WGS metagenome assembly SPKZ01 (sample SAMN11192286, study PRJNA482655) | marine metagenome | biome: ENVO:00000447; feature: ENVO:00000244|ENVO:00000211|ENVO:00000569|ENVO:00002023; material: ENVO:00002151; isolation source: ocean water from marine abyssalpelagic zone ...
CCCGAACTGGTGTTGGGCTTCTACAATGCCCGGCGTGCGCAGCTGGCCGAGGTTTCTCCCAACGCCGCACACCAGGCAATTGCTCGCCTGCAAGCGCACTTCCCCGGCGAGGTATTCCTGGTCACGCAGAACGTGGATGACCTGCATGAGCGCGGCGGATCAGCGCAGGTTTGCCATATGCACGGTGAGTTGCTGGGCATGCTGTGTTCGCATTGTGGCCGGCAGTCTGTTGCGAAAATACATTTTGATGTGGAGACAGCCTGCACTGCCTGTGGGACAGTCGGCAGCCTGCGCCCCGATATCGTGTTTTTCGGTGAAATGCCGTATCACATGGATACGATAGAGACCCGGCTCTCAAGTTGTTCGCTGTTTCTAGCGATAGGTACGTCGGGGGCGGTTTACCCTGCGGCGGGTTTCGTACGCCACGCCGCATTGGCAGGGGCAACCTGTGTTGAGCTCAATAAAGAACCCAGTGATGTAGCGGGCCACTTCCACCACCATGTAACCGGACCGGCTACTGAGACGGTGGTGGAGTTGGTTGAACAGTTATTGTAATGAGCTCAAGGGGTAGCCCCCTTGGATGCCCTTATTGCTTTACGTGCTCCAGGCTGATCGCCAGCGCCTCGGTGTAAACCAGCACGATGCTCTGACCCAGTGTGACGTTACTCATCTTCTCCGGTTCTACGTCGGTGATGACGTGAGCAGCGCCGCGGGAATCCAGCACGGTAACCGTGCCCAGCAAACGGTTCATGCCTTCGATGGTGCAAACAGCGCGGATCAGGCGCGCGCCACCGATGCCGGGTTGTTCTGCGCTTTCGGAGACGGCTGCATCTTCCAGTACAATCCACGGCTCCGCCAGCTCTTCCTCGGTGGGTTCGCGCAGCTCACCCTCCAGCGCCGCCATGTAGGTGGCAGCAAGCGCGTCGCCCACTTTGATGTCTTCGATGCTGACTACTTCCTCTCGGGCGGTCAGGGTGATTGGGTTGCCCATTGGACCTTCGAGGCTGACCTGCTTGGTTTCTGGGTCGACACTTGTAACGACGGCTTCAACCGACAGTACCATTGCGCGGGCACCGCCCACCGGGGCTTCATCGGCAGCCGCTTCTTGCGCCCAGCTTAGCGGGGTGTTGAACGAGAGTGTGAGAGCCGCGACGGCAGCCATGGAGGTCAGTGCTTTCATAGAATTTCTCATCAGGGTCTGTGGTTCTTGGTTAGTCCGGTGCCACCGGATGGCTTGCAACGATAACAGAAAATCGGCGGTCACGGCTGAGTGTGCTGAGGGTTTCAAATCGTCGACGCAGCAGCGGTTTATATTTCAGGTGATTGTTGTACACCAGCAGCAGCTGACCGTCCTTCTCAAGCATTTTCGATGCCTGCAGAATCAGTCGTCTCCCCGCAAACTCGTCCACCGCGTGGCCCATATGGAAGGGTGGATTCAACGTAACCAGGTTTGCAGGTTTCCAGGCGGTGGCCCCATCGCCCCAAACAAAGCTTAGTGCCAATTCATCAATAGTGTCACCGGGGTGATTTTTGTGGATAGCTCTCAGCAGAGCGCTGGCATTTTGCCTCGCCGAGGCGACTGCCATGGCCGACTCGTCAATGAATGTGACCCGTTGTGCCAGCTGCTGATGCAGCATCTGAAGTCCGATAACGCCATTGCCGCAGGCTAGATCCACGGCGTGCTCACAAGTGGCTATCTCCGCCAGATGCGGCAGCAGGAGTCGTGTGCCACCGTCGAGAGTGTCTGGGCTGAACACGTTTGTGTCCGCCGAAAGCGGTACCGGCAAGCCTGTCACAGGGTAGCTCGGCCTTGCCGGCAAAGCCGGTCCGCAACGTTGATCCCGCGTGGCAATAAAGACCCGGGCCTTACGCTCGCCTGGCTGCCGCTGTGTGGGGCCGATATAGTCTTCAAGCAACTGCGCAGTGTTGGGAGACAGGTGCTTGTCCATGCCCGCAGCGAACAAACGGCCACCCGGCGGAAGGCTGTTTGCAAGGGCGGATAGCTGCGCGCGGAAATAACCCAGCGACTTGGGAATGCGTATCGCAACAATATCTGCGGACGGGGGCGCGTCTGTGCTAGGTACCACAGTGATAGCCGGCAGCTGATTGCGCGCCAGATTTTCTGCAAGCGCCTGTTTGGCCAAGAACGAATCGGTCCACAATGCTTGCGGCTGCAGAGCAACAGTGAGTGCACCGTGCTCGTCATTAACAGTGAGAAGGGCAGGCTTATCGTTGCCGTAACCGCCAATGCCTACTGCATCATGAACCGCCGCAATCAGCAGTTCGTCGGCTGCGTTCCAGGCTTGCAGTGCCTCTTTACGCCGTTCGGGGTAGCGCCGCAGGCTGAATGTGCCGGTTGCACAGTGCAACATCGGCGCAGCCATCAGCCGCCTCGCACATACAGCGTCAGGCGTTGACCCGGCTGGAGGTAGTCTCCGGGGTTCAGGGAATTCCACGTGATGATGTCGTCGATGGTGACGTCAAACCGGTTGGCAATGCCATACAGGGAGTCACCTTTACGCACACGGTAGCCACGTTTGTTCAGCGACGAGGTGTCGCTCACCAGCGCCAGGGAGTCCGCCCAGGCGCTGCCTTCCGGGATCATCATGGTATCGCCCGCGCGGATCAGGTTGCCTCGGATGTTGTTAACGTCGCGCAGCAGGCCCACCTCCGTGTTGAAGCGCTTGGCAATGCTGATCAGGCTATCTCCGCGACGAATGCGATAATGCTCCCAGGTGACCCTGTCATCAGGGCCCAGGGTCGCTACGCCTTGCTCGAAGGTCGCGCGGCTACCGACGGGGACCAGTAGTTCTTGTGCCTGCCGCGGCGCCGTCGCCCAGCGCAGTTGCCCGGGATTCAAGGCTCTTAAATCGTCCAGCTCTACGCCGGCGAGACTGGCTGCCCGCAGCATTTCTATCTGGCCGCCCGTCTCAGCAATTTCGAAAGCAGGGCGGTTGGGGAGATCTGGCAGCGTGACTGAGAATGTGCCCGGGTAGCGAATAATGGCGCTGAGCGCGATTAGGCGAGGGATGTATTTGCGCGTCTCCCGTGGGAGCGTGAGCGACCAGTAGTCCGTCGGTTTGCCCGCCCGTTCGTTCGCAGCAATCGCTCTGCCGACGCGGCCCTTGCCGGCGTTATAGGCCGCCAACGCCAACAGCCAGTCGCCATCAAATTCAGCGTGAAGTGCCTCAAGGTAATCCAGCGCGAAGTGCGTTGACTCCCTCAGATCCAGACGCCCGTCATACCACCAGTTTCTGTCTACACCATAGTGTTTGGCGGTGGCGGGCATGATCTGCCATAGCCCGGCAGCCCTCTGTGACGACACGGCGAAGGGGTTCATTGCGCTCTCAACCAGGGGCAATAGCGCCATTTCCATGGGCATACCGCGGCGCTCGACTTCCTCTACGATGTAATACAGGTAGAGATTGGCTCTGCCGGTAACAACGGACAGGTAATTGGGCTGGCGCAAGTACGCATCGCGTTGCTTACCGACTTCCGCATTGTGTGTGGATTGCCACGTCAGACCGCGCCGGATGCGTTCCCAGAGGTCTTTGGGTGGCGGCAATGGTGTCGCCGGTGCAGACACAGAGCTGGGCTCGAGAATACTGGCTGTTGGTTCAGCAGGCGCTGGGTCTGTTGACTCTGATGGCGCCTGATCGGGGGCTATAGTTTGGCAGCCCACCAGGAAAATAAGCGTAGAAAACGCTAGAAATTTGCCCCGTAACATATTGTATTTTTTCGTTTTAGAAAATTTAAAAATTGTCTTTCCAGCTGCGTACGGTGGCAAAAACGCCATCATCGCTTTGGTCGCTAAGCCTGTCGCTGGCGGCGAGGGCGTCCCGGAGCTCTTGAGTCCCGGCACGCAGGAACGGGTTAGTGGCACGCTCCATGGCCAGCGTTGAAGGCACTGTGGGAAGGCCTTGTTCGCGCCGCGCTGCGTCGTCCAGCTCCCGTTGTGCCAGCGCCTTATTGGCGGGCTCCACCGCGCGCGCAAATGCCAGATTAGCCATGGTGTACTCATGGGCGCAATACACCCGTGTTTCGGAGGGCAGGGCAGCCAGCTTGTTCAAGGATTGCCGCATCATGGGAAAAGTGCCCTCGAAAACTCGCCCGCAACCGCCCGCAAATAAGGTGTCCCCGCAGAACAGCACAGGCTCCGGCGAAGCGGCATAAAACGCGATGTGATCCAGCGTGTGCCCGGGCACACCCACGACTTGCAACTCAAGCCCTAAAAGAGTGACCGAGTCTCCATCGCTCAGGGCGTGGGTTATTCCGTTGATAGCCGGATTATCGGGCCCCCAAACCGGGCATTCCCACTGACTGGCAAGCGTCTCTAGCCCTCCCACGTGATCAAAATGATGGTGCGTGATGATTATGCCCGACAGGGTCAGGCCCCTGTCTGCGAGGGTCGCCGCCACCGGCGCAGGGTCGCCCGGATCAACGACAACCGCGCTACTGCCATTTGTCAGTAGCCAGATGTAATTGTCGGTGAAGGCCTGTATGGGTTCTATGTTGGTCATGATTCTTTCCGGTATTGCAAAGGCGACGCCAACACCGCTAACCTCGACGTGAATTCAGCCTTTGCGGTGCGGCACAGTGGTAGGGCGAGAGTCTAACGAGATTTCCTCAGCACTTGAATCCTGGTACCAACGGGAAAACGGACAGTACGCGCTAAATCAGCTCAGTCAGGCCTTACAACCGGTTCTGGACCTTACCTTCGGCTACCACATTGCCCAACTGGCCCCGCTGGCCGGAATCGATCTGTTGGCCGACAGCCCAATTAATCACCGAATACAAGTAACCAGCTTTGGCGGCGCGGAAGCGGGCTTGATTACCAGCTTCGAGGAGCTCCCCCTGGAGAGCGACAGTGTCGATGCGCTGGTTGCCTTTCATTGCCTGGAGTTCAGTGAAGACCCGCATCAGGCTTTGCGGGAGATGCAACGCGTGCTGACCCCCAGTGGACACTTGATCATTATCGGATTCAACCCGCTGAGTTTTTCGGGTGTGTTGCAGCGGCTGAAACGTATCGCCGGCAGGGCGCCCTGGCAGCGCCACACGGCGCTATCGGCGCATCGCCTCAAAGACTGGATGAGATTGTTGCAATGCCCTACCGAGAAGCTCACGCACCTGTACACTGTGCCCCCACTGGGCTCCGGGCGGCTGCGCAGTGCGATGGTGCGAGCAGATGCTTTCTGCCTGCGGCATAACGTCTCTGCCGGGGGCATTTACATGATCCACGCGATCAAGCAGGTGGCCGGCGGGCGTAAAGTCCAGCGCCGGCGCAAGCGAGAGCGGTTAATCGAGCTGGCAGTTCCCAAATCGGGTGTGGCACCCAGCCCGGTGCCGAGCAGCGGCGTTCAGACCAAGAGTAAAAAGACAGCCTATGAAATCCGTTGAAGTATTCACCGACGGCGCTTGTAAGGGCAATCCCGGACCGGGAGGGTGGGGTGCGTTACTGCGCTTTCAGGGTAAAGAGCGCGAGATCTATGGCGCAGAGCCCGAGACCACCAATAATCGGATGGAATTGTTGGCAGCAATAGAGGGCTTGAGAGCCCTGCGTGAACCATGCAAGGTCGCCCTAACCACTGACTCTGTCTACGTGAAAAACGGGATTACCCAGTGGCTGCCGAGCTGGAAGAAGCGCGGTTGGAAAACCGCCAGTAAGCAACCCGTGAAGAATGCCGATCTGTGGCGAGCGCTGGACGAACAAAACCAGCGCCATGAGGTGGATTGGCATTGGGTTAAGGGGCATAGCGGCCACCGTGAAAATGAAATTGCGGATCAGCTGGCTAATCGCGGGATTGAAGAAATGCAGCAGCGCGCATAATCCGCGCCTGCTCCGAGAAGGAAAGAGAGGCATTACGTGCGCCAGATTGTTCTGGATACCGAGACCACCGGCCTGGAAGTCAGCCAGGGCCACCGTATTATCGAAATCGGCTGTGTCGAACTGGTAAATCGTCGCCTGACCGGCAATCACTACCACCAGTACATAAACCCCGATCGAGAGGTGGATCAGGGCGCCATTGAAGTGCATGGCATCACCAATGAGTTTCTGCAGGACAAGCCCCGGTTCGATAGCATCGCCAGGGATTTCTTTGATTATGTGGCAGGGGCTGAACTGGTGATTCACAACGCGCCCTTTGACGTTGGATTTCTCGACGCTGAGTTACAGCGCCTGAACGCGGATTACCCGCCGCTGTCCAGCCATTGCCGTGTGGTGGACACCCTGGTGATGGCCAGGGGCAAACACCCGGGGCAGCGTAATAATCTGGATGCCTTGTGCACGCGCTATGGCGTGGACAATTCACAGCGCGACCTGCATGGTGCTTTGCTGGATGCCGAGATACTTGCCGACGTCTACCTGCTGATGACCGGCGGGCAGACCACCTTCGCGCTGGCTGACAACGGAGAGGATGCGTCTGCCGGGGCAAATGGCACGGGTTCCGCTATTCGCCGATTGGACGCCGGGCGCCCCAGGCTGCCGGTGGTTCTGGCGAACGGCGATGAACTTGCCGCTCATGAATCCAAGCTCGACGCTATTGAGAAATCTGCCGGGAAAACCGCCCTTTGGCGCGAGCTCTACAACTGATAGCTTCCGCCTCTGAATGCCAGGTTGGCATAGATTCTCGTGTGCCAGGCCTTATACCGATGTGCGAGCGGGTGCGCTTGCCCGCATCTGGGGGCGCGCATACCATACGCCCTTTGCCCGATGAGACCTGAAGATGTTTGAACCCGGAAACACACCGCCCGAGGCGGCAAGCCCCGGTCTTGTTATCGTTTTTCAGTCAGGTCAGCTGGTGAGCGATATGCGCTCGCCAGAGCCCGTGCTGTTACCGGAGCACGACGTTGGGCATGGTGGCTGGCAGGTGAGGCAGCAGCAATTTCTTGGGCTATGGCACGGCAAGCCGCTCTACGCACTGGAGATCGATGAATCCAGCAGCCTGGACCCCATGCGGTTCCAGCGGGGCAACCTCTATCAGGTTCTGGGGCGAATAGATGTGCCTCTGTTTTCGCTTGCTGGCCGGGCTCAACAGGTATTGGCCTGGGAGCGTGATCATCGATTCTGTGGTCGCTGCGGTAGCGAAATGACGCTGGATCAGGGTGAGCGTGCCATGCGCTGCAGCCCATGCGGCATCACCAACTACCCGCGCATCGCACCCTGTATCATCACGCTGGTCACACGGGGAGAACACATGTTATTGGCGCGCAACGCCAATTTCCCCCGGCCCATGTTCAGCACGCTGGCCGGCTTCATAGAGGCTGGTGAATCGGCGGAAGAAACGCTGGTGCGAGAGGTCAAGGAGGAGGTCGGCGTTGAGGTAGATGGCATCGAGTATTTCGGCTCCCAATCCTGGCCATTCCCGAACCAACTGATGCTGGGATACTTTGCCCGCTATACCGGTGGAGACATTGTCTGTGATCCCACTGAAATCGCCGAGGCCGACTGGTTCCATTACAGCGATCTGCCACCGGTACCGCCCGCAAGTTCCATCAGCGGGCAGTTAATACGCGCCTTTGTGGCCTCTCAACAACACTGAGTTCTAGGAGTTTAACTTGGAGTTTCTGTACGACTTTGGCCTGTTCCTCGCACAGGCGGTAACACTGGTTGCTGCGGTTTTGATATTGCTAGCCGGCGCCATGGCGCTGGGCCAACGCCAGCGCAGTGACCTGCGCGAGGGCCATATAGAAATCCGCAACGTCAACGAAAAGTATCAGGCAGTCTCGGACACGATCCATGCGGTTGTCACTGATCCTGCCCAGCACAAGCAGGAGCAAAAGGACAAGAAGAAATCAGACAAGGCCGAGGCCAAAAGTAAGAAGAAGCAAGCTAAAACGGGCGACCAAATAGAGAATAAGGCTCGGCTGTTTGTATTGCAGTTTGATGGCGACCTCCAGGCCAGTGCCACGGATAACCTGCGCGAGGAAATTTCTGCAGTGCTATCCCAGGCAAAGGAAGGCGATGAAATACTATTGAATTTGGAAAGCCCTGGCGGGCTGGTTCATAGCTATGGACTCGCGGCAAGCCAACTCTCTCGCATCAAGGAAGCCAAAGTTCCGCTGACGGTTGCGGTGGACAAGGTTGCTGCGAGCGGTGGCTATATGATGGCTTGCGTTGCTGACACCATCGTAGCCGCGCCTTTTGCCGTTATCGGCTCTATTGGCGTCCTGGCGCAGTTGCCCAACTTCCACAAGTTACTGAAGAAGAACGACATCGATTTTGAGCTTTACACGGCCGGCGAGTACAAGCGCACACTGACCATGTTTGGCGAAAATACCGAGAACGGCCGAGAGAAATTTGTTGAAGAGCTCGAGCACACACACGACCTTTTCAAGCAGTTCGTAAAAGGCAATCGGCCCGCGTTGAATATCGATGCAGTGGCGACCGGCGAAGTGTGGTACGGGCAGAAGGCGCTGGATGAGGGGCTCGTGGATGCCATCCAGACATCAGACGGTCTTATACAAGCGCGAATTAAAGATTGGGATGTGTACGAAATTCGTTTTGTGCAACGTAAAAACTGGCAGGAGAAGCTGGGCATGGCTGCAGAGGGCGCTATAGAGCGCGCCGCATTGAAACTGCTGCAGCGCGCCAATCGCCCCGATCATATTTAGGGGCAGTGCGCGAGGAAGCCTTGGCGCCGTGCAGTGGAATCCACCGGATCGAAAGCCGCTTATATCGCTCCACCCCAGTAAGCGGATTCAGAGAATTAAGTACTTCTCCGGCAGAATTCGGTGAAAGGCAGGAAGCTGCATCCGATGCCCTAGTTGTGCACCTGCACAGGCTCGCGCGTTATTTTTGATGTGCTTCGCAGCTTCTTATCCTCGAGCAGAGGGAAAAATAACGCTCGCTTCTGTTATTTTACACGGCGGATAATTAGCAAATGGACTACTCAATAGCTGGCGGCGTAGTTGTGATAATCATCGTTATCCTTGTCGCTGTTGCCTCTTCCAAAATAAGCGAAGGCGACGAATAGGGCTGCGTTAATTTGTCTGCTCTGAAATGTAAGGAGACATGACCGCTTTCGCCTAATTGCGGACCTTTTGCTATGGTTTGTTGAACGTCCGCTTTCGAGACGGAAGCAGACCATGGCTGTATCTTCAGCCAGGTTCAATATGGCGCCCAACAGGCTGGGGCGTGTTGAGCCCCAGAATACTTTTGCGCGAAAGACACCGCGCTGGGTAATTGTCGAGACGGCCTATCGCGGTCGCCGGGCGAGGCAATAGAAACGGAGTTCAGATATGAGTGCGCTTAGCAGGTTCTTAATGGCAATTGCTATTGGCTGTGTTGTAACTGGTTCTACGGTCAGCATTCTAGCCATATGGGGTGTTATCGACGACTCCACCGTTGTATGGCGCTCCCTATCAACCATGGGAGTGGTATTGTTGGGCGCTATGGCGTGCGGCGTCATCCTGGGAATTTTTGGCCGAGCAGGGGAGTAAGACGCAGCCTTAGCGCTGCATCTGCTATCTTCGGTTGAACGTCCGCTTTTTTGGTCCCAAAGCGGACATTCGACTATCAGTGATAAATGTCCCCTTTGAGGTGGAAGGGGACACGTCCGCTTTCGCCTAATTGCGGACCTTTTGCTATGGTTTGTTGAACGTCCGCTTTCGTCCACAAAGCGGACGTGCGGTGTTGTATCCGACAAACATCCTCACCGCTCAAAAATGAGCGCCCTGTGCTTCTAGAATCCGTGTGTAACGGTCATAATTCAAAGGAAAGCTATAGCTGGTCCATATTATTGAACCGAATCGCGGCTCACTATTGTTGCTTTGCCAGATAAACTCGACGTAAAGGCAGATATGGCAGCACTGCAATATCAACTGCATTGAAGGCAGGGATGTCTCTCAAAGAACAAGAGGGTAAACAGGGGACTAACATGAGCATCAAGCACGCATGGAAGGCGATTTCATCGCTGACCCTCTCTTCAGTCGCATTCGCGCAAACAACAAGCGGTACCCTGACATATGGGCCTGCGTCAGTGACCGCTGCTCCGACTCCCGTTGATTCGGTCGCACCGGCAGTGCCC
>SPKZ01016667.1_pt1 | contig 10021 bp, 8 predicted proteins | sample 2456571 | NCBI WGS metagenome assembly SPKZ01 (sample SAMN11192286, study PRJNA482655) | marine metagenome | biome: ENVO:00000447; feature: ENVO:00000244|ENVO:00000211|ENVO:00000569|ENVO:00002023; material: ENVO:00002151; isolation source: ocean water from marine abyssalpelagic zone ...
AGGGTATGTCGTCGCTCCCGCCGGCCGGCCCCGGGGCTGGCTCCGACGGAGCGCCCGGTCCGCCGCTGTCTGCGCTGTCTGCGCTGTCTGCCCCAGAAGCTTGCTGGCCCGTGCTCTCGTACGCGCCGTCGGCACCGTCCCGGCGTCCGAGCATGACGAAGTTAGTGGCCACCACCTCGGTCGTGTAGCGCTTCTGGCCGTCCTTGTCTTCCCATTCGCGCGTCTGAATTCGTCCTTCGACGAAGAGCTGCCGGCCCTTGGCCAGGTAGTCTCGTGCGACCTCTGCCTGCCGTCCCCAGACCACGATCCGGTGCCACTCGGTGCGCTCCTCGCGCTCGCCGCTCTTGTTCTTCCAGTTCTCGTTCGTCGCGAGCGTGAAGTTCGCGACCGCCTGCCCACTCTGCGTGTACCTCAACTCGGGGTCGCGGCCAAGGTTGCCGATCAGCATCACCTTGTTCAGGCCTGCCATGTCAATTCTCCTGTACAGGGTCCGGGGGGGTGAGGTCTCGACCCAAAGCTAACACATGAACGGGCCCGGAAGCGCGCTGGTTTGCGTCGGATCGGTTGCTTTCTTTCGCACGTATCCGATCATGAGGGACCCCCTCCGAAATTCGATCGAAGTTTCCGTGCACCGACGCTGCGAGTGGCGTGCGCTTCGGTCGCGGTGGTGTGGGGAGGGCGCGTGACGCTGGCTCAAGCGCTGGCGCTCGGCGTGATCCAGGGGGTGACCGAGTTCCTACCGATTTCGTCCTCTGGCCACCTGGCGCTGGCCGAGGACTGGATACCGGGCCTCGAACGGCCACCCATGCTCTTCGACGTGGTCGTCCATCTCGGAACGCTCGCCGCAGTCCTCTGGGGTTTCCGACTGCGGGTCGCGGCGCTCGGTCGTGGCGCATGGAGTCTGGTCTCACGGGGCCGCCCCGCGCCCGGGCTGGAGCGAGATCGCCGCTTCATCGGCCTGATCGCGATCGCGAGTCTTCCAACCGCGATCGTCGGAGCCGGGCTCGCGCCGACCGTCGTGATGGTTCGGACCCATCCCGAAATCGTGGGGCTGGCCCTCTTGGGGACCGCCGGAATCCTGCTGGCTTCGATGCGGGCCGGACGCGGGTCTCTCGGTGCCCACGAACTCTCGCTCTTCGATGCGCTCCTGGTGGGCATCGCGCAGGGCTTTTCGGTGATCCCGGGAATTTCCCGATCCGGCGCGACGATCGCCGTGGCGCTCCGGCGCGGAGCCAGTCCTGACGTGGCAGTCGAGTTCTCATTGCTCGCTGCGGTCCCTGCGATTGCCGGGGCGAATCTGTTCGTGGTGCTGACGCGGTTCGAACCGGACCACGCGATCGCTCTCGCGCCCCTTGCCGCCGGCTTCCTGGCGGCCTTCGTGGCTGGCTTGCTGGCGCTGCGGGTGCTGCGCAGGGTCGTCGCGGGCCGCCGCTTTCTGCCATTCGCCGCGTACTGCGTCGTACTCGGCCTGGGAGCGATTGCGTTTGGCTAGGAAGGGTCCCGGGCGAAAGCGTTCCTCAGGCCGCAGCGCGCGCGCGGTGCCGGGTCGGCTCGAAGCTGAGATGGTGGCGCTGCTGCTGGCCACGGCCGCGATCTTCCTCGAGGTCTCGCTCTATTCCTACGACGCGACAGATCCATGGTGGGGATTCGGAAGCCGGGTTTCGAATCTCTGCGGCCCGGTCGGAGCGTTTCTGGCCGCGGGCCTGGCGGGGTCTTTCGGCTGGGCCGCGCAAGCGGTGCCGGTCGCCGCACTGGTGATCGCTCTCCGGTACCTGCTCGGCCGGCCCCTTCGAGCGCGCTGGATTCCGGTTCTGGCCTGGGCCGTGTTCGGGTTCGCGCTCGCCGGATTGTTCGAGGTTCTCCACCAGGCCTGGCCGGCTCGAATTCCCGCGCAGGCGGGGGGTGTAGCCGGGTCCGTGACGGTGGGCGCGTTGAGTGCCGCCGTCTACCTGCCCGGGTCGGTGTTGCTGCTCGGGATCGCCTTGATCGCGAGTTTTCTGATTTCGACGGGACTCGCGCTCCGCGACGGACTCCGTTGGCTGCAGCGCGGACTGGCTTCGGGACTCGGACAGTTGGTGCGTGCAGGAGCGTTCCTCTGGGACCTGGCGCGGGGGCTCGCGGCGCGCGCAGTGGCAGCCCTGAAGTTGCGCCGTCAGGCGGTGAGGCCGACCGCGCGCAACGAAGCCGTGAGGCCGATGCGTCCGATCGTTGCGTCCGCGACCCGGGAGCCCGAAGTCGTCGAGCGCCGCGCGGAGCTACGGACTCCCGCGCGCCAGGCGGCACTCCCCTTCGCGCGCGCAGGCAGCGGTGCCGTGCAGCCGTTCGAGTTTCCGGACCTGGAGCTACTCGCGAAGGGCGTGGACGAAGCGGTGGACTTCAACCGGGAGCAACTGATTACGAACTCACGGATCCTGGAGAAGAAGCTCGCGGACTTCGGCGTCCTGGGGCGCGTGGTCAAGGTGCACCCCGGACCCGTGATCACGATGTACGAGTTCGAGCCGGCCGCCGGGATCAAGGTGTCGAAGATCGTGGGCCTTGCCGACGACCTGGCGCTCGCGTTGCGTGCGCTCTCGGTTCGGATCGTCGCGCCGATCCCGGGCAAGAACGTGGTGGGGGTCGAAGTCCCGAACGTCGACCGCGAGGTGGTTGCGCTGAGAGAGCTGCTCACGCATGCGAGCTACCAGGAGTCGGACTCCAAGCTCAGCATCGCGCTCGGCAAGGACATCTTCGGCACCCCGGTAGTGGCCGACCTCGCACGGATGCCTCACCTGCTGGTGGCCGGCGCCACCGGCACCGGAAAATCGGTTTTCTTGAACGCGCTGCTCTGCAGCCTGTTCTATGGGGCGAGTCCCGATCAGGTGAAGCTCTTGCTGATCGACCCCAAGCTGCTCGAGTTCTCGTGTTACGAAGGAATTCCCCACCTGATCTCCGAGGTGGTGACGAACCCGAAGCGGGCGGCCGCTGCGCTGATGGGCATCGTGGGCAAGATGGAGGACCGCTACCGCCTGATGGCCGATCGCGGGGTGCGGAACATCGAGCAGTACAACAAGAGCGTGGCCCGGGAACTCGCGGAGCGACATGGCCAGCCGAACGGAGAAGCAGCACCCTGCACGCTTCCGTACATCGTGGTCATCATCGATGAACTCGCCGACCTGATGATCGTCTCGTCGCGGGACGTGGAGGAGGCCTTGACCCGGCTCGCCCAGATGGCACGCGCGGCCGGCATCCATCTGGTGCTTGCGACCCAGCGCCCATCGGTCGACGTGTTGACCGGGATCATCAAGGCGAATTTTCCCTCGCGGATTTCGTTCCAGGTCAGCTCTCGCATTGACTCGCGCACTGTGCTCGATGGAAACGGGGCCGAGCGGTTGCTCGGGATGGGAGACATGCTGTTTCTGCCGCCGGGCACCTCACAGCTACAGCGAATCCACGCGCCCTACGTTGCGGAGACAGAGGTCGAGCGCATCGCTGATCATCTCAGGTCTCAGGGCGCACCGGAGTACGATCCGACGATCACCCGCATGCACGAAGAAAGCGACCAGAAGGAGGATCGTGCGGAGGAGTTCGACGCGATGTACGACTCCGCGGTCGACGTCGTTGCACGCAACCGAATCGCCTCGATCTCGTTCATTCAGCGAAAACTCAAGGTTGGCTACAATCGAGCAGCTCGGCTCGTCGAGCAGATGGAATTGGAGGGCGTCGTCGGCCCGCAGGAGGGAACCAAGCCCCGTGAGATCTTCGTTCCGCCCGTATTGGAGTAAAGGCGCAAGGCGCCGACTGCCGATCTTCGCGCTGCTCGTGGTCACGCTGCCTCTGGTGGGCAACGGTGCGCCCGACGAGGCCGGGGCGATCGCGGTCAAGCTGAAGCAGCGCTATGCGGGGATCCGCGACCTGCGGGCTGACTTCGTGCAACTGGCGCAAAACGCGTCGCTCGGTCGCGAGGAGCGTTCCAGCGGATGGGTTTCGGTGCAGCGGCCCGGACGCATGCGCTGGGAGTACCTGGAGCCGGTCCCGCGGGTGATCGTCGTGGACGGTGGGACGCTGCGGATCTTCAGCCCGGAGGAGGCTCAACTCCAACTCGTGCCCCTCTCCGAGGGTGCCTTCTCCCCGACCGCGATCGCGTTCCTGCTCGGAGATCTCGATCTGGACCGGGTTTTCGCGCCGGAGTTGCCGGCCCAGGAGCGGCCGGGGCGCCGGGGCCTGGTGCTGCGGCCGCGCGAGCCGGCAGTCTTCGAGGTTCTCGAGGTCTGGCTCGACCCCGAGAGCTACCAGGTTCGCGAGTCGGTGGTGCGCGACCTGTTCGGGAACCGGACCGAACTGCGCTTCACGAAGACCCGTGAGAATATAGGAGTGGAGGAACTCGTCTTCACATTAGAGGTGCCCGAGGGTACCGACGTGATCGACCTCAGGCCCTGAGTGCGGCAGATGGCCGACGGCAGGCGTCAATTCCCCGTCGCGCCCCGGAAGCGGCGTAGGCGACGCAAGCTGTTGGAAGCGAAGGTCTTTTTGAGACAGTTCCGCCAATACTCGCTTGACACCCCGAGGTCGTTTGGTAACTTCGAAAACCTCGTAAATGCTCGATTATAAAAGAGTTTCTCGTTTTATTGGTCGTCGATCGCGATTTCTGGTGCGGATCGCGACGCTTGGGGGCAGGAATCTAGCAGTGTGGGGAATCCGGGAACCGATCCGGCTGAGCCGGTGCGTGCTCGCAGACAGGTTTCGCTCGTGATTCCAGTTGGGTACGACGTGAACCCTCTCGGGACTGAGGCCGGGATGCAACAGTTGATGGTTGTGCAAAACCTCTCCAAACCTGTGCAGTTCGTCCGGTATGGCGATTGCAACACTGCCTGGTCTGCAACGAGTGGCGCCGCGGTGGTTGCGCCGTCGCTCGCCGCAGTCGCCGGAGGTGAGAAGCGGACATGACCGATTCAGGTTCGGGACGACGAGGGTTTGTGCGTGACGTCATGCGTCGAATAGGGGCACCCGGAGATGATGAGGCCGGCGACGCGGCCGCCCCGTCCGCCCCGTCCGCCGAAACGGACGACATGGAGAGTTTGCGCGATTCGCTTCGCTTCCTCGGGCCCGAGTCCTCTGATCTGGCCCGAAAGGTGGAGCGCGCGCTCGTGGACTACTCCCTGATGAAGCAGCGCTACGAGCGTGCACGGCAACAGGTGTACGACTCGGAACGCCAGAACGAGAAGCTCGTCAACGCCCTGCAGGACGCGAAGCAGCAAATCGATCTCCTCAAGGAGGAAGTCGACAAGCTGTGCGCGCCGCCGAATACCTACGGGACCTTCGAGCGGGCGAACAAGGACGGGACCATCGAGATCAATGTCGATGGGAAGATGATGCGGGTCAACCTCCATCCGAGTCTGCGGGTGGAGGACTTGCAGGAAGGCCAACTCCTGGTCCTGAACGAGGCCTTCAACGCCGTGGACACATCGGGTTTCGACCTGCGCGGTGAGGTCGTCCAGATTTCGGAATTCCTCGAAGATGGACGCGCGATCGTCCTGGGTCGCGCGGACGAGGAGCGCGTCATCACGATGAGTCAGCCGATGCGGCATGAGCACCTCAAGGTGGGTGACAATCTGCTGATCAATCCGCGGACCGGCTACGGCATCGAGAAGCTTCCGAAGTCCACGGTTGACCAGGTGATGCTGGAAGAGGTTCCGGACGTCGTCTATGAAGACATCGGGGGTCTCGGCGACCAGATCGAGGTCCTGCGCGATGCGATCGAGTTGCCCTACCTGCACGCAGACAAATTTCGCGAGTATCAACTCTCGCCGCCCAAGGGGATTTTGCTCTACGGACCGCCGGGCTGCGGAAAGACCATGATCGGCAAAGCGGTTGCGAACAGTCTGGCCCGTCGGATCTCGGAAGTTCGAGGTGGCGAGGCGAAGAGTTACTTCCTGAACGTGAAGGGCCCGGAACTCCTCAACAAGTACGTGGGAGAGACTGAACACAAGATTCGGGAGGTCTTCAAGAACGCGCGAGAGAAGGCGGAAGAAGACGTTCCTGTGGTGATCTTCTTCGACGAAATGGATTCTCTCTTCCGAATGCGCGGGAGCGGGATCTCTTCGGACATGGAAGCCACCGTAGTTGCGCAGTTCCTGTCCGAGATCGATGGAATCGAGGCACTCAAGAATGTGATCGTGATCGGTGCCTCGAACCGGCAGGACCTGATCGATCCCGCGGTGCTGCGCCCAGGCCGCCTCGACCTCAAGGTCAAGGTTCAACGGCCGGACGCGGACGGAGCGCGCGAGATCCTGCTCAAGTATATGACGTCGGACTTGCCACTGCACGAAGACGCGATCCAGCAGTACGGTCCCGATCGAGCCGCGGTCGCTCGCAGCATGGTCTGCGAAGTCGTCGACGCCATGTACGCCGAGTCCGATGAGAACAAGTTCCTCGAGGTGACCTACGCGAAGGGTGAACGCGAGATCTTCTATTTCAAGGACTTCGCGAGCGGCGCGATGCTGCGAAACATTGTCGACCGGGCGAAAAAGCGCGCGGTCAAGCGCCTGATCGTGAACCAGGAGCCCGGGATCCTACCGGACGACCTTCTGGGAGCGGTGCGCGACGAGTTCAAGGAGAACGAGGATCTCCCGAATACCACCAATCCCGATGACTGGGCCCGGATCTCCGGCAGAAAAGGCGAGCGGATCATCAACGTGCGGACCCTGATCACGGGGATCAATCGACCCGAAAAGACCATCGAGACCGTCGGAGGCTCCGGACAGTACCTCTAGCGCCCAGAGCCCGAATCGGTCACGGGGTGGTTTGAACTCTTCGGGGCGCGATCGGGTGGGTGCGGGGAGTTCAGGGAAGAAATGTCCCTTCCAAGTGTGATCGGCAGCGAGATCGAGTACGGAATCACGGTCCAGAACGACCGCGACTTCGATCCGATCTCGAGTTGCGTCCTGCTCGTGAACGCGTATCAGGAGAACCAGGAGTCCCAGATCCTGTGGGACTACGACCAGGAAAATCCCCTGGCGGATGCGCGCGGTTTTCACGTCGAGGGAGAAAAGTACACCCCGAACCAGCAGGAGAACATCGCGCGCAACAAGACGCTAAAGAACGGGTCCCGATTCTATGTCGACCATGCGCACCCAGAATACTCGACGCCCGAGGTCACCAACATTCGTTCCCTGATCGCGTACGAGCGTGCCGGGGAGCGGATCATGGAGACCGCCCGCCGGGCCGCTTCCAATCTGCTTCCGTCCGATCAGCAACTCCTGATCTACAAGAATAACTCCGATCGCAAGGGGAATAGCTACGGCTGCCACGAGAACTATCTGATCGATCGCCGCACGCCTTTCAAGGACATCATTGCGCAGTTGACGCCCTTCCTCGTCACCCGCCAGATCTACTGCGGGGCGGGCAAGGTCGGCAACGAGAACCGAACCGCGCCCTGCGCCTACCAGATCAGCCAGCGGTCGGACTTCTTCGAGACCGAGGTAGCGCTCGATACGATGGTCAAGCGACCGATCATCAATACGCGCGACGAGCCGCACGCGGATCGGGATAAGTACCGACGCCTCCACGTGATCCTCGGTGATTCGAATCTCTCGGAAGTCTCCACCTTTCTGAGGATGGGGACCAGCTGCATCGTGCTGGCGATGATCCAGGAAGGCGCGCTGCCGAGCGACCTGGAGATCTCGGACCCGGTCCGGGTACTGACCGACATCTCTCACGATCTCGACTGCAAGCGGGAGTATGCGCTGCAGAAGGGCGGACGGATGACGGCGGTCCAGATCCAGGAACGCTACCTGGAAGCGGCGACGTGCTATTTCTCATCCAGGGAACTCGATCCGATCATGAAGGAGGTCATGACGCGCTGGGAATACGTTCTCGGAAAGCTCGCGGAAGACCCGATGCAACTCGATCGCGAGGTGGACTGGGTGATCAAGCGCAAGCTGATCTCCAGCTACATCGCCAGCCGGAATCTGGATTGGGGTCATCCGCAGGCCCAGATGCTGGATCTGCAGTACCACGATATCCGGCCCGGAAAGGGTCTCTATTTCCTGCTCGAAAGACGCGGCGACGTGGAGCGCATCGTCTCGAACGACGAGATCGAAGCCGCCTGCTCGGTGCCGCCGGCGGACACGCGTGCCTACTTCCGTGGCGAGTGTATCCGTCGCTATCCCGATGCGGTGTTTGGTGTCAACTGGGATTCAGTCTCATTCAACCTCGGGGACGATCCGATCAAGAGAATACTGATGAACGAGCCGCTCAAGGGGACTCGGGCGCACGTCGGGGAGTTGTTGGACTCGAGCCCGACCGCTGTAGATCTGGTACGAAATCTGACGGCGTGAGGGCGCCGGGACGCAGGAGGCAGCCATGAGAGTGATTCAAAAGCCCGGTCGGACCCCGCTTCGGCATGCCGGAATCTGGGGCGCGGCGGAAGGCCAGACCCAGAAGCAGCGAGGCGGGGGTGGCAAGGACGACAGCGGAGCCCAGGGAGACGGCGGGCAAAAGAAGCTCGCCAAGAAGGGCGAAGACTTGAAAGAAGAAATGGACGGCCTCATCGAGGAGATCGACGAGGTACTCGAGGAGAACGCTGAGGAGTTCGTCAAGAACTACGTCCAGCGCGGAGGAGAGTAGGGCCGTGTTCAAGGGGCAAAAATACGGGGGCTCTAGCTTCTTCGAGATGCTCCAGGTCGATCATCCAGGAGCGCTTCCGAACTTTGCGAACCTCGACTGGTCGACGGTTCAGATTCCGCACGGGACCACCGTCCTCGCGCTCGTCTACCGGGACGGTGCGCTGATGGCCGGGGACCGGCTCGCGACCGAGGGCTACCAGGTTGCCACCCGGGATATCGAGAAGGTATTCAAGGTGGATGACAGCAGCCTGGTCGCGATCGCAGGGGCGGCCGGCCCCGCGATCGAGATGGTCCGCCTGTTCAGCGTCGAGCTCGAGCACTATCAGAAGCTCGAGGGCGATCAACTCACCTTCGAGGGCAAGGCAAACCGGCTCTCTCACATGATTCGCCAGAACCTGCCCGCCGCAATGCAAGGGCTGGTCGTGATGCCGCTTTTTGCAGGCTACGACGATCAAAAGAACCGCGGCAGGATCTACAAGTTCGACATCACGGGTGGCCGCTATGCCGAGGCTGACTATTACGCGACCGGCTCGGGTGGAAAGGATGCGCGTTCGAGCCTGAAGAAGACTTTCAGGGAAGAGAACTTCGACCGGGATGCGGCGGTCTTCAGTGCAGTGGGAGCGCTCGTCGATGCTGCCGACGAAGACCGCGGAACCGGAGGTTTCGACATCGGGCGCTCGATTTTCCCGACCTTCAAGCTTGTCACCCGGGGCGGCGTCGAAGAGGTTCCAGAGAGCGAATTGCTCGCGGCGTACGAGCAGATCATGCGCCGCCGCCAGGAGGGTTGAGCGTGGCGGTACCGTATTATGTGTCCCCCGAGCAGATGTATCAGGACAAGGCGGAGTACGCGCGGAAGGGAATTGCGCGTGGGAAGCCGATCGTCGCGCTCGAGTACGAGCACGGGATTCTTCTGGCGGCCGAGAATACCAGCCAGACCCTCCGAAAGATCAGCGAGGCGTACGACCGGATCGCCTTTGCTGGCGTCGGAAAATTCGACGAGTACGAGAACCTGAGAAAGGCTGGCATCCGCTACTGCGACTTCAAGGGTTACAACTACTGCCGGGAGGATGTCGCCGCCAAGAACCTGGCAAACGAATTCTCGACACTTCTCGGTAGCATCTTCACCCGAGAAATGAAGCCCTTCGAGGTCGAGATCCTGGTCGCGGAGCTGGACAGCGAGGGACAGGGAAGCTGCTTCTACCAGATCATGTTCGACGGATTCATCGCGGATCACAGTCGCTTCGCGGCAATCGGTGGGGACTCAGAGGAGCTCGTCAAGCTGCTGCGTGACTCCTGGGAATCGGGCATCAGTCTGTCGGCGGGGGTGCGGATCGCGTGCGACGCACTTGGTCGAGCCGCGAACGCTTCAGCCAACCTAGATCAGGAGAACCTCGAGATCGCGACGCTCGACCGGAGGC
>SPKZ01017794.1_pt1 | contig 10016 bp, 7 predicted proteins | sample 2456571 | NCBI WGS metagenome assembly SPKZ01 (sample SAMN11192286, study PRJNA482655) | marine metagenome | biome: ENVO:00000447; feature: ENVO:00000244|ENVO:00000211|ENVO:00000569|ENVO:00002023; material: ENVO:00002151; isolation source: ocean water from marine abyssalpelagic zone ...
GTTTCTGAGAAAATATCTTTTGAATCATCTAATTTAATATTAACATTAACTCCTAAGTTTCCAACAACAGCCATTTTAGATAATGAAACAGCAATTCCACCTAAGTTAACATCTTTAGAAGCTTTTAATAATTTTAAATCATTTGCTTTAATAACAAAGTTCCATAATGTTAATTCTTTTGTAAAATCAACTTTAGGGTGAGTTCCTGCAACTTTTCCATACATTTTTTTCATGTATAAAGAAGCACCAAATTCTCCTTTTGTTTCACCTAAAATTAAAATCTTATTTCCAGTTTTTTGCAAAACAGAAGGAAGAACATTATTCGCATCCGCATTAATTCCAACAGTAGCAATTGAAGGTGTTGGGAAAACCCCTACTCCATTAGTTTCATTGTATAAAGAAACATTTCCACCAATTACAGGAGTATTTAAGGCTTTACAAGCAGATTTAATACCTTCACAAGAAGCAGCAAATTGCCACATTACTTCTGGATTTTCTGGATTTCCAAAGTTAAGACAATCCGTGATTGCTTTTGGAACAGCTCCTGTCATTGCTACATTTCTTCCTGATTCCATAACAGCTGCTGCTGCTCCAAGTTCAGGATTGATATAACATAAACGTGTATTACAATCAGCACTCATACTTAAAGCTTTTCCTGTTTCTTTAATTCTAATGGTAGAACCATCTAAAACACCAGGACCTTTAATTGTATTGGTTTGAACCATAGAATCGTATTGATTATAAACCCATGATTTATCAACAATTTCCATATCACAAAACATTGATTCATAGGCTTCTTGGTTTGAAATATCTTTATCCATGCAAAAAGATTCAATATCTTTTAAATAAGCTGGTTTAGACGTTGGTCTATCTAAAATAGGCGCTTGTTCTGATAAAGGTTGAATAGGAATATCTGCACATAATTCATTGTGCCAATATAATTCCATATTTCCAGTATCTGTTACTTCTCCAACAACAGCTACATCTAATTCCCATTTTTCAAAAATTTCAATGATTTTATCTTCACAACCTTTTTTAGCACAAATTAACATTCTTTCTTGTGATTCAGAAAGCATAAAGTCATAAGGTGTCATATTTTCTTCTCTTGCTGGAATTTTCTCTAAATCCATTCTCATACCAGAACCAGATCGTCCTGCCATTTCAAAAGAAGAAGAAGTAAGTCCAGCAGCTCCCATATCTTGAATACCAATAATATAATCATGTTTAAATAATTCTAAACACGCTTCTAATAATAGTTTCTCAGTAAAAGGGTCTCCAACTTGTACAGTTGGGCGTTTGTCTTCATTGTCTTCTGTAAATGCAGCAGAACTCATAACAGCTCCACCTAATCCATCACGACCTGTTTTAGAACCAACATACATAACAGGATTTCCAACACCCTCAGCCAAACCTAAAAAGATTTCATCTGTTTTAGCAAGTCCAAGTGTAAAAGCATTTACAAGATTGTTTCCGGCATAACATTCTTCAAAAGTAGTTTCTCCTCCAATAGTAGGAACTCCCATACAATTTCCATATCCACCAATACCAGCAACTACGCCTCTAAGTAAAAATCTGTGTTTTTTAGCAGTTTCACTATCGCCTTCAATTCCAGCAAAACGAATTGAATTCATATTAGCAATTGGACGTGCACCCATAGTAAATACATCTCTTAATATTCCACCAACACCAGTTGCAGCTCCTTGATAAGGTTCAATAAAAGAAGGGTGATTATGTGATTCCATTTTAAAAACAGCTGCATAACCATCACCAATATCAATAACACCCGCATTTTCACCAGGGCCTTGAATTACCCATGGAGCAGTAGTAGGAAAACCATTTAAGTATTTTTTACTTGATTTATAAGAACAATGTTCACTCCACATAGCAGAGAAAATACCTATCTCAACATAATTAGGATCTCTTTTTAAAATCGTTTTAATGTTTTCTAGCTCTTCAAGACTTAATGAATGTGCCAACGCCATTTCTTCTAGGTTTAACTCTTCTTTTTGCATTTTTTGCCTTTACCTTGTTGATATACCAAAATAAAATCAATTAAATAATTAATTTTTTGAGCTTATTTTGATATATATTGCGATTATATCTAACAAAGAGTTAAAAAAAGTTTTAATAAAAAAACTTAGCCTGCTCTTGTTTTTATAATTGATTTGATATAATGTGCCCACTTAAGCACAAAGAGATGATTTGAAACTATTATTGACAATATTATTATTTATTAGTACTTTATATGCGAACGAAGTACAGACCCTACAGTGGCCAAAAGGCGATAGTTTTTTAAACTTTTTAGAAAAAAATGACATTCCACATACATTATATTTTGATAAAGATGAACAAGATAAAGAGTTATTATCAGAGATTACAGCAGGCATTGATTATCAAATAATGTACGATGATAAAAAACAGATAAAACAAATACTCATACCTGTTTCTGAGGAATTGCAGATACATATTAGATATATTGATGAAAAATATTCTTTAAAGTTTTCACCTATTTCTTATGATGAAATAGAACAAACTATCGCAATTAAAATTAAATACTCTCCCTATCAAGATATTTTGGATACTACAAATAATAAATTACTTGCCAATGAATTTATTAGAGCCTATCAAAAAAGTGTTAATTTTAGAGGTATTCAAAAAGGCGATAATCTTGTTTTAAAATACAAACAAAAAATAAGAGAAGGCAAATACTTTGGAAGCCCAACTTTATTGGCAGCACTGATTGAAGTGAATAAAAGAAAGTTTTTTATTTTTAAAAATGATGATGATGGGAAATACTATAATGATAAAGCGAAAAGTCTGACCTCTTATTTTTTCAAAATACCTTTACGTTATAAAAGAATTTCCTCTCAGTTTACACGAAAAAGATGGCACCCTATTTTAAAACGTTACAGAGCCCATTTAGGAACCGATTTTGCAGCTCCAAGAGGTAGAAATATTTATGCTTCGGCTGCAGGAAAGATTGTTTTTAGAGGAAGAAAAGGTGGTTACGGTAAAGTCATTGAAATATCTCATAAAAATGGATATAAAACCTTATATGCTCATATGAAAAGTTTTAAGGGTGGTTTACGAAGAGGCTCAAGAGTAAGACAAGGAACGCTTATTGGTTATGTAGGAAGTACGGGAAGAAGTACAGGACCTCACTTACACTTTGGTTTGTATAAAAACAGACGCGCGGTTAATCCTTTAAAAGTAGTTCGAATTACAAAAACAAAACTAAGAGGAAAAGCAAAAAGAAGATTTTTAGCACAAACAAAAGTTTTGTCAAAAGAATTATTACGTAGTATAAAACACTCAGATGCAAAAGCTCTTAATTTAAAATCAATTGAAGTAAAAACTATTTTATCAATGTAGGAGAAGATATGTCATCCGATCTAATTATTAAAAATCCAAGTAAACTTCTAAAAAAAATAGAAGATCTACATCCAAGTGACATTGCAAACTCTTTAAAAAAGATTGAGCATAAATCTGAAAAAGATTTTATACATGTACTAATTAATATACCAGATGATATTTTAGGGGATGTTTTACTTGAACTTCCTGATACCTTAAGAGAAAAAGCCTATGAAGAATTAAGTTCCAAACAATTAACCCATGCTGTAGATGAACTTGAATCAGATGATCAAACGGATATTATTCAAGAACTTGAAGAAATAGATGAAGAAAAAGCAAAAGAAATTTTTGAAGGTCTTGAAGAAGAAGATCAAGAAGAAATTTCTTGGTTAAAACGTTATGATGAAGATGACGCCGGTTCATATATGCAAACAGAGCTATTTTCTGCAAATATTAAAGATACCATTGGGGATTCTATTGCTGTATTAAAAGAAGCAAAAAAAGAAAATGAACTGGAAAATATTCATCAAGTATTTATTGTAAATGATGACAAAATTCTTATTGCTACTATTCTTTTAGAAGATTTAATTATTTATGATTTTGATACAAAATACCAAGACCTAATTAATCAACACGAAGAAAATAAGTTTAAACCTTTTAAAGTAAACGACAATGAACATATTGATCAAGTTACGAAAGATTTTGAACAATACGATTTATCTGTTGTTGCTGTTGTTGGTTATCAAGGCATGTTAATAGGAAGAATTACTTCTGATGATATCATTGATGTTATTGAAGAAAATGCAACAGAACAAATGTACCAATTAGCAGGGGTTAATGAAGATTATGAACACGAAGATAAAATAAGTGAAACCGCCCAAAAAAGAGCTATTTGGTTGTGTTTAAACTTAGGAACTGCTATTTTAGCATCTTTAGTAATTGGTTATTTTGAAGAAACCTTAAAAGCCTATGTAGCACTCGCCATTTTAATGCCAATAGTTGCTTCCATGGGTGGAAATGCAGGAACGCAGACTTTAACCGTAATGGTGCGACAATTAGCTCTTGGAGATATTGATTTAGAAAATTCAAAAGAAGCCATACAAAAAGAAGTACTAATTGCACTAATTAATGGTGGTATTTTCGCTGTTTTTATGGGATTTATTGCTTATTTCTGGTTTGATACAGCACTATTAGGTGTGGTAATTGGACTTTCAATGATTATTAATTTGTTTTCAGCAGGTTTATTTGGGGCATCTATACCCTTAATATTAAAACGTTTTGATATTGATCCTGCTTTAGGAAGTACTGTTTTATTAACAACAGTTACAGATATTGTGGGTTTTTTCTCTTTTTTAATGTTAGCAAAAGTCATTCTTCTTTAAAAGAATGACTTAGATTATTTAGAAAAAGAAGAAGATACAATAGCTAAAAATTCATCTTTTGTTGTTTTTTCCCTTTTAAACAAACCTCTTAATGCAGAAGTAACAGTAGTGGAACAAATCTTTTGAACCCCTCTCATTTCCATGCACATATGTCTGGCATCAATAATTACAGCCACACCTTTTGGTTTTAAATGTTCATTTAACGCATCACAAATTTCTTCTGTTAATTGTTCTTGTATTTGTAATCTTCTTGCAAACACATCAACAACTCTTGGTATTTTTGATAAACCAATTACTTTTCCATTAGGAATATAAGCTACATGTGCTTTTCCAATAATTGGCAACATATGATGCTCACAAAAAGAATAAAACTCAATATCTTTTACCACTACCATCTCGTCATTTGTTGAAGTAAACAAGGCTTTTTTGATAATTTGTTCAGGATCCTCTTTGTATCCTGAAAACATAAAATCGTATGCTTTTCTAACTCTTGAAGGTGTATCTTTTAAACCTTCACGATTAATATCTTCACCAATATGACCCAATATATTCTTTATAGAATCTTCAAATACTTTTTCACTCAAATTTTAGCCTTTTAATTCATAAACTCACTAATACTCCAAATAGGTTGAAATACTGCAAGTACTATCCATATAATTAAGAGTGAAATAATAAAGAAAAAAAGAGGCTCAATTAAAACAGAGATATTATTCACTGTTTTTTTAAAATCTTTTTTATATTTCTTTACAAGATCATTCATTATTAAATCAATGTTATTACTTCTTTGTCCCAGATCAAGCAAAGATAAACTTGTTTCGTCAAAAACATTTGTTTTTCTAAATGCTTCTTCAATACTTAAGCCGTTTTGCAAATCTGTATTAATAAAAGACATTTTAGCCAATAAATATTTATTATTTATTAAAACAAGAGAATAATCGATTGCTACGTTTACTTCATAGTTTAATTTAATCAAAGTTCTTACAGAAGAGAAAAAAACATACATGTTTTTTATATAAATAAGCTCTTTTAAAACAGGGATATATGTACATAAAATCCTATCAATAAAATACCTAAACAAGGCATATTTATGCAAAGAATAATAAAGAAGAAAAATTCCTAAAAAAGTAAAAATCACTATAAATAAAAGATAGTCTTTAAACAATTCATTAAAAAAGAATAAACTTTTAGTAAAAATAGGCAAATTATCTCTTTGTGAAAAAACGGCTTCCAAATTAGGTACAACAAAAATAAAAATACTTATAAAACATATACATGTAGCAAATATCAGAATAAGAGGATATCTAAGCGTGGACAAAAAAGTTTCATTAAGTTTGTCTATATTTTTTAAAAGAGAAAAAAGTGCTTTAATAATACGCTTAGCATCGCCTTTATTTGAAGCCATTTTAAAATAATGTAAGATCAATATTTTATGCGAAAAAGAATATTCCTCCAAAGCCATATCCATAGTATTTCCTTTTTTAAGACAAAAAGAAAGTTCTTCTAAAAGCTCTTTTAAAAGTAAGTCATTTTCACTTTTTTGTAAAATACTAATAGCGCTTACTAAAGCAATATTCACTTGTAGAATTCTTGAAAGTTTTGAAACAAATAATAATATACGTTTCATTGAAATATATTTACTGTTTTTTTTACTTAAAAGCCTAACTTTAATTGTATTTGGAGGCATGATTTCATTGTTTATATCGCTTGAATAAATTACTTTATTTAATAATTGTTTGTTTTTTTGATAATAAATTCTATACTTTTTCATAATTCCTGATTCAATACATTATTTACTTCTGTTAAAGTCGTTTTATTGTTTTTAATTTTATTGTTTGCATCTTCTTCCATAAAAACAAAACCCTTAGAATGAAGATATTTTTTGATGAAAGAACTGTCTTTATTGTTTAACAAAAAAGCTGCTATTTCTTCATTGATATATAAAGTCTCTGAAATAACTTCTCTGTTTTTGTACTTTGTATAATTACAAGAAGCACAACCTTTACCAAAACACCGTTCACATTTTTTAAGTACTAAACGTTGAGAAACAATTGTTTTTAAAGTATTTGCTAATAAATAAGAAGGCGCGTTTAAATCCTTTAAACGGTTAAGCGTATCACAAGCACTGTTTGTATGAAGTGTAGCTAATACTAGATGTCCTGTTAAAGAAGCTTGAATAGCTATATTTAAAGCTTCTTCATCACGTATTTCTCCTATTAAAATAATATCGGGGTCTTGTCTCAAAATATTTTTTAATATTTCATGATAAGTTAAATTGATTTTTTCATTTATTTCTACTTGTTGAATATAATCCAAACGATATTCAACAGGATCTTCTATTGTAATAATTTTTTTATTTAGGTTTTTTAGAATATTTAACATTGCATATAAACTTGTAGTTTTACCAGATCCCGTTGGACCTGTTACTAAAATTATTCCAGAACTTAAAGTCAGGCTTTTTTTAATTAAATCATGTGATTGGGTTGAAAACCCAAGCTCTTTTAGGTTTTTTGAAATATTGGCTTTATTTAGTATTCTTAACACAAGCGATTCCCCAAATATTGTGGGCATTGAAGAAAATCTAAAATCCACTTCTTTATTGTTAATACTTTTTGTAAATCTTCCATTAAGTGGTTTTCTTAACTGTGTAATATCTTCTTTACAATAGAGTTTTAATACAGAAGATACTATTAAAAACAATTTTTTGTCAAAATTAAAATAGTGTTTTAAGCGTCCATCTATTCTAAAACGAATGTAAAAAAATTGTTCATTTACATCAAAATGGATATCACTTGCACCGGTGTTATTCGCATAAGTAAGCAAAGAGTAAATAAAATTATTGATACTCTTATGTTCTTCAAATAAAGAAGAAATACTCAAAGAATAGAGTTTTTCTTTTACTTCTATTTCATTTAAATAAAATAGAAAATCTTCTTTTAATAAATCATGATTTAGTGTTTTAACAGGAGTATTTAATAATTGTGATATTTCTTTCTCCTGTAAAATAGAGAAACAAAAGGTAAATAAATCGTCTTTATAAATGGGTAATATGAGGTTTTTTATAAGAATATCACTATTAAAAGATTGTATTAGTTTATAATTCAAAATGTATTTATTAATTTCGCACATAATCATTTATCCTTAATATTTTTTCACTATTTTTATTCTTTAAACGTACCAAAGAAGGGCTAATCTCTTTTATTACATAAGAAGAAATAGTATCGTTTAAATAATATATTTTTTTGTTAATCACTATATATTTACCAACAATAGCCTCAAGTTTTAGTGCTTTTTTGAATTTATTTTCTTTAAAAACATCTACAAATTTTAAATTACTTAGATTTTCATTTTCTTTTTTTATTGAATTAAAAGAAATGATTAAATGCATTTTAAATTTTTTCTTTTCTTTTTCATAAAATAACTCGAGATATTCAATCTCTACTTTACTAGTAATAGTTTGAGAATAATGAAGAAAATTCAATAAATTAAGATACGTTCCTTCCAGTTCGTAATTAAAAGAAGAAGATAAAAAATCAAACTTTTTTACATTGATCTTATAGCTTTTTAATTTTTCTTCTAAAATATGCAGAATATTTATGGATGAAATATTTTGTGTTTTTACATATTTAACTGTAGTCATTTTTACGCTCTCTTTATTAAAATAAAATAAAGAAAAAATCAAACAGCTAGAAATGAAATAAACTTCAAACTTTTGAAAAAAGCTTAAGCTTATAAAGTATTCTTTGCTAAAAAGTAAAAACTGCATTAATTTCATATACCAAGTTATGTTTTTCATAAGTAAAAGGTATCTCTATTTTTTCATTCTTTAAAAAATCATAAAAATTATTGATATTTTTACTTTGTATACTTAAGCGCAATTCATTGTTCTGATATTGGAAATGTTTAACTTTTAAGTGATGTTTATCCAGTTTAACAAACAAAAGAGATATATTATTTGTAAAAGACTTTGTTCTAATTTCATTTGTTTTTTGAATCGTAATTGATTCTACGTAACTTCTAGTAGAGTAATAATACTGAAAAACAAAAATAAATATTATTATATATACAAAAAAAGCATACAGCGTAAAAGAAGTTCTAAAAGAAGTTTGTGTTTTTTTCAAAAACTCTTGTTTGTACTGTAAAAACTGTTCTGGCTTGATTTTTATAACATTTGTAATTTCTAATTTTAATTCATACTTCACATACTCAAGAATATCTTCAAGTAAATTTTGTTTGTTTTCTTTATAAAAATATATCATTTGTTGATAATAAATCACAAAATAATCCTTCGTAAAAAAAAGATCAATATTATCATTGAGGGCTTTATTCACGTAATAAAGCTCAAATATATACACAAAAGGAATTTTATCTTTAGAATAGGTTATTTGATATTGTTTGCTAAAAAACAAATAGGAATAATAAATATCTTTTTCCAAAGCACCTATTACACTTATTTTATCTTTCAAAAAATCATGAAGATATTTTTTTTGTATTTTTTCATTGACATTAATAATATGAGGATGTAGATTATTAATGTAATTTAATTTATTCATAAGCATAACCTTAATAAATAATGTTTTAGATTATATTTTACTTTTGATTAAATGTAAATTAATTTAAATACGTAAAAATAGCATTAATAGTATTGTAAAAAATGATTTATATATTGGAGAGTGTTTATATTTTTGTAAGAATAAAAGTTAGGTTTTCCTAACTTTTATTAAAGACTAGAAATTGTAACCTAATTCTTCAAGTCCTTCTTTATTTTTCGTCCAGCCTTTTTTAACAGAAACAAAAAGTTCTAAATAAGCTTTTTTACCCGTAAGTTTTTCTATTTTTAATCTGGCATCTTTACCTATTCTTTTAATAGCAACCGCCCCTTTTCCAATAATCATACCTTTTTGAGTAGATTTTTGAACAACAATAGTCGCTTTTATAACATCGATATTTTCTTTTTCTTCAACTTTATTAATGATAACGTCCGTTTCATAAGGGATTTCATCAGAAATATTATCAAAAATAGCCTCTCTAATAAATTCTTTAAAGATATCTCGCATATGTTCCGTTGTCATAATTTCAGTATCAAATAAATACGGATGTTCTGGTAAATATTTAACCACTACATCCAAGATGTCAGCATGTGTTGTTGCTTTTTTAATAGATACAGGAATAATAGCTTCATATTTATCACTGTATTTTTCGTATTCTTCCATTTTTGTAAGTACTTCACTGTTTGAAACAAAATCTATTTTAGTTAACAATAAAAGATGTTGTACATTTTTCTTA
>SPKZ01018387.1_pt1 | contig 10016 bp, 12 predicted proteins | sample 2456571 | NCBI WGS metagenome assembly SPKZ01 (sample SAMN11192286, study PRJNA482655) | marine metagenome | biome: ENVO:00000447; feature: ENVO:00000244|ENVO:00000211|ENVO:00000569|ENVO:00002023; material: ENVO:00002151; isolation source: ocean water from marine abyssalpelagic zone ...
GAAAGTCGTGGGTTTTCAATCCTCATGTTGCTGAGAGTCGACCAAGGAGGACGTCTTAATCTGACGTGCATGGTCTAAGGCCCTGCACGTCACCGCCGCAGGCGATAGATAACCATGAAGGGTCGATTACCTTCAATCCACCAAACAAAAACAAAAATAAAGCCAAACGAACCCAACAGACTCCCAAGTCGAAGAAATACACTGCTTACTCTTTGCTTGTAAGAACAGGTATCGATGCGGCTGCGAGCTGCAATGCCAGGGTGAGGCTTCACTTATAAGCCCTGCGAACGAAGGACTGGCTGAATATGAGCTGTTAATTATGCCGGTAGGTATAAGAAGCCGGGTAACGACAAAATAACGACGGATTTTGGCATCGCTCTTTTACATCATTTTTTACACTTCTACCCTCAATAATTCTCAGAGTTTATTCTATGCCCGGCATCAATACAGGCACGATAGCTGCCGATCTTACCCGCAATGTATTAGCGCAAAACTCGGCTAATGGCACTCTTGGCACAGCAATCAGTTCAGGCAATTATCGTGGCGATATTGTCAAGTTGGTGCCCGATGCTAAATCTTTGCTCGATGCCGCCGAAGAACTGACATTTAAGGCTTCTGAGTTCGTTGAGAAAGATATCAGTAAGCGAAAAATTCAGGACGATTACGGCACGGTTTCTGAGATCCATGCTCTCGTCGAGGAGTACCTGAAGAAGGTTCCCGATCTGGATAAACAGCAGAAACTCAAAGATTTTGTCAGCAATCTAAGCAAACAGAATGTGACAGTTGCTCACCAGCTACAGGCTTATCTAGGCAGTTATTCGGGTGATGCCAGCGAGCAGTTCGTTGCCCTGAGTGAAGCAAAAAGTCAGTTAACCGGCAAGCCAGAGGCTAAGGCCTTGTTGGCTTTGATCCATATCAGCCTAGCTAAGATGGCTAAGGAACAGGGGCCGCAGATAAGAGCCGGCTTAAATGTTTATGACGCCGCCTTAACGCTGAGTGCAGATAAAGACATAGGTGATCTACAGGGCTTGCGTGACTTCTATCGTGATTCTGTGCTGGATTATTCGGGGTTAGGTGATGCCTTCGAAAAAGTGCTGACACGCTTTGGCGATAAGAAGGCCACCGAAGCTATTGGCTTCCTGCTCAAGGGATTGGGCGCCGATCTTCAGGTACAAGGCTCATCGATAGATAAGAGTAAGTTGCAGCAGATCATGAATGACATTAAAAAGTTAAAAGTGATCAATGGCCTACATGAACAAGTCGCTCTGCTCTTCGAGCGAGTCAAGATTGTACCGGCGGCATAGGCAAGATGACTTACAAGATAACCGACTTCTTGAGCGATCTTATCTATCTGGTGGAGCTGAGGTGGGTGGGAGCGGATCAAATTTTGGGTCTGGCAGATAAAGTTGGTCTGGTCGACATCTCACAGAAAATCTCATTTTTTCGCGAATTAAAGAAGCTGATACGGTTAATTCCTCAAGAGATTTTTGCCGATGAAGAGCAACGTCAAAATATGATTAACGCGGCACAACAAGCTCAAGACCGAGCCATTGAAGAGGAAGAGGATATGTTAGATGGATTGGATTAATAGTGCGGTCGATGAGTTCTGCCGTATATCCGGTGCGGTCTCTGACTTTTCGGCATCGGCAATCGTGCAACTCTCTTTCGAGCAGAGGGGGCTATTGAATATCGAAGTGGTACAGGAACACCTGGTGCTATTTTTGATCCGTGATCTCGATTGGCATCATCGCAGCGAGGCACAAGTTAAGGCCCTGAGTTTGTGCCATATCGGTCAAGGTTGGCCCTATCTGGTAAGAAGCGGCATGCTAGGTCAGGAGTCTCTGGTCTTGTCGGCGACTATTCCCGCCACAGATGTGACCTTGTCCATGATAGAGCAAGCATTCGGCTTGTTGAGCCGTCTACACGATGAGATCGAAGCGAGATGAGCAAGGTTACGGCCGCCAATATAGGCATAGAACACCTCAGCTTTCATTCGAATGAGGAGTTAGAACATCCGTTTCCTGCACGCTTTAGCTTGCCACCCGACGGGGAGGCGGTCCCCTCTCATCTGGACAAGCTCTATGAACTGTCACCGGCTGAGCGCACCTTAACATCTCTATCTAACCCAAAAATCAGCGATATGAGCCTGCTGAGACCGAAACAGTACCAGCAGACGCTTAACGAGATCACCGAGAAACTCGAGGGGCTAGCCAGCGAGTTAAATTCTGATGACTTGCAAGAGGCGCTAGCCCTCATGAAGCAGACTCGGCTAGATCAAGACTATCTGTCGCTTGCCTTCCACCTATTGCTGAGAGTGTGAAGTGTCGGCATTAAATCAATCCCAGATAGAAGTCCTGCACCTGCACGGGTGTTTACAGATGCAATACCAGCATCCTAAGAAGGCTGTGGTCTTGCTTAAAACGCTGGTCTTGTGTGCCCCAGAGTTTACCCCTGCCCAATACTCCTTGGCATTAGCGTGTCTGGAGGCTGAGGAATATGAATCAGCGGTCCAATGGTGCCATACATTACTCGTTGCAAGTAAAGACTCAGATAAGGCTGCCTTGTTTCTTTGTCTGAGTCGCGCCTATTGGCGCTTAGATAAAGCCATAGAGGCGAGAGAAGCCTATGGCGCATATATCGATATGAATGCAAACAGTCAGACTGAACAATTAAGCGGTACTCAATGAACAATTTAATGTATGTGTTGAACAAGGTCGGTCAGCGCAAAGATATCATGTTGGCGGTGTTACTCCTTGGGGTCATCTTTATGATGATTCTGCCGCTGCCTACTGCACTGGTGGATGTCTTGATTGGCATCAATATCACCATTGCCGTCGTCCTGCTGATGTTGGCTATCTATATCAAGTCACCGCTGGAGTTCTCGGCCTTTCCTGTGGTGCTGCTGATCACGACGATCTTCAGGCTGTCGTTATCGATCACCACCACGCGACTCATTCTGCTGCAAGCCGATGCGGGTCAGATTGTTTATACCTTCGGTAACTTCGTGGTCGGCGGCAATCTGATTGTGGGCCTGGTTATCTTCTTGATCATCACCATAGTGCAATTTCTGGTGATCACTAAGGGATCGGAGCGTGTCGCCGAAGTGAGCGCTCGTTTCTCTCTCGATGCCATGCCGGGTAAGCAGATGAGTATCGATGGCGACATGCGCGCGGGTGTTATCGATGTCAATGAGGCCAGAGAGCGTCGTTCCGTGATCGAGAGAGAGAGTCAGATGTATGGCTCCATGGACGGTGCGATGAAATTTGTTAAGGGAGATGCCATCGCAGGTTTAGTGATCATCTTCGTCAACATTCTTGGCGGGGTGACCATAGGCATCACCCAGAAGGGCATGTCGGCGGCCGATGCGTTGCAGCTATTTTCCGTATTAACCATAGGCGATGGCCTGGTCTCTCAGATCCCGGCCCTGCTTATTGCCATCACGGCTGGCATGATAGTCACCCGTGTCGATAATGACAATGCATCGGATATGGGGTCCGAGATTGGCGATCAAGTCACGGCGCAGCCCAGGGCCCTGATGATCGGTGGTGCCCTGTTAGTGCTATTTGCATTTATTCCGGGTTTCCCCACTGTAACCTTTATTATTCTAGCCTTGATCGTGGGCGGTGGCGGCGCCTTAATCGACTTTAACAATAAAAAACAATTGGTTAATCAATCCGATGATCTGCCAGCCTTCTTAGCCAATGGTGCCGGCGCGCCGGCGGCTAAGTCAAAAAATGCGCCGAGTAAAAACAATGGTAATAAGCTAGGCAACCAAGAAGAGTTTGCCTTAACTGTGCCCTTGATGATCGACATAGATGCCAGCTTACAATCACATCTCGAGGCCATCTCCCTCAATGATGAACTCGTCAGGGTGAGAAGGGCCCTCTATCTGGATCTCGGCGTGCCATTTCCCGGTATCCACCTACGTTTTAACGCTAGCTTGAGTAATCAAGAATATGTGATCCATCTGCAGGAAGTCCCCGTAGCCAGGGGGCGCATCGTCAGAGAAAAGTTGCTGGTGACCGAAGGTTCGGAGCAACTTGAGCTCCTGAATATAGATTACGACAGGGATGAAAATTTTCTGCCAAGTATCGATACCATCTGGGTCAAGGAAAGTAAGTTGGCTACCTTAGAGAAGTCCCGTATCGGCTTCCTTACCCCAGATAGGATCTTAACTTACCATCTGTCCCATGTGCTTAAAGAGTACGCCGAAGATTTTGTCGGCATTCAGGAGGCGCGCTATCTGCTGGAAGAGATGGAGGCGAGTTATGGTGATCTGGTTAAGGAAGCGCAACGTATGGTGCCGCTGCAGAAGATGACTGAGATCCTGCAGCGACTGGTGTCGGAAGATATCTCCATCAGAAACCTGCGCACCATACTCGAGGCGATGGTGGAGTGGGGCCAGAAAGAGAAAGATGTGGTGCAGTTGACCGAGTATATACGCACCAGCCTCAAACGTTATATCTGCTACAAGTATTCCAATGGTCAGAATGTGTTACCGGCATATTTACTCGATCAGCAATTGGAGGAGACCATACGAAATGGTGTGCGTCAGACCTCGGCAGGAAGCTACCTCGCCTTAGATCCGTCTGTCACACAGGAGTTTCTTGCCAACGTTAAGCAGACCGTGGGCGACCTAAGTAAGATGAACAATAAGCCGGTGATGGTGGTGTCCATGGATATACGTCGTTATGTGCGAAAATTGATCGAAGCAGATTACTACGACCTGCCTGTACTCTCGTTCCAAGAGCTGACTCAGCAGATCAATATTCAGCCTTTAGGCCGGGTGGGAATGTGAGTAAGCATCATGACCGCCTGAGTCAGTATTTTATCAAACAAGGCTATCGAGTCGCGCCTTATTATTGGCAACAAACTGACATAGAGCTAGGAACGGCCATCGAACTGGACCAAGCCCTACTCGTTTATCGTGTCGAGTCGGAGCATCAGCGAATCCTCATCGTCAAATTCAGCCGAAAAAATCCCAAAGTCTGCCTGAGTAGTCCCTTTAAGCCTCTGTATATATTGGCAGAGGCTGCTATCCAAGTGTTCGGTAAAGCATATCGGCTGGAAGGCGAGGTGGATGTATTTCGGGGGAGTCGCCTCAGTAATAAGAGGTTGGCACGCTATTACCAATATACGGGGGCTAAGCTGGATATTGACACCGGGCAATACTCGCTTCTGTTAGCCAACCTGAGGAATATTCACTGAGCTGGCTGCCAGATTTTCACAAAATGATAATTTTACGCCTCTGAGTTACAGCCTTAAAAAGATTAACATTTTACTATGGAGAACATATGGCAGATGCTGAAAACAACCCACTAGTGGCTACTATCGCCGAGGCACAGAAGGCGATAGAGAATGCCGAGCAAAGAAGTGAATTAGTGAGCGAGATGCTGGCAGGATTAGGGGTGAGTCATCTCGCCGCGAGTGCCATCTTTGATAATCAGGCCATGGATCCAGAGCTGACGCAACAGGCGGAGAAAGACTTGCTTCATGAGGTGCATCGTCAGCGACGGGCCGCATTGACAGCCAATCCCACACTGGGTGTCAAGGACAGCAAGAAGCGTAGACCGACCATGATGCGTGGCATGATGATTTAACTAAGGAATGAAAGTATGGCGATAGGTTCCATAAGTAATACTCCGGCAGAGATAGTTTCTCGGGTTCGAGAGGCGTCACAAGGCCAAAACTTAGTCGATTTGAGAGCGTTTGCTTCTAAGATACAAGAGAAGGTACGTGATGCTAAAAATCTTGAGGGTAATAGCATCTGGTCAACGGCTAACGAAAGCATTTTTACGCCTAAATCGGGTAAAGATCTGACTTCCGAGCAGCAATTGAGTGACTTTCAGCGCTTCTGGAGCCTAGTGGCCAATCAGCTAGCCTCAACGGGCCAAGATCCGCAAGATTTGTTAAAAACCGATGGCAACTTGTTTATCAGGTTGAATACAGATCTCGAGGCCTTGTTTGCTAAAGTCCCTTCGGGTCAGACATTTGATGTTGCGGATATGAAGCATCTTGCCCTGTTATCGGTATTTTCTGAGCGATTAGACAGTCCCATTTTAGTCACATATCAAGATAGGTTGTTTGCCAACCAAGCCAAACGTGACACCGCGCAGAAAGAGCTGAAAGGCTTGTCAAATGAACTGAAAATTTATGGCACCATTCAGAGTAAATTGCATACGGCGCTGGCTAAAGGTACGCAATACAGTTCCACGGAACCACTCATTTACGATGACTTTGGCTTCGATAATGATGCCGATTACAAGGCATCTTCCATCTATGAAAAACTGAAAAATATCACCGGTAAGACGGGTGACCCCATATCGAGTAAAGCGTTTTTAATGGCGATAGGGCTCACGCCTGAAGATGACTATTCGGGGGATGACTTCAAGGAGAAGCTAGCGAGTCTGGGCACTGCCATCTCAGATAAATCTAAGCTGATTAATGATGATGTCAGCCTTAAGACCACAGAACTGAATCAAATCTCATCGACCTACAACAGCACCGTCGAGGCGATAAATCGATTCGTGCAGAAATATCACAGTGTGATGCAGGACATATTGCGTCAAATTTAGGATCCATCATGACAGAACAAACTCAAACACAAGATAGCAATTACGAAGATGAGCTGCTCTCATTTTTGGAAGATGGCGGCACCATGGGGATGTTACGTAATATTCCCGATGATGCCATAGAGCAGATGTATGCGGTTGCCTTTAATTACTATGAGTCGGCTAAATATGATGAGGCCCATAAGATATTTCAGCTCTTATGTACCTTAGATCATTATCAGGTGCGCTTCTTCATGGGGTTGGGAGCCTGCCGTCAGGAGATGAAGCAGTATGAGTTAGCCGTGGATGCGTACAGTTTTGCCACCTTGATTGATGTTAATGACCCTAGGGCCCCCTTCCATGCTGGTGAGTGTCACCTAGCGTTGGGGAATAGGGAGGCGGCCGAGAGTGGCTTTTATACCGCCAGTCATTTGGCAAAGAAACAGCCTGCTTACTCCGAGCTGGCGCAGCGAGCCAATGCAATGCGGGAAGAAATCACTAGACCAGGAGCGACATAATGACTCAGATCACGTTAACGAATCCGTTAGCCCAGAGTGCTGCACTCTTGGATGCGGATCAAGAAATCACCCCTGCTAGATTGGGGAAAAAGCAGCAACTGGACATTAGGGTAAGTAGAAATACTGAGGCGCAAGCGTCTGTAGGCACCAATAAGCAGGGGGTCATGCTGGATAAACCCAACCCACTGACGAATATTGCATCCCTTGCTAGCGCCGAGAAAACCTTTAATGAACTGAGTCAGCTCATTAATAGTAATCGCAATTCCGTTCAGGATTCAATGGATAAAACTGGTGATATATTTACCCAATTTTTAACCTCTGCATTTCAAAAGGGAACGGGTCTAGCTAAAGGACCGGCTAAAGGTGTCGAATATGGTATCGGCAGTGCGTTTATTGCTCTGTCGGCATCCTCGGTGGCTGATTTTGATATTGAGTTAGCCAAGACGATCACAGAACTTGAACGGGCGCAGAACAAGTTAAAAACCGAAGAGATAAAGCGCGCACGTTCCGAGAATGAAGTGCAGATGAAAGATAACCAATCCAAGATAAAAGAATCTGAAGAGGCGGCTCATGAGGCTAAAAAGTCAGGGCTTTTCACTAAGATTTTTGGCTATATCAGCGCTGCCATATCGATCGTTATCGGTACAATTATGATAGCGACAGGCATAGGGGCTGTAGCTGGTGCTGCCATGATTATCGGCGGCGTATTGGGTATCGTCTCACAGGTATTACAAGAACCTGCAGTGCAGAGTGCACTAAAAGATGCCGGCATTAATGTCGAAGCATTTCAACACGTGATGATGGCACTAGAGATTATTTCGGCTGTGGTAAGTACCGTGGCTTCGTTTGGTGGCGCTGCCGCAGGTAAAGCCGCTCAGCTGGCGGGGAAAATAAGTAGCAAGATGTCATCCGGGCTGATAAAAATCGCGGATAAGTTCGATAATATAAATGCGTTAGGCACATCAATTAACAAATTTGGTACTGCTGCTACCAAGGTCAGAACCGTCTCTAGTATCACCGAATCCAGTGCCAATGTGGTTCAAGGTACAGCGAGTACGTTCAATACTGGTTTTCAGGCCAATGCCATAGGTAAACAGGCCGAGACTCAAGATAGTAGAGCCGAGGTATTAGCCATACGAGCCGTGATCGATCGCCTCAAGGAGGAAATCAGTCGCATGAATCAGGAGTTTCAGGAGGTGATGCAAAGGATCATGGAGATGATTAATGCCAATGGTGACTCTATGAAAGAAATCTTAAGCCGTCCAGCGGCGGTATAGGAGAATATTATGAACTTAGTAATACAAAGTGGTACCACGACCCTAACGTCTGTGGACGATGTCAATTCGGTTAATCGGGTGAGCAGCCAGAAGACGACACAAGCGGCGGCAACAAGCTCAGAGTTAATCATTATTAAACAGGGTAACCGAGCCGTGTTAGAGCTGCCCTTACAAGCTTTAGATCCAATCCAGACTGCTAAGCTAACACAGCTGCTAGAGTCGGTTAATTCTACGGCGTTTAACAATAATATAGGGACTGCAGTCGACTCGGTGCAGAAGGAGTTAAGCGCGTTCCTGGCGACGATGGGGATGAGCGGTAACTCAGAGATAAAGGCTTCGAACAAGGGCCCACTAGCGGATCTTTTCGAACTGATGATCTTACTGTTTCAACTTGCGAAAGATAACCGTGAATTAAATATTGCTCAGCGTGATATCGCCACTACGGCATCTGTTGCATCGATAAGAGCCCAGGCGAGCGAGTTAAGAAGTGCGAAGGGAGCTCTGATTGCCATGGCAGTGGTGAGTGGCGTACTCGCAGTAACGAGTGCTGTGATGGCGGTGAAGTCGACGTCAACAAGTACCCAGCACCTCAGAGAAAGCAGTAAGGTGAATAGTCAGCTTGGCCAACAACAAAAATTTAAAGATACCTTGAATAGCCTACATGATGAGGGTAAACATGTGTCCTCAGCCCTTCGTGGTACTGATGCTGATATCGGTAAGCTGACTCGACAAAACTTTGAAATTGATACCTTACTCAGGACGCGAGATTCAAGTGCTCAAGCCCGTAATACTGTCTTGCAAGGAGTCGGTCAGATATCGAATAATATCGGCAATGTTTACCAAACGGGTGCTCAGGCCTCTCAGAAAGAGGAAGAAGCGGAAGGGACTCTGGCTCAGGCTGAGAAGCAGAAAGCGGATGATCGTATTGGCTATGATGATAATTTCTTAAAAGAAGTGCGTGATCTCTTGCGTGCCATTGGCGAAAGTTATAATCAAGCTTGGAAAGCGGCGTCAATTCCAGCCTAGTCATTGAGCTGATAGGAAAAGTGGTGAATTGATTCACCACTTTTTTTTGCCCAGCGAAGCGGAATTATACCATTCCGGCGCAGTATCCTCGGCCCGAGTGAAAGTCGTGGGTATTCACCCCTCATGTTGCTGAGAGTCGACCAAGGAGGACGTCTAAGACCCTAGACGGCACCGCCGCAGGCGATAGATAACCATGAAGCTTCGATTACCTTCAATCCACCAAACGAAAATAAACAACGCCCAATGAATCCAATAGACTAACCAAGTCGAAGAAACACACTGCTTACTCTTTGCTTGTAAGAACAGGTGCAGATGCGGCTGCGAGCTTCCAAAACAAGGTGAGGTATCACGAAGTGATACTCTCCGAACGAGAGATAGGGATATCGAACTGGCCGTTAAACATGGACGTTGTTTGTTTTGGCATTTCCACCATGACCAACAGGGATGTAGGGAATGCCATAATGATACCGGGAGTATCATTGGCCCGTGGCGGTCAGATGTTTTGGCAGAGGCTATAGGGACGTCTCTTATAAAATCAAGAGCCGGCGTCTCGTAGAACTTTCTCGCAGTAAAAAGTGCCCATGCTTCGCCGGCTAGGCTATAAATTACAAATGAAGGTAAAGGTTAACACTCACTCCCCAATA
>SPKZ01002025.1_pt1 | contig 10015 bp, 4 predicted proteins | sample 2456571 | NCBI WGS metagenome assembly SPKZ01 (sample SAMN11192286, study PRJNA482655) | marine metagenome | biome: ENVO:00000447; feature: ENVO:00000244|ENVO:00000211|ENVO:00000569|ENVO:00002023; material: ENVO:00002151; isolation source: ocean water from marine abyssalpelagic zone ...
AAATTAGAGGAGTTGCTACCGCAAAACCTTAAACTGGAATAAATCTACAATTGTAAATTGAAAAGAGATTCCTATATGTAGTTGGCAGGATGCTTACGTATTACAACGTATTAATTTAAATAAAAGGATAAGATTAATAAGAGAATGAATGGATTGTTTAGTTGGAAAGGGAAACAAAGCCCGCTAATGGGTAATACATCACGAACTGCAATAGAAATATAGCTAATAAACTATTCCTGTTCTGCGTAATTAATAAACACCCATCCAGTCCATGATACTTTGTCATCATAGTTAAGAATGTAATAATAGGTATCCTCGCTTAAAAGTTCATCATTGGTTCCTTTTCCGTCCCAATCTTCAGTATAGTCATCATCGTTGAATACCATTTGCCCCCATCTGTTAAATACAGTGAATTTAAGTTGACGAGTTAGCCTAGTTCTTTCTAATAATATAAAATTATCATTTATCCCATCTCCGTTAGGTGTAATGATATTTTGGAATTTTAATTTAATGTCAATTATCTCAGGGTTAATGATAGTATCTCTACAGCCTAACTCGCTAATGGCAACCAATTTAACATTGTAATCTCTTAGAATCTCAAAGCGGTGAATTGGATTCGTTAGCGTACTAATACTGTCTTCACCAGAATTAGGATCGTCGAAGCTCCATTCGTAAGTGACTGCCCCAGTACTTTCGTTATAGAAATTATAGAACGGAATGTAAATGTTACCGCCTTCAATTTCAGGTTCGCTACTAAATCCTGCTTCGGGTAAATCTCCTGCAACAACTCTTTCTGATAATTCCATTTCACAAGGAGTGCCCGAAGTCAAGTTATCATAGTACATCGTTACTACCGGGTGAAACTCTCCAGACTCATTGTATATAGTTCTTACGCTTCCAGCTGTAGTAGTTGTGGTATCGTTAGAATTATCAAAATAACCATCTCCTTCAAAGTCCCATTCGTATTTTGTAATGGAAAAGTTAGCAGTATTCACTCTGTCATCATTCAATATGAATTGCGCATCGAATGGTATACATCCAGTATCAGGGAAGGATATTTCAACCTCCGGTACTGCAATAAAAACTAGATTACGAGCCGTATCTATTGAATAGCATTCTCCTGTACTATGCGATACCTTAATGGCTACGTCATAAGTTCCTGGGTTGGCATAAAAGTGAGATTCAGAGAAGTCTGTATCTTTAGTAGTACCTTCAATATTATTATCTGAAGAAGATGGATCTCCAAATCCGAATATGTAGCTATAGGTTGGAAGAGAAGGGGGTGTACCTTGATCAATGTGGGCATCAATTACATACGTGCCAGAAGAACAGGCATTAGGGTCTCCAAGAGTTGAAAGAGAAACTAATGGGCCAGCAACGCCAATCGTTGTTTCGTATAAATAGTTACAGTTTCCAAGGGTGTCGTATAAGATTATCTTGGCGTCAAACGAACCAGCATTAGTATACGTGTGTGTAACTGGCTCTCCAAAGCTATTTACCCGAATTCCATCTCCGAAATCCCAAGAAACCACATGAACATTTACCGTATCATCATTTAAGGAAAACCTAACATCCTTAGGAGAACAATCATTCAATTCTTCAATAGAAGCCGTTCCTTGAACTCCTGCTGCGAAAATTCCTTTGGTAATGCTATCTCTACAGCCAGCATCGGTAACAAATGCCAATTTAATGAATGTGGTATCTCCAATGGGTAAACTAAATTGTGGATTTACTTCATTGGTAGTTTCTACTAAAATGCCATTGTGGGTAGTTGTCCATGTATACTTGTCTATTTCGTCTGAAGCTGCATAAATAGATGTATCGTATAAATATACCGTGCCCTCACATGGATCCAAACCAAAATCGTGTCTGTAGTGCGCTAGTGGATCACTAATTTTGACAGATTGCCGTATGGTGTCAATACAACCGAAACTATCAATTACTAAGAGCTGTGGGCTGTATAAAGCTGAGTCTGGACCGTAAGTGTGATTGATTGTCATACTTGTAGTTGTATCCACATCAGAAGTGTCGCACCAATTCCAAATGTATGTTGCAGTTCCGGCAACATTAGCAGAAGTGCTTTCATATTCATACTCTCCGTTTCCACAACCTAATGTTGGATATATAAAGTTAGCAGTAGGATTCGATGTTTCGATCATACCAAAAATTGTATCGGTATCACTACAACCTAAGTAATCTACAACGGTAACAATTATATCAAACACACCAACACTATCATATTGATGCGATATGGAAATATTTGCTTCACTACTATCATTTTTTGTATCACCAAAATCCCAATATCGTTGTACTATTGTACCTGTGTGGCTAACTGTATCTATAAACTTCACAGATAAGTTGTCGTTTACATAATCGTTAATGCACCCATAAGTTCTACTCGCTACAAAACCAATCTGGGGTATTGGGTTTACTCTAATTTTCATTTCAAGAGTAGTATCCTTACATCCATATATGTCTGTAGTTATTAATTTTACCAAATATTCGCCTGGTTCTTTGTAGATATGCCCAACTGAGTCTCCTTTGTACATAGTTCTTGCACCATCCATGTTTACACTAAGCATAGAAACAGTATCGCCAACAGCGATAACCCCATCTCCAAAGTACCATTTAAACTCAACAATTGGGTACTCAGATACGGAAGTGTCCAGAAACATCAAAGTATCTTTAGACCCGCAACCAGTACCAATTTGTTCGAACCCTGGTTTTATTTGGGAAATCCTTATAGTTTTAGATGTAAGGTCAAAGCAGTCGTCCGCTTCATTCCATGCATAAAGTGTTATATCATGCCTTCCTGGTGTAGTAAAAACGTGTTTAAATGGTATGGCTCTGTTCGAATCCAAATAAAACTCCATCACGCTATCCGTCATGTACATACCAGTTGGTTGAAAGTTAGAATTGCATACTCCTATATCAGTAAGTATTGCTGTTGTATCATCACATGCAGGATATAACGAATCTTTAACACCTACTCCAAAAAGAATGGAATCTCTAGGAATAGTTAGCAAATAATCGGGAAAACGGGCTACTATGCTATCGGCTATTATGTCTTCAAAATAAGTAAATGTGATACCTGTATAATCGTATAAATATCTGTCCGTGTAATTTTTTGTGTGTACTGTATCATTTAAAAAGATAGTGTCTCCCATTACATGATACTCGTAATTGCACCCAAATTCAAAAGACTCATCTTTTGATTCAATTAAAGTTTCTGGTTGAAGATATATGATGTAAGTAGTGTCATTAAAGTTTCCGCCAGCGTATACTGTATAGGAATTTGTGTCAGCATCGGCGATTGAAGTAATTAGGGTGTCTTTGTAGACCCAAACAGTGGTTTCTTCAATAAATACAGTGTCAGTTTCCATATCTATTCGATGTTTGTAGTCACCCAAATAAGTTACACCATCGAAAGTTAGTAGTGAATCTTCAAACTTGGTTGAAGATGAATCACCCATACTCCACAACCAAATGTCCGTGTTCTGACTGCTATCTGCTATTATTACTTGCCAACCACCCGTTGGTAGAGTATCTCCAGTACAAAACTTATCTGATCTACCATTAGTAGATGTAAGTAAATCAAACATTGGTTTAGCTCCTTTGGTGGTGATAACATCTTCTATAATAGCCGTGTCACCTACACATCCATTGTGTACAGAATATAACCTAACAGTAAAAGTGCCCAGTTGATCGTATGAATGAGGAACAGGGAGAGCATCTTCTATAAATCTTTGAATAAGTGGGCCATTGCTGCACGAAGGAATATATCTTCCATTGGTACCAAAATCCCAATAGTTCTCTGTTGCCCAGGCATCAGATTCGTTTGTGAACGATACAATTAGCGGAAGACACCCTTCCAAAGGACCTACTACGGTAAAGTTACTTGTAGGCTTTTGGCCAACTTCAACTGCGCAAAATCGTTCTGTTATTGTTTTACCATTAGGTGCTAAACAGGTTCTTGTTTGACTTAATCTAACAGTGTCGGTGCAACCATTCGCAGTTTCTATTATTAATTGCGGATTATAGATGCCGGGGTCGGTATATACATGCGCTGGAGTTTTATATGTACAAGTTGTATTTCCTCCTGCAAGTATTGGTTCGTCTCCGCCGCTAATAGCTGTGCCATCACCAAAATCCCAAGTCCATTTTACAATTTCGTCCGTAAACGGAGGAGCGTAGGTGCTTGAATCTCTAAAGTAGATTTTTAAGGGAGTACATCCTTTAAAAACATCATTTGTGATATGGAAGTCGGCAAGTGGTTTTACTATTTTAATGAAATCGTCTTTAATAATTGTATCCGCACAGCCAGGTCTCGATGGAGATGAAACGATTAAAGATACATTCATTATGGTGTCGGAGTCAAATGTGTTGATTCCCTCCCAATATCTAGGTGGGAATGTATACGTATGTGCTGGGTTTTGAACGTTGTAATCTTTTGAATAATCATACTCCGTAGTATAGTCACCAGGATTATCGGGGTCATCATTCCATTCGCCGTTACTCATATCCCATTCCCATTCTAGATCTGTCCAACCTAAAAGATTAGGAGTAATATCTGTATAAGTAGCTTCGTAACCCACACACCAAAGTTCTTTATCAACAGTAAAGTCGGCCTCTAATCTATCATGAACGACAATGTGACTAGTTTTCGTTTCAGTAAAAATGCCACCATTACTGGAGTCTGGAGTGTATACTTCCAAAGTTACCGTATAGCTCCCTGTTTCAGTATAACCATGAGAAGGACTATGTATATTTGAAAAATTATCGGTTCCAGAAGCAGGATCACCAAAATCCCATTTGTAAGTAAGATCGATTATTGGAAGGTTGCTTGAAGTAGTAGTTTGTTGAAGAAAATCGATAAGAAGTGGTGTACATCCTTCTACAATGTTACTGGTAGTATTAAAATCTACATCTATTTCTTGTAAGCTAATTTCTACTGTTGTTGTGCTTTCACATTGCTCTCCGTTTTTAAGGGTAAGTTCAACGGTGTAATCATCTGGATCGATATAAGTATGGTTAGGCGATGTGGCAGTGGCAGTATTTGAAGTAGAACCCGATTCGCCAAAATCCCAAGAATAATTTAAACCGCTTCCGATTGAATTAGATCCATTAAAATTGAAAGTATTATCTGGAACATACTGAATGTTTAATGCTGTAATTATCGGAGTTGGTAATTCCTTAACATTTACAACATCTGCTTTTTCAAAAGATTTAATACAACCATTATCATCTTCAACCGACAATAATGTATTCCATAATCCAAAATATGTGTAACACTGCTCTGCGTGTTGATCAGGACTTCCTGTGCCGTCGAAAAAGATCCAAGCCCATGCAATAATTTCTCCGTCTCCAGGAATAGACTCGTCTGTATACTGTACGCATTTATTTGCACAAATATCAGTTATGTCAACGCTAAATGCTGGTGTGGGTGGTTTGTATACTTCAATTGCATCTTCAAGAGGAAAAACTAAAGTTCCGTTTATTGTTAAAGAAACCGTATATAAGCCTGGTTCGTCGTATGTATGACTTACAACACTTGGTGATGGATTTCCCAATTCAAACTCAAGTGTTTCTCCATCGCCAAAATCCCAAACCCAGTCTTCCGCTAAAGTCGATAAGTCGATAAAGTCAACCGCCAATTGTTCGCAACCTGTTGTGGCGCCGTCTATTGAGAATTTAGAAGTAGCTTGTCCAAATCCAACAAAAGATGCCCCTATAAAGCAAAACAGTAGTAGATATTTAATTTTATTGATCATCAATTATTTTTTCTTCTTCTTCTTGTCTTCTTGTAAAAATCGATAACTGAAACCAGCACTTGCAAAGCCAATATTCTCATATCCTGCCTCCAAGAAAACCCCCATATTGTTATCAATCATAAAACGAGTTCCAATCATTAACCCATAGTTAACGCCATCTTTGGTAGGAGAGAACATGTATAAACTGTCAGTTATCTTTGCCAGATCATTAGGATCGGAAGTTAAAGTGTAGCCTCCAATTACAGTTGCATATACATCCCATCTTTTTGGGTTGTAATTAATTACCGATCTAACAACGTCGTTTAAATGATAAGTTGCCCTTATGCCGATACTGTAATAATTATACCAATAGTTTTTATCGTCTCCTTCGTCGAAATGATTTGCCCAACCATCCGGAAGGCTATCACTAGGCTCATAATCTTCGGGGTTAGTGTTATTCCTTTTCGTTTCTGTAAAATGCTTGATGTAAATACCAGCGCTAATTTTTGAGGTAAGTGCTCTGTCTATATTTAAAAGAAATGGAGGTGTATACCCTTCGCCTAAATACGATGCTCCAAAACTTGCAACTGTAGAGCCTGCATGGTGGGCATCATATCTTACAACACTGTTAGTATGGTCATCAATTGCCTCTTGAAGACGGTCGAACCTGGCTTCGTATTTTTTTACGAGGTAGGGTAGTGTTTTTTCGTCGTTAAGTTTTTCTAAGTAGTAATCGGCAGCCATTTGCATGGCTTCAACGTTGCTGGTACCCTTATCTAAAATAGCTTTGGTAGCTCCTTTTAATTTTCGGGGCATGTCTTTTATCTCAAAAAGATCGCTTGTTACGTACGCCAGATTTTTGAGATAGCCTTCTCTAGCTGGCTCGGTTAGTCTTTCGTTTTTCGCTTGAAGAACACAGTATTTAACATCGTCAACCATTTTGGCTAACAGAGTTTTACTTACTTTAATTGGTGCCTCGCCAGTGGGCGTGTTTTTCGCTTGCGAATACACACTTACCTGCGACAACAAAAAAATTATAAGAAGATATATTGTAAACTGAGCCCTCATGCAATTACAAATATAATGAAACTGAGTATTTATTGATAATTTACAATGGCTAAAATTGCCAGTGGATTCACTGGTTTTCAAAGTTTTTAAGTAGAATAAGGGTGCACTCTACTTTTCTGTTGGTTTAGGCTTGAAGATCTCAAGTTTTAACAAACCTCTTTTTTGAAGAAAATAGCTGAATGCAGTAATTAAAACGCCTATTCCATATTGAATGCTTCTGCGTAAATTAATAGACGAAGCATCTGTAAAATATTTAGTAGGACAAGTGATTTCTGCTATTTCGAAGCCAGCATAAAATATTTGAGCCAACATCTGATTGTCGAATACAAAATCGTCTGAATTTGCCTCGTAATTAATGCTTTCAATTACCTCTCTCGAAAAAGCTCTATAACCAGTGTGGTATTCGGAGAGTTTCTGACCCATTAAAATGTTTTGAGTAAGTGTTAAAAATCGATTCGCAATGTATTTATAAATTGGCATGCCGCCTTTCAATGCTCCTTTTCCTAAGATTCGAGAGCCCAAAATACAAGGATATAGGTCGTTGGAAATAACGCTAGCCATTGCCAAAATAAGCTTTGGAGTGTATTGATAATCTGGGTGAACCATGATGATGATATCCGCATCTAAATCGAGTGCTTTTTGATAGCAAGATTTCTGATTTCCTCCATACCCCTTATTAGTATCGTGAGAAACAATGTGTTTAATGCCAATTCGCTTAGCTACTTCAATTGTATCATCCTTACTACAATCATCAACCAGAATAACATCGTCCACAATGTCTTTAGGGATTTCGTTATAAGTTTGCTCAATGGTTCTTTCTGCATTGTAAGCAGGAAACACAACCACTATTTTTTTATTGTTTAGCATATCTCTCGTTATTCAACCTGTTGGCCTTGAGGAGCACCCGCAGCTTGTTGTGCTGCAAATTGTGCTGCCAGATTTTTGTAATAATTGTGTTTTTCGGTATCTCCTAAATGAAAATAAACGGCAGTTAAATTATTAAGCACCTTTACATTATTGGGTTTTAGCTGTAAAATTCTTTCAAAAACCTGAATGGCTTCTTCGTTCATTCCCTTAATCCCGTATGCAACACCCATATTGTCGAGCAAACTAGTATTGTTAGGATCCTTATTTATTCCTTGTTGAAAAAAAGCAAGCGCCATATCAATGTTATTCATTTTTTGCCCATAAATCCGGCCAATACGATTGTATACATCGGCCTCATTATCAGTATATTTAAGTAAAGCCTTATAGCTATCTAAAGCCACCTCATATTGCCCGTTGTCTGTGCAAAGAACTCCGATGTGCATTAAGTTTTGCATTGCATCTACATAATTATGGTGAATGCTGGCTGCGTAGTCATACCTTTTTACCGCTTCGCTATAATTCTTTATTTCATAAAGGGCATTCCCGAGTAGGAGCCAAGAATTACTATAGGTAGGATAAATTTTTATTGATTTATCCAAGTAAAATATAGCCTTGTCAATTGCTGTTTTTTTCTCTTCTTCTATATCGGTTTCCCTTGCTACATCGATGTAAGAAGCACCTGCCGACATGTTTACTTTTGCACTTCCTGACGAGGTTTCTACATCTGTAATAAACAGGCTGTAATCGGATTCCCAAGCATAATTCCGATCAATTGTTTTGGCCGAATATCCAACTATAATAAGGGCTAATACCCCTATCTGCAGCATGTTTAAAATTTCTGGATTCTTAATCTTTTTTGGTAATTCCCATAGTACAACAAATGCAATCACAATACAGGCGCCCAATAAGGAAACATGCATAAATCGTTCGTTCATAAATGTTCCAATCGGAAATACGATGTTGGAGGCCAACGACAAACCTGCAAGGAAAATTAAAATGGCGAAACTGTATATGTTCTTTTTTATAATTCCGATTACTGCAACTATTATTAATCCTGCATAGGCTAGTAGCGACACAAAAGCTCTAGGATCGGCCCATTTTATTATTGGTATGTGAAAAGGATAATAATCGTGTGTTAATGGGTGAGGGATAAAAATCAGTTTTAAATACAATCCCAACGTATAAAAAATTGTCGCGAATTTATCGGTAACCAAAGCACCAGTAAATGGATCGTTCATTAATCCACCATGCGAACCAGTACTGGGTTTGCCAAGGAGCCAAAACCTAAAGGTTACATAAACAACGGTAGTGATAAAGATTGGGAGTACGGAAATTACAACTTGTTCGAATTTTTTGTTGGTTAGGTAGTAAACAAAAAATGGAATAATGGCCAAGAATATCAAGGCGCTTTCTTTCGATAAGTAGGCTAGGAAAAACAGCACACCAGCAATTACACCCGATTTTGTTTGCTTGTCTTCTAAGTAATTGAGTGTGTAGTATAGGGTTCCCAGAGCGAAAAGCAAAGTAAGTATTTCATCTCGTCCTTTAATATTAGCAACTACTTCGGTATGTAAAGGATGTGCAACAAATAGTACGGTAATTACAAAAGGCAGCGACAAATACCACTTGTCGCCATGTACTTTAAAAAGCCGAATTAGAATTATATAAAGCAGCACACCCGAAAATGCGTTGAGCAACATGTTTATGAAATGGCTAATTTGCGGATATCGCCCAAAGAGTTGCCATTCTATGGCATAGGATACCACAGATAATGGTCTGTATCTACCACCAGCAACCAAATCTTTTTTCTTTCCATAAAAACCTACAAATAGGTCGTACGCCATAATATCTGGAATGCCTGAAAAGCCTTGCTTGGTAAACTCATTATGGGTAATTACAATCTTGTCGTCAAGTGTGTAATCAAACGGAATTGTATTGATATAAAGTAAACACCCTAGCAGAAAAATTAGATATCTAGGAAGATTGTTTTGGGTCGCTTGTTCGCTTAGCGGAATTAAATATTCTCGTAAAGGGTTCTTGCTTTTTCTTTTAACAGCTGCTTGATCTGCATTCTGCCCCGAACCCCTTTCAAATCTCTTGGTTGATTTCTTATTTATTTTGTATGCCATTTGGTTGTTTGGTTGCCCAAATATCTTCTTGAGAATCTAAAATAGGTAAAATCGTGAATAACCGTTGATATAAATAATATTAAAGGTTGTTAATTTGTTATTCAAATTTTTGAAGTAGATGATATCTCAATCAACAGATGTATGTTACAATTGCGGAAAAGGGGAGAGCACTTTTCTTTATTCCACGCGGTCAACCCAAAA
>SPKZ01008009.1_pt1 | contig 10015 bp, 8 predicted proteins | sample 2456571 | NCBI WGS metagenome assembly SPKZ01 (sample SAMN11192286, study PRJNA482655) | marine metagenome | biome: ENVO:00000447; feature: ENVO:00000244|ENVO:00000211|ENVO:00000569|ENVO:00002023; material: ENVO:00002151; isolation source: ocean water from marine abyssalpelagic zone ...
AAATTAATACCGACATTATTTTCCTTTAAGATACGTTTAATCTTCTAAAACCTTAGCATATTCTAAAGCATAGGCCCATGCTTTTTCATCTCTTATATTGGCTTTATTTATAGCTTTTTTATAATCATAAGAAACGCTATGTAAAACAATATTATATTCATTTTTGTTAATGTCAAGAATGATATAAGAAGCTTTTGGACTCAAGTTCTCAATGTTATGTAAACAAGGATTAGAACTTTTAAAGGCTTGAAGACCTATAGAACCAGGATTAATTACAACTTGCCCATTGCTTAAATTAACACATCTGGCTTTGTGTGAATGCCCGCAAAGTACAAATTTAGATTCTACATCATCAATGAGTTTAATAATCTCTTTTTCATTTCTTAAAACTGCTTGCCCAGAACTCACATCTTCTAATAAATATTTAGAATCATCATGTTGTGTTCCATGAGTAAAATAAACATCCTCGTTCAAAAATTTTTCAAAAGGTAAATCTTGAATCCAATACAGCACTTCTTCTTTTAAATCCTCATAAACAAATTTAAGCAAAGAATCATTTTTTAGCTGATCTAACGATGCTTCTAGGATTTTTCTGTCTTCGTCTCCACACACTGTTATAAATTTATGTTTTTGCAATAAATCAAACGTTTCTCGTGGAGCGATTGGCCCATAAAATGAATCTCCAAGATTAATCATATGATCTACATTTTTATTTTCTATGTCTTTTATTATTTCTTCTAATGCATACACATTAGATTTAATATCTGATACAATAGCTATTCTCATTCTTTCCCTTAATCCTAGAATAATAATTTTATGAAAGTATAACAAAAAAGCAGTTTTTCTTTGATTATCTTTTCTGAAATATTCCATAATAAGAATACTTTATTTTTTTAACTTAAAAAATTATTCAGCTCTTTACTTAAATATTCTTTTGTTATAATTAAGTTATTTCTATTCAAAGGATAATTATGAGTTCTTATTATTCTCATTCTTCGCTTAAAGAATCTGAAAAAACCCTTCATTATATTTTGGATACCATAAGTGATGGAGTATGGGATTGGAATGCTTGTACAGGAAGAGTAGAAAGAAGTCCAAGTTGGTATCGTATGCTAAACTATGACATTCATTCAATGAAAAAAGATATTTTCACCTGGGAGAATTTAATTCATCCAGATGATTACGAAAGAGTAATGAAACATTTTGAGTCCTATCTCAATAAAACAATTCTCCAATACCACATCAAATATCGTTGTAAAAAAGCAGATGGTTCTTATTTATGGATTCAAGATACAGCTAAAATTGTTGAAGAAAAAAAAGATGGAACAGTGCTTAGAATGATTGGCTCACATGTCAATATTAATAAAGAGGAAATCTTTTATAAACAAATACAAGAACAAAACAAATCCCTAATAATCAATCAAAGTTCACTTGAGAATATCATAAAAGAAAGAACAAAAGAGCTTGAAAAACTCAATAAAAAACTTGAAAAAAAGATAGAAAAAAGTGAATACAATGCTTTTCATGATGTTTTGACGGGTATCTATAATCGACGTAAGTTTGAAGAATTATTAAATAATGAAATGAACAGAGCCAAACGTTATTCACATCCCTTAAGCCTAATCTTACTTGATATCGATAATTTTAAAAACATCAATGATAAGCTAGGGCATAGAAGAGGAGATAAAGTTCTAAAACATTTGGCCTCTTTATTGCAAAAAAACATTAGAAATATGGATCTTATTGCTAGATGGGGAGGAGACGAGTTTATTTTAGTTTTACCAAATACAGAAAAAAAACAAGCGAAAGAAAAAGCAGACAAGTTAAAGATTTTAATAGAAAATACTCTTAAAATAAAAAACACCCCCATTACTTGTAGTTTTGGAGTCAGTCAATTTGAAAGTGAAGACAGTAAACTTACTCTTTTTGAGCGTACAGATAAAGCCTTGTTTTTGTCCAAAAAAAACAATAGAAATACTGTTACTCTCTTATAAAAAAAGCCTTAATATAATATTATTTATACTTTTTAATAATTTTTTTGTCTTTCTTTATTTTCCATATCTTTTATAACTTCTTCTTTTTCAAATGCATTTGATTTAATAACTGTTTTATATTCTCTAATACTAATCATTTTTTCTTTCCTTAGCCAAGTGTAATTAAGATATTTTTTTTTGATCTAATCCTTCATTATATTTTGATATAGCAATATAAGAGCTTCTTCTTTCATCTTTTGCATAAGCATTAGAGTTACCTGCTCTTCTATCAATAATGCTCTCTTTACCTTTAAAACTTTTAGCATTAATATTTTCAACAATTTTACTAGCAATATCAGAAGACTCAATGGCAATTTCATAACTCTGTCTTGCAGCTTCTGCAATCTTTTGTGTTTGAGTATCTTGCTCAATTACAGCATAATTAATTTGTTCAATTCCAATTTGTTGTTCTTTTGAGGATATTTTTACATTATTAATATATTCAATGGTTTTTGAAATATTTTGGGTTAAAGAACCATAACCTTCAATCATATCATTTGCTATTTTCTTACCATCATTGGTTTTCATATTTGCATTTTCTACTAAGGCTTTAATTTCTTTAGCAGCTTCGGCTGATCTGTTCGCCAAATTTCTTACTTCTTGTGCAACTACAGCAAAACCTTTTCCCGCTTCTCCTGCAGTTGCTGCTTCAACTGCGGCATTAAGACTTAAGATATTTGTTTGAAAAGATATTTGATCAATTACAGAAATTGCGTCATTTATTGCACTTACTTGTGTATTGATTTCTTCCATTGATAGCGTTGTTTTAACTGCCAGTTCTTTTCCCGCTTCAATTGAATTTACTACTTTATTCGCATAATCAGCCATTTTAGAGACAGAGTCTCCATTATGAGAAATAGTTCCAGTAATTTCTTCTAATGCAGCAGATGTTTCTTCCAAAGAAGAAGCTGCTTCAGTAGATGTTTTATCTAAAACATCTACATTTTGTAATAAATTTTTTGAGGCTTTATTTAAGGTTAATCCAATTTGTTTGCTTTCACATAACATTGTAGTAATAGAATCTCCTAAATAATTCACTCCATTGGCTAAAGATAATAATTGATTTTTAACCTTTGAATTATCTACTTTATTCATATAATTATAAGAAGAATATTGTTCTAATATATCTAATACAGAATTGATATTATCTTCCATTTGATTTCCCATTGAATCTAAAACATTTTTTAGTTTCATCAAAGTAGGATTTTCTACACTCATTTTAACTCTTTGACACAAATCACCTTGTTCAAATTCAGATAATACATCAATTGTTTCATCAATAAATTCTCTGTCTTCATCAATGGATTTTTTTGTTTTTTTGATATTTTCATTAACAACTTTTGCCATTAATCCAAATTCATCATTCTTTGTATCATCTAAGAGTTTTACATCGGGGTTAACTCTGTTTAAATAATCAAAAAAAGAAATTAAGCCACTTTGAAAAGAGTCTATTTTAGAGCGTACCGTTTTAACAATAAAATAAGAAGAAAGTAAAGCAATAAACAAAGATAAACTTGCAATTATTTCTATAATTCTTAAGATCTCATGTTCATCTTTTTCTGCTTGAAGTGTTGAATGATCTAAGAGTTCCTCCATTTGTTTCATCAAGATGTGTATGTTTTCATCCATTTCTTTAAGTTCAGAAAGTAAAATATTTTTTTCTGCTTCAATGTTTTTTATATTTCCTATTTCTAAATTATGTTCAAATACTTTTAGTGATGCTTTGAAATGATATTGCTCAACTTCTAGTACTTTTAACTCTTTTAAAAAAAGAGTGTATATTTTTTTGCTTTTTTCATCACTGTTATGATCAATTGCTTTTTGAGATAAATATTCTGCTGTTTTAATTGTATGTTCGGTTCGTTCTTCCAAATCATTTATTTTTTTTTCAATGTTCTTAAAAGTACTACTATTGACATCCTTACTGTGCATAATTAATTCATAAGTTAGAATTTCTTCATTCATTATATCTTGACCAAGTTCTGTAATTAATTTGTTCAAAGGAATTTGATATTCTGCAATTTCCTCTATCTCACTTCCTATTTTCTTAAGACCCAAATAAGCCGAACTTGAAATTATTAACATTCCAAAAATACTAATACACATAGATAAAATTATTTTTGTTGTTAAGTTTACATTTGTTAACATTATCACCCTTTATAATTATTATATTTTTTGTATAAAATAGCAAAATACTGCTTAAATCGATATTAATTATTATTATGATTAGATGATAATTAATACTTACACATGCATGATATTAAGGGATATAATAAAAATTTAAAAGATTATTTACTAATAATTGCAAGAAAATTACGTGAAATATAATATTTATAAACAAAATCAAAGTTTATATTTATTGATAATAAAATTTAGATTTTAAAAATTATTTAATCTAAAAAAGAGGATAGAACATCCTACTTTAAAGAATAATTAATAAAAAAACTCTTATAAATAGTTTTAAACTATCATTAACTAAAACATTTGAAATAAGGTACAAAGCAAGTGCAATGTTACAAAATGCAAAAAAAGCCAAAAAGAAGTTATTTTGAGAGGTAAGGAAAAGATTCATTAACAATAAAAGCCAAAGGTACAATATATATTTGACGCAACACTTAAGCAAGGTGCACCTGCCATAATAGCTGCTCTAAAAACAGTTCCACAAACTGGTACAAGAGTATTTACAATCTTTAATAAAATTGCATTAATATTAGAATGGAAATTTACGCCTAAAAACATATTATTTTAATATTCTAATATTTTGAAGTATGCTAGAAAATATTATTTTTTATTTATTTTCATAAAATTTCATAAAAAATATATTGAAGTAATTTTCATACAACTAAGCTACTGCTTTGCTCTCAACAAAAACACTTAGTCTTATTTATAGTTATAATGAATTTATAAAAAGTTTTAAAATTATTATTTTTATCAATAAAGTCTTGATTTTATGTTATGATATTGTAATTATATAGATTATTAAATGCTTAATTAATAAAAAACAATCTTTTTAAATGATTAATAAATTAATTAATGCTCTAATAAAAAAAGGACATAGATGTTTAAAAATATCAAAATGACAACAAAGTTTGTATTGGTTATAAGTACTTTAATGTTTGGAATGGCAATTATTTCTACTTCTGCTTATTTAGGACTTAGTAAAATAGGAGATGAAATAGAAGAAATCTCTCAATATCAGATTCCTATTAATACACTTATTACAGAATTAGAAAAAGACATTCTGCAAGAAGAAATTCTTACTTATGAATTAATTATTGCCAGCAAAGATGTACACAGTGAAGAATTTAAAAGCTTAAAACATAAAATTACGAAACTTGAAGAAGAAACAGATAAAACGATTAAAGAAGCAGAACATTTGGTTCAAAAAGCCATTAATCACAATACAGATATAAAAACAAAAAACACCTATAAACTATTTTTAAAAGAACTTAAGGTTCTAGAGCATGAACAAACAGCTTTTGAAAAAAGTTTGGCAATTTTTGAAGCAGATTTAGATGCGGGGAATACAGAAAACATCGAACATGAAAAAGAAGTATTGCATCAAGAGTTAGAAGAAATGGATCATAATATTCAAGTATTAATGAAACAAATGGCGGGTCTCTTAGAACATTCAACCCATCAAGCAGAAAAAGATGAGAAAAATATTCTAAAAACCATTGAAATAATTTCAGCTATCACTTTTATCTTATCTATTATTTTATCATTTATTATTGTACGTTCTGTTAAATCCTCCATTAAAAACTTTGAAGAAGGTTTTCTTGGATTTTTCAGATTTATAAATAAAGAAAACAATGAGGTTCAACTCTTAGATGAAAGTTGTGGGGATGAGATGGGAAGAATGGCAAAAATATTAAATGAAAATATTAATAAAACAAGAGCTATGATAAAAAGAGACGATGCCTTTTTAGATGAAGTTGTAGCTGTTGTAGCACAAGTTAAAGAAGGAAAACTAATTCACACCCTAGATAATGAAAGCAGCACACAAAGTCTTGAAACATTAAGAATTAACTTTAATGAAATGATTAAAAGTTTAAACAGTAATATAGCTAATAATGTACATGAAGTCTTGGCTGTTTTAGATAATATTGGGCAACTTGATTTTAGAAATGAAATCAAAAATGACAAGGGTAAAATAAGTATGGCTATTAACAATGTAACCAGACTAATTACAGAAATGTTAATTGATAATAAATCCAATGGTTTAACACTTGATCAAAGCAGTGATATTTTACTTGAAAATGTAAGTACCTTAAATAGAAACTCAAACACAGCAGCAGCAGCGTTGGAAGAAACAGCAGCTGCTTTAGATGAAATCACATCTACTATTTCATCAAACACAGAAAATATTCTAAAAATATCTTCTGTTTCTGAAAAATTAACCATTTCAGCAAATCAAGGAAAACAATTAGCAAATGAAACCACTCAAGCTATGATTGAAATAGATGAACAAGTAAAAGCAATAAGTGATGCCATCTCATTAATTGATCAAATCTCTTTTCAAACCAATATTCTTTCTTTAAATGCAGCTGTTGAAGCAGCAACAGCTGGAGAATCAGGAAAAGGTTTTGCAGTAGTAGCACAAGAAGTAAGAAATCTGGCATCAAGATCGGCAGAAGTTGCAAATGAAATAAAAATTCTGGTTGAAACAGCAAGTAAAAAAGCAAATGAGGGTAAAACAATTGCTTCAAAAATGATTGAAGGTTATACAGGTTTAGATGAAAATATTTCAGAAACAACTTCTCTTATTTCTGATATTAAAAGTGCCAGCCAAGAGCAAAAAAGAGGTATAGAACAAATCAATATTGCAGTTAACTCTTTGGATCAACAAACACAAGAAAATGCAGCAATCGCTAGTAGAACACAAGAAATTGCGATACAAACCGATAAAATTGCAAAATTAATTGTAAAAAATGCAAATGAAAAAGAATTTCATGGAAAAGATGAAGTACAAATAAAAGTAGTATAAAAATTCTTTTTTAAAGAACAGCTTATGAATGCTGTTCTTTTTCTTTAACTTTAATCTGATATTCAAATTATTTAATAATTACAAACAATACTCACCCTTTTATTTGATTTATAAACAAAAATTAACTACTATACCAGTAGTATTTTAATAATTAATATCAATTTTTACAAGGAAATATTTTGATAAAAGAATTTTTTATATTTTTTTTAGCAGCATTTTTTGAGATTTTAGGATGTTACAGTTTTTGGATGGTATTTAAAGAACAAAAACCAACTTTATATTTAAGTATAGGTATTCTTTCTCTTATAACCTTTGCTTATATATTAACTAAAGTGAATTTGGAGTTTGCAGGGCGTGCTTATGTTATATATGGAGGGGTTTATATTATTTCATCACTTGCTTGGTTGTATTTTGTAGAAAAACAATCCTTTAATAAATGGGATATTATAGGAACATTTATAGTATTTGCAGGTGTTTGCGTTATTTTATTAGGCAATCAAAAAAGTTTACCTTAATAAAATAATCAATCTTTAAACGTATCTCTTATTTTTAAAAATTCTGGTAATTTATCAAAGAATATATCCACTAATTTTGGATCAAAATGTTTAGCTCTTTCTTCTTTAAAAAGATTAAATATTCTTTCATCCTCCCAGGCTACTTTATAACACCTGTCGCTACCTAAAGCATCAAATACATCTGCAATTGCTGTTATTCTTCCATAAATATGGATATCTTCACCTTTTAATGCTCTAGGATATCCTGAACCATCGTATTTTTCATGATGTTCATTTGCAACAATTGCTGCAACTTTTAATATTGATTTATCAGATCCTTTTAACATTTCGTATCCAATAGTAGCATGCGTTTTCATAATTTCAAATTCTTCTGCATTAAGTTTTCCTGGTTTATTTAAAATATTATCGGGAATTCCAATTTTTCCTATATCATGCATAGGACTTGCTTGTTTTAAGATTTCTGCTTCATCTTCCTTTAAACCAGAATATAAGGCAAAAAGTTTTGAATATTCAGCAACTCTTTTTACATGCATTCCTGTTTCTTGACTACGTGTCTCAGCAACAGAACCCAATCTAAATATAACTTGTTTTTGAGTATCTACAATTTCATCAATTAAAAATTCAATTTTTTCATTGGCTTCTTTAAGCTGTTTTATATTTTCATAAGCACGAATTGCTGTAATTATAGAGATTTTTAATTTTTCTGAACTTAGTTCTGTTTTTTCTTTATAATCATTAATTTCATACTGCGTTACTACAGTATAAGGTGGAATATCAGAAGATTGTCCTGTTCTTAGGATAATTTGTATCGAATGATTATTTAGTTCATTTCGAATCTTTTTACAGACCTCTAATCCTGCATCATCTGTTTCCATAATAACATCCAATAAAAGCAATACAACATCAGGGTTTTGTTTTAGAACTTCTATTGTTTCTTTTCCTGTATACGTGCTTATAATTTCTAATTCTTTATTGTCATATTCAAATTTTCTTAAAACATTTTTTGTTAATATATGAACATCTTCTTCATCATCAGCAACTATGATTTTTATTTTTTCTTTTTTTAGTATTTTTGTAACTAAAGGTTCATCTTTAAAAAAATCCATATACTACTCCTTACTTTAAATCTTTATAGTAAATTTTACACCCATATCAACAGTACTATCACATGAAATAGTACCTTTCAACTGACTTGTGACAATATTGTAGATTATATTCAATCCCAAACCACTGCCACCGTTATTTCTGTTTGTCGTAAAAAAAGGATCAAATATTTTGTTTAAATTCTCTTTTTTTATCCCTTTTCCATCATCTGTATATATAATAAGCGTTTTATTATTCTCTTTTTTTAATTGAATAATAATAGTACCAAACTCATCTTTTGTATATCCGTGTTTTAAAGAATTCAAAATAAGATTGGTAAATATTTGAGAAAAAGCCCCAGGGTATGAGTTTAATGATATTTTATCATCATCTTTGACTATAACACTAATATTTGTTTGTTTAAGTACATTATTTATACTAATTAGAATTTCATTTATATACGTATTGAGATTAAATTCACGTTTTTCTTCACTTGTTTGATCAACTGATATTTGTTTAAAACTTTTTATTAAATAATTTGTCTTTTTTAAATTCGAATATATTAAATTTGCAAGCTCTGTAGCATCATTTGAATATTCTTCAAAATCTTTTTTAGTCATTTCTTCATTTTCAAATTTATTCTTGATACTTTTTGTAAGTTCTAAAAAGTGCGTTGAACCAGTAAGCCCTATACCAATGGGAGTATTAATTTCATGAGCAACACCAGCAACTAAACCACCTAAACTTGCCATTTTTAAAGATTCCACCAGTTTATTTTGAGTTGTTTCAAGATTAAAAATAGTATCTTCTAATTTATCATTTAAACGTTCAAGTTCAGACGTTCTTTCAAGTACTTTTTCTTCAAGGGAATGATTTATTTGATGTAATTCTTTTTTATATTCTTTTTCTTTTAAACCCTGCTTGTATTTTTCAATAGCAATTCCAACAATACTTGCTATATCTTCAATAAGTTGAATGTCAAAATCGCTGGGTTCTTTTATTTCATTATAATAAATAGCAAAAGAACCCAAAACTTCGTTATTTGCAGAAAAAAATGGTTGAGACCAACAGGCATAAAGATTAAATCTGGCTGCGAGTTTTTTAGCGTATTTCCAATTATCATGAGTACTAATATCAGAAACAACCACTCTTTGTTTTAAATATACAGCGGCCCCACAAGAACCAACATTTTCACCAATTAACATTTCATCTAACTTATTAGTATATTCATCAGGTAAAGAAGGTGCAGCACCTTTTAAGAGTTTTTTTCCCGTATCATCTAATAAAAGAACAGAACAAAGCATATGAGGATTTCTTCTTTCAACAGAATCTATTATTTTATTTAATATGTCTAAAATAGAATTCTCACTCGAAATATATTTTAATAACTTTTTATA
>SPKZ01016151.1_pt1 | contig 10015 bp, 9 predicted proteins | sample 2456571 | NCBI WGS metagenome assembly SPKZ01 (sample SAMN11192286, study PRJNA482655) | marine metagenome | biome: ENVO:00000447; feature: ENVO:00000244|ENVO:00000211|ENVO:00000569|ENVO:00002023; material: ENVO:00002151; isolation source: ocean water from marine abyssalpelagic zone ...
ATTGTACCTGAGCATACCCGCTATTGGAAAATAAAAAGGCCTGAATAAAATATTCAGGCCTTAGTGTTATAAACTTAAAACTTAAAACTTAAAACTTAAGCTTGTGGCGTATCGAGTATGAGTGCTTCGTCGAATACTGGGAGTGCTTGATGCCGCTGTGCTAAGTAGGTGTAGATCACTGGTAGCACGAACAGGGTGCCTATGGCTAGGCCTGACACGATCACTAGACGTGCCACCGCTCCAGCTCTAATTGCGTATAGCAGTGGAATAAGGCCGCCATTAACTATGTCTCTATTTTTACTATTACGTTGGCGGCTGTCTGGCGTTCTTGGAGGTTGGCTATGGTGCAGTGCAGACTCTTGCCCCGAGTCTGACCGGTAAGCGACAGGGAAAGCTCCCCTATGGTCGCTCGGTGCTGGTCTGGGTCAAGCGGTGTTTTTCACATTAGTTGTCCAGATGACGTTACTTCATCACAGAATTGCTTTGAATTAATGGATTATAAAAACTGTAATGTAAATACACCTTACGTACATAATTCCGGGTCTCAGCAAAAGGGTGCGAGTTAATAAGTACCTGCTCTACTGCATCCGTGCTCATACTGTTAATCACATCTGCATATGAGTCACCATTAGAGGAAAATAGCTTCATTACATGTCCCATGCCACCGTTATACGCAGCGATCACGCATAACATGCGGCTCACATCATTTTTGACCAGATGAAAGTATTTTCTATCTAAATAGTGCAAATATGCAATACCGACCATAAGATTAAATTCAGGATCGAATAACAAGTATTCGGGAATTTTTTTATTAGTTTTAGTCAATAAACGCGAGACATCTCTACCCGCCATATTGGGAGTGATCTGCATTAATCCGTATGCTGGGGCATTCGATCTGGCATATACATTAAAGGCACTCTCTTGATGAATAACAGAGAGCACTAATGCAGGGTCCACTTGCCAATCACTCGCATGGCTAAGAATAAGAGGCAACCACTTATTCAATCTCTCTTTTAAATCTTGCTTAGGCCACTCAAGCCAGTAACTGTTTACTTTTTCATTACTTGAGTCTCCACTAACTAGTGGTTTTGATCCATAAACCAAACTTTGGGCAACTTGAATAATCTGTTCAGGCTGCCATTTTGCACTGACAAAAGGTAAATAAGGTAATTGCAGGGGACGCTTCTTCTCGGAAGAATGTTCAACAAAATGGCTCATGATTGGCAAGATACTAGCTAATAAGCGTTGTTTAACCGATGCTGTTGAAGTGGTTTGTGGAGATGATAACTGAATCGCAAAGCCTTGCTGACGATAATCAACATCGATAGTGGCTCCAGCTTCTGTTTTTCGCCATAGCATTTGGTCTTCTGTCAAAGGTTTGAATCCTTCAACAGCGACAGCCTGCCCATTGATAAAAAACAGGCATAATAGACAAGCTGTAGCAGAACGGTTAATCAACCGTAACTTACTTAACATATTCAGAAATGGCCGCTGCAAGTAGCTCTTGGCTTGGCTGTTTCTGTTGTCCTGGTTTTAAGTTTTTCTCTTGGTTTGCTATCAATGGTTGCCAAAGGCTAGAATCGTCCACAACACTGGCTTGTACAACCTTTTTCACATTGTCCTTCAAGGATTTTTTATCCAAGCCCACTAGTGTGTAGTAAACCTTTCCTTGGCTTAAAACAGATTGAAATACTTTCATGCCTACTATTTCTTTATCTACTTTTAATGACTGAGTCATTTCACTCTTCTTAGCAACCATAGCTTTACCGGCTTGTCCCTTGGTAGCGGTAAAGTTTTCAATGGCTAAACTTGTTCTATTTTTTAATTGCTGGGCTAGCACTGTTTGTGCATCGAGTAATGCTAACTGGCGCTGATGACCAATTCCAGCTAAAGCATTATCACTCATCCCCATCGCCTGCACAGCCAACCCTGGCACGGCTTCATCGCAAACCCAGGCTGGTGCTTTTTGCTGTGGTGAATCAGGGAAGAAACATGCCAATGGAGCTAAATTAATTGCACCTTCGGTTTGTTTTTCCTGTGCATGTTCTGTACTGCTACAAGCACTTACCAGTAGAACTAACGATACAACGGCTGAACGTTTTAACATAGATGAATCCTCAATTTGTATAGTGCATATTGTGCTTATGCCACTGAAAAGTGTCAGTGGCATTTATAACTAGTGGGTAAGGAAAGCTAATTTAGAATGACTCGTCATCTATATCGGCTGCATTAATGACCACTTTTGACTTTCCTTTTTGAACCGCGTTGATCACTGGATTTGGCTTGGCTGATGCTTGTGCTGTTGCTTTTTCTTCAGCTGAGCTAAGCGATGCCTGCGCTTTAGCCATACCTTGAGCCACTTTCGCGTTGTCATTTTGACCTAAGGTTCGCGCTTGCTCGTAGCCCGCTTTAATCCCTTTTTGAGTAAGCTGTGCACCATCAGCTTGGATTGCACCGTTAAAGCTTGATTGCTCCATTGCTAATGCTTGACGCGCAGCCTCTGGAGAGATCGCATAAACGGCAACATATATTGGTTGACCTGAAATAGGATGGATAACTCTTTTAGCGGTGATTTTACTTAAGCCACTGACTTGTCTATTTTCAATAGATTGGCGGGTATCTTCAGCGAAGCTTTGCGCTACCTGAGTGCTATCTTTTGCCCCTAAGCCAGCATTACGAGTACTACTCGCCTGTACCGCTTTTTTATGAGTCTCGACATCAGAATACACAGCCATTACCGCTTCTTTTTTAGCAAAACTATTAGCCATCCCTTTGGCTGCACGTTTTGATGATGATGAACCCGCATAGTAGCTTGCAGCAGCACCGATAAACCAACGCTGACCATTTTTATCAACCATTTGACGAGAGCCTGTCATCGTCGCAAGGTCTTGCTTTGCAACCCACTCCTGAATAGTAAAGCCCTTTTTTGGTTTGGTGGGCGTATAATCATTAGACATTAAGCTTCTTGCCGATGCTTCTAACTTCTCACTCCAAACAACTATAGAGGCCACTTCATATTGATCTTCCTCTTCATCCCAAGATTCAGCCTGAGCGATTACGGTCGCACCAAGTAGAGGAGCATGAGCCAATAACTCGACTCGGCTTTCTGTCGTTAGTTTAACTTGACCTTTTACTGCTTGAGCCTCTTTCTCAATACGCTCAAGATCTGAAATTGCAGCCTGATATTTAGTCTTTAATTTTTGAAATTTAACTTGTTTATCTACTGCTATCTGGCCGCTATCAAAGGAATCGTCTAGCTTCTTAATTGCGGCATCAAGCAAAGCTTTGCCTCTATCACTCCACGTTATGCCCGCCAGCATCTCAGCCTCAGCTTTATCGACTTGGCTCAATAATTTAGCCACAGCTGCGCGTTGAACTTCAAACTTGCGTTGTGCCATTTTAAATTGTTTATTGAGCTGTTCATGTACATCGGTGCCTGGAGCTGACAACTGGTCAACTGCTGACATCTCAGACCGCATAAACTCAATGATATCAGCCTTTGCGCCCATGACTGCCAAGGTGCTAAACACGCCTCTTTTGGCAATAAAGCTATCATCATAGCGAGGATCTGAGGTATCAAAACTTTCAGAGCGAATTTGAATAAGGCGCTTTTTAGCTCCATCCCAGCCTTCGACCCAGCCTTTGCTATTCAGATAGTCTCGAAGTTTATCTTCTGCACTAACATACGTTTCGATAACGGCTTGTTGATATGGTTCAGCTGCTGCTTCGGTTACCACCTCAAGACCACCAGTAGAAGGGCTTGCAGGCACAAAATCCTGTGCATGGGCTTGATTAAGAGTCAGGGCTAAAATACCGGCGAGTATTGAGAGTTTCATTTCATTTTCCTTGAATTTGGTCTTGTTTCCATAACTTGATTTGTTGCTGTCCCCAAGCACTTACTTTGCTTTTAGGCAGATGAGAAAGCGTGCTGTAAAAATTAGATAGGTCTATATCTGGCTTGAACATTTGCATGCTTTTTGCCAAATGAAGCCAACTCTCTGTAGACATAGGAGTGAGCCTAATTGCTTGCTGATGACATGCAACGGCAAATTGAGGCTGTTTGAATGCCCTATACAATGCACCTAATAGATCCCAAGCTTTAGCTTGATTCGGCATTAAGTTGAGTGAAAGAGATAGTTTTCGATAAATGATTTTTGGAGTTTTACCCTGTTCAAATAGCTGATTTGCCTGTTGAAATAGATTGAGTGCTAAATGGCGATACTCAGCTGGTACATCTTGAGAGATAGGCAAATTTTGTTCCGTCAACACGCTATACACCACACGGTGAGGATCGATACTGATACGATACATGTCACTCGCATCTTTTAGTAATTTAGTGACATCTAATTGAGCCTGGTGTTCGCTCTCTAGAAGTTCGGCAGAAGACGAATCAATCGCTGTAGACAAGGCGTCAAAGCTCGCCTCCTTCCCCCAATTGGCTAATAATGACAAATCTTCATGACTGAAAATACTGAGCCATACCTTACCTAATGCCGCTCGATAAGTCGTTTTAATCACATCCTCGTTGCGGACTTTTTTGGGGATTTCTGGTAAAGCATAAACTAATAATCGTTCACAATTACCAGTATCTTTATCAATTAACTTAATCGAATCTGACTGATATACACTGGCATCACTTGCTGATTTAGCGAGCATTTGTGCATAAATGGCATCCCCAAAATCCCCTTTGAATGTGATGTCATCTCTCGAAATGGATAATTCTTGTTGAGACACATACTCTTGGAACAGCCCCATCACACTGGCGGTAGCCAATTTTTTTTCAGGGGTTCCAGAATATTTTTTTTGTTTAACGCACTGCTGTCGAACCACAAGAAATATCAATTGTTCAGCTTGAAGGATACCTGTCGGCGCGTCGATAAAATGTTCATCAAAAATCTGCTGTGCCTCACTCATTTCGGCACCATTAACCGTCAAGGCAAAGCTTGAGAGCATTAGACAAGTAATAAAACGCATCATATTTTCCCTTTCACATTGATCATGAAGTGTGCAGAGGATTTATTAATATCAATGGCTTTAGGTCTACGCCCCTTACCTTCTTGCTTATAACTTAAATAAAGTTGTTCTAACCCTTCATCTAAAGCTGTACTCAGGCTCCCTGCATATCTAAAATTCAGGGTGAGTACTTTCTGTTCTTTCTTAAAGTCCCAACTTTCAACTCGGCCACCCGTTCCGCCTTCTAATACATGGCGAAATAGCTTTAAATCTCTACGGTTAGCATTTTTTATTTCGATTTTATAGAGTAAGCCTCTATCGGCAACCTGGCTTAATGAGGTAATTAAATCGTTTTTTAGTTGTACTTTTAGCTTCTTTAACGCTGCTTTTTGCGACACCGCTTTAGCTCGACTAAGTGGGCTCACATAGATACGCGTTTTTGCTGGCACGTTTCTAATATTTGTCAGCAGTTCTCCGGAGCTTGTATCAACAATACTGAGATCAATCGAGGTCTCAATGCCTTTTTGTTGCAGATGGTTGACGGATTCTTGCTGGGTTAATTGCGCATTGATTAAATAACTCGCCGCTTGCTTATTTACCGATAAATTAAAGCCCATAGCTTTAAGTTCGTTCGTTAGCCAACTTTTAATAACTGGGTTGTTAGCCTCAAGGTAAAAGTGCTGCGAGCTAAACATATCGAGATATAAGCTCAAATCCCTTTCAAGACTCGATGAGTCAACTTCGGCGACTAGATCTACGCGAAATTCACCTTTAACTTTGTGTTCTTGGATCAGCTCGTACTCATGTACATAGCCTTGGGTTTTACTATTTATTGCCAAGCTCACTGAATCACCAAAGCGTCCAGAAGAGCCTTTTAACATCACACCTTTAATTTGTTGCACTGCATTTTTTAAGGCGTCTAATATGGCTTGTTCGCGTGCTTGTTGAGTACCTAGCCTCAAGCTGGCGTAACCGCTAGCTTCAACGGTTCTGATAGATGTAGCCGCCGTGGTATTTGAGCTAGTACGACGAGAACCAGAATTCATACTCTGACTGAGTGCTTGCCCTGCTTGTGTATCTTGCTCAGAAATACTCATGGCAACAAAATGCTGCCCTTGGTAGCGCCCCTGCTTTATCACTTTAATTGCGTTAAGCTGGCCCTTAAAACGGGTTTGGATTAGCTCAGAGAAATAACTCTCAGAAAACTCTTCACCCGCTATTTTTTGATAACTCTGACTGGAAATTGTATTACCCGAAACACTCGCACCATGTATGAATTCAGTGAGCTGTCTCAATGCATCTAGACGCGCGCTTTCCTTTGCTCGCGCTACTGATGATTCAGATGAAAAAGCAAGACTCACAACAAAATAGCCCTGCTGATCATCTTTACCTGAACGTAAACCGCCACCGGTGTCTAATAACTCAATGACACTATCCATAGGCGGCGATGCCATCGCCACAGGGGCGTAAGCCCATGCAGCGAATACCATGAGCACGAAACAGCTCAATCTCATCATTTTAGAGTACCCAATCTTCAGGGGTACCAACCGAAACAGCATAGATACGATTAGACTTTAAGTAGTCTTTTCCGAGTGCTCTTAGCTTATGCATCACAGCTTGTGCTTCGGCATCGCTACGCCACTTGATAATCACACCGGCACCATTATCTTTTTTAGGGGTGATTTCAGCAGAAGCTAAGGGGATATCCAATCCATCATCACTTAAAAATAATACCACCGGCTGCTTAACTGCGAACCCTTGGTTAATGCCTGAATCAATAGCAATTCTACCGTTGCGGAAGTTAGTGACTCGCCCACCTACAGGGTAATAATCCATCACTTTAGTCACGAGCACCTGTATCGATGCGCTAACAGCATCACGGTAAGCTTGGATCAACTCATTTTTATCATTAAGGTTGAAACCACCTTGGAATTTCCCGCCAATCACAAAGTAGTTTTTAGCAGGAAGGTTGCTTCGAATTGGAGCGAATGAATGAATTATCTCACCTGTCGTTGGGTTGGTCAGTTTTGTGGTGACGTCGGCGGTGAAGATGATTTCATTATGATCAAATTTCTCCTTGATAGCGCTTCCCAAAGCTATGCTCAGCTCTAACACATAGTCAGGGTTGAACTGCTCACCTTGCTCTATTTGACCTTCTACGCGAGTATTTTCTACTTGGTATGCCGCTTCATAACTACAAGAAGTACAATTGCGAGTTAACACATCAAATCGTTTTGTTCTGGCTAGTTCATTTTCAAGTAATTTCGCCGCCATTCCGGTGTCGACAGAAGCTGGGTTACTACCAGGCAACCACGAAACCTTATCTACATAGGCAGCTATTCTCATCTTGCTGAAATTATTAACATCATAATTATTCGGCATTTCAATGTTGACATCATAGTTCATCGCATCACGATTCACACGATTAATGCTGGTGTTACTCTCTAAATCAACTGCCGAGTTAATCTTTAAGGCTGGAGTACTTTGGCAGCCAGCTAATCCCAGTAGAGTGACTGCGAGAGCATATTTTTTATAATCCATGACTATCCTAAAATGAGTATTATTAATACACGGGAGATGAATATAGATATCAATCCATAGGCACCGCCACATAGTTACCTATTAAATGGCTTTGTTCATTGAGTCCATAACAGATGAGAGCTTATAAATATGACCAACTGTGCCCATTAAGTAATCAATTTCGTTGTAGGTATCTACGATGGCATCTAATGCTGATGGAATTTCAAACATGCTCATGCCGGAGCTGACAAATAAGCTTTTATGGCTTAGTTGTGAGAAGAGTTCTTGCTGAGAAAACAAATCGGCCACCAAGCTAACAATTTCCTCTGTTATATCTTCGTTAGAATTTTCAAATGCTTTAATATTGCTTTTTGCTTCTTGGCTTTGCTCAGCATAAATTGCTTTTATTTCTTCATCTGACTTGTTGCGTGTCAATGCCAGAAAGGTATGGTAATCTTTGTTTCCTTCAGCTTTTGTCATGTAAGTTTCGAAAACGATCTTGCTTGAGCTGAAAATAGTATGAATTGGTGTTCGTATCTGTTCGATTGACACGACAGGAAGTACTACATATTCTACTTCACTTAATTTATTGCCTAAGTCCTTATAGTCTGTGTCACTTGATGTTGATGCACAGCCACCTAATATTGAAGTTGCCACAACTAACGCTAGTAAATTCTTTTTCATATCGTATCCCTACTTTTGTAATGAGCTAAATAAGCCATTTTTATTTAAACTATCTAATGAATTCTGAAATGCTAATTTATAACTATGTTCAGATTTACCAATCAAATATGACCTACCAACAACAGGAGAGGCGTGCTTAGAACTAATTGAAAATTTTAGCCAACCTTCAGCCCATTTATAGTTATTTTTACGTTGATATTTCGGAGTGAAATCAGCACTAACCTCAAGACATGGTTGAGTTTGACCAGTAAAACCTTGTTGAATGAAATAGGTTTTCAACGCTGAGGTTAGCTCGGGAGAAGTACTCTGCCTTATATAAATACAATGTCTGCTAGGGAAAGATAAGAGTTCTTCATAACTTGTTTCCCATTGATAAAACTTAGCTAAATCACAAGCTTCACTGCATAATAAGCTCAGTAAATGAATAAGATACTTCGCTCTCTTAGCTGCTGCTTTATTTTTTTCAAAATACAGGTAGTGGGAAATTGATAATGTACTTTGACGCTCAAAATCCATACTGTCGATGTCGTCAGAGATGATATTTTTTAAATGTTCGACAAGATTTTTGGTTGATAAGCGGCCCTTAACATAAATGTTATCAGCAAGAATCTGAGTATCTTCCCATTGAGGTAATGGAATGGGGACTTCAACTCCTATGGATGACACAGTAGAGTATGATTGACGAGAGGCTTGATTGTCTGAAGTAGATATTTTATAAGATGTGGCGGACTTTACATCAGATAGTAATTGTTGGTTTAAATCTGAGAACGCTAGTAACTTGGCGTTGGCTAGCGAGTTCCCTTCACCATAAAAATAAAAATAATCCGCATTGGAAACGGTTTTGCCATACCATTCTGGAATGGAAAGCCTTGTCGATGTCGTGCTTGCGCATCCCATAGACAATATAAATAAAGAGAGCAATGTGAAATATTTTGTTTTTGCATCATGCATTTTTAATGAAATTCCATTTACTTCGCGTTTCGTTATTACCACATAAACTAAGTGCTACGACTTACTAAAATAGTATCAATGCAAAGCTTTACATCGCTGAGATGCTCAAAGACTCTATAAGTCTTAATGTTTACAACCAAGAGTAAATAGTAGCATGTTGAGTAAGGCGAATTTTATTTCTATATCTCTAACAAAACCATTAATCACTTAAAAATGACGATTTCACTTAAGTGCGAATTGAACTTTAGTTGTATCTCGCTATGTATTGAATAATTTATAAAGAACAGCCCCTTCAGATTTTCCTATCTAAAGGCAAAATAAGATGATTATTTTGATAATGATTAGAGCAGACTATCAACATAATAGTCAAGCCTATGGTGAAATTTAATCATGATTTGTGAATTGCATGTCAATATTAACTAGTTATAAGCATTCACCAGCGGATTGACTAAGCTGACATCAGCCCAAATACGTCTGGGTAGTCGTTCTTGCGCTTCATAAATCAGACTGGTAAAGAAATGCATCTGGTATTGATCTTGTAACAAGCGTTGGTTTTTATGTAAATTCAGTTGATACCAACCACTGAGTACGGCCACCAAATTCCAATACTTGATGGCGGTAGTTGGGAGACGGTTAGCAATGACCTGCCAGCATAGTTAGCACAGCATGAATCAAGCAAGTAAACGGCGGGCTGCAGAGAAATGGCTGGCGACGACACGCAGTACATTCTTTCTCTGTTGGCGTTTGTTACCCATGAATAGGTTTACACTCTGTATGATCGTTCATTCACTATTCTATGTCAGAGTTCTAAGTTAGAGAATTACCGAACGCAATTCTCTATATGTAAATTATGCAACGAATTGGAAATTTAAATTGTCAGATTGAAACCTGAGAGTTTCTGGTATGA
>SPKZ01020217.1_pt1 | contig 10010 bp, 14 predicted proteins | sample 2456571 | NCBI WGS metagenome assembly SPKZ01 (sample SAMN11192286, study PRJNA482655) | marine metagenome | biome: ENVO:00000447; feature: ENVO:00000244|ENVO:00000211|ENVO:00000569|ENVO:00002023; material: ENVO:00002151; isolation source: ocean water from marine abyssalpelagic zone ...
ACTCCATGTCGATCAGGAATCCGAAAAATGAAGATAATATCGCTAGCTTAGTTCTTGCGGCTTTTACTGATAATGAGTATGGAACTTCTAAGCCCATCTCTGTCTTGCCTCTAAACGGTCTCCATCGCTCATTAGGCACGCGAACATCAAGATCCTTACTCATGACAAACTGAGCTACATTAAAGTGTCCAGTGAGCTCTTTAGGTGGATTGTTGCAATAATCCATATATCTATTCATTGCTTTCCTGTCGACACTTTCTATTGAACGCGACTCGACAGTCCAGAAGTAATGCAGAAATGTTGTTATTTCTGAGCGGTAAGTTTTGAAGTTGTTTTCGCTAGATTTCTGCTCTAACAGCCAATCAGCAACATGTTCAAACGCTTCACTTGCATCAGAAATTCCGTTACTCATTAGATCTCGGATATGTTGATTTATAACGGGGTTGCCGTCTTCTATGAAATTCAGTGTATCAAAATAAGGAAGAGCAGGTGGAAGTTGTAAGCTCATAGGGGGGATCCTGTTAATTACCATGGCGACAATATTAGTAGATAGGCGCTTACAATAGCAAGTTAATCCATTGAAATTGTAATTAATTGAACGGTAATGCATCTTCCAAAACACACTGGCGCTTAAACAAGGTTAAATTTGAATTTCAATCATTATCAATAGTCATAAGCACCATGGTATGATCAAGTTAGATAAAAATTAACATCATAGGTTATTCGATGACAAAAAAAACAAAATGGTATCACGGCTCAACCAAAAAATTTGATTCGGTTGACGGGGATAAATTAAGAAGTGGAACTTATGGTGATGGGTTTTACCTTACATCAAACCTGCCCATGGCTTATGCTTTTAGTCAAGGCCAGCATATTTATGAAGTAACGTTATCAGAACAGCCTTTAAGCATGGCAGGAAAAGCAAAATTACTGGTTAATTCTTACAATAAAGAAGAGAGCGAACGGCTAATAGAGAAAGCGCGAATTTTAAAACTTCCTAATCTTGAAAAAAATGACAAGAGAGGGGGGATTTGCATCATTAAAGACTTAAGTCACATAGTCGAACTTAAGCATTTGGATATTTCTGTGGTGGAAAGGGTGTTAAAAAGGAAGAAGAACCTCGAAATGTCACATAACGAAATTACACCGTAAAAACAAACTATGTTATTGAAAGTAATTACTTCTCAAGACAGCAATTTGCCATACAATTAAGGTGCAGAAGCAAATTTCTTGTTGGTAGCGAAATCCAGATTTATGCCCCTTAAAAAGAAAGAGAGGAGGGAGCCCTCCTCAATTCAATATTCGTCTTAGTATCTACAAAGGTTAACTAACATGCTTTCGAAATCAGGAAATTCAGAGTTAGCGCTTTTTACAATATCAGAGCAAGACCTGTAATCATCAGGGTAGTGCTCCATTGCGAACCTCTTAAATCTCTGACTTTCTGATTGCTCCATGCACCCATCGGACTGCGCATCACTTGCCCCATTCCCACTGGCCAGCAACCAAACGTAATCTTTAAAGCTCTGAGCAACAACTACAAGTTCACCCTCTGAACCAAAAAACACAATAGGCTGCTGAAGAATATTTTCAACATTTCTAATAAGCCAGAATGCAGACATCCCTCCAGAGCCGTCTTGACCGAAAAGCAAATATTCACTTCCATCAAGTTCGCTATTCCCAGTCCAAGACCGCATAAATTCCGCACTTTCTTCTTTTGAATAAAACTCACTGAACGGTTCAAAGTCAATCCCGTCACCATCAGCGTAATCAACTTCAATAAGGTGCAATTCTTTCATTATTTTGGGTAGCTCTAGTTTCATTTTAAAATTATTCCTATTTAGTCAGTGAGGTTAATATAGCTCGACCGATACTTTTTTATTTTTTATTAATTCTTATGTAATTGTAATGATAACCCTGCATACTTTCAAACTTTTATTTTCAGTCACCTTTCACACTTAACGTATGATCAAATTAATTTAAAACGCTCTGTTTTTTCGACTTAACGGTAGCTCTTATTGAATTGCAAGCTAATAAAATAACAAATAAGTTTAATTGTTAATCAATTAGAGAAGGGTGACATGTAAATTATTCTTATTTAATATATTTTATGGGATAATGAATTAAAAAATAAAAAAGATAAATAATATGAGAGATAAGATTGAAAGTTGGGCTGAAGAAAACGATATAAAAATAATGTTTGCAGATGGCTTTGACGAAGCGATTGTGGGTGTTACTGAAAGTGAAAGTGACAATGATGATGACGGCAATTACACTGTTGTTTATTCTGAGGAAAAGTGCATTCGGATATTAATGGCTGACATGGATTATCTTGAAGCAAGAGAATATTTTGATACTAATGTATCTGGCTCCTACGTTGGGAAACTAACGCCTATTTATATCATGACATTTGATAACCATTGAGTAATGGAATTTTATGTTTTTTTGGAAAATAACGCGGCAAGTCTTACGCAAAGTTTGCCACGAACACCTTTTAAATGACAGCAAGTGAATTTTCCCTTGCGTTATTTTAACCTATACTACCAGAGTGTTTTAAGAAAAAATCAGAAACTTCTTTTTGTTTTTTTACCTCAGTCGTCCTGAGGAGGTCTAGTTTTTCTTTATCATTAAGATTATCATATTTTGATTTCAACAGCATTATTTCAGATTTTGATGGAACAGGGTGCTGTTCAATATTTTTTACCAATCCATACCTCATACAAAGAAATAGAAATTGATCATCTGGAATTTCAGGGATCTCAAAAGAGAACTCAGATTTAACATTTATACTAAGCAACATGTCACTGGCAGCTAGTACGTTATTGCGTTCACCAACAGCAAGTCCGTGAATTATTATTGACTTAATTAAGGTTACCCAAGGCATCGTTTCATCTTCAAAGTCAGCTTTTAGCACATTATGTAGTGTTACATTCTCAACTAAATTTGACTTTTCTTTTAGCGAACCAGAAAATAGATTTTTCTCATATTCAAACCTTGACTGACATTCTCTGCGGCTATCGCGATATGAGTAGTCTTCAAATGACTCATACTGAGACTTTAAGGTATCGTAACTTTTATTTTCTACATAACTAACAGGGAAAATTTCAGATAGCTTTTCCGCATTCGAACCTGAAAGTATTTCGCCAACTAAAGATTCGTGAAACCTTTCAAAATTCCAACTTCTCAAAGCTGATTTGTTAATCAAGACTCTTCCATGGAATAGCATATTTAGCATTTTAATATAACCGTCACTTCTTTCAAACCCTGGATATACAGCTTCAACAAAATTAGTTCGCTCATACGTTAAAGAGCTCAAAAGGCTTAGGTAATTCTGATCGTCAGACCAGTTTGAAGATATCATTGTGCTTTTTAGCATTACCTGCCTAACCAAATTAGTTAAAACAGATTTATCTTTAGGTGTATTCCAAAGAGCTTCAATAAAGCTAGTGACGGCTTGCATTTCGATTTCTACGTCTATTTGTTTAATCATACGTTTCTAAATTTTCCAATTTTATTTAAATTACCTAGATTTCATTCGAGTTGATTACCACCGCTTAGATTGGTAAAAAGGATTGCAATGACCTCCTTTTATTTTATTGTTTTTTAGAACTCGTAAATTTAACTCGCTAGGGTGCTTATCCTCAGCTTTAAACTCATATTCTGGTTCAACTACACGATGAATTAACGTGTGGTTAAAAGGGTGGATAATCATAGTGCCACTATACGTTGAATCTCGCGTAAATGTTGCCATCCCCATGCTTCACCTTCCCTATTTTTTGATTTTTTGATTTCAAATATGGAATAAAACAGAATGTTTCTTTAAATATTTGCTAATTTTATTTATTCTGGGGAAGAAGTAAAGTCCACATCGCCCATAAAATGTCAGAACTTACTATAACATTAGGGAAGCGAAGTTCCTATCTCATGTTTTTATTTTATCCATAGTCTAAAAGTTAGCATATATATTGGCAAATCACACTCTAATTAAAAAAGCAAAGAGGTGTGTTTCGTTAGCTTATTATAAAAAATATACTGTATTTATATAAATTCTTTACTGTTACAATATTAGTAGTTAATAATAAATAATTAAAGGAAATACCCTGTGTCATATTTTACCATTATTCAGAAAAATAAAGACAGTAGAATTAATACAATGCTCTATGCATTATCTCAAGCGCACTTAGATATTCAAAGCCTACCAAAGTCGATTGTTGAACTAGGAAGTACAAAGCTCACAGTCAGCGAAAGCATCAAAGCGAATAAGGCGTTATTAAGCCAACTAGAAGGTAACGAAGCTTTATTGGAGTTTACTGACCTTAGTGCATTGGAAGCATCCATATCTTCTTTGGAAACACTGGATAGTGAAATAGAATCTAGAATAACTGAGTTAAAGAGTGATTCAAATAAAGTCCAAAAAGTACCAAAGATACTAATGGATAGATTACATAAGTTAGGAGAACCTATTAAAAACTGCACAAGTCAGATTTCAACAAGTCAGTATCATGGTTACAATGCATTTTCAAAAGATGGATTACTTGATTTAGCTTCATTTGACAAAGTGATCAATAAACTAAAAGAAACACATTTAAAAGACACCTCTGTAGAAATATACAAAAATCCAGAAATCAGCGAGCCAGAAAGTGGATTAGTTGAAATAAACCGTTACACTAATCTTTACAGTGTATTTTTTGCAGAACAAGACATAGAGTCTGTTAGTCTTTTTCTTGATAGTTTAAAAGATGAGCTTGTATTAGGTAAGGAAGAAAGCTTCTATCAATCCATAATGAGCAGCAGAGACCCCCAAACCCACTACCTGATACCTGAGTGCAACTTTTCTGGAGAAGACCTTTCTGAGTACGTTAGAGCGATGGCAAAAAAAGAAGCTAATAATGACGTCTGCTACGCATTCACGGGGAGAAATCAGAGTGATTTCTTAAAAACAATGATGGATGACGGCGTATCGTTCTCAGACATTAGTTTGAAAGGTGGCGTTAGTACTTACGAGGTAATGATGCCTCACATTGAATGCCAAGATGAAGATTATGTATCTTGGAGTGATAGCCCATTTAGCGATTCGTTAGGAACTAATAAATCTAAAGACGAGTACAGTAACGCTGCGCTTTACACTATGAGTAAATTTATAGAAGATAACCCTGAACTAAGTGCATCTGGAAAATCTCTGTTAAATAATTTATCAAATTCAGGAAATAGTCCAAAATCAGGCAATATTACACCATCCTATTAGAACTAGTCAGCATTATGATTATCAACTAAATAATTATGGAAAATTAAATAAAATGACAAAACAATTTGATTTTTGGATTCAAGGATCTGGAATTATTTTATCTTTTACTTTGGCCGTTTTTAATTTAATTATGGTTATTTTGGAAAGTTAAATTTAATTCCTATAACATTCACGGGCGCTCAATACACTAAGTCGTAAGTATAGTAGAGCGCACCTTTTACCAAGTTGAGGGTGAGTTTTTCTCATTGTGGATAAAGCATTCCCCTTGCCTGTAACTTACAGAAAAAATGACCCAGTATCTTTTTAGTGATATTATCCTGCCAACTTAATTATGATATGGTGATTTATGTTAGTCAAAGCTTGCGTCAACTCGGGAATGTGCTGTAAAAAAGCCCCGTGTGGTTTTGGTAAGTGGAACGAGGATGAGACGCAGTGTTACTACTTGAACTTTGATGAAAATGAGATATCTAGTTGCGGTAAGTATGAGGAGATAATTAAAGACCCAATATCTTCATTTTATCCAGCCTATGGATCTGGCTGCTGCATGGGTCTATTTAATGAACGTAGAGATGAGATAATAGCTAAACATCATGGTGGAAAAATACCTTACGTCAATATAGATATGACGTAATTGGAAAACTACAACATTTAGACGAGAGGAAGCCTTACGCTTCTTTAAAGCTCGAAAATATACGATCTTCACCTGAAATGCTAGCTAACATAAACATGTTCTTTAGGAACATTTCAAGACCAATAACTTTAACTCCCTTACTGCTTCCATCATTCATATATATCGTTATTGCGTAATCAACACGTTCAGACTTATAAGCAACGCCAACTGAAGGGTTAATATATTTTATATCAGAACCTAAATGCAACGTATCGCTATTACAAAATAGCAATTGCTTTGTTGTTACTGATACACTAATAGCGCTTCCAAGTCTTACAGTTTCTGAAAATTCAGCATGTAATGCTATCTTCTTATTCAGACTTTCATGTTCTGATTTTTTTTTATTTTTTTAGATACTGCGTACCAAACGAATAAGACGAGAGCTAAAGCTAAAATTATACTGCCCAAGACAATAAGCGGTTCATTTTCCATTATACATTCCTTTTGATTGTTGAATTTTAAAATTAGAATCAGCAACATTAACATCAATATTAATAGTGCGCTTCATCATTAACGTTACGATTATCATTCCTATTTTTTTCTTATTTTTTTAATTATCGTCGCTATCTCAGCGCGTTTTTATTCTTATTTTTAAATTATTTTGCAGAGTATCATTCAATCTTTATCATAAGTAAAGTCGAACAGTTAAATCTTGAGTGGTTAATCATTACAGGTAAACTAAACTTAATTGATTATCACAGAATTTAATATAGAATAAAAAACAATATGACATTTAAAAGAGAACATAATGAAAGAGTTAATCACTTATCTAAAAAGTTATTCAGATACGTATGTAGCAGGAATATACATTAAAAAACTAAGATTCTTACCTGTAACAATGAAACATAAGTTAAAACTTCCTATCGACATGTATAAGAAAGGACTTGTAGTTCTTGGAGAAAAAGAAAGTCAGCGTCGAGATTTCGTTTTAAATTATACTCGCATCCTAATCAAGCAAGGTGTTAACGTCATCTACATCACTGATTCAGAAAAGTTTGCTAAATTATTAGAAAACTTTGTAACATTGGAGTGTCACCCAGGCACTCTCTCTAGTCGCACAGAGCTTCTACATCCTTCCTGTGAAATCGAAGATGTAGATGTTGCAGTGTATTCAACCCCCGAATCAAAACATAAGGACTTTATTGATGGATTACAGGAACAATACGATAATGAACTAATTAGTTTATTGGAACGCATTGCAGATAGCGATCTTGGCAACAAGAAAACTGCCATTATCATTGATGAAAGTTCTCATAAACCCCGAGAAATTGATAAAGCAGCTTTTACTGAATCCATCAAAAGACTTCAAGCTAAAGGGGTTGGCATAATTTTAAGTGGTAATAGTGGTTTTCGCTATGACTCATTAAGCAAAGTTACAGAGTATTTAATAACCTTTAAATTATACGATCCCGCTGAAGACCTTAGTGGTTTTGAGTCAGCTACAAATTTTTACAAAATGAGAACTTGTACGAGAGACTTTACCTCTATAGCACCAAATGGATTTCATCTTTTTGTTAAATCTATTGAAAAGTCCGTGATAGGCTTCATGGATAAACGCGAATAGGAATTTCTAAAAGGGCTTTTCAGCCCTCGCTTCTGCCTGAAAGACTATGATAGCAAAGTTAATTACTGACTGGTTTATTTTTTACCAACCTTCTTGATTAGGAAAAACTGAGCGCGGTTTCTCCATACGATCCTGTATGAAGCTCTCGATGCTTTACTGGCTCGATAAACTTGTTATCCAATAGCCAGTCAGGGAATTTCATTGATCCAGTTTTCTTTCGATAAACCGCGCCTACAAATTTATCCATGATAGGTTCATCAGCAATATTTGCGTGGTCTTTGGCCCACTGCGCTCTTAGCTTGTCGACATCAAAGTCTTTCAGGGCTCTCACAGTACTTAAAATTCGATAGTCCGAATGCTCACCTTCTGTTAGCGTAAAGATCTCACCTTTGGTGATTAGAAAGCTTTTAGTAGCGGTCATTTTGCACTTTTTCCTTTTTATAAATTATTCGATTCAGAAAAATAAAGTCTTTGTTTGGACAGAGTTATTACATCAATGGTAGCGAAGCCTTTTTCACAAGTAGTTAGGATGTTGAACTCTCCAACATGATGATAGTTATTGTTTGCGTAATCACAAAAATTTTCAGAGGTAGGTACTTTATACATACCTTTATCAAAAGTATGTTTTGAAAAATCAACATAAAGTAACTCATCCTCATAATGTGTTTTCAACATTCTTCCAGAATAAAAGTTACTCATTTCTTCTTCAGAATTATACGATAAATTGGCGTTTCTTTTCATCAAACTCTTAATCGCAAGGTCTTCTTTTTTGATCTCATTAGTTAAGCTACTGATATCTCCAGGTTTACTAGATGCCCCAAGATATGCCGAAACAGCTCTTGCATTAACTGTTCTTAATTCAACAATTAATGGCTTATAGACGCTATATTTATCTCTCGGCCACTTCCCAGAGGAAATATAGGCTGAACCAATAAACAAAGATAAAAAAATCAACAAAGATAAACAAAACACAAAGTAAGTTTCCTCATTAAGGTATGCGTTTATTTTTTTAACTATAATGTTTGGCGTCATTTTTTCCTCTTTACTTATTTTTTTGCTGCTGAAGTATAACTGTTTTTACACATAAAGTAATCCTTGGGTTTTAATTGGCTACAATGGTTTCTCCTGATTTTCATTATAAGATTAATAATGTAAAATAATTTATTCATAACGATGCTTATCATGAGTTTTATTATGATAATGTAAATAAAAATAAAGGAATTAAAGCATGTACAAATATAATGATCAGGTTGATTTAATAAACTCATTACGTAGCGAAGGTTATTCAGAAAGTGCCATTGTTAAACGGCTTCAGGAAGTTCTCGAAGATATTGATATTGGGGTGCTTCTTTTTGATGGCGAACATCTAGAACAAAATAAAAAGCTTGGACTTTATCACATCGATAAATCCACAGATCTCTATTCAAAGGCTTGCTTCTATTCAAATGGAATATTCATTTCACCTGACAACATTAAGTGTCAGGAGGCTGTAGAAGAGGGCGTAAGAAAGGGAGATGGGTATTGCCAGTACTTCAAGGCGGTATGCCTTTTGAAAGGCAGCAGAGGCTACGAGAGAGATAATAATCTTTCTTTCAATCTTATAGAGAAATCTGCTGCACAAGGAAATCCTCGCGGACTCATGATGACTGGCTATTATCATGAATTTGGAATTGGAACTGAGGTAAACAGTGTTAGGGCATTTCAAATATACAGTGATTTTAATCCAATCATGGATGATGAGATGTTTTGTTTAACGGGGCTTGCGAGATACTATCAAGAAGGCCGAGTTACTGAAAAGAGCGAGAGTAAGTCTAAGTTTTTCACTGAAAAAGCCGATATACTTCAAAAAATAAAATGCCTAGAGTCAAAAAGTGGATTCCCTATTGGATTTGAAAGTGAACACGACCATCTAACCTTAGAGTTTCAAAGGGGGTTTGACGTTTAACCTACAAATCAGTTACTGAAAAATAAGTCATTACGTCCTTGCGGGAAAACGTCCCCCTTAAGAATATATTTCTAATCTATACTAGCCCAAGGATTGGACTATCTAGATATCTCTTACGTAATGCACTCCAGTTAATTCGTCCTGTCTCAAAAACATTTCGCGATTAAAATGTTTTTGAGTTAGAAAAAGCACCAAGTACCCTGACTGATATAGATCATATATGCACTTATTATCACACGTTCCATCAGAGTCTTTAACAATAACTAAATCTGGATCGTTTCTAATCGCAACCATTATTTGATCTTGAATATTAAGTGGCTTATCTTTATTATTTTTATCTGCAATTCCAAAAGCACTAAAATCTAATTTTTTACTAAATAACTCACTAAGCTCTTCTTCCTTAAATCCAATTAAACCGACTCTGATTTTGTTATCACACTTACTGTCGTTTAATTCATCAAAGAGGCTTTTTACAATATTCATCTCCATGACGTCATCTTTCTGAGAGGATATATATAAACCACATGATCTTTTAGAAATTTCAGTCACTGTATCCTTTAAAGTTCTTCGCTTTGAGTTGTCATGACAA
>SPKZ01002393.1_pt1 | contig 10008 bp, 7 predicted proteins | sample 2456571 | NCBI WGS metagenome assembly SPKZ01 (sample SAMN11192286, study PRJNA482655) | marine metagenome | biome: ENVO:00000447; feature: ENVO:00000244|ENVO:00000211|ENVO:00000569|ENVO:00002023; material: ENVO:00002151; isolation source: ocean water from marine abyssalpelagic zone ...
CCATCACCGAGTTTACTGTTCAACGTCGCTAACCAAGACAGTGGATATTGGCGACCTAAACGTACCGCTTGACCTGGGTTCGTCACGACCACATCAACACTCTGCTGTTTTACTGCGGTTTCCATTTCAGCCAAGGTATATGGATGTAAGCGAAATTCGCTATTAGGGATCTGGCTTTGTAACCATAATAACGTCGGTTGCCAGCGCTGTTTGGCTTCAAAGACACCACGTGTGGCTAACACACCCACATCAACGGTGGTAATAACTTGCTTGGTATCCACCCGCGCTTCGCTAGCGCTATTTTTATTGATAGCGTTATCAATCGTGTTACTGGCATGCACCTGAGTCATCACCAACAATAACACAGCAATCACAGTCTGTATTAATACGTTACCCATGCCAATTCTCCTGCTCATACTATCCAATTCACCCAACAACCACCTAAGCATACCAAAATAGCCATAAAGCCAAAATATTTATTGTTTTAGATCAATCCAACCCTGTGTATGTGGAAAACCACAATACAAACTACCACTTAATTTCCAGACAATAGCCTTATTCACTATTAACCACAAGGGGTTCTCATGGACTCAAGTAAACGACGCTTAATGACCCGCCTCGGCGCATTAACCGCTGGTGCTGCAATCATCCCGGTGTCGGCGGCGAACCCGTTCACCACCACCATTATCAAAAACAATCAAGCACCAGACCGTAAGGGTCATGTCGGAAAACGTTATGCCATGGTTGTTGATTTACGTAAGTGTGTGGGCTGCCAAGCGTGTACTGTCGGTTGTAGCATTGAGAACCAAGCCCCTATTGGTCAATTCCGTACTACGGTAAAACAATACGAAGTCACCTTAGATGACGGTAGCAGTGAATTACAAAATGTAAAATCATTTACCTTACCGCGCTTATGTAATCACTGCGAAAACCCACCTTGTGTGAAAGTATGCCCAGTACAGGCCACGTTCCAACGTGAAGATGGCATTGTCATGGTTGATAACGAGCGTTGCGTGGCATGTGCTTACTGCGTGCAGGCTTGCCCTTACGATGCCCGTTTTATCAATGAAGAAACCCTCACCGCGGATAAATGTACTTTCTGTGCCCATCGCTTAGAAGTCGGATTATTACCCGCATGCGTAGAAACTTGCGTTGGCGGGGCCCGTGTTATTGGTGATATCAAAGATCCAAATAGTCAAATCAGCCAGCTCATGCGGGACCATCAAGATGATATCAAGGTATTAAAGCCAGAAGAAAATACCCTGCCACATGTGTTCTACATCGGCATGGATGACGCGTTCACCAGTAAGGTTGCCGGCAAAGTCGCCATCTACGATCCAGCAGGAGATAACGCATGAACATCACCGAAATTTTAGTGCAACCACAAGCCATTGCTTGGCTCCCTTGGGCAGTGCAATACTTTTTCTATATTGGTTCTGCGTATGCGGCGGCGATATTATTTTTATTAAGCTATTTATTCCGTGCCTACACCAGTCATTATTTACGTTCAGCATTAGTACTCACCATGTCGATTGGCGCGGTTGTTGGCCCACTTGCATTAACCGGTGACTTACACCAACCGGGTCGCGCTTGGCATTTTTATACCAATGTAACGCCTTGGTCATGGATGTCGTTAGGCTCGCTATTTTTACCGTTATTCTCAGCATTAGCGATATTAACCGCCTGGTTATATTTACGTGATGACCTTGCCAAACTCAAACACAGTGACAGTGTTATTGCGCAAAAAATTGCCCTGTTTAGTTTCGGTCACTGGAAAACCACCAGCAGCCAAATGATCGCTGTCACGGTGGTGACGTGTCTCGCGGGTTTAACCATTGCCCTCTACACAGGTGCCGAGATCTACGTGGTGCAAAGTCGCCCACTATGGCATCAACCTGCAGCGCCTTTATTATGGTTTGTCACCGCCTTTATCGGCGCCATTGGTTTTGCGTTATTGTTATTAGCTTTATTCCCTATTCCAGCAAAAGCTAACGTCTTTACCCAAAGCGACCAAGGGCTAATAAAACGCGCCCTGTTAGTCAGCGCGATCTTAGCCGCGGTATTACTGCCAATCTGGGCATCCAATAATCCTTCATTTTCATTATATGAAAGCCAAGCATGGTTAGTCCGTCTCGGCGGGCTAGCGGTGAGCTTTTTAGCCTGTATGGGCATTGCTTTATTGGCCTCTAAAATTGCCCTGTATAACCGCGCACAATTGTTGGTGATGAGTGCCATCAGTTTGCTCTGTTGCTGGTATTTACGTTGGGTCACCATCATGGACGTGCAAACCATTGCTAAATTTGACCAAGGCCCGTATCCCTACGAACTGCCTATGGGCTCTGCTGGCCTGCTCGGTATTCTGGGTATGGCAGGCTTGTGGTTAGCACTCGCATTGGCCGCTTCAGAGATCGTCGCAATACCAGCTCAACCCACAAAAAATAACTCAATCACGAAGCCACTCGCTAAACAACACACAGTAAGGACTTAATTATGGATAACAAACGTCGTCAATTTCTTAAATCAGGTCTTGCTGTGGGTGGTGCTGGCGTTTTTGCAGCGGGTTACGCAACCACTACATCGCACGCGGTACATGGCATTATCGAAGGCACTACAGGGGAAAAGACCAAACATCCGCATTTTGGTAATTCATTAAGCCCTGAATATAAAGTCACAGAAGCGGGTAAATTAATTAATAACCCAGCGCAACGTGTGGCACCTTCTATGTGTTTTGGTTGCTGGACCCTGTGTGGGTTACGCGTACGTATCGACAATGCCAGTGATGAGATCTTACGTATTTCCGGTAACCCTTATCACCCATTATCAAACGAACATCAGATCCCCTTTAATACTCCAGTAAAAGACGCTTATATCAGCATGGCTGGAGAAGCTGGATTAGACGGTCGCTCAACGGCCTGTGCCCGTGGTAATGGCATGATGGAAATTCGTAAAAGCCCGTATCGGATCACCCAACCGTTAAAACGTGTCGGTAACCGTGGTGAAGGTAAATGGATCCCGATCAGCTACGAACAACTACTAGAAGAAGTAGTTGAAGGTGGCGATCTGTTTGGTGAAGGTCATGTTGACGGCTTACGCGCGATCCGCGATGTGAAAACCCCACTCGATCCACTTAATCCTGAATATGGCCCGAAAGCCAACCAGTTATTAATGACCAATGCCGGTAATGAAGGCCGCGACGATCTGTTTAAACGTTTTGCTTTTAACAGTTATGGTACCCGTAACTTTGGTCATCATGGTTCATACTGTGGTTATGGTTTCCGTGCTGGCTCGGGTGCGTTAATGAATGACTTAAATAAATTCGCCCATGTTAAGCCAGATCTAGAAAACTGTGAATTTGCCCTGTATATCGGTATGTCACCAGCGCAAGCCGGTAATCCGTTTAAACGCCAAGCACGTCAGTTAGCGACTGCGCGTACTAAAGGTAACTTTAGCTATACCGTGGTATCTCCGGCGCTACCTATATCATCAAGTTTGGCTACAGGAGATAATAACAACTGGCTGCCGATCAAACCTGGTACTGATTCCGCATTAGTACTCGGCATGATCCAATGGATATTAGCCAATGATAAATTTAATAAAACCTTCTTAACCCAGCCAGGTCCTAATGCGATGAAAACCGCAGGCACAGCGCATTGGTGTAATGCCACGCATTTGGTGATCAGCGATAAAGATCACCCACGCTACGGCTTTTTCCTGCGAGCTTCAGAAGTCGATCTTGGCTTTACTGGCACACCACTATCCGAAGCGGATCCGTATGTGATCGTCGACGCCCAAAGCGGTGATCTATCACTGCATACTCAAGATCAACCAGCGCAACTATTTGTTGATCAAGTCGTCACCACCAAACAAGGTGACGTACAGGTTAAATCATCCCTGCAGCACTTAAAAGAATCGGCATTTAAACACGATCTTGATTTCTACAGTGCCCAGTGTGATATTCCGGTGGCAACGATCACCGCACTGGCGAAACGCTTTACCAGTCACGGTACCAAAGCCGTTGTCGATAGCCATGGTGGCAACATGCACAGCAATGGTTTCTACAATGCATATACGATCCTTATGCTCAACGCGCTAATTGGTAACATCAATTTGAAAGGCGGTGTAATGGCAAAATCGGGCGGTTACCCAACATCCGGTAAAGGCCCCCGTTACGATTTCACCAAATTTAAGAACAAGGTAAAACCAAAAGGGATCTTTTTATCGCGCAGTAAATTTCCGTACCACAAAACCAGTGAATATAAACGTCGAGTGGCCGCAGGTGAGTCGCCGTATCCAACACGATCACCTTGGTACCCGATCTCTGCGCCGTTATTAACCGAGCATTTATCTGCTGCGGTTGATGGTTATCCGTATCGTGCCAAAGCCTGGATCAACCACATGGCGAATCCGATGTATGGCGTACCTGGGTTAGCCAACTTACTGGGTGATAAATTAAAAGATCCCAAACAATTACCCCTAATTGTATCTGTTGATGCGTTCATTAATGAAACCACAGCCTTATCCGATTATATCGTGCCGGACACAGTCACGTATGAAAGTTGGGGCATGACGACACCTTGGCATGGCGTACCGACTAAAACAGTCACCGCACGCTGGCCGATTGTGAATGCCTTAACGGAAAAAACCGCGGATGGCCGTGCAATCAATTTAGAAAACTTCCTAATTGATATCGCTAAAAAGATGCAGTTGGGTGGATTTGGTGATAACGCCATTTCTGACAGCCAAGGTAACTGGCACGGTATTCACAACGCTGAAGATTTTTACCTGCGCGCTGCGGCCAATTTAGCTTATGTCGCCAATGGCGTGCCCGCAGCAAGCAGCGAAGACATGGTTTTGTCCGGATTAGAACGCCTGCTACCAGCGATGCAACGGGTGCTGACACCGGAAGAACTCGGTAAAGTCGCGTTTATCTTTGCCCGTGGTGGCCGCTTTGAAGATGCGACCAAAGCCTATAAAGGCGACGAAATGAAATACCAATGGAAAAAACCGTTAGCGATCTGGAATGAAAAAGTCGGTACCTCGCGTAATACCATGACCGGTGAGTATTATTCAGGTTGCCCAACTTGGTATCCACAAAAATTAGCCGATGGCACACCGTTAGAGGAAAAATACCCGGCGAGTGAATGGCCGTTTACTTTAACTAACTTTAAATCGAATATTCACAGCGCAGTATCAAATCTATCACCGCGGTTAAATTCGATTAAAGGCGTGAATCCGGTATACATACATCCAAGCGATGCCGCAAAAATAGGCTTAACCACAGGGGCTATGTTCACCATCACTACGCCAACCAGTGCCACCAAAGCCATGGCCTTGTTAGTCGATGGCGTTAAACCCGGCACACTCGGTTTTGAACACGGCTTTGGCCATACCGAACTCGGCGAACGTGCCCATTGGATTGGCGATAAACAACAGCCAGTGAAAATGAAATCCAATGATGGGGTGAATATCAATGATATCGGCTTAATCGACCCGACCCGTGAAGGTAAAGGTGTTCTCCTTGACTGGGTTGTCGGTGCAGCGGCAAGACAAGCACTGCCTGCTAAGATCAGCCTGAGCTAAATGCAGAAGATTAATAAATAGGTCTAGTTATCGAATAGACTTAATAAAATAAGCCCACTGTCGTATACGCGACAGTGGGCTTTTTAATAACAACTGTAAGCCTCATCACAAAACCCTCTAATTTATGTGGATAACCACAATATCTTTCCTTTTTTCAAACCGCCAGACTAGCCACGCTCTATTTCTGCTCATAAAGATAATAAAAATAATAATGACCAGTGATTAGTAATAATGACATTAACTCTGCAAACAGCTCACTCACTTGGAGATATCCCATGCCCATAAAAAAACTCATTTACCGCCTTATTGGCCTCAGTGCTTTGTTGCTATCTGCAACGCCCGCATTAGCAACCCCGCCACCAGCCGCAATGGTGTGTGTGAGTTGCCATGGTATGAATGGCTTAGGTAACCCCAACCTAGCACCTATGATCGCGGGTATGGATGAAAATCATCTCGTCGAACAAATTAATAATTTTAAAAATGGTCAGCGTAAAGTCCATTAATGACCTCGATGGCAATGATGTTAGCAACGCCAGAAGCAGTACAAGAAGTCTCGGCATTTTTTGCCGCCTTGCCTGCACCAGCAATCAGTAATATCGAAAAACGTGGTGATAACGTCATCATTACCGACCCGGCACGAAAACTCGTTTACCAAGGTGATTGGGAACGTAACATTCCCGCCTGTGCCACTTGCCATGGCCCTAGTGGTTTGGGTGTTGAGCACTTTCCGCGCTTAGCCAGTCAACATGCCGATTATATCAGCCAACAGTTAATCGCATGGCAAACCAAGCAGCGCAGCGGTGATCATAACAATGTCATGGCAACCATAGCGCAGCAATTAACAGCAACAGAAATTCAACAACTTGCGCAATATTTTGCGACGATAAAATAAGGTTATCCCATGAAAAAATTATCTCTCATCATTAGCGCAGGTTTATTGTTAACAACGTTTGCCAACGCAGACGCTAACTTACCCGATCGCCAAACCGAATTGCCAGCCCACGCCAAAGCGGCGAGCAGTGAATACTTAGTGCCGCGTGATTTAGCCACCATCCCAGATACCGAGTTTGGCAATAAAGTAAAACTAGGTTATTCATTATTCGTTAACTCGCAACCTATGCGTGGTCAATATGTAGGGAACGAACAAAACTGTGCCAACTGCCACATGCAAGCGGGCATGAAAGCCAACTCAGCGCCATTATGGGGCGCGTTCATGTCTTATCCGGCGTACCGAAAAAAGAACGATAAAGTGAATACTTACGCAGAGCGTATCCAAGGCTGCTTTAAATATTCGATGAACGGTGTAGCACCGGCAGTCGACTCACCAGAACTAGTCGCATTAACCGCCTATTCATATTGGTTAGCAATGGGCGGTTTGTTAGATAAATACGATATGCACAGCACTCCTATTCCAGAAATGAGCGATGCTGTGGTACAACTGGGTGGCAAAGCCGATGCATTTGTTTTACCAGCTCAGATAGCGCAAGCGTTACCGATTGAGCAGCGTAACAAACTCGCCGGGCGTGGTTATCCAAAACTGGCTAAACCAGCCGAAACACCGTCTATCGAACGTGGTGAAGTGGTGTATAAACAAACCTGTGCTAATTGCCATGGTGATAGCGGCCAAGGCTTGAAACAAGATGACGTACAATCATTCCCGCCACTGTGGGGCAAAGACGCGTTCAACTGGGGCGCAGGTATGCACCGTATCAATACCGCGGCCTACTTCATTTATGAAAACATGCCGCTGGGTAAAAGTGTGCAGTTAAGTAAACAACAAGCATGGGATGTAGCCGCATTTATGAATAGCCATGAACGCCCACAAGATCCACGCTTTAGCGGTGACTTAAAAGCCAACCAAGCACAGTATCATAACCATCAAGGTTATTACGGCAAGTCAGTTAACGGCAAAGTACTCGGCGAGCATGCCTTTCCGGTTAAAACGGTAGATTAACGCTAACCACCTTAAGTTCATCTAACTTAGGGGGGTTTACCAACCATAAAATAAAAATAAAAACGTACACTTCACTCTACTTCCACACCACCAAAAATAATATTTAAACACTCCTTATACATATAAACCATAACGTTTACAGAGCCATAAAAATAAGTTCATAAAGTTCATTCTAAACATAAAATTCACAAGCGTAATACACGGGAAAAAGTAAGTTCACACTAACGTAAATCGGTTAGGAAATGGATTTTTTTAAATGCTAGACTCTCGTGAAATTATAATCAGGGATGAGTATTGTGCAGTTCAGAACAGACATAAATGGGTTAAGGGCAATTGCTGTTTTAGCCGTAGTATTATTTCATTTCGCTCCGGAATTATTACCGGGAGGGTTTGCTGGCGTAGATATCTTTTTTGTTATCTCCGGTTTTTTAATGACCCGCATTATTTTCAACGGTTTTGACAAAAATACTTTTTCTTTAGGTACATTTTACAAAGCCAGAGCCAATCGAATTATTCCTGCATTAGCAATGCTTTGCTTAACAACGCTTGCTATAGGCTGGTTTTATCTCACACCTGCGGATTATAAAACGCTATCAAATGATACTTTGAATAGTATCGTCTTCATCTCAAATTTCTTTTATGGTGGCGATGCAGGTTATTTTGATGCAACCTCGAAAGAGCGTTGGTTATTACATACTTGGTCTTTATCTGCGGAATGGCAATTTTATATTATTTACCCATTAATACTAGTTTGCCTAAAAAAAGTATTCTCTTTATCTCAACTAAAAATAACGATACTGATTGGCACAATAATCAGTTTGATTTATAGCGTATATTCGACATACCAAACGCCTGAATTAGCTTACTATTTACTGCCAAGTCGCGCATGGGAAATGATGCTAGGCGGCATTGCATTCCTATTCCCATTGCAATATTTAAATAGTAAAAATAAAGCACGATTAGAAATAATAGGGATTAGTTTAATCGTTATCGCTTATCTATTCATTTCGAAAAATACTCCGTGGCCCGGTTATTTAGCATTAATCCCCGTGTTAGGTACGTTCTGTATTCTTCAAGCAAACCGCCAACACAGTATATTTACCGATAATCCTATCTTTCAAAAAATAGGTCTCTGGTCTTACTCTATTTATTTATGGCATTGGCCGCTATCGGTATTGGGAATTTACTTATCACTAGGAACAAATTGGCTCTATATTGGCGCTCCGCTATCAATCTTACTGGGTTTTTTAAGCTACCGTTATATTGAGCAATCCAATGTAAATCCAGCGAATTTAAATCTTAAAAACATATTATTATACAAACCATTATTAATGGTATTCGGCATCGCCATATTAGCGGGCTTAGCGAAAGAACATATTTATTCGCACTATCGTCTATCAGATAAGTTAATTTCGTTTATGCAAACTTCAACTTATGAAGGTAAACCAGGTCGTTGTAACGGCCATTGGAATAAAAAAATGCCTGAATGTGTTTATGGCGAAGGCGAACTCGGCGCCATCGTGATTGGGGATAGCCATGCAAGTGCAATCGTAAGTGCGATAGGCAGAGCGATGCCTAACCAATCTGTATTAGATTGGAGTATGAAAATGTGTCCAACTATCGATGGATTGTATGAGATCAGTAGAGGGATGAAAGGGACAGGATGCGGTGATTTTGTAAATTACGCGCTAAAAGAAGCCAAAGAAAAATATAAAAATGTACCCATTATTATTGTCAATCGTACATCTCAAAGCCTATATGGCCGTAATGAAAAAACAGCCACTAAGCCAAAACGATTTGTTGGAGAAACATTTTCAGAACGCAACGATGCCTATCGACAATCAATTACCGAAGGCATGATAAATACAGCATGTGAGTTTGCGAAGAGTAATCCCGTGTACGTTGTAAGACCGACACCAGAACTCATTACTAACGTATATAACCAAAAGATGCGTGATTTAATGACCGGAGATACCACCAAACGCGTTTCAATTAGCTTAGATGATTATCAAAAAAGACACCAACTTGCGTGGCAAATCCAGGATAAAATGGCGCTAAAGTGTGGCGTTAAAATTATCGACCCAACGCCTTACCTCTGTGATGATAAAGCCTGTTACGGTGACTATATCGGCACCGTATTATATTCTGATGACGACCACCTTAATGAAGAAGGTGGTCAATATATTATGCCCGCATTCAAACAAATCTGGGACTAAATAAACACGCATAAATACCGCAGGGGTAACTTGGCTGCGGTATTCAATCAACCTCGTGCCTTTTCAATATTTTCACATATGGTTTCCCTTACCCACTTATGCCCGGGTTCATCATTATTACGTTCATGCCATAACAGCACATACACTAGCGAAGAAAAATCTATCGGCAAAGGTAACTGCACCAAACCATATAATTTCTGCGCTTGAGGCACAAAACTCGACGGTAAGGTCAATACCAGATCACTGTTCGCGCAAACA
>SPKZ01002057.1_pt1 | contig 10003 bp, 14 predicted proteins | sample 2456571 | NCBI WGS metagenome assembly SPKZ01 (sample SAMN11192286, study PRJNA482655) | marine metagenome | biome: ENVO:00000447; feature: ENVO:00000244|ENVO:00000211|ENVO:00000569|ENVO:00002023; material: ENVO:00002151; isolation source: ocean water from marine abyssalpelagic zone ...
GCCGGTCGCGCCGCGATCGTGTGCTGCGCACCGTTGCGCAGCCGAGTCAGCGTCAGCGAACCGGACGGGTCGATATGCCAGCGGTTACCAGTGATGAACGTGCGCGAGTTGACAACGCTGGTCACCTCGACCACACCGGGATACGTGGTCGAGTCAGATGGAGCCGCGAGCGTCCTATCTAGGGCGGTTGACCGCGGGTCGAAGAACGTCAGGTAGCGGACGTTCATCCACGCGGTGTTGCGGTAGTTGATGGTCTGGAAGTCGCCGAAATCACCGTCGGGCAAGACGATTTGGTCCGACAACTGCGCGTCACCTGTGAGGAACGCACCGCGGCCATACACCGGGTGCCTCACCGCGATCTGCGGGTTCGCGTCCTCGTAAGACTTCGCGTCTGCAACGGGAGCGCCGTTGCTTTGGCTGAGATTGATAAGGACCCGGCGGACCGGGAGATTCGCGGGGATCGCAGTCATTCGTATATCGCAGCCAAACAGTAGTAGCCCCGCGGCGATACACGCCGCGGGACGAGCTAGCCTAAGAGAAGCTCTGAGGCGAGGCGAAGCGCGACGGCTGCGTAGCCGGTGCGTCCACCAAACGGGCCGTGACGGCACCCTGCGCAGCTACGCCCGTGAGGCCGTAGATGAGGCTGACGTAACGGTAGTTGCCCACCGCTGGAGGCAGTTGGCCTTCCGTCGGCGCGGCTGACAGCGGGATGTAGATGTCAGCACCGTCACCGCGGTCGACACCGAGCGGGCTTTCCAGGCGGAGGCTGGGGCCGAGGACACTGAAGATCGCGGGCGTCGCCGTGTCAGGGTCCGACCCGTCCAGCCAGTAAGCGAGGAACACTTCGATGGCCGGGTTCACAACCCCGTCAATCAGCCCGGTGTCAAAACGCAGGTGAATGAACTGCGTCTGGCCGTGTGCATTGATGAGGTTGTAGTCGACGTAGTTTGTCGAGCGGAACGAGGCCGCAAAGCCCGCAGGACCGCCCACAACCGTGGAGGCCCCGACGAGCGATTGCTCCTTGGACAGTTCGTAAGCGGCGTCCTGAATCATTAGAGGGTAAACCCGCTAGCGTGTTGGATGCGAGTGTTCGACGGCACGCTAAGGCCGATGTCGCAGAGGATACCGCCTGCGGTAAGGCTGCCCGTGCCGCTGTAGTTCACGCGGGCGTAGAGGTATCGGTGAAGCGGCGCGTTGGCGCTATGGGGGAGCGGGTTCGCCCGAAGAACGATACGGTCACCCACACGCTTGGCGTTTACCAGTTGGGTAAAGCCAGGAACACCCGACTGGGCGTCGCTCTCAACGAGACGGCCGAGAGGGACGTTACCCGACGTAGCGAGGACGTGAGGGACTTCGGTGATCGTGCCGGAGCCGTCCGAAGAGATCGCCACCGGGGGGCCGCCTGCGGTCAGCGACAACTGCACCACTTCAGCACCCGCGGCGCTGCGCGAGCTAAGAATGAAGTAGAACGTGTTGGCCGCGAGGTTGCCGGGACGATCGTTGCCTGATACGCGAACGAGCGTCCCAGGCGTAAGGCGATCGCCCGTAACAGTGATCGTGTCGTCCGCTGCTGTGCCGGTGAACGGCTGACCGCCACCGGTCTGACGCGGGCGGGTTATGATGTCGAACGACACCGAGCTATCAGGGTCACCGCTCGTAAACGTGTCGGTGACCGTGAACGTGGCGCAAAGCTCGCCGTCCGCGAGGTTGCCGTTGAAGGGGAGGCTGTCGTCTGCGAGGTCGATGAAGTTATCCGACAACGAAGGCGAAGCCGAAGACGTGCCCGTGAGGTCCTGGCCCGTTGGCGTCGAGCCAACGGTGCCGGACAGGCGAGTAAAGGCGTCTGCAATCATTAGGTGTCTCCTTAGTTCGGCACCACGTCTTCCGAGCGAGTCAGAGCGTCGCATCGGCGGATCGGGATACCCATGAAGGTGAGGAAGCTACGCGGCGTGCCGAACTGCGACATGCCTTCTTGGAGCGACAGCGCGTTGGCGGACTTCTCCATCGCGAGGCGCTGGAGCAGCGTGAACGTTCCGCGGTTCACGTAGAACGCGGGGCGGCACATGCTGAGGTTCGGGATACGAGCAACAGCCTCGATCATCCGGTGGATGATGTTGGTGTAGTTCGGCCCGTCGGGGGACTGCGTGTTGTCGAGAACGTCCGCGTGACTGTTGTCGATGTTGGCGATACGAACCGCGTAGCGCCAGTCCTTGACGACCAGACCGTTTTCCCAGTTGAAGATGTCAGCGTAGACCTGCATACGCGTGCCGTCGCTGAAGTAGGCCGTGTCTTCACCGAGGTCACGGTGCGACAGACCCGCCGTCGAGCCTTCCGGGTAGGTGCAGTAGATGGTCTGCGGACCCCAACCGATAAGCCAGATCGACTGCTGAACACCGGGGTTGTTGCCCAGGCAGCTAAGGACGTTCTGGCTGTTAGGCGCTGTGTTGACGTTGGTGTAGCGACCCGAGAAGCCGACGAAGGCCGACGAGGTCACGCCCGTGTCCCCGTAGAACAGGGTCGTGGCCATCTCTTGGTTCATCGCTTCCATATGCTGCATGGCCTGCTGCATACGGTAGGCGCTGACGTTGCCACTAAGTTTGGCGGCGCGGATGTCCGTCTCGGCGCGAGCTTCCAGCATGCCGATGCCTTCGTCGACGTTGGCATACTTGGCCTTGCTCGGCGGCGTGCCGGTGTTGACTTGCGTCCAGTAGACTTCCGGCAGGCCGGTCGAGATCGACACGCGGTGGAAGGTCTTGCCGTTGGCCTGTTGGAACACGCAGTCGTCGAGGATCTCGTTCGTCTGCGACAGAAGGTTGGCCACCACCGACATCTTGCCGGTTGGGTCCATGAGCTTCGCGTTATCCGCGAGCGTCAGTCGGGTGTTGTTGAGTAGTGCCATGGTTGGCTATCAAAGTGAAGGGTTACGAACTATTGACCGCCGTAGAACAGTTCCGCGGTGGCCTCCGGGGTGCTCAGCGGGTTGGCCATGTCGACCTTGTCCGCTGTGCGGGGTGAACCGTTCACCAGCGAACGGTCCGGTGAAATCGCGTCTCCGACACGCGCTAGGAACCGGAGCATCTCCGGGTGACTCGCTAGCTTCGTGCCGTCACCTGTGAGCAGCGTGCGGAACTCGGGGGTCGCAAACTTGTCGACGGCACGGACAGCACTGCTGACCGACGCCTTGTAGTTAGCGCCACCGACTTCTTCGTCGGCGCGGCTTGCGTCGACCCAGCCCTTCACCGTGTTCTCGACCATGGCCTTTTGCGCAGACAATTGCGCAGGGCCGAGCTTGTCGATGAGACGTTGCGCCTGCTCTTGCGACAGGCCGAGGTCACCCGCTACCGCGGTGAACTCCGACATCACGTCTTCACCAAACATCTCGACACCGTCAGGCACCTCGAAGTCGGTGTATTCCGGGCGCGTCTCTTCGACCTTGCTCTCAGCAATGGCCTCCGTCGCGTCCTTGTCCTTCAGGGCATCGACCGCGTCCGACTGACTATCAGTCGTCGCTTCCGCTTCTGCGGCGGGCTCCGTCTGTGCGGGCTCCACCGACTGCTCTACCTGTGCAGGCTCCGAGCTTGCATACAGGGTTTCTTCCGGTGCGGCTTCCGCCGCGACGCCTTCACTTTGATTTTCAGGCATATCTTTCGGCAATCATCTTCAGGTAATTGGCCATGTCCGCCTCGCGAAGCAGCGAGTCGAGCCATAGGCCGAGTTCTTGTTTGCCCGCGAGCGACGACATCGCCATTGCGTTCTGGTTGAACACAGGGGTGTCGAGCATTGCTTCCCGCAGAACCCGGCTCATAACGCGACGACCCCAGTCTGTTTGAAGCAGACGGGACAGGTCGTCGCGGAGCACGGCCCGCGCCTCGGCCTGTGCGGCCTGAGCGCGTGTCGGTTGAGCGGAATTAACCCGTGGCATAGCGTAAAAACTACCACGGGTCCGTCTCACTAGTCCACCCCGTGAGACGTGTTTTCCCGTTTATGAGACGGGGCCGCCCGGCACGGCGTTGGCTGGTGTCTCGACACCTTGGTTCGGTGCCGGGTCAAACATGCGCCAAGCCTCGGCGCACAGACCGGATACGTGGCCCTCATAGCCGTAGTCGCGACCCGCACGGGCCGCGTATTCACCGGGCGTGTTCGTGTATCCGTCGGCGTAAAGAGCCGCGTCTACAGCGGGCAGACCGGCGGGCGCAGGTGACATCCACCAGTGAGCTACACGCGTAATGTCGGCCGACCACGCCTCGACTTCACCAACCATAGTGAAGAACAAAGCGGTGCCGATCTCACTGGCGATGCTGGGCGTGAAGTAGTTATTCATCGCCCACTTCCAGCTATCGGTCCACGACGACGGCGGATTCGTTAGCTGAACACCGTTCATTCCGTCGTTGTCGATACCGTCGATCGAGCCGTTGTAGCGCCAGCCAACACCGTTAAGCAGGTTGTCGTGGTTCGCCTGCGGGTAATACGCGTTGTTCTCACGGAACGGGTTAGCGCCGAACGCGGAGCCGTTGCCGTAGAACGAGTCCGGGTAGAGGACTTCGCGGATACCCGTGAGGTGGCCGAGGAAACAGATCAACGCCTTACGGCCCGCGCAGTGCCCGCCGTTCGCGTAGTTGATCCGACCATCGAGGAACGCACCCCATAGATCCAGACCCCATTGAGCCAAGGCACGTGCAAGCGTCTGGCGCTGCGCAATCGGGTAGTCCAGCGCAAGGATCGTCAGCGCGTCACTGACCGCACCTTGCAACGCGACACCGTAGCCGACGTGCTGGAAGCCCGGCGTGTTCGTGTCCGTGCCCCACTGGCTAAAGATGTCACCACTGAACTTGCCAAACAGGATCTCCAGACCCGCCTTGCGGGCGTCAATGACCGACGTGCTGACGCCAAGACGATCGGCAAGCGCCGTCCGACTCAACGCCGACACGGCGCTTGCCGAACCGCCGGGCAATCGCTCGTAGTTTAGGATCGTCTGCGGGATGCCGGGGCCGAAGTCCAAGGCACGCATCGACTGCACCAGCGCCGAGTCGCCCATCGCGGTTGGACCCATCAACGTGCTGGCAGCGCCGGTCGGGTCGTAAGGAACAACCTGCACAAGCAGCATGTATTCGATGACCGAACGGCTGCCACCTACGTGGAAGTTGGTGCCGTCCGCCGTCTGCGTCGTGGCCGGGTCCGACCAGACAAGCTGACCTGTCGCCGGGCTCGCTTCCTTCTCGGACGGGTCGCGGCTCTTAACGATGTAGGCGCACCTGTTGACCGGGACGACGAAGCTGACTTCATCGAGCTTCGTGCCGTTGATCGACATACGGCCGTCAAGCGCGTATTCGTTCGCCGACAGCGAACCGGGTGCGCCGACACACGCACCGTTGCGTCGGTTGACAGCGTCATACGCTGGCGTATAGCCGGTGATCGTGACGGTGGAGGAACCCTGAATGAGAACGCGGCCATCGAAGCCGACGGCCCAGTTACCGCCACCCGTCCAGGTGACGGACATGCCGCTGTAGGTATCGTTATGCGTAGGCATCAAACGCCCCCAAGGATGATGGCGCGAAGGACCTTCGACACCCAGTCGGTGATGAGGTTCTGCACGGTCACCGCCTCCGCCGCGGCCAAGTTCGCCGTAGCTGCGCGGAGGTGCAGCATCTCTTCCTTTGCCGCCTCCTCGTCCATCAAAGCAAGCTCCGCGATGCGGACGCTTTGCAGGGCGAGCGACGCGACGATGGCCTTCTTCACCGGGTCGGACACGCTGGCGTCTAGCTGATCCAGCAACTCTTGCGTGCTAGGAATCACTTGCGCACCTCCGCGGCTTCAAGACGCATACGCCACGTCTCGACGGAGAGCAGACGAAGCTCGCGCTGTTGCACGTCGAGCGTGGCGTCTCCGATGACGTAGTCGCGATACGCAGGCGCGATCGCATCAAACGTAGCGCGGTCCGCGACGGTGTAGACACGCGTAGGCGTGCAAGATCCGAGCGCAAGCCCGGCCAGGATAAGGAGCTTCTTCATTGTGTAACCACCTGCGCGTCGACCATAGCCGTGTAAATGCGCGACATAGCGAGACCCCATTCTAAGCTGTGGTCTGTAACACCGCGAGTCTCCTGCCACGACAAGCAGTGAGCCCATTCGTGTAACAGCGTGTCGAACATGACTTGGTTCGACCCCTCACTGATGAGGATAGTGAACCGACTGGGATAACCCCGCTCTTCCGACAACTCGGTAAGGCCGCATACCGGCTTACCCGTCTCGCGGCATTTGACACGGGTGCGGACATAGACACGGACGGGAAGCAGCGTCGGGCAAAGACGGCGCAGCTTCGACGCCCATGATCGGATCGTCTTCTTGCTCATTTCGCGGACCATGCGGCACGACCTTCCTGAATCATTCTGTGGATTCGATCGGGTGTGCCCATGATCTCCTGCGTCCGAGCGATCGCGGCGTCTTTTTCGTCCTGCGGCAATTCTTTTTCGTTGGGGCGTAGCCTCCTGCCGAAATTGAGGCTGACGTAGACTAGGCCATACTCCTCTGGCACTAAGGCGATAGGGAAGACGATCGACGACGCGGTGCCCTGGTTCACATACGCGTTCTTCAGCACGCCGTCGACGCTAAGGTCCGTTACCAGCCGCACCGCCTTCTGCTCCTGCGAGCACCGGAGGACATCACTGAGGAACGTGCGATACCACGGATCTACACTCCAGTCTTGCCACCGATCCCAAGTGTTCTCGTCGCTCGGGGCGACGACTTGCACCATGCAACTAACGCGGACAGGCGTCTCCGGTCGCCAGGGTGACCCGCTATTACGGGCGTAGAGGATGAGCACGCGCTGGCACTGCTTACGCGACAGCCACTCGCGGGCGATGCCATACAGTTGCACAAACCGGCGAGCGTTTGCCATCACCTCGCGCTCGCGGCGGTCTTCCCATTTCTGACGCCACCATTGCCGCAGCCCCAGCTTCCACGCCGTGAAGAGGGCACCGACAACGGTAGCGCCGATGCCACTCCACACGGTGGTATTCATTTCGGCTTGGAGGGAATAGAGCCAAAGCCGACAGCACCGACGATGACAGTTAGACCGGTGCCGGTGACGATGTCGTTCTCCGAGAAGAGACCGGCCATAGTTAGCAAACAACCCACCGAAGCGCCAAGCAGCGCCCACTGGAACTTAGATACTGGCTTATCAGACATTGAAGGGGCCTTGGACGATGATGAAGGTGCCGGACCGTTCGAGGGTGGCCGTGTTGTCGGCGTCCGTGAATGCTTTAAAAGAGACGCGATCGCCAGCCGTGACATCAAATGCCGTGCTAAGAGTTACGCCACCTGTGTTCTGATCGCTGTCACGGGCGACGTAATCGCTGACAACGTCTTGCGCTTGCTCCACACCGTTGATGTATGAGCGAATGAACATCTCAGCGCGGTTGTCGTTCGTCGAGCGGGCCGACACCGTGAACGTGTAGACACCGCTGACAGCGAACCTAATCTCCTCCCCAGCGGTTGAGACGCCTGCCGCGGGGATGACCGCCGTGTCCCACGTAAGGTCGGCTAGCGTATTCGCAATCGACGCAGTCGATGTCCCGTATGCCTTCATCAGCGTCATGCTGGACGAAGGACCCGGCGCGACCGTGTTACTGAGCGTGTTCGTCGCCGCGTCATACGCCAACCCCTCGCCGATGACATACGGGTCGAGCTTCCCGTCCGCCGTGACGGCGACTTCCGCGATGCGGTCGTCCTGCGCCGCGTCGACACTAGCCGCACGCCGTAGCGCACGGCGCATTCGATACGGCAGACCCCTCACGGCGCGACAAGCCCCGTCGTGTTAGCCACCGGGTTAATGGCTTCCGCCTCGGCCGCGTTCTTCATCGACGCCGACGTTTGCTGCAACGCCTTCGCCTGCTCGACCGCCGCCTGCTCCTGAGCGCGAGCTTCACGCAGCGCGGCGATGGCATCCGGGTCGCGGAGAACGTCCGGGTCAACACCGAGCATGTCGGCGTAGATCCGCATGGTCGCGTCTTCGTCGATGATGTCCAGCGCGTTCGGCTTCATGCCCGCCAGGGCACCGGTCGTCTGCAACAGTCGGTCGATGGAGTTGATGCCGATACCACGCTGCGCCTGCGCAAGCGGAGACACAAAGACAACGTCAAGGTCGCGCTCGACCAACGCTGGCGGAGCCGGTGGAAGAACACCGGCCGACGACATGTAGTAGAAGATCAAGTCGATGGCAGGCTTCAACCCTTCATCGAACAGGCGCTCCAGCATCGGGCCGATCATCAACAGCTTCTCCGTGTCACGGATAACCGTTTCACGGGCCGTCATCGACTTGTCCAAGTTCTGGAACATCAAGAACAGGTCGGTGAACATCGTGCGGCGCAAGCGGCCACGGATGTCCTCGATGTCGTTGAGCAGACCACCGAGATCAAGGCGGGTCTCAAATAGCGGGCGGATGCCCGATTCGCGACCCGCGTTCGGGACGATGGTCACACCGCCCGGCTCCGTATCAACCTCCGCACCTTTCACGCTAGGCGGAGCTTGCAGCGGTGGGCGGGTCTGGTAGTCAATCACCTGACCCTTCCGCTCCTGCTCATGCTGAAGCTGGATCGCGTCGCCCAGACCTTCCATGCCCGGCGAATGCCCGTAGACATCCTCACCTGCGACATCCCACCGGAAAACCAACACCGGGAAGACTTCAAAGCCACCGTCGCGCAGGGCCTTCCCGTCCACCTTCTGCCCGTTGGCAGGGAACTCGAAATACACCGAACGATAAGGAAGCTGGTGCTTCAGCGCCGATCCTTCCACGTAGCGGTCGTCGTTCGGCTCGATGGCGTGGACGACCCACACCTCATGCTCGAAGTTCTCGTTGTCGAATGCCTGCTGGACTTCGTTGCTACAGTTCTCGTAGCCGAACTCGCGGACGACTTGCGCCGCGGTCATCTCGAACTCGCGGTAGCAGGTGTTGACCCGGCCCTTCGCATCCGTCGCCAAGTAGAACTGACCGACGGCAGGGCCATACGCGTGGAACAGCGTCTCGTCGTCCGGCAGGAGAATTATCACCGACGTTCCGAAGACAGCCTCGGAAACGTAGGCGTTGTGCAGTTGGTGGTAGAAGTTGCTGTCGCCGATGTAGCCGAACATCAGCTTCGTCACGTCAGACAGCCAAGTATTCACCTCCGGCTGCGCGTCCAACTCCGGGTCCATCGTCGACAGGCGGAACCAGGGGCGGACGGGCGACGACGCGCCTGACATCAAACCGGCACCGATGGTCCGCGCTGCGTGCAGCGGGGTGCTGTCGATGATGGCACCGTGGCGACGGTCGCCGTAGTTGCGGTCCGAGATGATGAAGCGGCCACCGAAGGGCAGAAAGTTCTCGCCGAGCAGTTCGTGATGGCCGCGCCAACCCTGCTCGTATTGCTGCTTCAACTCGACGTGCCGTTCCGCCATGCGGCGGACGAGCGGGCGTGGATCGCGGAAACGCATCATTGGCCAAGCAACCTGTTGCGGCCGATCTGACCGGGCGCGGAAGACGTGTTGCCTTGGCCCGTGAGAAACGTGGAGGCAGAGCCATCCGTCTCGCTGGCCGCCGCAATGAGCGAGGAGAGGTCCGGCTCGTCCCTGTTCTGACGCTGCTGCTCCGCTCGCTGCTGACGCTGCTGCGCGGCCGCGTCTGACTGAGCGCGGGCCTGAGCGTCTGCCTGACGACGCCGCCCGCGGCGGGACGACTCGCTAGCCTGCACCGCGGACACACCGCCCGTGATGGCACCGGCTGCCGCCGCAATGGCGGTAACGACTGACGTAACTGCGCCCATTCTACAACTCCTTCAGGTATGCACGTTCCGCGATGGAGTAGCCCAATCGCTCAATGACAGGACCAGCCGCGGCCGCGGTGTCCAGAAACTCAGTGTCAGACAACGCAACGCGGGTCGCGCCTTTCGCCTCGGCCCACCGCTCGAACTGACGGACCAAACGGAACGCCAAAGCCGTGCCGCGGTGCGGCGGGTCAACCCACCACGCCA
>SPKZ01010843.1_pt1 | contig 10003 bp, 11 predicted proteins | sample 2456571 | NCBI WGS metagenome assembly SPKZ01 (sample SAMN11192286, study PRJNA482655) | marine metagenome | biome: ENVO:00000447; feature: ENVO:00000244|ENVO:00000211|ENVO:00000569|ENVO:00002023; material: ENVO:00002151; isolation source: ocean water from marine abyssalpelagic zone ...
GAATGGATTTTAATTGCATTTGTAGTATTGTTACTTTTTGGTGGAAAGAAGATACCAGAATTAATGAAGGGTTTGGGTTCAGGAATTAAGAACTTCAAAAAAGCTGTTAAAGAAGAAGATGATGAAACAGTTGAAGTTACTAAAAATGAAGAACTTGAAAAGAATGAAAATAAAGAAACGTCAAGTAAAAAAGACGAAACAAAAAACGCTTAGGAAAATAATTGCAAAAGTTAGTTAAAAGTTTTATTGAAAAAATTTTAAAAAGAGAAGTAGTATTAGAAAAACCTAAAGATATTTCTTTTGGACATTATGCAACACCTGTTGCTTTTTCTTTGGCAAAAGAGCTAAGAAAAAATCCTATGCAAATTGCGCAAGATTTAGCAAAAGAATTTGATGCTTGTTCAATGTTTGAAGAAGTAAGTGCTATTAAGGGTTTTATTAACTTTAGATTGTCTAAAGATTTTCTTTTTGATTTGAGCAATAAAGCTTTAAAAGAGAACTTTGATTTTGGAAAAATAAGTGAAAAAAAAGAAAAAATTCTTCTAGAATATGTTTCTGCAAATCCTACGGGACCTTTACATATTGGACATGCACGAGGGGCTATCTTAGGAGATACCCTAACACGAGTTGGTAATCATATTGGTTATGATGTAACACGTGAGTATTACGTAAATGATGCAGGTTCTCAAATGGATATGTTGGGTTTATCAATTTGTTTATGTGCAAAAGAATATCTTTATAATGAAGTTGTAGAATTCCCAGAAACATTTTATCGAGGAGAATATCTTTTTGAAATCTCTGAAAAAGTAGAAGCTAAATTTGGAAAAGATATTTTTTATGATGAAAAAAATCACAGAAAAATTGCTATTTTTGCAAAAGATTTAGTATTAGATATTATTGTAAAAGATTTAAAAGACTTAGATATTGAATTTGATTCTTTTGTTTATGAGTCTGAGTTATATTCTAAATGGGATGAAACAAAAGTTTCTTTAGAAGCTAAAGGTGCTTTATATACAAAAGATAAAAAAATCTATCTTAAATCTACTGAACATGGAGATGATTCTGATCGTGTAGTTGTACGTGACAATGGAATGCCTACTTATTTAGCAGGAGATATTATTTATCATAAAAATAAGTTTGATAGAAAATACGATACTTGTATTAATATTTGGGGTGCAGATCACCATGGATATATTAAAAGAGTGAAATCTAGTGTTGAATTTTCTGGTTATGATTCTTCTAAATTAGAGATTATTTTATCTCAGTTGGTTTCTTTATTACAAGGTGGAAAACCGTACAAAATGTCTAAACGAGCGGGAACAGTTATTTTAATGTCTGATATAACAAAAGAAATTGGGGCTGATGCACTAAGATTTATCTTTTTAACTAAAAAATCAGATACTCACTTAGAATTTGATTTGGATTCTTTGAAAAATCATGACTCTTCAAACCCAACTTTTTATATTAACTATGCTCATGCTAGAATTAATCAGTTGTTTAAAAAAGCAAATAAAACGCCTAGTGATGTGAAAGATGTTGAATTTACAAATATCAACCAAGATGCGCTTAATTTATTATATGAGGCACTTTTATTACCTGCTATTTTAGAAGAGGGATTTATTAAAAGAGATATGCAAAAGATTACTGACTATTTACATGGTTTGGCTGCTTCTGTACATAAATTTTATAATGAACACAGAATTATTGACAGTAAAGAACAAGATGAATATTTAAAAATGTTATCTATGGTGGCTTTAAGTATTAAACTGGGGCTTCATTTATTAGGTATTAAAGCAAAGGATGTAATGTAATGAAATGGTTTTTAATTCTAGTAGCTGTAGGCGTTGGATACGCAATTTTGACAGATAATATGGGTGGAGCTAAAAACGCCACCTCTAATTATTCTAAGGTTTTATTAAACCCAAGTAGTAAATAAAAGGCTAGCCTTTTATTTATACTTCTTTATCATTCAGTTGTGATAAAAATTCTTCAAGAGTGTATTTTTTTCTGTACTTTTCACTCATTAAATGAATAAGAACATCTCCCAAATCAACAACAGTCCAATCATCATCTTCATCAACTCTTACAAAATCTTCAGTATCAGATTTTACATCTGTTTTTAAGTAATTCAATAATGAGTAGGCATGTTTATTATTTAATGTAGTTGCAATAACCACATAATCAACAATATAGTTTTTTGATCTTAAATCAATAACTTCAATATCTTCTGCTTTTTTTTCGTTTAATACGTTTACTATTTGATCACATCTATTCAATGCTTAACCCTTTTTTTTGCCAAATTTTTTTGACTTTTTTTCTTATTTTTTTAGGAATATATTTAAGATTTAAAAAACCTCTAATGTCACTTGAGCTAATGTCAATGTCCACTTTTAGTTTTTTAACATCATCATCTTTTTTTGTTTCATAAGTATTTCTACTTGCAACAACTAGGGTGCAAAGTTCTTTGATTTTTTCATGATCTTTCCATTTACCAAAAGAATTATAATTATCAGCGCCAATAATCAAATAGATTTGGCAGCTTTTGTATTTATGTTTTAAATACTTAATTGTTTCTAATGAATAAACAGGCCGATTTTGATTAATTTCATAATCACTTATTAAAACCTTCTTTTTTTTAGAAAAGATGGTTTTTAGTAAGTCCAATCTAGAATATGCATCCAAAAATGATGTGTTTTTTAAAGGATTTAAAAAAGTTGGTACAACAATCAATAAATCAAGATCTAATTTTTTGAGCGCTTTTTTAACGATTTTTTTATGCCCTATATGAGGAGGGTCAAAACTACCGCCAAAAATACCAATTTTCACTTATCTAATCCTTCTTTTAAATTATTTTTTGCAAAAACTAAGAAAGAATTTTTCTTTTTTTAGCTTAGGAAATATATAATTTAAACTTACAATATTACTTAACGTTTATTATAGCAACTTTTGGATAAAATATCTCAAAATTATACAGTGCTTATTGATAATATTGCATTAAATAAAGGGACATGATGGCTATTAAAGTCGCAATTAACGGTTTTGGAAGAATAGGTAGATGTGTTGCTAGAATAATAGCAAAACGAAATGATATTGAGTTAGTTGCTATAAACGACACAGCAGAGCTGTCTATGTTATAATATATTACAAAATATGATACAGTTCATGGAACATTTGATGGTGATGTTAAAGTAGAAAATGGGTATTTAAAAATGGGAAATGTAAATGCAAAATTATATTCAACCAGAAATGCCAAAGAACTGTCTTTTGCTAAAGATTGTGGAGCCGAAGTTATTTTAGAATGTACAGGTGCTTATTTAACACAAGAAGCATGTCAAGTTCATATAGATAATGGAGCTTCTAAAGTAGTTATGTCTGCACCTGCAAAAGATGATACACCTACTTTTGTTATTGGAGTAAATGAGCATGAGTATAAGGGGCAAAACATTGTTTCTAATGCTTCTTGTACAACCAATTGTCTTGGACCTGTTGCTAAAATTATTGATGATGCTTTTGGGATTGAGAAAGCGTTAATGACAACTATTCATTCTTATACAAATGATCAAAATATTTTAGATGTAAAACATTCAAAAGATAAAAGAAGAGCTAGAGCAGGGGCTCAAAATATGATTCCTACCTCTACAGGAGCTGCAAAAGCTATGAAATTAATTATGCCTCATTTAGATGGTAAAATTCATGGACAAAGCGTAAGAGTACCAACACCTAATGTTTCTATGGTAGATGTAAACTTTGTGGTTTCTAAAAAAACAACAAAAGAAGAAATTAATGCGTTATTTGAATCAAAAGTAAAAGACTTACCTGGAATTGTAGCTGTTGACAATGATATGATGGTTTCTAGTGATTTAATAGGAAATACAAATTCTACTATTATTGCTTCTGATTTAACACAAGTAATTGGTGATGACATGATTAAAATAATGGCGTGGTATGACAATGAGTGGGGTTATTCTTCAAGACTTATTGACATGGCTATGTTTGTAGCTAAAAAATAGGTTTAGTATGAAATTACAAGAAATTAAAAGCTTAGATATAGCAGGAAAAAAGATATTTATTAGATGTGATTTTAATGTTCCTATGGATGAATATTTTAATATTACAGATGACAGGCGAATTAAATCGGCATTAAATACAATTCGATATTGTATTGACAATGATTGTGCTGTTATTTTGGCTTCACATTTTGGAAGACCAAAAGATAAATATGATGAAAGATATTCTTTAAAACCTATTGCTAAACGTTTGCATACACTTTTAAAACAAGAAATCAAAATGGCAAAAAATGTTATTCAGCCTGATACTTTGGTAATTGCAAAAAACCTACAAGCAGGTGAAATATTATTACTTGAAAATGTACGTTACAATCCGGGTGAAATAAGTAATGATGAAGAATTCGCAAGCACATTAGCTTCAATGGCAGATGTTTATATCAATGATGCTTTTGGTGTATCTCACAGAGCTCATGCTTCTGTAGAAGCTATTACAAAATACTTTGATAAAGAACATAAAGCGGCTGGATTTTTACTTGCAAAAGAAATTAAATTTTTTCACCATATTGTAAATGAACCAAAACGTCCTTTTGTATCTATTGTTGGAGGTTCTAAAATATCTGGAAAATTAGAAGCTTTACATAACTTAATTACCAAAGTAGATAAGATTATTATTGGTGGAGGAATGGCTTTTACTTTTCTTAAAGCTCAAGGACACGAAATTGGTAAATCTTTAGTAGAAGATGATCTAATTCCAGATGCTTTAAGAATTATGGAAAAAGCAAAAGAATTAGGTGTTAAATTTTATTTACCAGTAGATGTTGTAGTTGCGGAAGCTTTTGATGCAGAAGCTATTGCAAAAGTAACAACTATATAAGAAATTCCTAAAAAATGGATGGCTCTAGATGTAGGACCTGCAACTGCTTCTTTATTTAATTTAGCTATTCAAGATGCAAATACTATTTTATGGAATGGTCCAATGGGTGTTTATGAAATGGACAAGTTTATGAAAGGATCTATGAAACTTTCGCATGCTGTTGCTTCTTCTTTTGCAACAACAGTTGTTGGAGGTGGTGATACTGCTGACTTAGTAAGAATTACAGGCGATGAAGATGAAATGACTTTTATATCAACAGGTGGGGGAGCTTCTTTAGAATTAATAGAAGGTAAAATACTGCCTGGTGTAAAAGCATTAGTAATAGGAGAATAAATGATAATAGCGGCAAATTTTAAAACAAATCATACAAGAAAATCTACAAAAGAATTTGTATCTTTTGTAAATGATTATTTAGAAGATAATAGTTCAAGTGAAGTGTATATCTTCCCATCAGCTACATCTTTAGATACATTTGATAAAAAAGACAATTTACACATAGGTGTTCAAAATGCTTATACAACAAAAGCAGGATCATATACTGGTGAAATTGGAACCATTCACTTGGATGAGTTTAATATCAAAACAATTTTAATAGGTCATAGCGAACGAAGACATGTACTTGGTGAGTCTCAAAGTTTGATTGTAGAAAAATATAAATACTATATGGAATTGGGATATACTATTATTTATTGTATTGGAGAGCCTTTAGAAGTAAAAGAAGAAGGACTTGATAAAACATTAGAATATGTTTATTCTCAGTTAGAAGGCATTGATACTTCTTATGAAAATCTAATCTTAGCGTATGAACCTGTTTGGGCAATTGGAACGGGAGTTACTGCTACTATTAGTGATATTACAAATGTTCATGATGCTATTAAAAAGAATATTAAAAAACCTCTTTTATATGGTGGTTCTGTTAAAGTATCAAATGCAAAAGAAATTTGTTCTTTAGCTAATGTAGATGGTGCATTAATAGGTACGGCTTCTTGGATAAAAGAAGATTTTACAAAAATTATTGAATTAACAAAATAAAGGATCAACGATGTTTATGAAGGGCAAAAAAGGAGTAATCTTAGGGGTTGCTAATAATAAATCTATTGCGTATGGAATAGCAAAAGCATGTGCAGATCAAGGCGCAGAAATTGCTTTTACTTATGTAAATGATGCAATTAAAAAACGTGTTGAGCCAATAGCTGCTGAATTTGGAAGCCAAGATTATGTTTATCCATGTGATGTATCTAATCCAGATGAAATAAAAGCGTTAAAAGTTTCTTTAGAAAAAGACTTTGGAAAAATTGATTTTATTGTACATTCAATTGCTTTTGCTCCAAAAGATGGTTTAACAGGGAGATTTTATGATATTCCTAAAGCTTCTTTTGATATTGCAATGGATGTATCTGTTTATTCTTTAATAGAAGTAGTACGAGAGTTAAAACCAATTATGAGTGATTCTTGTTCCGTATTAACGCTTACTTATTATGGAGGAGTTAAATATATTCCTAATTATAATTTAATGGGAATAGCTAAAGCTGCTTTAGAAATGACTACAAAATATTTAGCAGAAGACTTAGGAAAAGATGGTATTAGAGTAAATGCTATTTCAGCAGGTCCTATTAAAACCCTAGCTGCTGCTGGAATTGGTGAATTTAGATTCATGCTTAAGTGGAATGAAGCGCATGCACCCTTGAAGAAAAATGTAACAACTACTGAGGTTGGGAATTCTGGTATGTATTTATTATCTGATTTAAGCTCAGCTGTTACAGGTGAAATTCATTATGTGGATTGTGGTTACAATATTATGGGTATGCCAGCAACTAGATTTGATGAGAATGGGAAGCAAAGAATAGCATGGAACGGCACAGATAAATAGCCACAAAGCGTAAGCTTTTTACCAATACCTTCGTTGTCTTAAAAATCTAGACAGTCACGTACGAAAGTACGCTCCTGCCTAGATTTTTACTCCGCCTTGGTCTTGAAAAAAACCTCACACTTTGAGACTATTTATAAGCATAAGAAAAAGTTTTAATTTTGGATTTAATGAATTTAAAATAAAGATTTTAAAAGTATAGGATAGTTATGAGTATAGATTTCAAAGAATTAAGTAAAAAATATGCAACGCCATATTATGTGTATGATTTTGACCATATTACTGGGCAATACAATGAATTAAAAGCGGCCTTTAAAGCAAGAAAATCAATAATTGCTTATGCTGTAAAAGCGAACTCAAATTTATCTGTTATAAAACATTTAAATACTTTGGGAGCTGGAGCTGATTGTGTTTCTATTGGAGAAGTTAATAGAGCATTAAAAGCAGGTGTAAAACCTTATAAAATCATTTTTTCAGGGGTTGGTAAAATTGATTCTGAAATCAAAGAAGCACTTGAATTAGATATATTAATGATTAATGTAGAAAGTGAAGCGGAACTAATTCGTATTGAAGAAATAGCAGCTTCAATGGATAAGATTTGTAGAATTTCTGTTCGTGTTAATCCCAATATTGATCCTAAAACCCATCCTTATATCTCAACAGGTTTACATGAAAATAAATTTGGTGTAGATATAGATACTGCAAAACGTATGTATATTCGTTGTAAAAACTCAAAGAGTTTAACTGCTGTTGGAATTCACTGTCATATTGGTTCTCAATTAACACAATTAGAACCTTTAACTGAATCTATTAATATAGTGGCAGATTTAGTAAGAAATCTAAAAGCAATTAATATGGAAATCTTATTTTTTGATGTAGGTGGAGGATTAGGAATTGTTTATGATGATGAAAAACTAATTTCTACAGAAGAATATGGTCAAATGATAATGAAAGCACTTTTTGGTTTAGATATTACAGTAATAATGGAACCAGGAAGATTTTTAGTTGGAAACTGTGGTACTTTTGTTACTAAAGTTTTGTATGAAAAAGTTAATGGTAATAAACGTTTTGTTATTGTTGATGGAGCTATGAATGATTTAATCAGACCTGCTTTATATGGGGCTGAACATAAAATCACTGTATTAAATGACAATACGAACATAAGCGATTGTAATTTAGTAGGTCCTATTTGTGAAAGTGGAGACTTTTTTGCTAAAAATATTGATTTACCACAAACTTCTCATGATGATTTAGTACTCTTACACAGTGCAGGAGCGTATTGTTTTACAATGAGTTCTAATTACAATACCAGAAGTAGAGTTGCTGAAATCGCATATGAAGATGGGAAAGAGCGATTAATAAGAAAAAGAGAAACTTTTAATGATTTGATTGCTTTAGAAGAAGAATTTATTAACTAATAGTATTTAAGGAATATTTATGGATGAATCAGGACTAATAATTTTAAGAGACAAACTGGACTCAATAGATAATCAATTATTAATATTACTTAATGAAAGAATGCAAATTGTAAAAGATGTGGGTACCTTAAAAGCAAAAAGTGGTGGCTCAATTTACCGCCCTGAACGTGAAAAAGCAATTATAGACAGGTTGGATAAATTAAATGATGGTTTATTAAACAGAGCTGCCATAGAAGCATTGTTTTTAGAAGTATTTGCAATTTCTAGGAATCTAGAATTACCAGAAAACGTTGCATATTTAGGGCCTGCAGGCTCTTTTACTCATCAAGCGGCGGAAGCCAGGTTTGGAGCTATGAGTTCTTATATTTCTATTTCTTCTATTAAGGGTGTTTTCAGAGAAGTAAGCACCAAAAAAGCAAAATTTGGAGTAATTCCTATTGAGAATTCTTCTAATGGAATAGTATCAGATACTATTTCTTCTTTAAATAAATACGATTTAAAAATCATTGCAGAAGTAGTTTTAGATATTCACCATACGCTTGCAACTACTTGTGATAAAGTAAGTGATATTAAAAAAATCTATTCAAAAGACATTGCTTTTGATCAATGTGCACGTTTTTTAGAAAACTTTGGATTGGATGAAGTTGAGCATATACCTATTGAATCAACTACTAAAGCTGCAAAACTTGCTCTTACTGAAGCAAATAGTGCAGCAATTTGTTCTCATGTGGGTGCAAAAATGTACAATTTACCAATATTATTTGAAAATATTGAAGATAAAGACAATAATAAAACACGATTTTTTATCGTAAGTGATTTTGAAAATGCAAGTTCTGGAAATGATAAAACAAGCGTTTTAGCAAAACTACCACATACTCCTGGGGCATTGGTAGGTTTTTTAACTGATTTTGATGCAGCAGGAATTAATATTACCAAAATAAAATCGCATATTGTTGATGGGCAATCAATCTTTTTTCTTGATTTTAATGGGCATAAAGACGATGAAAATGTAAGCGGTATTTTTAAAAAACACGGAGAGCATATAAAATTATTAGGCTCATATGTAAAAGAAATTGACGATATTTAAAAGGGAAATATAAATGAATTTTAATAAAGTTTTAGATGAATGTAAAATATATGAAGCAGGTAAACCAATTGAATTGGTAGTTCGTGAATATGGAATTGATTTAAAAGATATTATCAAATTGGCTTCTAATGAAAATCCTTATGGTACTTCACCAAAAGTAGTAAAAAAAGTACAAGAACATGCAAAAAATATGTTTATGTATCCAGATGATTCTATGTATGAATTAAAAGAAGGATTAGCAAGTAAATTTAATGTACAAAGTTCAAATATTATTATTGGAGCAGGAAGTGATCAAATTTTGGACTTTTGTGTAAAAGCAAAATGTGATAAAAATTCTTCTGTTCTAATGAGCCGAGTTACTTTTGCTATGTATGGAATTTATGCAAAACAAACGGGTTGTAAAATCATACAAACAAAAGACGATGAACATAACCTAGATCAATTTTTAGCTTTATATAAAGAACATAAACCTTCTTTGATTTTTTTGTGTTTACCTAATAATCCCTTAGGTGAGTGTTTGGATAAAGATGATGTATATGCTTTTTTAGATGAAATTTCTTCTGATACTTTAGTTGTAATTGATGGAGCTTATCAAGAATTTGCAACATTCAAAGACAGTAAAAAAGAAATAAAAGCTCAAGATTTAATTTCTAAATATCCTAATTGTATTTATTTAGGAACCTTTTCAAAAGCGTATTCTTTGGGTGGAATGAGAACGGGTTATGGTATTGCTCAAAAAGAAATCATTCA
>SPKZ01003658.1_pt1 | contig 10002 bp, 7 predicted proteins | sample 2456571 | NCBI WGS metagenome assembly SPKZ01 (sample SAMN11192286, study PRJNA482655) | marine metagenome | biome: ENVO:00000447; feature: ENVO:00000244|ENVO:00000211|ENVO:00000569|ENVO:00002023; material: ENVO:00002151; isolation source: ocean water from marine abyssalpelagic zone ...
CATTATTTCTGCACTAAAAGCTTCTGGCATAGACAACCAACCATTTAAGGTTGTTTGTTTATTTTCCCAGGCTTTTATAAGTTGATGGTTTTTCATTATTATTCCTTAGGCAAATTGTGTGGTAATTATTTTTGTATTCATATATTCATACATTCCTTCTTCTCCACTTTCACGTCCAAAACCACTGGCTTGGATTCCACCAAAAGGAACTTCAGCAGCAGCCAGCGCAAAAGAATTTACTCCCACCATTCCAGCTACTAAATCACTTGACGTTCTATTGGCTAACTCTAAAGATTTAGTAAAAGTATAAGAAGCCAAAGCATATTCAGTTGAATTGGCTTTTTTAATAACTTCGTCATAAGTCTTGAAACTTTGAATCAATGCAATAGGTCCAAAAATTTCATTGCACAATAAAAAAGAATTATTAGGAAGATCTCGTATTACTGTTGGCTCAAAAAAGAAACCTTTGCTAAAACCATCTGGTCTTTTTCCACCCGTTAAAATAGTACCACCTTGAACAGCTACTTTTTCTAAGAAAGATTCAATCTCTTCTCTTCTTCTTGCATGAACCAAAGGACCCATTGTTGTTTTTTCATCTAAACCAGAACCTAAAACATGTTTTTTAACTTCTGCTACCATTACCTCACAAAATTCATCCATTTTACTTTCATGAATATAAAATCGCGTAGGTGAAACACACACTTGTCCTGCATTGGCAAATTTTACAGCTGCACATAAAGTAGCTGCTTTTTTAATATCAGCATCTGCATGAACAATTACAGGAGCATGTCCTCCTAATTCCATTGTTACTTTTTTCAAAGTAATTGCAGAAGATTCAATAAGTTTTTGCCCTACCATAGTAGAACCCGTAAGTGAAAGTTTTCGAACGCGGGGGTCATTCATAATTCTAGGACTTAAAGCCCTTGCACTTCCGCAAAGAAAAGAAACCAAACCTTTTGGTAATCCTGCATCATGACACGCTTCTATAAGTTTCATTCCTGTTAAAGGTGCCACATCAGTAGAGCGTAAAATCATAGGGCAGCCAGCAGCTAAAGCAGGTGCTAATTTTCTAGCCATTAACAAAATGGGGAAATTCCAAGAAGAAAATGCGGCAACTGTACCAATAGCAGAGTGCTCTACTTTTACAGTAGTATTAGGAACCCTACTTTCAATGGTTTTTCCATAAATTCTTTTTGTTTGCTCTGAAAACCAAATAAATTGATCAATACTTAAAGCTACTTCTCTTTTGGCTTGAACCAAAGGTTTTCCCGTTTCTAAAGAAATGGTATAAGCTATCTCTTCTTCATTTACTTTTAAATTATCAGCAATATTCATAATCTTATCTGCTCTATCCCATGAATGCATAGCATTCCACTCTTTTAAAGCATTCATAGAAGCATCAATTGCAAGTGTAACTTGTTCTGGTGAAGCAATAGGAGCTTGCCCAATTACGGATTCATCATAAGGATTTATAACATCAAAAACGCCCTTATCTCCTTTTACCCATTCATTATTAATATATAAACCATATTCTTCATACATTTTCATTATTTAACCTTTATATTAAATTCTTCTCTTATTTCATTAATTGTAACACTTCTATTTTCTTCTAAAGATTTTTTAGCAGCAACTGCCATTAGTGCAGATTCTAGCGCATCTTCAATACCTACACTCACTTTTTCACTATTATTTATACTGTTTACAAATTCCACACTTTCTTGATAATAAGCATCTTCATATCTCTCTAAAAAGAAATACATAGGTTTGTCACTTGAAGTACCTTCATTATTAGTTATTTCAACTGAATTATCAAAAACGTTCTTACAATTAACATTACTTTTTGTACCAAAAACTTCTACTCTTTGATCATAACCATAAGTCGTAGCTCTACAATTTTCGATCATAGCAAAACTACCATCTTCAAGTGTCATGGTAAGCATTGCTGTATCAATATCTATATCTCCATAATCAGTAATTAAAGAAGCACCTTTTGCAGTAATTTCTGTAATATTTTGATGGGATAAAAATCTAACCATATCAAAATCATGAATAGTCATATCCAAAAATAAACCACCTGATGATTCAACGTAAGAACGTGGAGGTGCACTTGGATCTCTAGAAACTACTTTTAAAGATATTAAATTTCCTAAAGTATCATTTTTTACCAGTTCTGATATTTTTTTGAAATTCTTATCAAATCTTCTATTAAAACCAATTTGAAAAAGTGTATTATTTTCTTTTAGTATTTCTTGAACTTTTAGAATTCTTGATATATCTAAATCTACTGGTTTTTCACAAAAGATTGCTTTTCCTTTTTGTGAGGCTTTTATAATCAAATCTGCGTGACTATCTGTTGGAGTACAAATATAAACAGCATCAATACTATCATCATTTAAAATAGCATCAACATCTTTATATCTGTTTTCAATTCCTTGAGAAATAGCCCATTCTTCATCTAAATAAGGATCCGCAACACTTTTTACATTCACCCCTACTATTTTCTTTAAACTTAAAGCATGTACTTTTCCAATTCTCCCTGCTCCTAAAATCCCTACATTAATCATTATTTGTTTCCTTGTTTTAAAATATTTTCGGCTCTATTCCAGCTCTATTACCACGTGCTAAAAAATCAAAATCACAACCTTCATGCGCTTGTAATACGTGAGAGGTGTATAAATGAGTATATCCGCTGTCATAATCTCTTTTTTCTTGGACATACTCTTTTCGCCTGCCCTCTAATACTTCATCACTTAATAGAACTTCAATAATTCTATTTTTAACATCTAAATGAATCATATCTCCTGTTTGTACCAAACCTAAATTTCCACCAATATAAGACTCAGGAGAAACATGTAAAATACACGTACCATAAGAAGTTCCGCTCATTCTGGCATCTGAAATTCTTACAATATCCGTAATACCTTGTTTTAAAAGTTTTTTAGGAACAGGTAATTGTCCCCACTCTGGCATTCCAGGAGCCCCTTGGGGTCCTGCATTTTGTAAGATTAAAACAGTGTTTTCATCTACATCTAAATCTTCATTATCAATCTCTTCTTTTAAGGTTTTGATGTCTTTGTAAACCAGTGCTTTTCCTGTATGTTTTAACAATCTTGGTTCACAAGCCGTTTGTTTAATAATTGCACCATTTAGCGCTAAATTACCGCGTAAGACAGCAATAGAGCCCAATTTATTTAAAGGTTTAGAAAGACTTTGGATTACATCTTCATTGTAATTGACACTATCTTTTATATTTTCATAAAAAGATTTTAAATTAACTGTTTTAATATCATGTAATTTTGATTTAAGTTCCGTATACAAGGCTTTTGTTCCTCCTGCATAATAAAAATCTTCCATTACATATTTTCCCGAAGGTTGTAAATTTAAAATCAAAGGAATATCATTCGATATTCGTTCAAAATCGGCTAAAGTAATATCAATATTTGCCCGTTTGGCCATAGCAATTAAATGAATAATTCCATTGGTAGAACCCCCAATAGCATTTAAAACAACAATGGCATTTTCAAAAGACTCTTTGCTCAACATATCTTGAGGTTTAAAATCTTGTTTAACAAGTTCGACGGCTTGTATTCCACAATTTCTTGCCATTCGTATATGAGAAGAATCAACAGCAGGAATGCTTGAACTTCCAGGAAGTCCAAAACCTAAGGTCTCTGCTAAAATCATCATGGTAGCAGCCGTTCCCATACTCATACACGTACCAGCTGAACGTGCAATTCCAAATTCCAGTGCACGCCATTGACACTCATCTAACATACCTGCTTGTTTTTTCTCCCAAGCTTTCCACACATCAGTTCCAGAAGCTACGACTTTACCTTGATAGTTTCCTCCAAGCATTGCCCCTGCTGGCATATATACTGTTGGAATGTTAAAAGAAATAGCTCCCATTAACACAGCAGGCGTAGTTTTATCACAGCCTCCCATAACAACACAACCATCAACAGGATGAGCTTTTAATACTTCTTCCACTTCCATTGCTAATAAATTTCTGTACATCATAGAAGTAGGTTTAATTAATTGTTCCCCCAAACTTAGAACGGGTATTTCAATAGGGAAACCTCCTGCTTGTAAAATTCCTCTTTTAATATCTGCTACACGCTGAGGAAAATGAGTATGGCAAGTATTAAATTCATTCCACGGATTAATAATAGCAATAATAGGTTTTCCAATATATTCTTCTGGTTCATATCCCATTTGATTTACCCGTGAACGATGTCCAAAACTTCTTAAATCATCTTTTTCAAACCATCGTAAACTTCGTAATTTTTTTTGCTCTGCCATCTTTTTTCCTTATAAACTAACTACTGTTTTATTTTCATTGGATTCTATAATTGCATTTAAAACAAGAGCAACATTTTTTGCATCTTCAAAATTTACTTTTTTACTCTTATCATTGTGTACAATTACATTAAGAAAATTAGCAGCTTCAATGGCTTTTAAATCTTCATAACCCAAACCAGAACCATCTGATGGATTAAAATTACCGTGATTAGAATGAAGAGGAGAGGAATAAATCTTTCGATACCCATTTTGTTTACCTTCTTCATGAATATAAAGATTTAAGGTATTCATTTCTTCAAAGTTCCATTTAATACTTCCTTTTGAACCATGAACTTCAAAAGTCATTTCAGACGTTGGTCCATAAAAAGCTCTTGAAGAATCAATATAACCTCTTGCTCCATTTTTAAATTTAACAATGGCATTGACGTAATCATCATTCGTAACGTCTTTCATTTCATCGTTTTTTGAACCCTTCGCATAATGAGAAGCGCCTGCAGGGGCTATTGGACGTTGTTTTATAAAAGTATCCATTACCCCTTGAACTTCACTTATTTCACCCATTAAATTAATGGCCATATCTACAGCATGTGACATAATATCGGTCAAAGCACCATGCCCATTCTCTTTTTCAAATCTCCATGAATAAAATCCCAATTCATCTGCAGCATAACAAGAAAAGAATCTTCCTCTAAAATGTCTTAACTCCCCAATAGCTCCATCTTCTATAAGTTTTTTTGCTTCTTGAACCAAAGGAGACCATCTGTAGTTATAACCCACAAAAGTTTCTTTTTCATAATCTTTTACCAGTTCATAAGCTTTAATCGTATCATCAGGAAAAGCACCCACTGGTTTTTCACAGTTAATATGTTTTTTGTGTTTAATACAATATTCAATCATTTCTAAATGCAGAGAATTTGGTGCTGTAATATCTACAATATCAACAGCCGGATCTTCTACTACTTTTTTCCAATCCGTAGTACACTTCTCAAAGCCAAATCTTCTTTTAGCCGCTTGCGCTCTCTCTTCTATAATCTCACTACAAATAATTAATTTAGGACTCACATTTAAAGAAGCAAATTTCGCTTTAATATTATTATACGCATTTGAATGAGCTTCACCCATCCAACCCATTCCAATAATTCCAACACCTATTTCTTTCATCTTTTACCCTTATAATATTTTATTTATATACGCAAATGCTTTTTTAGCATAAACAAATGGATTAGCTAGTTCTGGATCTTGCTCCGCTTCAACAACTATCCAACCCTCGTAATTAATCTCTTTTAATACGTCAACAATAGGAGAAAAATCAATGATTCCATCTCCTGGTACAGTATAAACCCCTGCTAAAACAGCATCAATAAAAGAAGTATCTTTTTTTAATACTTCTTTTTTCACTTCTTCTCTAACATCTTTAAAATGCACATGAGAAATTCTATTTTTATGTTTTTTTATCATATCAAGTGGATTTCCACCTGCAAAATATATATGTCCTGTATCAAAAGATAAACCAACTTCATCTTTTGTATATTTTAAAAACATATCAATTTCATTTTCATTTTGAATAATCGTTCCCATATGATGATGGTAAGTTAAAATAGCACCCTTAGATTTTGCAAAATCATATAAGGTATTATATTTCTTGGCATAATTTTTCATTTCATCTTCACTTAAAACAGGTTTTTTACTTAACGCTATTTCTTGTTTTCCTTGAATTGTATTTGAGCATTCACAATAAACAACTACTTTACACCCTACATATAATTTATTATCAATAAAAACGTCTAAGTCTTTTAACTCTTGTTCTACGCTTTGAGATAATAAATTGCCAGAAAACCATGAACCTGCAAGTTCTAAATCAAAATCTTCTAATACTTTTTTTAACTCTTTTTTATCTTGAGGAAATTTTCCACCCATTTCAGTACCTACATAACCAGCTTCTCTGGTTTGGCTTAAACATGTTTCCAAAGGAGTATTTCCCCCTAATTGTGGTAAATCATCATTTGACCATGCAATAGGTGCTATCGCTAATTTTACTTCCATCTATACTCCTTTTCTTTGTGCTTTTACATTTTCTTCATAGTTTTTTCTGGCTGCTACAATTTTTTCTTTTTTTGAAACTTCTGGCACACCTACTTCCCACCAAGCATCTCCATGTTCGCTCCAATTATATTTTGAAACTTCTATATGAAGTATATAGGTTTTTGAAGAGGCTTTTGCTCGTAAATATGCTTCTTCTAAATCTTCAATTTTTGATACAAATTCACCATTTGCGCCCATAGCTTTGGCATGTTGTACATAATCAACTCCAAAAGGATCTCCTGCTAATTTACAATCTTGTATTAAATTATTAAAAGGCTCTGCTCCTTGATTTATTTGTAGACGATTGATAACGGCATACCCTTGATTATCACAAACAATAACAATCATTTTATCTCCAGATAATACAGAAGAATAAATCTCAGTATTAAGCATCATATACGAGCCATCACCTGTAAATACAATGTTTTGTCCATCTTTATTCGCAATAGCGCTTCCATATCCACCAGATACTTCATAACCCATACAAGAAAACCCATACTCATTGTCAATTGTATTAAAACCTTTGCTTTGCCAAATAGTATTAACTTCCCCAGGTAATCCTCCAGCTGCTGTAATTACCCTGTCTTTTCCCGTGGCTAATTTATTAATAATTCCAACTACATTAGCATAAGAAGGAATCTCATTTTTTTCATTAATTTTGTCTTCTACATATTTTAAATAAATTTTTTTATTTTCTTTTGCTTGGTTAATTAATTTTATGTCTGCTTTATAATCTTTTAATTCTTCACATAATTCTTTAATTATTTCTTTTGCATCGCCTACAACACAATGACTATTATGTTTAATAGCATCAAAGCGTGAAGCATTAATTGATACAAATTTTACATCTTCATTTTTAAATATTGACCATGAACCAGTTGTAAAATCTTGTAAACGTGTACCTATATTTATAACAACATCTGCTTCATTAAGTAAAACATTGATTGCTTTAGTTCCAGGAACACCAACAGGACCTATATTTAATTCTTCATTTGCTAAAAAAGCAGTTTTTCCTGATACCGTTGTACCATAAGGAATTTGGCATTGAAGGGCTAAATCATTTAAAACTTCACTTGCATTTGATAATAAAACACCACCCCCTGCAATAATTACTGGTTTTTTTGCTGCTTTAATTATTCGAACTGCTTCATTTATTTCTTCTTTATCTGCTCTGCTACGTACTAGTTTATGTATTTTCTTAGTAAAAAAAGACTCAGGGTAATCATATGCCATACTTTGGGTATCTTGACAAACGCCTATATATGCAGGTCCACATGTACGTGGATCTAACATCATAGCTATCGCTTGAGGCAAAGACTGCATTAATTGAGCAGGATTAGTTATTCTATCCCAGTACTTAGTAATGGCTTTGAAACAATCACTAGCACTTGAAGTAGAATCTCTTTCATTTTCAATTTGTTGAAGTACGGGGTGGCTTAATCTACTATCAAATACATCTCCACTTAACATCAATAAAGGCAAAGAATTCGTATACGCAACACCAGCAGCAGTAATCATATTGGTTGCTCCTGGTCCTACTGAAGTAGTAACAAGCATAATTTGTTCTCTGTTTTTTGCTCTTGCATACGCAATGGCGGCTAAAGCCATTGATTGCTCATTTTGTCCTCTGTATGTAGGGAATTCCTCTTTTATGTCATATAAAGCTTCTGCTATACATGTTACATTTCCATGTCCAAAGATTCCAAAAGTACCATTTATGTACTTTTGAACCCCAGTATCTGTTTGTATGTATTGATTGTTTAAGAATTTTATAATTGCTTGTCCAACCGTTAATCTAATAGTTCCCATACTTCTACTTCTCCTTATTTCTTATAAGTTTTTAGAGTCTTCACCTAACTCTTCACTTAAATCTTGTATTACTTTTCCACCAGCCATTTTTTCTTGCAGTTCTGCAACTGTTACACCAGCTTTATCATACGTTCCAAAGGTTTGACCTCTGTTTAAAATAGTAAACCTATCTCCTACTGCAAATGCATGATACACATTATGAGTAATAAAAATAACTGCTAGGCCCTTGGCTTTTGCTTGTAAAATATATTTTAAAACCATTGAAGATTGTGCCACCCCAAGTGCTGATGTAGGTTCATCTAAGATAAGTACCTTGGCACCAAAATAAACAGCTTTTGCAATAGCTAAACACTGCCTTTCTCCACCTGAAAGTGTTCCAACAGCTTGAGAGGCTTCTCTAATATTAATACCAATTTCTTTCATGGCATCAAAAGCTATTTTGTCTGCTTTTTTAAAATCCAATACTTTTATAGGTCCCCATCTTTTTTCAATAACATCTTCACGTCCAAGAAAAAAATTTCTTGAAATTGACATCAAAGGAATAGTAGATAAATCTTGGTATACCGTAGCAATTCCTGCATTTAACAGTTTTTCAGGACTTGGATCTACAACATCTTTTCCATCTATTTTGTATTCTCCAGATGTTTTAGGATGAACGCCTGCAAGTGTTTTAATTAAAGTAGATTTACCCGCACCATTGTCACCTAATAAACACATTACTTCCCCAGGATAAAGATCCATTGAAATTCCATTTAATGCAATAACATTCCCAAAACGTTTTTTTACGTCTTTAATTTGTATAATTGGCGTTCTCATCATTAACTTCTCATAATCTTTTTTCTGACACTATTACTTAACATAACAGCACCCAATAACATCAGTCCTAAAAATACTCTAAACCAATCACTATCAATAGAAGTATATGAAATACCAATATTTACAATTCCAAAGATTAAAGCACCCAATGATGCACCAATTACGGTTCCATATCCACCTGTTAATAATGCTCCACCCATAACAACTGCAATAATGGCTTCAAATTCTTTTAACAAACCTCTTTGTGCATCTGCTGATCCATAATCAAATACTTGACACGCTGCAAAAATAGTAGCACAAACAGCTGTTCCCATAAATAATAGAATCTTTACTTTATCTGTTGGAACTCCCATATTCTTAGAAGCTTGTTCATCTCCACCAGTAGCATAAATCCAATTTCCATATTTTGTTAATCGTAAAATAACTACACCAATAACAGTAAGTGCAATCCACCATACCAATAACATTTTAATACCAGTAACAACAGGTGTACCATCATCATAAGTAGCAATCATTCCCATTTCAGCAAAATAAGTAAATAAACCTGTAAAAGCTTCTCCTCCAAATAATGAAGCTAACCAATCTCCCTCTGAGGCTTCTTTAACTCCACCAACTAAAGTTTGATCCGTTAATAATCTTGAAATTGCAACCGTAAGTCCTCTTAAAATAAATAAAGAAGCTAAGGTAACAATAAATGAGGGTAATTTTGTTTTAACAACTATATATCCATTTAAAAACCCTATTCCACTCGCAATAATAAACGCAGTAATAATAGAAATCCAAGCAGGAATCCCATATTCTACTGTCATAATTGCCATTATAATTCCAGAAAATCCAATCATTGAACCTACTGATAAGTCAAACTCTCCACCTATCATTAATAAACAAGCTCCAACTGCAATTATTCCAATTAGTGCTGCTTGCTCTGTCCATGACAAAACACCTTCTAATGTAAACATTGCATCTTCTGCAATCATAAAAAATACTAAAAACACC
>SPKZ01010559.1_pt1 | contig 10001 bp, 8 predicted proteins | sample 2456571 | NCBI WGS metagenome assembly SPKZ01 (sample SAMN11192286, study PRJNA482655) | marine metagenome | biome: ENVO:00000447; feature: ENVO:00000244|ENVO:00000211|ENVO:00000569|ENVO:00002023; material: ENVO:00002151; isolation source: ocean water from marine abyssalpelagic zone ...
GCCGATTGGACGGACCGCGCGGGGCGTTTCCGCTCACTTGGGGACGGGCAGATTGATTTTAAGGGTATTTTTTCACGGTTGACCCAATACGGCTTCGACGGCTGGGCCGTTCTGGAATGGGAATGCTGCCTGAAACACCCCGAACAAGGCGCCAAGGAAGGCGCGCCGTTTATTGCGGATCATATTATCCGGAAGACCGATAAAGCCTTTGATGATTTTGCAGGTGGCGAAGCAGACAGTCCCGCCCTGCGCAAGATGTTGGGGTTGCACAATGGCACCGCTTAAACTTGGTATGGTGGGCGGCGGTCAGGGCGCGTTCATCGGCGGTGTTCATCGCATGGCCGCCCGGCTGGATGGGCGTTTTGACCTGGTTGCGGGGGCCTTTGCCTCGTCTCCGGAACGGGCCCATGCTTCGGCTGACGCGCTTGGCGTGCGTTCGGATCGTTCTTATGCGGACTACCGGGAAATGGCCGTTGCAGAGGCCGCGCGTTCAGATGGCATTGATGCGGTTTCGATCGTAACGCCGAACCACCTGCATGGCCCCATCGCAGAGGCCTTCCTTGCGCAGGATATCTCGGTGATCTGCGACAAGCCAATGACGGCCACACGGGAGCAAGCCGATAGCCTTGTCGCGGCGGCCAAAGCCTCAAAAGGGCATTTCTTCCTGACCCATAACTACACGGGTTACCCGATGATCCGTCAGGCGCGCCAGATGGTCCGCGACGGGGCACTTGGGGACATTAGGATCGTCGAAGCCAACTATTTGCAAGACTGGCTGACCGAAGCCGCTGGGGACGATAACAAACAGGCGGCTTGGCGGTCTGACCCAAAGCAGTCTGGGGGCGGGGCCATTGCCGACATTGGCACCCATGCCTACAACCTCGCGTGTTTCGTCGCAGGGTCTCGTGCCCTCTCCCTGAGCGCAACCTTGCTCTCGCATGTGGAGGGGCGCACGGTGGATGATGACGCTCAGATCGCAGTGCAGTTTGAAGGCGGCGCCCGGGGGCGAATTTGGGCAAGCCAAGTCGCAGTCGGCAACGAAAACAATCTGACGCTGGCGATTTACGGGTCTAAGGGGGCCCTGAGATGGGCGCAGGAAACCCCAAATGTTCTTTGGTTTTCGAAATTGGGTGATGTATCACAGATGCTCACCCGGGGCAGCGGTGCCCTGCATCCTGTGGCGGCAGACGTAACACGTTTGCCGCCGGGCCACCCCGAAGGCTACATTGAAGCCTTTGCAACGATCTACAGGGAAGCAGCGGACGTTATGTCTGGCATAGCGCTTGACACGACCATCGGCGTCGAACAGGGTTTAGACGGTGTCCGTTTTGTAACGGCGTGCCAGCATTCGTCGCGCAATGCGGCCGCCTGGATCGATTTGTGATACATCTTGGGGGCAGCCTGTCCGGGTAAAACACCCCGCCGCGGGTGTCACGATCCGCGCAGTACACGTGGTCTCGAAATGCTAGAAGAACGTGCTCCCACCCCGTGAGGTGTCTTGGCTGCGGCGCGGGCCCCTGACGGGCCTTTTCTTTGCCGCAGGGCACAAAGAATGAGATGTGCCAAGGGGGGCGGGGTCCGATTTTAGGGCGGCCTCGCCAGCCGTGCTTCTGGGACACGCTTTGGGCCGCCGCGCGGCGCAGATCGGGCGTCGCTGCCCAGCGTTGCGCAGGCTGCAAAGCTTGCTGGCGGCCGTGTCTTGATTTGAGAGGGATCAATCAGAGAAGCACAGCTTATTGCCATCAAGGTCCCTGACATAGGCGGAGAACTTAGGTCCACGCTGGTTCGGCAGACCCTCGCATGTGCCGCCAAGTGTGATGGCGCGGCCATGCATTTTCTCGACATCCTCTTTCGTTTCCACACAGAAACCAACCATCGTCCCATTTCCGCTTGTGGCAGGTTTCGTGTCGAACGGTATGGCCGTCGCAAACGCAAAGTGCTCGCCCATCCAATAGGTCATGCGATCCGAGGGGGACAGAGCGTGTAACCCAGCCCCCTCGAATAGGGCGTCATAGAAGGTTTTTGAGGCTTGCATATCGTTTGTTCCGAGAACGCAGTAGTTCATTTTCATGGGTGTGCTTCCAGCTCACTTTCTAGATGGGCGCGCAGATCGCCAACCGGATCCGCCGCAAAACCGGTCTATTGAAAAATATGACATTTTACGTCTTATTAGTTGCATGACGCGCACCAACACACCCGAGAGACTTCGGCGGATCGAACTGCTGGCTGTCCAGCTCAAACAGGATGTGCACTGCACGGTCAAAGATCTTGCACAGCAGTTCGGCGTCAGCCCACGTACAATTGCGCGCGACCTGTCTGTTATGCGCGAGCAGGGCATGCAAATCGATGCGGATCGAGGGCGCGGAGGCGGGGTGCGCCTTGACCGGAACTGGGGTGTCGGCAGATTAAACCTGTCTTATGCTGAAGCTGTCGACATGCTGATCAGCATTGCGGTGGCAGAAAAAATGCAATCGCCGATGTTTCTGGCCAGCCTCGGCTCCGTTCGACGGCAGCTGGTGGCCTCATTTTCTCCGGAAAAGCGCGCGCAGATAGAGCAACTCAAGTCGCGGATCATGATTGGGGTCACCGCATCAACATTTGTGCAACTGAGCGCTACTGCGCCTCCACAGCGGGTTGTCCAAACCTTGCATCAGGCTTTTATCAATCAGACCGAGTTGGAGATAAGGTACGAAAGGGAAGACGGGGTCGCGTCTGACCGCAGGATTGCCCCCCACTACCTTTTGCTGAAATATCCTGTTTGGTACGTCGTCGCATTTGATCATCTAAGAGAGGAACCACGCATCTTTCGCTGTGACAGGATGCGGGCCGCTCGGAGGACGGAAAAGCCGTTTCGGTTGTTGGCCAAGGACGTGTTCGAACCGTCCGTAATTGCAGACGATCTTTCGCTGTGATGGGGCCGCGCCCTCCAAAAGAAGGTATTCCCGCTTTGCGGGGCGACGCCCATCGGATGATCCTTGCTCCGGGAACGGCGTCGAACCCTTTTGTCCCGGCCTGCAGGCGGAGCCTGGGCGAGATCCGCGTCACGGGCGGCAAGGTGCGGAAACCAGTTTCACCCGCCGCCGCAGGGCGCTAAGGTCGCCAGCGGAACACCATCCCATCCTACTACCTGAGGGGCGAAGGGGCAGACAATGCTGGCAGGCAAACGCATTCTTCTCATTATTGGCGGCGGCATTGCGGCCTATAAATCGTTGGAACTGATCCGGCGCTTGCAGGACGCGGGGGCCTCCGTCAGCCCGGTGTTGACCCGTGCGGGCGAAGAGTTTGTGACACCTCTGTCGGTGTCGGCCCTGTCGGGGACGGCGGTTCACCGCGATCTGTTTGACCTAACGGCGGAGGCAGAGATGGGCCATATCCAGCTGTCGCGCTCCGCTGATCTGGTTGTTGTGGCTCCGGCCACCGCCGATCTGATGGCCAAGATGGCGCAGGGGCTGGCCAATGATCTGGCCTCGACTCTTCTGTTGGCAACCGACACGCAGGTGATGGTGGCACCTGCTATGAATGTGCGCATGTGGGACCATCCGGCGACCCAGCGCAATTTGGCCACCCTGCGTGCCGACGGGGTCAAGGTCATTGGCCCCAATGAGGGCGGCATGGCCTGCGGTGAGTTTGGCCCCGGACGCCTGTCGGAACCGGATGAGATTGTGGCCGCCGTGGAACGGCAGCTCGCCGATGGGCCGCTCAAGGGCAAGCGCGTGCTGGTGACCTCTGGCCCCACGCATGAACCCATTGACCCGGTGCGCTACATCGCCAACCGCTCGTCCGGGGCGCAGGGGGTGGCGCTGGCCCGTGCTCTTGCGTCGCGCGGGGGCGAGGTGGTCTTTGTCACGGGCCCGGCAAGCGTTGCCCCCCCGGACGGCGTCGAAGTGGTGCCCGTCGAAAGCGCGCACGATATGCTGGCCGCGGTTGAGGCCGCTTTGCCTGTAGATGCGGCGGTCTGTGCGGCGGCTGTGGCAGATTGGCGCGTGACTTCGGCGTCTGATCGGAAACTGAAGAAATCCAAAGATGGGCTGCCGGTGCTGGCGTTTGCGGAAAACCCAGACATTCTGAAAACCATATCGCACCTTGAAGACGGCCGCCCGTCGCTGGTGGTGGGCTTTGCGGCTGAAACCCATGACGTGCTGCAAAACGCCACCGCCAAACGCAAGCGCAAAGGGTGCGACTGGATCGTTGCCAATGATGTGTCCGAGGGCACCGGCATTATGGGGGGGACGGAGAATGCGGTAACGCTGATCTCGGACGCGGGGGCGGAAAGCTGGCCGCGCATGGCCAAATCCGAGGTCGCATCCCAGCTGGCGGATCGAATTGCCGCTGCGCTGGCCAAAGACTGAACAGGGGCTGACCATCGGCGTCCTCGCACCGTCCGTGTTTTGGACAGGCGCTGAATGGCCTGCGCGCCCGCCCGATGTCGCCTGTGTCGACCATAAACGTGGATTGGGCGGGGCTTTGGCGCGGCCTTTTCCGTGCGGAAAAAGACGCAGCGAACCCGCCGCTGCCACCTCTTTTGGGGGCAGTTTGGGACAGGGCCATCACCAAAACACAGCTGTCGGCGGTGATTTCTGGTTCTCAAAGCCAGATGGGCTAAGTGTCCCAATGGTCAGAGTGTGCAAGGCAATTATGCTGCGATTTGCGCTGTGCGGGGCGATCCTGTATGCGCACAACCGACGAGACATTTATGGGTCTGATTTGATCCGCCCAGAGGAGAAGCCAGATGCTGCCAGCCACCCCTGCAATCGAACTTAAGGTGCTGGATGCACGCCTGCACGATTGGGGTTTGCCCTGCTACCAGAGCGATATGGCGGCTGCGGTGGATCTGTTTGCCTGCATAGACGACGCTCTTGAAATCGCGCCGCAAGCGCCTGCAACCTTGGTGCCTTCGGGGCTCGCGCTGGGCATGGGCAATGCGCATATGGCAGCGCTCGTCCTGCCGCGTTCGGGGTTGGGGCATAAAAAAGGTCTGGTGATGGGCAATACGCTTGGCCTGATTGATGCCGACTACATGGGGCAGGTGTTCATTTCGGTCTGGAACCGCAACCCTGCAGGCGCGAATGCGATTGTCATTGAGCCGGGCGAACGCATTGCCCAGATGATGTTTGTGCCCGTGATCCGCCCCGAGGTTCAGGTGGTGGCGGAGTTTTCCATTGAAACCACGCGCGGGGCGGGGGGCTTTGGCTCTACCGGAACCACGCAGACGTAAACCAACAGCCGCAGGAGAGCCCGCGCCATGATCCAGATCCTTGCCCTTGTTGCCCTTGTCTGGTGGGGGGGGCAGCTGTTGCGGTTTTCGCGCGCCGTGCGTCTGTCGCTGTTGGCGCTGCTCTATCTGGCGGTGCTGCTGATCCAGCTGACTTTGCCGGATGGCGCGCCTCTGCGCGAGGCCACCGGGGGCTCTCCCGCCACCTGGTTGATCCTTGCAGGCGTTGTGGTGCTGATTGTCGGCTACTCTGGCGTGCTGCGCCGCCTTCGGGCCCGTGCGCAGCCCCCCGAAGACACAATCAAGACGGAGGACGCTCCGTTATTCAGTGAAACCGAGCTCAACCGCTACGCCCGCCATATCGTTCTGCGTGAACTGGGGGGGCAAGGTCAGAAGCGCCTGAAAGAGGCGCGCGTGCTTGTTATTGGGGCGGGTGGCCTCGGGGCGCCTGCGCTGCAGTATCTGGCAGCGGCGGGCGTGGGCACCATCGGGGTGATTGATGATGACACGGTGGAAAACGGCAATCTGCAGCGTCAGGTGATCCATACGGATGCAGCCATTGGCACGCCTAAGGTGTTTTCGGCTCAGGCCGCGATGGAGGCGCAGAATCCCTATGCCACCGTCCGCCCCTATCACCGCCGTCTGACTGCTGAAATCGCAGCAGAGCTGTTTGCGGAGTATGATCTGATCCTGGATGGCACCGATAATTTTGACACGCGATATCTGGTCAACCGGGCGGCCGTGGCGCGCGGTGTGCCGCTGATTTCCGGCGCGTTGAGCCAATGGGAAGGGCAGGTCTCTGTGTTTGATCCGGCAGAGGGCGCGCCCTGCTACGAATGTATTTTCCCCGAAGCGCCGGCGCCGGGTCTTGCGCCGAGTTGTTCTGAGGCAGGGGTGCTGGGTCCGTTGCCCGGTGTGATTGGCGCCATGATGGCGGTGGAGGCGATCAAAGTGATCACTGGCGCCGGGGCCCCCTTGCGGGGGCAACTGCTGATTTATGACGCGTTTTCTGGTGAAACCCGTAAGATTGCCATGAAACCACGCAGTGATTGCCCTGTTTGTGGGCCACAGGCCGCCGTTGTAGCCCCCACAGGCGCCACAGGCTCTTGACCCGGCGTCGCCTTCGGCGCATGCCAGATGAAGAGTTCTGAAGGAGTGACAGCATGAAGAACGCCATGAAAACCGCCCTGTCCGCTGTGGCGGCACTGACCATTTCCAACCTCAGCACCGCTGCCTTTTCTGCAGACCTGCCGGATCTGGGCGGGCGCGAGGTGGTTATGGCCTCTGAAAACACCTATCCCCCCCTGCAGTTTATTGACAAATCCGGATCGGCTGTGGGTTGGGAATATGACGCCATGACCGAGATCGCCAAACGCATCAATATTAAAGTGGTGTATGAGAACACCTCTTGGGATGCGATGATCCCGGCGATTACAGCTGCGCAGTATGACGTGGCCATGAACGGCATCACCATCCGCGAAGACCGCAAGGAACAGGTCGATTTCTCGCGGTCTTACCTGACCTCGCAGATGCGGATGATCGTGGCGGGCGATGAAACACGCTTTGAGGATGCTGCAGGTTTTGCGGCGGATCCGAACCTGCTGGCGGCGGCGCAGCCAGGCACCACGCCATTTTATGTCACCGTCTATAACGTACTGGATGGCAATGAGGCCAACCCGCGCATCAAACTGTTTGAGACCTTCGGCGCGTCCCTGCAGGCGCTGAGCGTTGGCGATGTGGATCTGGCGCTGTCGGACAGCACGGCGGCCAATGGTGTTGTGGCTGCGTCTAACGGTGAGCTGAAAATTGTGGGCGAACCGCTCGGCACCGAGGACTTTGGGTTCATCTTCCCCAAAGGCTCTGATCTTGTGGCGGGGTTCGATGCGGCGCTTGCTGCGATGGAAGCCGATGGCACGCTGGAGGCGCTCAACAAGAAGTGGTTCCTGGATTATAAAATGGGTCAATAAGACCCCGTGAAATACCAACAGACCCCGGCCGCTGTGGGAACAGCGACCGGGGTTTTTCTGTTTTTGCGACGGGCGGCCAGAACAGGGCGCCAGAGGATGAGACAATGAAAAAGCGCAGCCATACAGGCGACAAAGAAGACTTCCCGTGGTGGCTGGTGGCTGCAGCCGGGATTGGCGTTTACCTTGCGGTGGAGGTCTGGCAAAGCCCGCTTTACAGCCAGATCATGGGCACGCTGACGAAAGGCATTGGGGTGACGGTGATGGTCACGCTGATCAGCTTTTTGCTTGCCTCGACCCTGGGTCTGGGGTTGGCGCTTGGTGAACGGTGTCGCTGGCTGGTGGTGCGGCAGATCTGCCGGTTCTATATCGAGATCATCCGGGGCGTGCCGATCATCGTCCTGCTTCTGTATGTGGCCTTTGTGCTGGCCCCGGCGCTGGTGGACTTTCGCAATTGGGTGGCGGTTTTTTTTGACATAGATCCCGTGCGCAGTCGGGCATTTCCGCTTTTGTGGCGTGCGGTTATGGCGCTGATGATCGCCTATTCTGCGTTCATTGCCGAAATTTTCCGTGCGGGACTAGATGCCGTGCCTGAGGGGCAAGTTGAGGCTGCTAAGGCGCTGGGGCTGTCGGGCTGGAAACGTTTCCGGCTGGTGGTTTTTCCGCAGGCAATCCGGACTATTCTGCCGCCGCTGGGCAATGACTTTGTGGCACTGGTCAAGGACAGCTCGCTCGTGTCGGTTTTGGGGGTGCTGGATGTGACGCAGCTGGGTAAAGTAACTGCGGCTAGCAATTTTCGTTATTTCGAGACCTACAATATGGTGGCATTGATTTATTTGACCACGACAGTGACCTTGTCGCTCTTGCTGCGCCGGTTTGAGCAGCGTTTGCGCAACCGCTACAGTCACTGAGCCCGGCCCTGATCCGGCCCCAACCCCAAGCGTAATCCGTGGTGTTCTGCGGTGAGCGCGCGCGCCGCAGGCGCGCGCGCTTGCGCCCGGCGCCGATCATCAAAGATGATCGGCGCTCGATCGCCGGGGGCCGCGACTGCTGCGCAGCCGCGGCGGGGCCAAGACGCGCCGCTTTCTTCCTGTTCAAGTGATTGCAGTGCAGCAAAGTGCGCACTAGGCTCCTGCCAAAGGAGATTGCACATGACCAACCCGCTTTTGGCATCCTGGGACACGCCTTTTGGAATCGCGCCCTTCGATAAAATTTCCGACAAGGATTTTGATCCGGCGCTGGAGGAAGCCCTTGCTGCCCATGCCGCGCAGATCGACGCGATTGCTGCCAACACCGAAGCCCCGACATTTGCCAATGTGATTGAGGCACTTGAGGCGCCGTGTGTGCCGCTCGAACAGGTGCTTTCGGTGTTCTATTCGGTTGCTGGCGCCGACAGCAATGACGCGCGCGAGGCGTTGCAGCGGGCGTTTTCCCCAAAACTCGCCGCGCATTTTTCAGCGATTACCGCCAATAAGCCGCTCTATTCCAAGGTCAAAGCCGTCTGGGACGCGCGAGACAGTCTGGAGCTGAGCGACGAGCAGGCGCGTGTCCTAATGTTGACGCACCGTGGGTTTGTGCGCGGTGGCGCGGCACTGGAAGGGGCGGCGGATGCGCGGATGCAGGAGATCAAATCGCGCCTCGCGACACTGGGCACTGCATTCACCCAAAACCTGCTGGCTGACGAACGCGCTTGGTTTATGGAACTCTCAGAGGACGATCTTGAAGAGTTGCCGCACTTTGTGATTTCAGCCGCGCGCACGGCGGGTGAGGAAAAGGGCGCAGACGGTCCTGTGGTCACGCTGGCACGGTCTTTGGTGACGCCGTTTTTGCAATTCTCCCCTCGGCGCGACCTGCGCCAGAAGGCGCATGAGGCCTGGGCTGCACGGGGCGCAAATGGTGGAGAGACCGACAACCGCGCCATTGCCGCTGAGATCTTGTCGTTGCGCCAAGAACGGGCAAAGCTGTTGGGCTATGAAAGCTTTGCCGCTTATAAGCTGGAAACGGAAATGGCGGGTACACCTGAGGCGGTGCGCGATCTGCTGATGCAGGTCTGGGAGCCCGCAAAGGCACAGGCCGACCGGGACGCGGGTCTTCTGACGGCAATGATGCATGAGGACGGCATCAGTGGCGATCTACAGCCCTGGGACTGGCATTACTATTCCGAGAAACGCCGCAAAGTGGAGCATGATCTGGATGAGGCCGAACTGAAGCCCTACCTACAGCTGGATCAGATGATCGAGGCGTCCTTTGCCTGTGCCAACCGCCTGTTCGGGTTGGAGTTCACACCGCTGGATGTACCGCTGTACCATGTCGATTGTCGCGCCTGGGAAGTGACCCGTGGTGGCGATCATGTGGCTGTTTTTATTGGAGATTTCTTTGCTCGCGGATCCAAGCGGTCGGGCGCGTGGTGTTCGGCGATGCGGGCACAGGCCAAGTTCCCCGAGGGCCAGACGCCGGTGGTGATCAATGTCTGCAACTTTGCCAAGGGGGATCCGGCGCTTCTGAGCTGGGATGACGCGCGTACGCTGTTTCATGAGTTCGGCCATGCGTTGCATCAGATGCTGTCGAATGTGACCTATGAGAGCGTGTCGGGGACCTCTGTCGCGCGTGATTTTGTGGAGCTGCCGAGCCAGCTTTATGAACACTGGCTGGAAGTTCCTGAAGTGCTGGAAGAATTCGCGCTGCATGCCGATACCGGCGCGGCGATGCCCAAGGAGATGCGCGACAAGGTGCTGGGGGCGGCGACCTATGACATGGGGTTTGCCACGGTGGAATATGTGGCTTCTGCCCTTGTGGATCTCGCGTTCCATGACGGGCCTGCGCCC
>SPKZ01020024.1_pt1 | contig 9997 bp, 6 predicted proteins | sample 2456571 | NCBI WGS metagenome assembly SPKZ01 (sample SAMN11192286, study PRJNA482655) | marine metagenome | biome: ENVO:00000447; feature: ENVO:00000244|ENVO:00000211|ENVO:00000569|ENVO:00002023; material: ENVO:00002151; isolation source: ocean water from marine abyssalpelagic zone ...
TATGTATAACGAGGACTGGAACACACCTTTTGGTTCTCAGATTGTGGGTAATTATACTAATCGAGGTTTTGGTATTTACAATTATAGAAGAATAACTCCTCATTCTATTACTTTTCAAGACACAGATATATTCATTTTTAATACTTTTGGAGAGCTATTAAGAACGTTAGATAATGGTAGTTCTATAATAAACATTAGCAAATTCGAACCTAATGGTGATTTTTTGGTTTTTGATAATGAAGCATATGTAACAAAGTATAACTATATTGGAACAACGTTAGATAAAAAGAAATTAGACATAATTGATAATAATAATATTGAACGCTCAGCTTTTTATACTGAAAACAAATATGTATATATTTTAAATGGAACTGATTATTATAGATTAGATTCCACTAGTTTAAAATATAAGACTAGTGCTGAATTATCTACTACCCATTTCTTGTGTGCATTTGGTGATGAATATACTAGTATAGCCGTAAAAAGTATCAAAGATAGAACCGGGTTTTCCGGAAAAGAAACATGGGTTGGATTGTTATCAGGTATTAAACCACAAATTGTAGACGATAACGTATATTATTATAATAATCAACGCGCTTTGCAATATTATAATATCGATAATCAAAGCATTACAGATAAAATTTTGGTTAAAACGTTGAATGACTATACATTTGATAACGAAGGTAACTTTTATGTCTTATATGATGATAATGAAATTGCTGTTGTTGATCAATACGATACCGTTATACAAAGCCAAAGTATGAAATTATCTACATTGACACAAAATGAGATAACGTATGGAAAAAATATTGAAATAATAAATGAGTGGTACGGTGGTAACTTGTTAACAAATTATCTATCTATTTTTAGTTTAAGTTCTAATTCTCTAGATGTGAACATTCCTTGTTATACAAGAACAAACACACTTTTTACTGATGTGAGTAGTAGAATTATGCAGGTTGTTTATACATCACCTGAGGTGTTTAATATCGATAATAGAATTAACAATTATGATTATTTGAGAAATAATTATGATTCAGGGGAAACTATATCAGCAGTATTGAGGCTTCCAAATATATATGATGTACAAACTTATGAAATTGCTACGTTAACCTACCCATTGTCTAATTTAAGTCCAGGTTATCATAATTTTACTGCTACCTTAGATACAACAAGAGGTTTGTTTAATTTTGTAATAGACGGGTCTAATGTAGATTCTTATTCTTTTGAAGATGCAAAATATAGTTACGGTACTATTTTTGATAATACCTTTTATATTGGAACAGAACCTAGTTATGGTAATAACAAACTTAATGAAAATTTAAATGATGTAAACTATTATAATTATGGTAATTTTAAGATAAAAGATTTCTATATCTATAGTGTGCCTTTATATTTGTACGATATAGCAAATATTATTAGATCTTATTATACCATTCAAGATATTAATTTTCAATTACCTTGCGGTAAGAGAAATTATGTTGAAAATATTGATAAACTTTTCAAATTTAAATTACCAGGTAGGAAGAGCAATTTATTCAATGTAAAAATACTAGATACTGGTATAACTGAAAGCAGTATTCAATCTGATATAAACAACAATATAATTGAACAAATTAAAACGGTGATACCTGCAAATACGCGTTTAAATAGAATTGACTGGGAAGTTGAAAATGATTAAAATATCAGACGAATTTAAAAAATACACATATACTTTTAACAGAAGTCTTTCTTCTGATATTGTTTTACCATATGATAAAAATAGTACGTTATTAGGTGTAAATGAATTAGTTAATGGATATAATTTTAATTCTAGTCTAGATAAGCTTCAGTCCAATTTAATGTATTTGTATTCAGTTAGTAAACTAGCTGATCCTGATATACCTACTAATTATGAAGGGTATATTGGTACAACTTCCGTTGGTGGGGATAAGTTAGAAATACAAATAAAGAATTTTACACCTTACGATGTAGCAAAAGCTGCATATAACAACGGTGATTCTGACTATTCGCAAATGCCTTATTTTACTGTTACTGATGAAGATAATAAAAGTTATGGAGTATTTTATGGCTGGGATAATGATGAACCAGAAAAAAGCAACTATAATACAGTAGCTGGTTCTTTATCGTCATCTCTTTTATCTTCTTTTTTTATAGATGTTAGTACGGCTGCATATTGTGGTAATGAAAATGCAGCATACGGGGCTCAAGCTTTTTTAAGCGCTTTTAATTTCCAAATACACACATTTATATTTGCTGATGGGTATCCCGAATTATATTCTACTAATCAAAATCCCGTAATCGCTTTATCTGGTAAATCCCCAAATGGTGGTGTATTTTTTAATAATAGTAAATTTTCAAACGTAGCTAGCTTTTTTGGTACTGAAGCTCAGGCGATGAAATATCAACAAGGTACATCTAATTTAGTATTCAATTTACATAAAAACTCATTTACTGTCGATTCTAATATGACAATTATTGATATACCAGCTGATATAAAATCTAGTGGTGTTGTAGATGAGTATGCGTTTAATAATTTGGTTTCTACATCTGTAGCTCCCGGAAACTTATCAGCATTTAATGCTATATTTTGTTGTAGTCCTAGTTCAGTTGTTTCTCTAAGTGCAAAAAGTAATGCGTCTTCGTTATCATCAGATTACACATTCACAAATTATATCTCCTCCATAGGAATTAATAACGAATTACCATATCAATCAATTAATGGTTCCGCGTATCATGATAATAGTTTGTATGTGTCTGATGCTGCAACAAACAATGTTGTTAAAATAAATGTAAGGGGATTTACCCAAAATGATACCATCAGAGACAATACTTTTTATGAAACAGAAATTATTGGAGGTTTAGGTGGTGTAAGAGATAATTATTCATTTAATGAACCGCGCATTTTACAGTTTTATAAAGATAGGTTATATGTTTATGATAAAGGTAATTTGTGTATTAAAGTGTATGATAAAGATTTAGGTTATGTTCGTAATTTAAGAAAATCGAGATTTGCTAAAAGGAACCCACCGATATCAATAAAAATATATAACGATACATTTTATTGGTTAACTTCAGGTGGAAAATTCTTTACGCTGGATAACGATTTAAATTTATTAAAGGAAGAGGTTTTATATAATACAGATAACACTGAATATTTTACCGATTTTGTTGTTGCAGAAAATATAAACATGTTATATTTTTCAACAAAAGAAAATATATACAAATACTATTTTGATAATACTCAATATATCGGGAGATTTAATTTATCAGAGAATAAAATTGATAAAACAGAACTAGTATTTTTATCACATGTAGAAAATACTCTTAATAGTGTAAACTTATATGCATATGGAAAAAGGGGCCGTTCAGGGTATTTACTTCGATTCAATGAAAATGATCAGTATCTAAATCTTTTATCTGATTATGATTTTGAAATATATGGGAAAGATGAAATAGAAGTAGATAAAAACGAATTTACTGCAAATTTTGCTTACAATAAAAGCATTTTAAAACTACTCAGCAATAATTTACAGTTTAAGAATTTTATTACTAACATGGTTAGTGTTTCTTTAAGAAGAGATGGGGGTATTGATTACAATGGTGTGGTATATTTTAACCCTGCAGAATTAGAAATTCTTAATTTTAATCCTGGGCTGGACAACTACATAGGTACCAATGAAATATTTTCTAGATCTGTAGTAAATAGGGTGTTGGAAAAAATATATGACTATCAAACAAGATTGTTATCTCTTTTTAAAAATCAAGTTTCACCACCACCCGTACAGCAGAATATTTTATCACCCACACTCAATGCATTAATGTTGGAAGATTACCCCGGTAATTGGGACGGCACATTTAATACAGAGCAAGGCTTAGATTTTATTGAACTAGAAACAGAACCGGTGCAGCAAGATCAACGGGTACCCGTTGAAACTGAGGAGTGTGCTTGTCCTACAGAAATTAGACTTACCTGTTGCCCTCTTACACCGGACTCTGATCAATTTCTTTACGATTGTGACATCACCTGTATCCCGCCTTGTGATTTAATAATAACAACGTTTTGGGTGGATGAAGTAACAACCTATACCCTCGACGGGCCAGGAAACCCCACTGAAGAATTTGTACAAACACTAGAAGTGCACCCGATGAGATTCTATCATCAAGAAGGGTTGTTGGGTAGCCCAAGAGGTGTTGCGATACCCGTTGAGTATGGTGTAAATACCTTCTTCACTAAAACTAATCCTTCACAAATTTCCAATTATATAGTTACAAAAGGCGTTGATCGTGAGACAATAAGAGTTGATTTATCATCTCCTCTGGATTATTTTGACCTAAATAATCCTTATTTTTCATCAAGGGTAGACCCGGTGAAGTATATAGGTAATAGAACCTATACAACTATTAATGCATCTACTGGTCTAGAAAGAGATGTAACATTTAATATGTATACGGTTCCCGATTCTGCTATTAATATTGGTAATTGTTGGGGTTATGTGGGTTTTGATAGATCTTCATACGACTGGAATGTTGCAAATAATTTACAAATAACTCAAGCTGGCGGTGACACTGGTGAAGAGACTGGGTTAACGGACTGTACGTTTAATGCAGAACACTTTATAGTTTATTTTACTACCATTTTAGTTAATTCTAGAGTTGAAGTAGATTTAAAATATATGAATCGCGTTCCTAACCGCCGGCTTATTTTGCTGGGTTGTTTTAAGAATTATAGGACAGGGTGGGTCTCTGATTGTGACACAGAAAATATTATAGTCTATGATACTGAGGTGGAAGCTGCAGAAAATACCCTGAAATGGCAAGCAATGGCTAATACATGGAATGAAGCTGTACAAGTTAGACTAGAGGGTAATGAGTGGGTTCCTGGCGAAGGTCGCGGGGTAAAAGTACCAAGAGCTCGTTTTCTAGCTGGCCGAATGATTTCAGGCGATAGAAAAGAATATTATTTTAGGGATAAGGACACCCACTCTCATACGGATCCTAATTTTATGCTTAGAATCGTTGGTGATGGTGTTTTTACTGAAGACGGTTTGGGTATTATAGGAACGGGGGTTATTCAAATTTTCTATTCAAGGGATGATGGTGAGGCCCATGGGTGGGCCTTTGCCCGCGGCGCCAGTAAAGGCCCGATAATTGATGGTATGGTGTTACCTTTTGGCAAGTCGAAGAGTACAGGAAGGAGATTTGGTATGAGTACTCGTGCATCAGACTCTCCGACGGGTAGTTATAAAAAGACGATTTCATTGGGTTCTACGCAAACTAAAGTCTATGATTATAAAGGGTGCAAATTGTATGATATTATTGGAGAAAATGAAATTGTAAATAATGCAACAGATAATGTGCAAAGCCCAGCGCCGGGAGGATTAGCAATAGTTCCAGGCTTGTCGCCCCAGATTCCAGCAGCTGGTGATTTAGGAAGAGCTGCTGGAATAACTAATGTTGGTATAAACTGGCCGGATTTTGATCGATGGATAATTGTACCACTAGATCAAGAGGTCTAATAGAGTGACGATAAATATTTAAAATGGCAGGTAAAAAGATAACAGAGTTAGAAGAGTTAACGACAATTAAAAACGGCGATTATTTAACGATGGTTGATTCTGACGAAACCGTGGTTACTAATATTAATAAAAAAATTAGCGTAGAATCATTTGTAACTTTTCTTAGAAATGAATCTATTATGTTCCCGGTCCCGTTTGCTGCAACATATATAGACACCAAAGCTTATGGATTGACAATAAATGGTATTCCTGATCAATCAAGAAATATTTCAAATTTAGTTAGTAATAAAACCGTTAATTTGGGTGATATAAGCGTAATAAAATTTGATGCGTATGGTAGAGTATGGGATGCCGTTGCAAAACCAGATGTAAGGGACGTTTTTATAGCGTCAGGAACCGCTGCTAGTTACTATAAGAGCACTATTTCAGATGAGGGTATCGCTGGTCCAACTTCTTTTGATAATGATATTAGTGCTGAAAATAAAGCAAATGGTGGTTATTTCAATAAAGACACTTACTATTGGCCTAATGATTATGGGACGCTAGTGAATTATTCTGATGGTACAGGAAATGACGTGAAGTGGACAAATTTGTTTTTTACTGACCCCGACGGCACGATTCCGAGAACATACGATACATACGATAGGACCTTTATAGAAATAACGTATTCTTATGCTGATGCTGATACAAGGTTTAACCCTCAACCCGGTAACGCTACAATAGATATTAATTGGAAAGATGGTTCACTAAAAGGAACTGGTTCGTTTCCATCATATGATAGAGACAAAAGTCAGTCTATTAATTTTCCTGCTGTTTGGTCGACTAGTAGTCTTACAGGTGATAACACATCATATTCTGCAACCATTCAAGGTGCAAGTGATTTATTATGCGTTCCTCAAATTCTTATTAATTACAACCTTAGACAAATTACAGGGTTACCTATACCTACAATATTAGATAACCAAGATAGTGTTATTACAAACCAGTCTATAGCAGTAAACGTGGTAATAACAAATGAGTAAAAAAATTACACAATTAAGTCTCCAACCAAGCGCGAAAGAAGTATTATCGCGAGATATGTTATTATTTGCTGGGCGGGATAGAATAAACAATGCGTATCAAAATTACAAAGTTAGTGCTGAATCATTAGTAACATACGTTAATGGTAATATAGCATTTCCAATTAAAATAACCGATCAATTCTTACAATCACCTGGCGTAGATTCTGATGTGTCAAATCAGGAATATAATGTATGTAATATTGAATCTTTGACTTTTAATAATTTTGGTGTTGTAACTGGGTTGAAGAAGTCAACCAAAACTAAAAGATTATTTACCGGTGCATGTGGTACAATTAACCCTATTGTTACTGATGGTCAATGGAAAGGGTATTTTGATAAAAGTGTGGTAGGTGCACGCAACCCCGGGCCGCGTCGTGCGGGCTCACCTGCAACATGGGTAGATTTTTTTGATACTTCATATTCTGATTATAAAAAGACAATTGTAAATTATGTTGCTAAAGCAGCAACCAATAATTATCAAACATGTACACATAAGGTAATTATATATTGGGGTACTACTGAAAATGCAGTTGTTTCAGGGTGCGGACAATACCCTAATACGTCTACCATTAATAGCGCATTAGCCATTGATAAGAACCACGGACAAAAAAATTATATTGTTGGTATGTTTCCACTAAGTCAAGAAAGATGGGCGACCACCGCGGCCGCCGCGGTGGTACAGTTACAAATTGACAATGTAAATAAAAAAATTGTAAAATTACCGATAACTAATTATAATGTTTCGACTACTGAAAAGATATACATTTCTATGACAGTAGAGTCGTTTGCATAAATAGTTACAATGGATTGTTCAACGGTATTACCTGTAAGTTCTTTTTATTCCACCAATCTTAACAACAAAATTTGTAGTTATGATAGATTGGCTCAAAGAATATCTAGGACATTAGGAGCCCCCTTAATAAACATTGAAGTACATCAAGACCAATTATATGAAAATATTGGTATTGCTGTTGAAATGTTTACAAAGTTTGCAGGATATACTAGAGAATATGTTATATTTGATTCTAATTTATATAAAAGAGGTGAAGGTATAAGATTAGATGTTTTATTTTCAGCTAACAGAACAGAAACCAAACCATTAAATCCTAATTTTTCTTATCGTTACCCTGACGCATGCGGTACAAGTTATGCACCTTTATATGGTATAGGGAAAATGATTATTGGGGAACCTACTAACCCATATATTTTTGAAGTTGGTGAAAACTTAAAACCAGACCAATTATATTTGAATCAAGAATATGATTATCTTTTAGATGATTATAGAAAAGTAATTGCATGTAGGGGATTTGAAGTAGGTTCATCTGACGGTGTTAATACTTTGTTTACTATTGAACAAACTTTAGCTCAACAAACCTATTTCAGTTATTCGATGGGTAATTATGGGTTTGATTTAATTAGTTGGTATGTATTAAAAAACTGGTTAGATACACGTGAACATGTTTTAGCATTAAGAAAAAGTATTGATTTTAATGATAGGACGCAATATATGCAAATGTATCCTGAACCTGGAAATGAAAGATTTTGGGGCATATTAGAGTGCTATGTAGAGCAACCTATTCAATGGGTAATTAAAGAGATTTGGGTTTATCAATATGCATTGGCATTAACAAAAATTAATTTGGGTAGAGTTAGAGGTAAATATAGCAATGTTCAATTATTTGGTGGTGGTGTATTAAATTACGACATGCTTGAAGAAGGTCGCGAAGAAAAAGCAAAATTAGAAGAAGAATTATACACGGGAGCCTCACCAGGCTTAAGTGACGCCGAGCCAGTCTTGTTTTTGGTAGGTTAATTTTTAAATAGCATTATGCTATGAGAAAAAAGTGTATCGTAAAACAGCCAGCCGGGCTCGGCGATATACTATATTGCTTACATATAGCTGAAAAAATAATTGAAAAGTATCAGTGTGATATTATATGGCCAGTAATAACACAATATAATTTTATATCTAATTATATAAAAAGAGATCATCTTGTATTTGTTGATGAATCTGAAAACTTTCCATATAAAGACGTATATACATTAGACGCTCGATGCGTTATCAATAATGATAACTATATGTACATACCGTTATCAACAGCACAAGGGCCGTGGGACAAAGAAGATGAATTAATTATGCTTAGCAAATATAAGATAGTAGGTTTGGATCCAAGTAATTGGAGCAAGTCGTTATCTTTTATTCGAGATAAAAATAAAGAAAATAGGTTATACTACGATATTCTCAAGTTACAAGATGATACAGAATACGTGCTAGTAAATAATTTATACGCATCCCCTCCGGATACACGCCATATAGATAATATAAAGACGTCAGGTAAATACAATCAAGTAGTAGAATTATCTTACATATCAGGATATAATCCATTTGATTGGTGTAAGGTTATGGAACAGGCGAGTGAAATACATATGGTAGATACGTGTTACACCTTTTTATTAGAAGTGTTAAGTCTATTCACATCGGATGTGAATATATATTCACGCTGCAGAAAGGGTGATAAAGTTGTACCGGGCAAACCAACATTTCTACAAACTCAATGGCTATTTAAAAGTGATTTTAAATGGGTACACAACTAATATGGATCTTTTAAAATATAACGGTACGTTATACCCTGCGTTTCAAGCTCAAGGTTATGCAGCGCAGTTTGCTATTCCATATGCAAAGAAATTTTGTAAAGGTAAAGGCTACGATATAGGCTGTATGAAAAAAGAATGGGCGCTCCCCGGTGCTATTCCAATTGATGTGGAGTTTGATGATGAATGGGATGCTTATAATCTTCCTGATACTGCAGTTGATTATATATTTTCGTCTCATTGTTTAGAACATCTACCAAACTGGGTTGAAGCTCTCGATTATTGGACAACAATCATAAATTCAAAAGGAACTTTATTTTTATACTTGCCTCATTACTCTCAAGAATACTGGAGACCATGGAATAATAGAAAACATATACATGTATTTGATGAGATGATAATAAAAGACTATTTAGTACATAACAATTACACGCACATTTATACAGCAGGGCCTGATTTAAATTGTTCGTTTACTGTTGTAGCGCAAAAAAAGTAATTTAAATAAAAATATGCCAAGGGGTAAATACAGGCAAGGTATATTTAGACCAAGAAATAAAGATAAGTTTAGAGGAAAGAAATCACCTATATTTAGATCAGGTTGGGAACTAAAATTTTTTCATTGGTGTGATTTAAATGAAAATGTTATAGCTTGGGATAGCGAATGTGTGATAGTACCTTATAACAATCCTTTGACGGGTAGAATTAATAGATACTTTGTAGATGGGCTAATTACAATAAATGAAACTAATGGACCCAAAACGTATCTAATAGAAATAAAACCTTCTAAACAAACTGTTCCTCCTGTTGTTAAAAAAAGTAAGAAAA
>SPKZ01016136.1_pt1 | contig 9994 bp, 2 predicted proteins | sample 2456571 | NCBI WGS metagenome assembly SPKZ01 (sample SAMN11192286, study PRJNA482655) | marine metagenome | biome: ENVO:00000447; feature: ENVO:00000244|ENVO:00000211|ENVO:00000569|ENVO:00002023; material: ENVO:00002151; isolation source: ocean water from marine abyssalpelagic zone ...
ACGCAACTTGTTTTAGACATATTTTTTAGACCTTTTATTACCTTCATTTATGCGCATAGGATAGACAGAGTGTTGTCTTCTGTCCAGTGTCTTTACAGACGAAAACTATTGACTCTATTTGAAAAATATATACCATACCGATCGGTACATAATAATTTGTACCAATCGGTATGTAATAATGCGTACCAATTGGTATGAAATGATAGACCAATGCTGCGTAATAAGCGCTGTATCAACTGACACTCATTATCTTGATTTGCTGATTGCAAAACAATGTAACGAAGGGACATCATCACATGACAACAAGTAATATATTTCGCACATTTATGATCACCAGCTTAACAGCGCTGGTATTAACCGCATGTGGTAGTGAACAATCGCCACAATCCCAAGTCCAGAGTAGACCCGCACCAAAAGTAAGTGTTGCCAAGGTGATAAACGAACCTGTCACGGAGTGGGACGAATTTACTGGCCGCTTAGAAGCGCCAGAACAGGTTACTTTGATCCCTCGGGTGTCTGGTTATATCAATTCAGTGAATTTTGATGAAGGGGCCTTAGTGAAAAAAGGCGCTATTTTATTTCAAATTGATCCCAGTGTCTTTGCGGCAGAAGTACAGCGCTTAAAAGCGAAATTAAGCAGTGCGACAGTGGCTGAGAAATTGGCGAAAAATGATTATCAGCGTGCCTTTAAATTATTTAATAAAAATGCTGTTTCAGAAGAGTTAATCGATACCCGCCAAGCGAATATGCATCAAACTACGGCGGAAGTCGCGTCGGTTAAAGCCGCGCTGATGAGTGCCGAACTCGATCTTGCTTATACTCGCGTTAAAGCGCCTATTTCGGGGCGTGTTTCTTATGCCAACGTCACTATGGGTAACTATGTGACCGCGGGAAAAACACAGTTAACCAGTCTGGTGTCTACCGCGCATATGTATGCCTATTTTGATGTTGATGAACAGACTTACCTTAAATATGTGCAGTTAACGGCGCAGAATAAACGTAATGATCAACGTTCTGACGGCAACCCGGTATTTATGGCGCTGGCGAATGAAAGCGATTTTACCCATACCGGTGTGATTGATTTTGTTGATAATGCGATTAACCGCAACACGGGTACGATCCGGGTCAGAGCGCGTTTTGCTAATCTCGACAGTGATTTGTTACCGGGTTTATTTACCCGTTTACGTATTGCCGGCAGTGCAACTTACGATGGTATTTTAATTGACGATAAAGCCATAGGTACGGATTTAAATAACAAATTTGTGTTAGTTGTCGGTGCTGACAATAAACTGCAATACCGTGGTATTTCACTGGGTGAAAAAGTGCAAGGCCTGCGGATCGTGACCCAAGGTTTATCTGCTGAAGATAAGATTGTGGTGAATGGATTGCAAAAGGTACGTGCAAATATGGTCATCGAACCGAATATGGTGGAGATGGCCACCGCCGATAATTTATCGGCATTACGCCATGACCAAGCGGTATTAGAACAAGCGCGCGAATTAGTATTAACACGAGTAGCGAGATAAATATGTTTTCTCAATTTTTTATTAAAAGACCGATCTTTGCGGCAGTGATCTCATTGCTGTTTTTCATCTCGGGTGCGATATCCGTCGGTTTAATGCCGATCACTGAATATCCCGAAGTGGTGCCACCAACTGTAGTGGTATCGGCAAGTTATCCGGGGGCGAATCCGAAAGTGATTGCCGAAACCGTCGCATCACCCTTAGAGCAAGCCATTAACGGGGTGGAAAACATGTTGTACATGTCTTCACAAGCCACCTCGGATGGTCTGTTAACATTAACGGTCACGTTTGAGATCGGCACCGATGTTGATAAAGCCCAAAGCCAGGTACAAAGTCGCGTTGATCGTGCGGTACCGCGATTGCCTGAAGAGGTACAGCGTTTAGGGGTTGTAACAAAAAAATCATCACCGGATTTAACCATGGTGGTGCATTTAATTGCGCCTGATAACCGTTATGACATGTTGTATTTATCCAACTATGCCGCATTAAACGTAAAAGATGAATTAGCGCGTATCGAAGGTGTTGGCGCAGTAAACTTGTTTGGCGCGAGTGAATACAGTTTACGTATTTGGCTCAATCCCAATAAAGTGGCATCGCTGGGACTTTCGCCAGCAGATATTTTAAAAGCGGTGCGTGAACAGAATAAACAAGCGGCAGCCGGTAGTTTAGGTGCGCAGCCAAGTGGCGCAGATTTTCAGTTACTGATCAATGTGAAAGGACGTTTATCGACGCAAGAAGAGTTTGAAGACATTATCATTCGTGTGGGCGGACAAGGCGAGATCATCCGCTTAAAAGATGTGGCCCGCGTTGAGATCGGTGCACAAACGTATGCACTGCGTTCATTACTTGATAATAAAGAAGCGGTTGCTATGGGCGTGTTCCAAGCATCCGGCTCTAATGCGATCCAGATATCGGATGATGTACGTGCCACTATGGCGCGCTTATCACTGAACTTCCCGGATGGTTTAGACTATGCCATTGTTTATGATCCGACGGTATTTGTACGTGGTTCGATTGAAGCGGTAGTGAAAACCTTGTTTGAAGCAGTATTGCTGGTGGTATTAGTAGTAGTGTTGTTTTTACAAACATGGCGCGCGTCTATCATTCCATTAGTTGCCGTGCCTGTGTCGTTAGTCGGTACGTTTGCATTCATGTATCTCATGGGTTTTTCATTAAACGCCTTATCCTTATTTGGACTGGTATTAGCCATTGGTATCGTCGTGGATGACGCCATTGTGGTGGTGGAAAACGTCGAGCGTAATATTGAGGACGGTCTTGATCCTGTTGCGGCAACGCAAAAAGCGATGAAAGAAGTAACCGGACCGATTGTGGCAACGACGTTAGTGCTTGCAGCGGTATTCATTCCAACGGCATTCATGAGTGGTTTAACAGGGCAGTTCTATAAGCAATTTGCGTTAACGATCACTATCTCGACTTTTATCTCGGCGATTAACTCACTGACATTAAGTCCTGCATTGTCGGCGTTATTGTTAAAAGGCAGAGATGAGCCGAAAGACAGATTAACCCGTGCGATGGACAAGTTATTAGGTGGTTGGTTATTTGCCCCCTTTAACCGTTTGTTTAATCGTGCCTCGAATCGCTATACCTGGCTAGTGCGTAAAGTCATTCGTTTTGGCGGCATTATCGGCATCTTGTATTTTGGTTTAGTAGCGTTAACGGGTGTGCAATTTGCGCAAACGCCGACGGGTTACGTCCCGGGACAAGACAAACAATACTTGGTGGCATTTGCCCAATTACCCGATGCGTCATCGTTAGATCGCACCGAGGCGGTGATCCGTAGAATGTCCGATATTGCCCTTGATCATCCTGGGGTATTACATTCGGTGGCGTTTCCTGGATTAAGTATTAACGGTTTCACTAACAGCCCTAATTCAGGCATTGTTTTTGTTACCTTGGATGAGTTTGAGAATAGAACCACGGCTGATCTGAGTGCCAATGCCATTGCCCAGCAACTGAACGCAAAATTTGCCGGTATTGAAGATGCCTTTATTGCCATCTTCCCACCACCGCCAGTGCAAGGACTTGGGACGATTGGTGGTTTCCGTTTACAAATTCTGGACAAAGCCAATTTAGGCTATGAAGCCTTGTATAAAGCCACGCAAGCGGTGCAATATAAAGCGTGGGCAACGCCAGAATTGGCCGGGATATTCTCAAGTTATCAGGTAAATGTACCGCAACTTGATTTAGAGATTGACCGTACCAAAGCCAAGCAACAAGGGGTATCGTTGGATCAGATATTCCAAACCTTGCAAACTTATATGGGCTCGACATATGTTAATGATTTTAACTTGTTTGGCCGCACCTACCAGGTGACGATGCAAGCCGATGAAGCCTTCCGACAAACACCGGAGCAGGTCAGTCAGCTTAAAGTCCCTAATCAACAGGGTGATATGGTGCCACTGGGTTCATTTATTACTATTACGCAGTCATCAGGTCCTGATCGTGTGATGCGCTATAACGGGTATACCACCGCCGAGATTAATGGTGGACCAGCACCGGGTGTCAGCAGTGGTCAGGCGCAGGCGGCGATTGAAAAGATCCTCGATGAGACCTTACCGGTTGGGATGAGCTATGAATGGACTGAAATTACCTACCAGCAGATCATCGCTGGTGATACTGGTATGATCGTGTTCCCATTGATTATCTTGTTAGTATTCTTGGTGTTAGCTGCGCAATATGAAAGCTTGAGTTTACCATTGGCGATCATCTTGATTATTCCGATGACGATATTGTCAGCCATCAGCGGGGTACTTCTGTATGGCGGTGATAACAATATCTTCACTCAAATTGGCTTGATTGTATTAGTCGGACTGGCCACTAAAAATGCTATTTTGATTGTCGAATTCGCCAAAGAGAAACAGGATTCGGGGATGAATACCATGGATGCAATTTTAGAAGCGGCAAGATTACGGTTACGCCCTATCTTGATGACGTCGTTTGCATTCATTATGGGTGTTGTGCCTATGGTGTTGTCAACTGGTGCCGGTGCTGAAATGCGCCAGGCGATGGGCGTTGCGGTATTCTCCGGGATGATAGGGGTGACCGTCTTCGGTTTAATTCTGACCCCGCTATTTTATTATGCGTTGGCCAAGCGTGGTGAACGGAATAGTCTAGTAACTCGTACTACGAAGGATGTCGAGTTAAGAACTGATTAAGATTCAACGGCGTAAAGTAAAACGGCGATATACTATTTGTATCGCCGTTTATTGATCTTGGTGTAAGCGAGCATTAATGTGAACTTGATGTGCGCATTTAGTACATATACTTAGATTTGTTTAAAGTATATACATAAATAAAACAGAGATGCAGGCTGGGCCACAAAGTTATAAATTAACAAATAATAGTATAATAATTATTATTGCGTTCAAATGCGTCACATCCTGTTTAATACACCATTGTAATGTCTTTAGTTAATAATTGGTTATCAAAATCCCCCATATCTAGGTATGAAAATCCTTGTCGAAAAGCATTAGAAAAGTACCAGCCCTCAGTTTGACTCAATTTATTCTTTTCCATACCGTGCACTAATATTATTTTTACTATTTTTGAACATTTTAGGAATCGACAGGATGAAAAAAAAGGATTTAGTGATTGCGCTAGGACTCACTAGTAGCATGGGGTTAGTCGGTTGTGGGGGGGATTCATCTTCTGATACATCTTCTAATATACCTGCTGTTCAAACAACCTATTCAGTTAAAGCAATCGATGGTTATTTAAGAAATGCTATCGTTTGGTTGGATTTAAATGGTGACTACCTGCTCGATAGCGACGAACCACAAGCCATTTCTGGTGAGGGCGGTATTGCAAACCTGAACGTGGAAGGTATCGACAACCCTGGTCAATATAACGTAGTGGTCCAGGCAACCACAGAAACTGTCGATGAAGATACCATCACAGAAAATAATCCGGACGGCGAAAAGGTTGCTTCACCTTATATGATGTCGGCACCAGCAGGTACGCAAACAGTCACTCCGCTGACAACAATCGTAAACCTGGTATTAGAAAAGAAAAAAGCAGAAGCGACCTTTGCCGATCCAACGACTGAACTTACAGATGAAGAAATTGAAGTTCTGAAAGAAGCCGCAATCTATGAAGTCGCCGGTGATAAGCTTGACCCAGAATTAATAATGGGTGATTACGTTGCAAATAAAAAAACGGATGATAATGCAGCCCGTCTAGCGTATGAAGCTAAAGTACTGGTTGAATCAAATGTACTGCCTTCAACTCCTGAAGAACTGGACCAAGCTATTAATGCAGTGAAACAGGCTGCTAGAAATAGCTCAACAGATGATGCCACTTTCGACTTGCTTGAAAAACTTGATGCGGTAAGTGAGCAAACACAACTTTCGATCGAACGCGTGATCAAAGACGCCGAAACCAATGATGCAGCAACCAATCTGGATTACAATGCTTTAGAAATACCTAAATTCATCGAACTGGTGGCAGATTTCACTGATGACCGAGACGGCGATGGCGTACCAAATGCTTTGGACGCGTTCCCTGATGATGGCTCTGAATGGAAAGATAGCGATGGCGATGGTATAGGCAACAACGCGGATCCTGATAACGATAATGACGGTTTCACCAACGATAACGATGCATTCCCACTTAATGCCAAAGAATATATCGATACTGATACTGATGGTATTGGTAACAACGCGGATCCTGATGATGACGGTGACGGCACACCAGATGAGTTAGATGCATTCCCATTAGACGCAGCTGAATTTGTCGATACTGACCGTGATGGTACAGGCAATGTTGCTGATGACGATGATGATAACGACGGCATCTTGGATGACGATGACCCATTCCCACTTGACAGTGACGAGTCCGCTGATTATGACCGTGATGGTATCGGTGACATTGCTGATGACGATGATGATAACGATGGTGTTAGCGACGCTGAAGATGCCTTTCCGTTCGATAGCTCAGAAACTCAGGATACAGATAAAGATGGTCTTGGTGACAATCAAGATCTCGACGATGATAACGACGGTTTTGCAGATGATGTTGATGCGTTCCCGACAGATCCTTCTGAATATCTGGATAGTGATGGTGACGGCACTGGTAACAACGCGGATAAAGATGACGATAACGATGGCGTAAACGACTTGCGTGACTACTTCCCTCTTGACAGTTCTGAGTCTATGGATACTGATGGTGACGGCATCGGTAACAACGAGGATACTGATGACGACGGTGACGGCACACCAGATGAGTTAGATGCATTCCCATTAGACGCAACTGAATCTGTCGATACTGATCGTGACGGCACTGGTAACAACCAAGATGAAGATGACGATAACGACGGAATATTGGATGACGTTGACCCATTCCCATTTATCAGTGACGGTCTGGGCGATTTTGATAACGACGGCATCATAGATCGTGATGATCCCGATGATGATAACGATAATGTTGCCGATGAGATCGATGCATTCCCATTTGACAGTGACGAGTCTGCTGACTTCGACCATGATGGTATCGGTGACAACGCGGATAAAGATGATGATAACGACCGTGTACCAGATGATGTCGATGCACTACCAAATAATCCAACCGAATATCTAGATAGCGATGGTGACGGTATTGGTAATAATGAAGATACCGATGACGACAATGACGGCACAGTCGATGACGAAGATGCGTTCCCATTTAACCCAAATGAAACAGCAGATAGCGATGGTGATGGTATTGGTGATGTCGCAGATACGGATGCGGACGGTAATGGTATCAAGGATGCTGTTGAAGCCGCTGCACTTGAGTTTATCCGTGATGCGGACTCACTGTATGAGCTCCATTCTAATGATTACCACGATGAAAGCGGTACGGCGCATGAAAAACTGTATGTTAGTGCAATCCTAGTCAACGACAACATCGGCGTAACTCAACCTGCTCAGGAAGTTAACTCGGATGGCAGCCTGACAAATATTACAGAAGAAAACGAAGATCTGATCCTTACCTCTGAAGGTTGGGTACAGGTCAAAAGTTATAGTATGGATGTGACTACTGATATACCTGTAGCATACCCAACAAATGTGCCTGCAAGCACACTGGCTATTACGCTGGAACTCGTCGATCTTGAAGGACAAGCTATTTCTAAAGCAACTGTACCATTCTGGTCTGAATTCAAGTCGACCTCTGCTCTTGTTCCTGTTCCTGCTCCTGCTCAGTTCCCACCGGGTTCTCGCGCTGTTAAGTTTACTCCGGTAGCAAACCAGGATATCTATTCTCTTTGGACTGGTTCTGAAGTATACGTAAGTACGGCGGTGGAACCATATCACGCTCTAGCAACGACTCTGGAACAGGTGATCTCTACAACCGCTGCCGACGTTTCCAATGGTGCAACACATCCAAACCTGGTGTACTTCGGCTGGAATGTCGGGGTTGAGCTAGTTGAAGATGGTACGGCAAACTACTATATGGAGAGCAATTTATCTAGCGCTACCACAGGGAGCTATGTAACCAAGGTCGCTGCTGGTGAGTGGAGTCGCGTTACGACTGAAAGTGGTGTAGAAATTCTTGAATTCACGGTACCTTATTTGGCTATCATTGCCTTTGGTGAGAAGTGGGACCAAGACTCTCCAGCTATGTTCCTGAGCGTATTCGACGACGGAGATGGCAGCTATGTGCGTATGGGCCAAATCGAACGTCAGGGTTCGAGCTTTGATGAAGTGGTTTATCTGTATAGCGAAGCTGCGAAAACGGCCATTCTTGAACAAGTTGTTGTAAAAGCATCAGATATGGATAACGACGGCGTTATTGACAGTGAGGATGCGTTCCCTACTGATGCATCTGAAACCGTTGATACCGATGGCGATAATATCGGTAACAATGCAGATAGCGATGACGACGGTGATGGTGTTGCTGATGATATGGATGCATTCCCACTGGATGCGACTGAATCGTTAGACTCTGACGGAGACGGTATTGGCAATAATGCAGACCCGGACGACAACAATAATGGTATCCCTGATGTTGATGAAACAGTGCCAACCGCGTCTGATGCTATTCAGTTTATTCGTGACGCTAGTTCGCTCTATATACTGGATGCCGACGATGAGTATGACGATTCGACCAATATACGTCATGAGTATCTATACGTTGAGGCCATTCTAATCAGTGAAAACAAAGGGATAACTCAAATTCCGCAACTGGTTAGCACTGATGGAACCTTAACAACAGTAACAGCAGACGATGATCATGATGCTATTTTGACTAGCTCAGGTTGGACTACTAGCAACAGTTACACTATTGACGTAACCACAGATAATGCTGTTGCATACCCAACCAATATTCCAGCTAGCGTGCTGAATCTGTCTCTGGAACTGGTTGACCTTGAAGGCTTGGTCATTTCACCAAGTACAGTTCCCTTCTGGAGCGCTTACAAGTCTACGGATACTCAATTCCCTCCAGGCTCACAGGCTGTTAAGTTTACGCCATCAGCGGCTCAGGACATCTATTCCCTATGGATAGATTCTGAGGTACACGTAAGCACAAGCGTTGACCCATACCACGAAGCTGCAACGACATTAGATCAGCTGATTTCTGCAACAGATGCTTCTTCTAGTTCTGCCGACTCGGTAAATCCAAATCTGGTTTATTTCGGCTGGGATATGGGGGTTGAACTGGTTGACGGTGGTAAAGCTAACTATTACCTAACTGGCAGCAGTACTTCTAAAGTCGGCACTGGAACCTGGACTCGCTCAACAATCTTCGGTGAGGATATCCTGCAGTTTACGGTACCGGATCCTGTGATCACAGCCTACGGCGAGAAGTGGGATGAAGATTCCCCAACTTTGTTCGCTAGTGTTTACGATGACGGAAAAGCCAGTTATGTTCGTATGGGTTCAATAGAGCAACAAGGTACAAGCTTTGATGAAGATATCTACCTATTTAATGAAACGGCGAAAACCGCCATTCTTGAGCAGGTAGTAATAACATACACTGACGGTCCCACCGATGGTTCTGACAATGGTGATAACTCCGGCGGTTCAGAGTCAGGCAATGATGGTTCAAATGACGGTAGCAATTCTGATGATTTCGGTGACAAAAAGACTATCGCAGACGGTGTCGGTATAACGGTTGACGCAACCAACGATGGCGTAGTTCATTTTGTTGATGCGACCAGCGGTCTTCATGAGTTTGAAGAGGATGGTGAAAAAGGAATGGATCTGCTAACCGTAGATACCTTTACTGTAAATGGTGATTTAGCAACATCACTGGGCTTTAAGGTTGTGCTGCAAGACGGCACGCTGGGTAGTGTCATCAATGACGGAGACCAGATGATACTGGCAGGCTCCAGCTGGGTAACTCCAACAGGTTACACATTGGACATTTCAGGTGCCACTGCTATCGCTTATCCGACTGGATACTCTGAACTGGTTTATTCTCTGGGGACACCAACGATCACCACCCTAGACGGTGAGACTATCAATGTGACTAAC
>SPKZ01012491.1_pt1 | contig 9993 bp, 12 predicted proteins | sample 2456571 | NCBI WGS metagenome assembly SPKZ01 (sample SAMN11192286, study PRJNA482655) | marine metagenome | biome: ENVO:00000447; feature: ENVO:00000244|ENVO:00000211|ENVO:00000569|ENVO:00002023; material: ENVO:00002151; isolation source: ocean water from marine abyssalpelagic zone ...
GCATGAATGGAAACTGGGAATCTCCGTCTAAGGTGGCAAAAACTATCGATTTAAGGGCCCCTGGATAGATTCAAACTGATATTTTTGAAGAACAATTTCACAAGGAGTGTTAGGGTTATCTGCCAATGTACGATTCATTATCACATACGCCTGGAGTTGTTCCCATTCGTCTGCGCACCTAGAAACGCCTATATTAATCCACTTGGATAACATGACGGGTACATTGTACTCTTTATAGACGTGATCTGGATGCTATTATAAAGCAGCACAAACATTATAAGAATAATTAGGATCGAGTGTACCCATAAGAGATGACGAAAGCCAGCCCTTTTTTGTTTGTGGAAGATTCATGTTAGAATCCAGCAGCACCCATAAGGGAATCTAAGTCAGCTCCGATCAGGAACAGAATTGCTAAGCCGCCAATCACTTGACCGGTAGCGTACAAATACTCGATTGGTTTGTTGCGTTTATAATTTATCATGTACAGATCTCCTCAGTTCTGTTATTAAGTATACCCTTACTTGTATCTGGGTTCAATGTTATATACAAAAAAAAGTTACTACCCGAACCTTAGAATTATGGCTTCTACGCGCGGACATTTGTGCTCAAATCACATATACACCCAAACTTTCTGAACCGGAAAATGTAAGGCAAACTTTTTTGGTGGTAAAATGTAAGGAGATGGGCAACCGAGAGGCTGTGCATGCGAGCAGGAGTAATCAGTTCCCAAACATGCACTCAAATATTGGCAAGTTCTGAGGAGCTTCCTGGTCGCCCATCGAATGAGTATAATAGTGAGTAGATGTAAGATCGTCAACAGTCAAGATAAAAAAAAGCCCAGACAATTCCAGTCTGGGCGAAGGGAGTGGCTCCGCTGATTAAGAGCCGTGCGACTAAATAATGTTGTCTAAACAACAACTAACTTTAACTATACACCATTACGCTTTATCGTCAACCGATTCTTTGTTGCCAATAACCACACTTGTGTTATTAGTCTTTGCGTACTCATTCGCCAGGTATGCTGCTCGCTCGTATGCTTGGCCAGGTATCCCGTATAACAAGTTGCGTGCCTTGATGTCCCCATCCTCGACAGTGATCAGTATCGCGGTTACCTCTACATTATTGACTTCACCATCGTCCGGAAAGTGAATCTTCATCCAGCTTCCGTTGACAAACTCTAGCTTATGGAATGTGGCAAATTGCTGAGCGAGTGTATTGCTTTGGAATGCTTGTAGCAATTCAATATCTATCAGTGATTTATTGGCCATGTGTGGTCGCTTTATATTCGTCTGTTTGAACAACTCCCGCTTTTGTTTGAAATCAGGTGTTACAAACGTTTCTGCATAAGCAGCATGATTAAGGTGAATCCAAATACGAACTAACTTCTCGCCACCTGAGTTCTGATAATGTTCTGCCACGAATGGTAAGTGATGCTCTTTAGCAGCCATCTTGAATAACATTAAATCTGCTAGCTCGATAACCCAACGGTTTATTAAAGACATATTTGTATCCTCGGACAAATTAACTTAGGGACATCATCTCATCTTACATGATTTGAGTCAACCCAATTAGAGAAAAAAAAATAGCGGCCACTTTGGCGCCCTCTTCATGTGTGGTCGGTTGGGGAGGCTTATGCGCCTACCACCACTTTCTGACCTTCTGTGATAACGCCTTTCATCACGTTACCTTTCGGAAGGCGAAGCAGTTGGTTTACTTCTATTGCTTTTTCCTTAGTCAGGAACGTACCTACTAGAGTTACCACATGTTTATTGTCGCCACGACCAGTACGGAAAGTACTGAATACTCGAGCCTCTCTGCCGGCTTTTTTTGCGGCCTCAACTCTAAGCGCCACTTCGGGTTCTTGCTCAGTGATGATTGCCTTCTGGCAGAGTGCCAGGTAAGTTGAAGCAGTAGTTGCCTGCATTCTCAATTGTTTCTTGAAGCGCTCGATACAAGTCTTACGCACTTCGTTGTTGTCCAAGTTAGCATCGCCATATACTGCACGAACGATTTCAATTGATTGAGTCATTTTTGAAGCTTTAGTGGTTGCTGCTGGTCTAGCCATGATAGTCACCTATATGATTTACAAAATGTTTAATTAATTTACCTAAGTTTGATCGGTTGCGACTCTGTTTCAAACTCATGTTGCTTATTATCAACCCTAATTCTTTTTAGTCAACCCTTATTTGAAAATTTTTATTCGAATGTGGTCTTGCGATCCAATTCAATTCCAAACTCGGGGGCTGCTTCAAACCATTATGGTCTCGAACAACTTGACCCTCAGTATACTCATCATATTTTGAATGACAACTAAGTCGACGAATATTTTTACCCAAATGTGGTTCCCCGTATTTCTGGGATTTTTCTTTCTTATATAAAGGGCGTAATTTATCACCCACACTTGCTCATCAGAACGTTGTCCTTACCTTATAAAGAGGGATAATAGTCTTCATCAAATCAAGACAACCAATAATCACTGAGGAATAGAACAATGTTAGGTGCATCAACTACCGAACAAGAGCAACAAGAGCAACAAGAGCAACAAGAGCAACAAGAGCAACTGAAGCAACGTTTAGAAGAATTCAATGCGGAGACAATCACTCTTGATGAGATCCGTGAACTAGGAGCACAGGTAGCTCCTACTGTGTCAGGCCTTGCTGACCTGACCTTAGAAATATCAAATGGAGCACATGAAGAATTACATGAGCGTCGTCATCTGCTTGAATATTTCTTGTCAGCAGTTGGTGCAACTCTTCAACGAGCGCTTCGTGTTAAGCATGATTCTCTTGAATCAGCAATTGCCAACGCAAAAGAAACAATATCAGAAGACGAGTTCAATGATCTGTTTGAGAAGCAACAGAAAGAATTCAATCGATACCAATACGATATCCGTAACAAGCATAGTGCTTTCATCGCTGGCATCATCAAGAACATCGATGAAGTTGACGTGATTGAAATTATCCTTATGCATTCGAGTATGGTTGTCAAATCATACAATCATAAGGTAATTCGTCGAACAATAGGTGAACTTGGCGAATTTCTATCTCAAATCGAGTCGGAAGAAGGCCAACCAGAACAAACAGTTCACTAACCACACTTACCGGGTTGACCCGGTATCCTATTCTCGATAAGATGGGCCTCAGTTGAGGCTTTACAGATAATCAATTACCTTCTGTAGGTCCTCAACTGATGCATTGTTTTTAAGTGTATTGGCTTTATTGTTTATTACTTGAACATTACCGGCAACATATCCCAATGATGGGATGATGCGATCTAATGATGATGAATTGTTGGTTGCTCTGCCATCTTGTATCACCAATGGGATTCCCAATATAGGACACATCAGGAATATCAAAGTCTGATGGTTTCAGATCGAACAGTAGACCTTTCTTGGCGGCTCTACTCTTAGCTCTATTGATCATAGTCTGTTTCGGATTGGCACGTTTGTTTCTAAACTCTTCTGATTCCCACTTCGCATTATCTGATAATTTTGCACATTCCACACATTGACTGTTGTTAATTTTACGTTCAGTTACATGGTTCACCAGTAAAATACCTCTTTAGGCCTTGGCTTATTGTCTACTTATAATATTCATACTAATTCCTGCGCTCGAATATTTTATTTGCGTTCGAGCGCCACAGTAAGACAAATAAATGTTTACTCTATTGTGAAATTGTGTATTATACCATTAGCGGGAACGAAGAGACCGGAGTATAATACACGGAGTGTGCCTGTAATTCCAGGCCATCTGTTTGTGCCCACATCTCGATCGATTTCCAATTTTCAGGGTTGACACCTACCCCAATATCTGTATAATAGACCTCAGTTAATTAAGAATAAGTCTGAGGGGACAACCATGACTAAATTAAAGAAAACAAAAGTAGCAGATACAGTAAATCAAGCACTAGACATTAATGAGTACTACGGTGATAAAGAAGTACGTTGGTTCCAGATTGCTGCTCGTAATTATGTGTATTCTGCCTTAGAAGAAGGCGTAAAACGTATTCTTATTCACTTACCGACTGGTGCTGGTAAAACTATCACAATTGCATGTACATTAGATGATCCACGTATCCATGAGATTCTTGGTATTGAGGAAGATCGCCCCTTACGAGTGTTATTCTTTGCTCATGTACATCGCTTACTTACTCAAGCAGAGCAAACATTTGCTGATGCTAATAATGTTGACATTCGAGTGTGTTCTGCATTCACACCAGTAACAGATGTTGAGGTTGAATGGGCTGATGTTGTTGTAATTGATGAAGCACACCACGAAGCGATGATGTCATTACAGAATCAACTTGACACGATTGGTGAATTGCCGATCATAGGTTTGACAGCCACACCTGATCGTCCAGATGGTATGGTCATTAAGTTTGAGTCGATTATCTCACCAATCAGTCGTCAAGAAGCTGTTGAGCAAGGATTCCTTGCAGAAACATCAATCTATTCTTTTGTTGATATGTCAGGAACAGATAAGACTGAAATTGTATCCGATATCATCACTTCTTATGGTCATCAGATGGGTCAGACAATGGTGTTTATGAAAACACGAGCAGAAGTTCAACGAATTACTGACCACATTATATCGTTAGGCTACACTGCTGTAGGCTTAATCAATCAAACCAATCATCAGATGAGTGAAGCACTCGATGCGTTTGGTCGGGGTGAGATTCAGTTCATCGTTAACTGTGCTAAGATTGGGGAAGGTGTCGATGTGGCTGGATGTACTACAGTTCTGCTTGGTCGTCAACTTAAATCTTACACCATGCTCAATCAGTACATTGGTCGTGCTGCAAGACCTGACAGTGATTGTAATATTTACGAGTTAATCAACCCACTATCCGGTAAGAATCTTGATACTACCGTTGTGGTTGGTACTCCGAAATCACACATGTTGATCAGCAATATGAATGGTCAGTTTGAAGAGCACGAATTCAACTATGTGGGCTTTAATTTGGGCTTTGATTCTAAACTTTCAGAAGGTTGGGTATAGGCAGAGGTTTTGGGTAATTAATTACCCCCAATCGTTGACCCTAATGAGGGGGTATTAGATGATATCCCCAGTTAAAGAATATGAGGAAACAGCCATGATCAAATTTAATCCAGAAATGCTACGAGTTAAGTACGCAGCACTATCACACATCACAACTGCATTGAAAGGTTCAATGCGTTTAGTAACACAAGACGAAGATGGTAAAGATGTTGAGAAACGTCATAAGATTCCATTTGCTGTGGCTCGTGCTTGGAAAGAAGAGTATAAGACTACCAAGTACTTAGTTCCAATTCCAGTAGCTGTTGTCTATTATGGCGATATGGTGGTCATGGTTGAGAAAGGACCCGTATTACCTGAGTACATGCGTGAAGATCCTGAGACGTATGGTTCTTTATTTGGTGATAAACCATTTACTGCTCGCGTCGAAGAATCAGTTGACCACATGAAGAAGGTTGCTGAGTCGGGTGATTGGTACACTGATGGCTTCTCTATATACAAAATGCCTCAAGACATTGAGATGGCATTTGAACAACATGGTCAACCACTAACTGCTGACCACAAGTTCAGAGCTCTATCTGTTGACATTATCAAATTCTCTGAGATGAGTTTGATTGCCAACATTAAGAATCCAGATACTCATACAATCGTATGTGTGGCTAACAATGCTGGTAAAGTATTCACCACACCACCAATCTTTAAGAACATTGCTGAGATGCGTCAGAATGATCTGAAAATCAAGAAAGCAAAGAAAGATGAACAACCATCAACTGATCAGTTATATCGTTTGGATTTAATCAACAACAACTTCGATGTCAACCTTGAGTTTGCTCTTACTGCTGGTAATGTGGTTGGTGAAGTAATTAGTTACAAAGCTGTGGGTCCACTTCGTCTTGAAAAGTTGATGTTAGCGTTGACCACAGTAAACCTTCCAAGCATTAAAATGTCTGTACGTCAAACATTCCCAACTGGTATGACGTTCTTGCAAGCATACGCTTGGTTGTCAGGTCTATTGAGCACAGTCGATGATTTAGAAGATATCATCAAAATGCGTGCATTGATTAAAATGCTGTGTACTAAAGGTATATTCAAGAAGAATGTTTTCGAACGTGTGTTCAGAAAGGATGAGCATGGTAACGTTAAGTTCGACAAACCTAAGCTGGTATCAATGGAAGACCTAAAAGAACGTGCAGCAAATCAAAGTGATGACACACGTCGTAACATCATCAACATGGTACTTCGTGAGAAGAAAGGCACAGAGAAATCCGAGAACACAGGTCTTGATGTTTCTGAATAAAAATTACCAAGATGTGGGCTCAATCGAGCTCCTATCGGTTGCCTTTAACCCTAAAGCATGTATACTTATCCATAGTTAAGAGTTAATTTGATGAGGAGCAAAACAATGTCACAAGTATCTAATTTTTCACACGGTTTCACATTAATCAAAAACACAGATGTTGAAATCATCCGCGGTAAGACCCCTAAGTCACATCAGCCAGTTGCTACTATGATCCTCAATGGTGAGTATGAGCATACATTCGCACCAACGTCTCGTGTAAGTCTTGCACTTGCTGATACACATGAGTCACAAATCCAATCTCGTATTCAAGGTGGTTCATTCTTCCTTCAAGACGGTAAGTTGGTGTCATTCAAAGATGGCAACAAGAAGCACTTTGTACACTCTAACGAATCGATCCAGGCATTGATTGACACAATCGGTTACACGACTGATAAAGAACACATGGGTGGTTTCAATCGTCTGAACACACGCGAGCTTAAATTGCAAAATGTTTGGTCTGATGTGGAACTTGAGATTCCTGGCTACCAAACTGGTAATGAATTCAACTCTCAGTTGTCATTCTCATGGTCTCCATTTGAAGCACACGTGTCGTCAGTATTCCGTTTGATACGTTTGATCTGTACTAATGGTATGACTGGTACAACAAACTTCTTGAACACTAACATTCCACTAGTGAATCGTTGGGAAGAGCACCTTAATATTGCATCAAAGCAAATCCAGAACAAAGTAACTGGTATGATGGAGTCTCGTTTCAAACAAATGATTCACCAACATGCAACAGTTCGTGATTTGCAACGTGTTATGGACCACATCACTAAGCGTGCTAAAGTCGATAGCAACAACCAATCTGATGAAGTAATAAACATGATGATTCGTACTGCTCAGATGATCGATCCTAAGACGCACGTTGGCGACAAATACTTAGGTTCTGCATTCGAAGATGGTCGTGTGGGTGATCGTTTAGCATCACACATCTCGATGCACACATTGTGGAATCTGATTACTGAACTATCTTCGCACACAAACGAAGGTGAAGGTTCAACCGACTTGGGTCTTGATCGTTTCGCAAATGAAATTCTGTTTGGTCGTCTTGATAATGGTTCGTTAGGAATGACAGGTGAAATTGAACTGAATGGTAATTTCAATAATGTTGAAGCTGCGCTGATGCATCATCAGCTTTAACAAAGACCTTCCAACCAATCGGGGAGCCATGTGGCTCCTTTCTCATTTTCAGCATTCCGAAAATCTTTAGTACCCTATGGGGGATTTCAGCCATGGATGTGGTCGTATATCTCTTGCCAAAAGTTTAATACAACTTTAATCTAAGACTAGATTGATGCGAGGGCGCATGAAAGAGCTCTGTCAGTATAGCATAATAAACACGGTTATAAACGATTATCATATTACTCTGGATAATAAGCCAAAAGACGACGAATAACGTATATGAATCGATTATAGAGATATTAAAAAGAGATATGGAAATCAGGACACCAAGGCACCGTACCCTATGTACAACCACTGTACCAACTCAAGTTAAGTTGAATCGGGTCAAGTAGCGGCATGTTAAGATGCTGTTCGACTAGAGAGGCCAGCTACGCAACAGCTGGCCTCTAAGTCAACCTCCTACACCAATCAACTGAACCAATCAACTGAACCAATCAACTGAACCATATTAATCTCAGGTCGAAAGACCTATATGGCCTTTCTTTTTATCTGTTGACCGTGAGGCCCTCTTATAGGATGATAACCCTAATAACTAAGGAGGAACGTATGTTCAAATTAACAGACAAAATCAAAGCACAGATCGCTACTCACAATGAGTGGTGTAGAATTGGTCATAAGGCAGACAAAGAGCCTCACAATCCTTGGTCAGCCATTATAGAGCAAATGACCAAAGAAGCCCAACACATTAAACCAGGCTTCTCTGACCTAAATGAAATCGCTATAGAGTTCCTAGGACAGGAGTTGGATGAAGAGGATGTGATGCAACAATATAAATTATCAGAAGGCGATACAGAAGCCCTCTTCTCCTTATGGGAGTCATATAAAATTTTGAGACAATATGATTAATATGGTTGACCTCAACCATATTCTATGATATAATGTGCTCAAGTCAAAGTAAAGGTGAATAAGGCACCAAAAGGCAAACATTGATACATCATCGTTATGGCACCTGAATTCGGGGGGAGACAAACACCGAGAGTGCCCCGAATTCCATATCCCACCAACAGGCATCCGCATTCCGCCAGCTCAAATATAATACAACAAAAAGGCACTAGGGTCTACGGGGGTTTTGAAATAATGTGGGCCTATGGTTAGCCCACTATTTCTGCGGCTTCTAGGGGATGGCGATGAACCCCGCAGTATATGCGGTGTGATCAAAAATGTGGTCAAAATGTGGTCAAAATGTGGTTTTGAAATAATGTGGTTCTTAGGTCTGGATCGACCTCAACCGGCCATCCTCCCTTATGGAGATACAGGAAAGGCCCATAATAGGGATCATTAATCAGTCTTATGATCCTTATGCTCTTTCAGAGGGTTAAAATGCTACAACTAGGCATTTTTGATACTATGTGAACTACCATGCCAGCTCTCAGCTAATGTGGCCATTGCATTTGATTGAATTCTTATGGCTACGGTTCTTTCCCATAAGGGGCAGGCAATTAATCAATCGGACCTTATCCCATAAAAGAAGGGGCCGCAGGGGCCCCTCAAATAGTACTAAACAACAACCAATTATAATTGTGCTTTCAATGCTTCATCATCTAAACCAAGAGCATAATCCGAAGCATTTGGCAATTCATCAGTAGGATCGCCATCCGGCTCCGCCTGCAGCACTTTCAAAATAGCTCTTAGACGAGGTTTAACAGTGGCAAACTCTTCCTCATGGTCGATTTTGTTCTTTTCATCCTGGTCACCATTATACACATCAGTCTGAGCCTTATCAGACTTCGTATACTTATCCTCCCCATAAGCAGGAGTAACAGGCACAGGCAAACCACCATCAATCGCCACACCAACATTACTGGGATTACCACTAAAAAACTCTTCTACGCGCATAATTCGATTTCCTCTTCTAAGCGCACTTATTTATTCCCCATAAGGAGCAACCACACCAAACTTTTTGGACGGTAAAATGTAAGGAAACTTTTTCGGCCAAAAAATGTAAGAGATTTATATGTGCTCCTTTACATAGATAACTTACCCTATTAATTACTATCCTTATTAATAAAACATCATTCTTCGATCCACACTTCCCCGTTGATACCACATATGTTCATTGTTGATTCACATTGTACCACATCCGTGTTATCTTCTAACACATTGTACCAACTAGACTTAAACTCAACACACATACACTATCCCATACAATCAGACCCACCAAACTTTTTCAATCGAAAAATATAACAGACTCATCTCACCATAATAGACTCATAAGCATTATCATTATAATTACACTCAGACTTATCATAAGCATTAGAACCATTACATCCAAACTCATCCTTCTCCTCCTTATGGGAATAAGCATAAGGAACATAACATACACTCACACTCAAGAATTTATAATTATTCGTACACTCAATGTGGGTCTTATAATGAAAAATTCTAAACATGTGGGTCTATCTCAACCATGCAGATCTTGCGGACTGTAACGGTGAGTCTATGCAGACTCAGTGAGTCTGGATGTGGGTCATAAAA